>Ga0335075_10007184_pt1 | contig 17144 bp, 15 predicted proteins | sample Lox_Sample_24_FD_206723 | JGI IMG/M metagenome (GOLD analysis project Ga0335075, IMG submission 206723) | Soil microbial communities from Loxahatchee National Wildlife Refuge, Florida, United States - Lox_Sample_2.4 | ecosystem: Environmental > Terrestrial > Soil > Wetlands | place: USA...
GGCCGGGCAAACCCGCCCGGCTACGCCACCGCGGCCGACTCCCCAACCACGCCCATGAACCGACCGGCGTCGGCGAGCACGTCGTACAGCCGGTCGACGATCTCGTCGAGCACGCCACCGTCGCAGATGAGCGGGGGCGCGATCTGGAGCACGCTGTCGCCGCGATCGTCGGGGCGCGCGATCAGACCCGCCTCGAGCAGGCGCCCGGGCAGGAAGCCGCGCAGCAGCCGCTCGCGCTCGGCGGCGTCGAAGCGGCGGTCGGGATCGCCCTTGACCAGCTCGGCGGCCCAGAAGAAGCCGGCGCCGCGGACGTCGCCGACGATCGGCAGCTCGCGCAGCTCCTCCATCCGGGCGCGCAGGTGGGGCTCCTGGGCGCGGACGTTCTCCAGCACCCCGTCGCGCTCGAAGATCTCCAGGTTGCGCAGGGCGATCGCCGCGGCGACCGGATGGCCGCCGAAGGTGACCCCGTGCAGCAGCGTCGCCTTGTCCTCGTAGAGCGGGGCGGCGACCGCCTCGCCGACGATCGCGGCGCCCATCGGCACCTGCGCCGAGGTCAGGCCCTTGGCGATCGTGACGACGTCGGGGCGGGCGTCGTAGCGCTCGCAGCCGAACCAGTGCCCGAGCCGGCCCATGCCGGTGATCACCTCGTCGGCGACCAGGAGGATGCCGTGGCGGTCGGCGATCTCGCGCAGCCCCTGCCAGTAGCCCGCGGGCGGCGCGATGCAGCCGCCGGCGTTCTGCAGCGGCTCGGCGAAGATCGCGGCGACGGAGTCGGGGCCGGCGGCCTCGATCGCCTCCTCCATCTCCGACAGCAGGTCGGCGGTCAGCTCGGCCTCGCTCTTGCCGGTGCGGAAGATCGTCGTGTTGGAGACGTGGGTGGTGTCGATCGCGGGCGGCCCGAAGGGGGTCTTGAAGCGCTCGACCCCGGTCAGCGAGAGCGCCCCGAGGGTGACCCCGTGGTAGGCGATGTCGCGGGCGATCGCCTTGGTCCGCTGCGGCTCGCCGTTGGCCAGGTGGTACTGGCGGATCAGCTTCCAGGCGGCCTCGACCGCCTCCGAGCCGCCGCAGGTGAAGAACACCTTGGCGCCCGGGCCGACCGGGGCGAGCCCGGCGAGCTTGTCGGCCAGCTCGATCGCGGGCCGGGTCGCCGTGCCCCAGTTGGTGTTGAAGGCCAGCGTCCGCAGCTGCTCGCTCGCGACGGCGGCGAACTCCTCGCCGTAGTCGTAGCCGAGCTGGCAGCAGAAGAGGCTCGAGAGCCCGTCGATGTGGCGGCGGCCCTGGCTGTCGAAGACGTAGGGGCCTTCGCCGCGCTCGAGCACCAGGAGGTCGGCGCCGCCGGGGCCGAACGCCCCGTTGCGGGCGAAGTGGAGGAGCAGCGAGCCTTGGTCCATCCGATCGCCTACCACCTCGACGTCACCACCTTCTTGCGCGTGTAGAACTCGACCGCGTCGGTGCCGTTGGCGTGCAGGTCGCCGTCGATCGAGTCCTTCCAGCCGGAGAACGGGAACCAGGCGATCGGCGCGGCGACGCCGACGTTGACGCCGACCATCCCGGCCTCGATCCCGCGGCGATAAGCGCGGGCGGCGCCGCCGGAGGTGGTGAAGATCACCGAGGCGTTGCCGTAGCGGGAGGTGTTGACGCGCTCGATCGCGGTGTCGAGGTCGGGCGCGCGGACGACGGTGAGGACCGGGCCGAAGAGCTCCTCCACGGCGGCCGGGGCGTCGGGGGCGACGCGGTCGAGGATCGTCGGGCCGAGGTTGGCGCCGCCCTCCCCCGCCCCGGCCTCGCGGCCGTCGAGCACCGCCTCGGCGCCTTCGCCGAGCGCCTTCTCGATCTCGCCGGCGACCCGGTCGCGGGCGCCGCTCGAGACCAGCGGGCAGACGTCGGTCGACGCCGCCCCGCCGGGGCCGACGGTGAGCGCGCGGCTCGCCTCGACCACGGTGGCGAGGTTGGCGTCCTGCTCGGCCTCGCTGCCGACCAGGACCAGCAGCGAGCCCGCCAGGCAGCGCTGGCCGGCGGCGCCGAAGGCCGAGGAGGTGACGCCGGCGGCGAGCACCGCCGGGTCGGCGTCGGGCATCGCCACCATCGCGTTCTTCGCCCCGCCGAGCGCCTGGGCGCGCTTGCCGCGCGCGGCGGCGCGGGAGGCGACGATGCGGGCGGTGGCGGCGGAGCCGACGAAGGAGATCGCGTCGACGTCCTCGGAGTCGATCAGCGCCTCGACCGTCTCGCGGCCGCCGAGGACCAGGTTGACGACCCCGGGCGGGAAGATCTCGTGCTCGGCGATCAGCTCGAACATGCGGACCGAGGGCAGCGGGTCCTGCTCGGAGGGCTTGAGGATGAAGGTGTTGCCGCAGGCCACCGCGAAGGGCAGGAACCAGAGCGGGATCATCGCCGGGAAGTTGAACGGGGTGATCGCGCCGACCACGCCGACCGGCTGGCGGACCATCTCGACGTCGAGGCCGCGGGCGACGCCTTCGTGGTTCTCCCCGTTCTGGTGGGGGGGGCTCGCGCGCGCGCCCCCCCCCGACTCGATCCCGCGGCCGACCTCGCCGGTCGCGTCGGGGAGGGTCTTGCCCATGTCCTGGGTGACCAGCGCGGCGAGCTCGTCGCGGTGGGCGTCGAGGACCTCGCGCAGCTTCATCAGGTGGCGGGCGCGGACCTGCGGCGGGACCTCGCGCCACTCGCGCTGGGCGGCCGCGGCGGCCGCCGCGGCGGTGGCGACGGCGGCGCTGCCGGAGAGCGGGACCTGGGCGAGGACGGCGCCGGTGGCGGGATCGAGGTCGGTGAGCGTGTCGACCGCCTCGACCTCCTGCCAGGAGCCGGCGACGTGGTTGCGGAGGAGGCGCGGCGCGGCGGTGGCGGGCGGCGCGGCGACGGTTGCGGAGTCGGTGTCGGTCATCCCTCCAGATTGCCGGGCCGGGGCGGAATTGCAAGCGGCCGGGGCGACAGTCCGGGCGACCCGGACTTGACGAAACGTTCAATTTGGGACGCTGAAGTGCCTCCAGATAGAGTTGTAACGATCGAAAGGTCGAATCCCCAGCCGCTCACCGTGCGCGCCGTGCTCGCCGAGCCGGTGGTCCGCCGCGCCGAACCCGAGGTCCTCGCCGGCGAGGCCGGGCTGCGCAACGAGGTCCGCTGGGTGCACGCGAGCGAGGTGCCGAACATCGCCGCGATGCTGCGCGGGGGCGAGCTCTTGCTCTCGACCGGGATGGGGATCGGCGCCGGCGCGCGCGAGCAGCGCCGCTTCGTCGCCGAACTCGCCGAGCGCGGGATCGCCGCGATCGCGATCGAGCTGGGGACGGCGATGCCGGCGGTGCCCGCCGCGCTGGTCGAGGCGGCCGAGGACGAAGGGCTCTGCCTGATCGCCCTCCACCGCGAGGTCCGCTTCGTCGAGATCACCGAGGTGGTCCACCGCGAGCTGGTCGACCAGGGCGGCGAGCTGCTGCGCCGCGGCGAGGAGCTGCACAAGCGCTTCACCGCGCTGATGCTGGGCGGCGCCCACGTCCCCGACATCCTGCGCGAGCTGTCGGCCTTCATCCGCAACCCGGTGATCCTCGAGCGCAGCGGCCAGGGGGTCGCCTACCACGCGCGCTACGCCGCCGACGACGAGACCGTGCTCGGCGCCTGGGGCTCCTACCAGCGCAACCTGGCGGCGGCGCCGGAGGCGATCTCCGAGCGGGTGCCGATGGGCCGCGGCGAGAGCTGGGGCCGGCTGGTGGCGCTGGCCGTCGACTCGCCGCTGGAGGCGCAGGACCGGGTGGCGGTCGAGCGCGCGGTGGGGCTGATCGCGCTGGCGATGATGCGCGAGTCGGAGGAGGAAGGGCTGGCGGCGCGGCGGCGCGGCGACTTCCTCGCCGGGCTGGCGGGGACGCGCGCCGGAGGTCGGGAAATCGCCGCCCGGGCCGCCGAACTCGGCTTCTCCCCCCGCGGCGAGGCGCTGCTGCCGGTGGCGATGGCGCTCCCCGCCCGCCCCGCGGGCGAGGTCGGCGACCCGGCCTGGGACGCCCTGCGCTCCGACCTCGCGGAGGAGCTCGAGCGCCGCGCGATCCCGACCATCGCCGGGGCGGGCGAGCACGGCGAGTCCTTGTTCGTGCTGGCGATCACCGGCGCCGCCGAGCGCCGGCGGATCGCCGACCTGCTGACGGAGATCGCCGCCGACGCGGCGAGCCGCCGGCTCGGCGAGGGAGGCCCGCGGGTCGCCGGCGACGCGGCCGGGAGACGAGCCGGCGCCGAGGCGCCGACGATCGCCGTCGGCGCCGCCTGCGCCGGTTGGCCCGAGGTCGGCGAGGCGCTCGCCGCCGCGGTCGACGCCCTGCCCGCCGCCGCCACCTTGGAGCCCCGCCCCTGGCACGACGTCACCGTCCCCTCCACCTACCGCCTCCTCTTCGGCCTCCGCGACGACGCCGACCTGCGTGCCTTCGCCGAGCAGCGCCTCCGCCCGCTGATCGAGCGCGACCGCCGCAGCCGCGGCAACCTCCTCGCCACCCTCGCCGCCTACTGCGACAACTGCGGCCGCAAGGCCGACACCGCCGCCCAGCTGCGGATCAAGCGCCAGACCCTCTACCACCGCCTGCACCGGATCGAAGACGCCCTCGGCGCCGACCTCGACGACGGCGAGACCCGCCTCTCCCTCCACCTCGCCCTGCGCGCCGACCGCTACCTCGACCTCGCTTCCAAGCCCTAGGGGGATTGGCGCTGCGCGGGGCCTCGACCACAGTTGGCGGGGCCGGCGCTGCGGAGCGGGGTGTCGGTGACCGCCACGCCGCGCGTTGATGGGGCGATCGGGTTTTGCGATCACCGATCGGGATTTACGATCATTACTTGACTAAGTGGATCGACTTACTATTGTTCTGGATCCGCGGCACTTTGCCGGGTGGCCGCGGCAACCCGAGGGGTTGGCTGCCTCCAGTGGCTCGCCCCTTCAGCCCCCGTCGTCCGGCCTGCGCCGGGCGACGGGGGCTCCTCCTGCCGGCGGGACGTCGCGCAGGTGGGGCGCAGGGCGGTAGGCCTCGCCGTAGGCGTCGCGCATGGCGAGGAGGCGCGCGTGGACGAGGTCGAGGCCGATGCGCCGGCCCAGCTCCAGGGGGCCGAGCGGCCAGCGGTAACCGAGCCGCATCGCCAGGTCGACGTCAGCCGCGGCGGCGACGCCCTCTTCGCGCGCGAAGGCGGCCTCGTTGACGATCCCCGCCGTGATCCACTCGATCACCCGGGGCGCGGCAGGGCCAGCGATCCGCGCCAGCGGCGCGGGATCGACGAGCAGGTCGGGATCGGGCTCGGCGGGGTCGGGGCCGCGGTGGGGCGCGTCGCCGTAGACGTAGAACCCCTCACCGGTCTTGCGGCCGAGGCGGCCGCTCGCGACCAGATCGACCAGGGTGCGGTGGGGGCGCCAGCGGGGCTCGCCGAAGGACTGGCGGAAGAACGATTCGGCGACGCCGAGGCTGACGTCGGCGCCGACCAGGTCGATCAGCTCGAAGGGGCCCATCGGGAACCCGGCGAGCCGGCAGGGGAGGTCGACCTCGGCGGGCTCGAGGCCGAGCGCCGCCGCGCAGCGCTGCGCCTCGGTGGTGAACGGGCGGGCGCAGCGGTTGGCGAGGAAGCCGATCCCGTCGGCGACCCGGATCGGCGTCTTGCCCAGCGCCCGGGCGAAGGCCTCGGCCCGCGCGGCGGCGGCGGGCGCGGTGCGCGGGCCGACCACCACCTCGACCAGCTCCATCGCCCGCACCGGGTTGAAGAAGTGGAGTCCGAGCAGGCGCGCCGGCTCCGGGACCGCGGCGGCGATCGCCGCGACCGAGAGCGAGGAGGTGTTGGTCGCCAGCACCGCGTCGGCGCCGACGACCGCGGCGAGCTCGGCGAAGACCCGGCGCTTCAGCTCCAGGTCCTCCGGCACCGCCTCGACCACGAGCCCGCAGCCGGCGAGGTCCGCCGCGTCGGCGCTCAGCCGCACGCCCTCGGCGGCCGCGGAGGCGCGCCGGCGCGCCTCCGGGTCGGGCTCGAGGACCACCGCCTCGATCCCCGCCCGGGCCGCCGCCGTGGCGATCCCCATGCCCATCGTCCCGGCGCCGACGACGCCTACCGGCGGGGCCGGGGCCGGCTCAGTCACGCGCGGCGAGCTTCGCCTCGAGTTCGGCGACCCGCTCGGCGAGCAGGGCCTTCGCCTCCTCGGTGTTGTGGCTCAGCTGGTGGGCGAGGAAGTGATAGGCGGCGGCGTCGTCGCGACCGCGGCGCCGCTCGATGAAGTCGAAGCTCAGCTTCGAGAGGGCGAGCGCCTCGCGCGGCACGCGGATCAGCTCGGCGACCACCTCCTCGACCTTGGCGTCGAGCGCCTCCGGCGGGACCACCCAGTTGACCAGACCGAGCGCCCGCGCCGCCTCCGCGTCGAGCCCCTCGCTCAGCCACAGCAGCTGCTTCGCCTGGCGCGCGCCGAGGTCCCAGGCAAGGGTCGGCACCTCGACGTCGTCGGCGCCCTGGTCGCGGGTCACCCGCGAGGCGAACCGGGCGTCCTCGGCGGCGACGACGAGGTCGGTGGCGGCGACCAGCATCATCGCGGCCGCCACGCAGTGGCCCTGGACCCGGCAGACGGTGGGCATCGGCAGCTCCCGCAGCAGGGTCACCGGGCGCACGAAGACCTCGGCCTCCTGCCACATCCGCCCCTCCACCGTCGCCAGGTTGCGTCGGTAGTCGGCGTCCTTCACCACCGCGTTCAGGTCGTGGCCGGCGCTGAACGACGGCCCGGCCCCGGCGAGCACGACGACGCGCACGTCGCGGCGGTCGCGGGTCTCGCGCAGGACCCGCTCCAGCTCACGCAACAGACCCGGGCTCTGGGCGTTGCGCTTCCGCGGCCGGTTCAGGGTGATCCAGCGCGCCTCCCCGCGGTCCTCGACCAGGACGGTCGGCTCCTCGCTCATCGACTCCTCCTCTCCAGGTAGGCGGCGCCCACCGATTCGGCGCTGCGGCCCTCGCCGCCGAGCAGGTACTGGTCGGCGAGGATGCGACGGTAGAAGAGGTGCAGGCCGAGCTCCCAGGAGAAGCCGATGCCGCCGTGGACCTGGATCGAGGTCTCGCAGGCCTCGCGGGCGAAGCCCGGCAGGGCGTGGCGGAGCACGCCGAGGTGGTCGTCGAGCGCTGCGTCGCCGGCCTCGTCCTCGGCGGTCAGGTCGACGTAGCGACCGATCCCGGAACGGCCGATCTCGACCCCGAGCTTGGCCTCGGCGAGCTGGTGGGCCACGGCCTGGAAGCGGGCGATCTCCTGGCCGAACTGCTTGCGCTGCCCCGCGTAGGAGACCGCCAGCTCGAGGCAGCGCTCGCCGGCGCCGAAGGTCTCGCAGATCAGCGTCAGCTCGTACTCGCGGCGGACCGTCGCCGCCGCCGCGCCCGACGCGGTGGCGACCGGGTCGGCGTCGGCGAGGTCGACCCGCGCCAGCCCCTGGCCCGAGTCGAGCGCCAGGAAGGGCTCGACCGCGACCCCGTCGCCGAGCTCGAAGAGCGCGACCTCGGCGGCGCCGAGCAGCGCCAGCACCGTCGCTCCCGCGGGCACCACGGCCATCGGGGCGCCGTCCTCGGCGGCGAGCGCCACGGCGCCCGCGAGCTCACCGGCGGCGGCGGCCGCGAGCAGCGCCTCGACCCGCTCGCCGCCCTCCCCCGCCGCCGCCAGCGCGGCCAGCGCCGGGGCAAGGCCGAAGGCCCCGTCGCGGAGCGCGGCGGGGACCAGCCGGCGGCCGCAGACGGCGGCCAGGCGGGCCCGCTCGCCGACCCCGATCCCGAGCCCGCCCGCCGCTTCCGGCAGCCCTACCAGGTCGATGCCGAGCTCGCGGATCGTGCCCAGCACGGCGGCGTCGAGCGCGCGATCGGCGGCGGTCGCCGCGAGCAGCGCCTCGGTGGTGAGGATCTTCGCCAGCGACTCGTCGAGCGAGCGGGCCAGCTCGGCGCCCGCCTCGGCCTCGGTCCCGACGCTCATCGCGACGCTCCCAGGCCGAGCAGCTGACGGGCGATGATGTTCAGCTGAATCTCGGTGCTGCCGCCGTAGATGCTCACCGAGCGTCCCTCCAGCAGGTCGTGGGTCCAGTGGTTCATCCGCAGCGCCGGCTCGGGGCCGAGCAGCTCCAGCGCGGTGGCGAAGAGCCGCTGCTCGACCTGGCCGAGGAAGAGCTTGTCGATCGAGGTCGAGCCCGGCACCGCGGCGCCCGCCGCCTGGGCGGCGAGCGTACGGTAGCCCTGCGCTTTCAGCAGCTCGAGGTCGGCGTGGAGCCGGCCTACCTGGCGCCGCACTTCGCGCTCGCCCGCGACGCCCGCGTCGAGCAGCGCGTCGACCAGGTCGTCGAGCGCCCGGCGCAGGCGGATCTGGCGCTCCAGCACGAACAGCCCGCGCTCGTAGGAGAGCATCTGCATCGCCGCCTTCCAGCCGTTGCCGAGGCCGCCGATCGCGTCCTCCACCCGCGCCTCGACGTCGTCGAGGAAGACCTCGTTGAAGTGGCGCTCGCCGAGCATCTGCGGCAGGGCGACGACGTTCACGCCGGGGTCCTCCATGTCGACGATCACCAGCGAGAGGCCGCGGTGGCGCTCGGAGCCGGGCTCGGTGCGGACCAGGCAGGCGCAGCGGCGGGCGATGTGGGCGCGCGAGGTCCACACCTTCTGGCCGCTGATCAGGATGCGGTCGCCGTCGACCCGGCCGCGGGTGCGGATCGCCGCCAGGTCGGAGCCCGCCTCGGGCTCGGAGAAGCCCTGGCACCAGGACTCGGTGGCGTCGAGCATCGCCGGCAGGTAGCGCTCCGCCTGCCCCTCGTCGCCGAAGTCCATGATCGTCGGCCCGCACATGTAGACGCCGATCCGGTTGATCAGCTCCGGCATCGAGCTCGCCGCCAGCTCCTCGGAGAAGACCGCCTCGGCGCGCAGGTCGAGCCCGCCGCCGCCGTAGCGCTCGGGCCAGGAGAGGCCGACGAAGCCCGCCTCGTGCAGCCGCGCCTGCCAGCGGACCAAGGCTTCGAGGCGCTCGCCGAAGTCGCCCGGCGGCGGGCCGGGGTCGTTGGCGGCCATCCAGGCGCGGATGCGGGCGCGCAGCCCTTCGTCCTCGGGACGGAAGCGCAGCGTCTCGACCGGCAGCGGGCCGGCACTCACAGCTCGACCTCGAGGCCGCGGGCGACCAGCACGTCGGGGATCTGGGCGATCTGCTCGAAGCCCTCGCCGAGCGTGTCGCCGGCCGCCATCCGGGCGCCGATGCCGGCGACGATCACCGCCAGCTTGAAGTGGGCCAGGGCGACGAAGAAGTCGAGGTCGGCGAGGTCGGCGCCGGTCGCGGCGGCGTAGGCGGCGATCAGCTCGTCGCGCTCGAGGAAGCCGGGCGCGGTGGTGATCTCGTGGACCTCGGAGGCGCAACGGTCACCGGGCCTGCACCAGTACATGACCAGCATCCCGAGGTCGGCGAGCGGGTCGCCGATCGTCGCCATCTCCCAGTCGAGGACGGCGGCGATCCGGCCCGGGTCCTCGCGGTCGAGGACGACGTTGTCGATCCGGTAGTCGCCGTGGACGAGGGCGGCGCGGGTGCTCGCCGGGACCGCGGCCTGGAGGCGGGCGGCGAGCTCCCGCATCCCCGGCGTCACCTGGATCCCCGAGTCGAGCTGGCCGATCCAGCGGCGGACCTGGCGCTCCGCGTAGCCGTCGGGGCGGCCGAGGGGCGCCAGCCCGGCGGCCTCGAAGTCGACCGCGTGGATCGCGGCCAGCGTCTCGACCAGGGCGAGCGAGGCGCGGCGCGCCTCGGCGGGGTCGAGGTCGACGTCGCGCGGGGCCCGCAAGATGCGCCCGTCGACCCGCTCCATGACGTAGAACTCGGCCCCGATCACGCCCTCGTCGTCGCCGTGGAAGAGCGGCCGCGGGGCCGGCACCGCGGTGCCCTCGAGGCCGCTCAGCACGGCGAACTCGCGGGCCATGTCGTGGGCGGTCGCCAGGCGACGGCCGAGCGGCGGCCGGCGCAGCACCCAGTCGCGGTGGCCCTGGCGCAGCCCGACCGTGATGTTGGAGCGCCCGCCGCCGATCAGCGCGGCCTCCAGCGGCAGGGACGGGTCGAGGTCGAGCGGCCCGGCGAGGGTCGCCGCGAGGCGCTCCAGGTCGAGGCCGGGGATCGTCGGCTCGGTCATCGCGCCGGCCCCCATCAGATGTTTTTCGCGTTCACGCCGATCGCCGCCGAGAGCGTCGCGCCGGTGATGTAGCGCGCCTGGTCGGAGGCGAGGAAGAGGACCGCGTCGGAGATGTCGTCGGGCTCCGCGTAGGGGACCGGGAGCACGTTGACGCTCTGGAACGCGGGCAGCGCGTCCTCCAGGGTGGGGTCCTCGAGGTCGGGACGGAAGAGGCGGTAGGAGGCCTCGTTTTTCATCATCGTCGTGTCGACCGAGCTGGGACAGACGACGTTGGCGGTGATCCCGCGCGGCGCCAGCTCCAGGGCCAGGCTCTTGACCATCCCGATCAGCCCCCACTTCGCCGCCGCGTAGTGGCCGATGTTCTCCCAGCCCGCGCGGCCCGCCATCGAGGCGGTGGCGACCACCCGGCCGTGCTCGGACCCGTACATCTCCGGCACCGCGGCGCGGACCGTGTTGAAGGCCCCGGTGAGGTTGACGTCGATCATCGTCCCCCAGGTCTCGGCGCTCATCGTGGCGAGCTCGCCGAAGGTGCAGATCCCGGCGTTGACGACGAGGACGTCGAGGCCGCCGAAGGCATCGACGACGCCGTCCACCGCGGCTTCCATCTGGGCGAGCGAGCGGATGTCGGCGACCAGGGCCAGGGCGCGGCCGCCCTCGGCCTCGACCAGCGCCGCGGTCTCCTCCAGCTCGGCCTCGCTCGCCAGCGGGTAGGCGACCGTCGCCATCGCCTCGGCGGCGATGTCGAGCACGGCGACGTCGGCGCCCTCGCGGGCGAAGCGCACGGCGTGGCTGCGCCCTTGGCCGCGGGCGCCGCCGGTGACCAGGACCCGGCGCCCCTCGAAGCGGCCGCTCACGCCGCCGTCCTCGCGTTCCAGCCGAGCGCCACCGGGACCGCCTCGCCGGTGATCATCCGCGCTTCCTCGGAGGCGAGGAAGAGGACGGTGTCGGAGATGTCGTCGGGCCGCACCCAGGGGATCGGGATCGGGTTGAGCGCGGTGAACGCCTCCTCGACGTCGGCGAGCGTGTAGGCGGCCTGGTCGGGGAGGAAGAGCTCGCGGAAGGCCTCGTTCTGGATCATCGCCGTGTCGACCGAGGTCGGGCAGACGGCGTTGACGGTGACGCCGCGGTCGGCGAGCTCCAGCGCCAGGCTCTTGACCAGGCCGATCACCCCCCACTTGGCGGCGACGTAGTGGCCGATGTTCGGCGCCCCCACCCGGCCGACCACCGAGGAGGTGGCGACGATCCGCCCGCTGCCGCGCCCGGCCATGTGGCCGGCGACCGCGCGCAGGGTCTTGAAGACGCCGCCGAGGTTGATGTCGATCATGTTCTGCCACTCCTCGTCGGTCATCTCGGCGATCGGCGCGACGCCGGCGATCCCGGCGTTGGCGACGGCGATGTCGATGCCGCCGAAGGCCTCGATCCCGGCCTCGACCACGCCGGTCAGCGCCGCCGCGTCGCGGACGTCGGCCTCGCGCGCCACCGCCCGGCCGCCGGCCGCCTCGACCGCGGCCACCGTCTCCTCCAGCTCGGCCGCCGAGGCGAGCCCGTAGGGGACCGTGCCCAGGTCGGCGCAGCGGTCGCAGAGAACCAGGTCGGCGCCCTCGGCGGCGAAGCGCACCGCGTGCGAACGGCCCTGGCCGCGGCCGGCGCCGGTGACCAGCGCCACCTTGCCGTCAAACCTGGCCATCGGCAGCCTTTCCCGCGCGCCGCCTCGCCGCCACCGCCTGGGCCATCTGGTCGAGGTCGTCGACGGCCTGGCGGACCTGGTCGCCGTAGAAGCCGAAGGTCTGCATCTCCAGCGAGGCGGAGAGCTCGAAGCCGACGCTCGCGCCGAAGGAGAGCCACTGGTTGAGCGCCCGCTTGGTGAAGCGGACCGCCTGCTCGGGCATCGCCGCGAACTCGCCGGCGACCGCGGTGGCGCGTGCCAGCGAGGTCCCCTTCGGCACCAGCTCGGTGACCAGGCCGATCCGCTCGGCCTCCTGGGCGTCGATCCAGTCGCCGGTCATCAGGTAACGCTTCGCCCGCGTGATCCCGACCGCCAGCGGCCAGATCAGCGCGCCGCCGTCGCCCGCCGCCAGCGCCGCCTTGATGTGGCCGTCGGCCATCTTCACGTTCTCCTCGACGATCGAGTAGTCGGAGAGCAGCGCCAGCATCAGCCCCGAGCCGGTGGCGACGCCGTTGATCGCCGCGACCACCGGCTTCTCCAGGTCGATGTGCGAGCGGACCAACTCGCGCACCTGGGTCTGCAGTTCCGCCAGCGCCTGGCGGTCTTCGGTCAGCTGCTTCATGTACTCGTAGGTGGCGCCGACCGAGAACGCCCGCCCCGCGCCGGTGAGGACGACGGCCTTCACCTCGTCGTCGGCGGCGACGTCACGGAGGATCGTCGCGAACTCCGCGTGGTCCTCGTGGCTGCAGGCGTTCATCTTCTCCGGGTTGTCGATCGTGACGAAGGCGATCGAGTCCCGGACCTCCGTCTTCAGGAAGGTGTAGTCGGCGTAGCGGCTCACAGTGCTCTGCTTCTCCCTTCGTCGCGAGCCGCGCGCCGGCGCGACCTCGATTCGTGTTTGCGGACGCGGCCCGTCGTCGTCGCCCCACCGCCGCCGGGCCCCGCGGCGGTGGGGCTCAGGTGGTAGGCGGAGGTCGTGACGTCGTCGGCGGCCTGGCGCAGGCGGGCACCGATCGCCGGGATCAGCCGGGTCGGCATGAAGGAGGAGTGGCCGGTGACGATCATCAGCATCACCGGGGCGCCTTCGGGGTCGAGCACGGCGGCGCCGACCGCGTTGTAGTCGGGCTCGTACTCGCCCAGGCTCACCGAGTAGCCGCGGTCGCGCACCTCGGCCAGCTGGGCCTTGAATTCGGCGATCTCGGTGATCGAGGTCTGGGTCCGCGCGGGCAGGCCGTGGACGTCGAGCATCTGGTCGACCTCGGCCTCGGGCCGGTGGGCGTAGTAGGCCTTCGAGAGCACCGCGCCGTTGGGCGGCACCCGGCCGCCGAGCGGCACCGTCCCGCGCGGGTCGGGGCGACCGCGGAGCTTGTCGACGACGACGAAGGAGTCGTCCTCGGCCTTGTGGCAGAGCAGCATGATCAGCTTGTAGGCGCGGACGAATTCGGCGGCCCGGTTGCGGGCCGCCAGCAGCACCGCGTCTTCGCCGCCGACCGCCGCCGCCAGCTCGCGCAGGCCGACGCCGAGCCGGTAGCGCTTGCTGTCGTCATCGCGGGCGAGCAGGTCGGCGCCCTCCAGCGTGCGCAGGATGTTGAAGCAGGTGCTCGGGTTCATCGCCAGCGCCGCCGCGATCTCGGTCATCGTCGCGGGCTCGTTGCCACGGTCCTTGAGGAACTCGAAGATGCCTACCGCGTGCAGGATGGCGGGCACGCCGCCCTTCGCCGCCGCCGCCTCCGTCTTCAGTGGCGGCGGGAAGATCTGGTCGCTCGAGGTTTTCATCCGGGGGCTCTCTCCTCTTGTTCGGCCGGCCCGTTCCCGGCGGACCGGACGGCGATATTCCCAATGCGCAGAGCGCCCCCGAAACCGATTCTGCCCAGAGAATCGGGGCCAGGCAAGCGAAGCTCGGCGAGTGGTCAGAGTTCTCTCAGCAGAATCGACTTGGCCCGCCGCGGCGGCCTCGCCAGGCTCCGTCCGGTGCCTACCCCCGTCGTCGTCGACACCCGCCGGACCGCGATCGGAAGGGCCTTCAAGGGCTCCCTGGCGAGTGCCCGCCCGGACGACCTGGCGGCCTTCGTCACCCGCGCCCTGGTCGACTCGGTGGAGGGCTTCGACGCCGCCGAGATCGAGGACGTGATCGTCGGCTCGGCGATCCAGGCCGGCCCACAGAGCATGAACCTGGGCCGCGTCGTCGCCGCCCTCGCGGGCTTTCCCGAGACCGTCCCGGGCAGCACGGTGAACCGCTTCTGCGCCTCCTCCCTGCAGGCGGTGCGGGTGGCGGCGAACGCGATCGCGGCGGGCGAGGGCGACGCCTACGTCGCCGCCGGGGTCGAGTCGGTGAGCCAGGTCGACGGGCGCGTCTTCGATCCCGAGGTCGACGCCAACCCGCGCTTCACCGATCCCGCCCGCGCCGACTACGTCAACGACATGTACATCCCGATGGGGATGACGGCGGAGAACGTGGCGGTGCGGTGGGACGTCTCGCGGGCGGCGATGGACGAGTACGCGGCGCTCTCCCAGGGCCGCGCCCTGGCCGCCCGCGAAGCCGGCTTCTTCGCCCGCGAGATCGTCCCGGTGGAGACCGCCGAGGGCGCCGTGGTCGACGCCGACGACGGCATCCGTCCCGGCACCACGGTCGAGGTGCTGGCCGGGTTGAAGCCGGTCTTCAAGGCCGACGGGCGGGTCACCGCGGGCAACTCATGCCCGCTCAACGACGGGGCGGCGGCGGCGCTGATCATGTCGGAGGAGCGGGCCCGCGAGCTGGGGCTGCCGATCCGTGCGCGGATCCTCGCCACCGGGCTCAGCGGGGTCGCCCCGGAGGTCATGGGCGTCGGGCCGATCGAGGCGATCCGCACGGCGCTGCGGCGGGCCGGGATGAGCGTCGCCGACCTCGACATCGTCGAGCTGAACGAGGCCTTCGCCGCCCAGGTGCTGCCGATCTGCGACGCGGTCGGGATCGACGTCGAGGAGCAGCTGAACCCGCACGGCGGGGCGATCGCGCTCGGCCACCCGTTCGGGATGACCGGCGTGCGGATGCTGGGCACCTTGTTGAACGGGCTCGAGGCCGCCGACGGGCAGGTCGGCATGGTGACGATGTGCGTCGCCGGCGGCCAGGGCATGGCGACGATCTTCGAAAGGACCTGAGATGTGGGATTTCTCGACCGCGCCCGAGTTCGAGGCGAAGCTGGCCTGGATGCGCGACTTCATGGTCGCCGAGGTCTACCCGCTGGAGGCGCTGGAGGGGATCGGGGAGGCCGACTTCGACCGCCTGCTGGAGCCGCTGCGCGAGCGGGTCAAGGACCAGGGCCTGTGGGCGGCGCACCTGCCGCCCGAGCACGGCGGGCAGGGCTTCGGCGCGCTGGAGCTGGGGCTGATGAACGAGATCACCGGCGCCTCGATCTTCGGCCCGATGGTCTTCGGCTCGCAGGCGCCCGACGCGGGCAACGCCGAGCTGCTGGCGGCGGCGGGGACGGCGGACCAGAAGGAGCGCTGGCTGGAGCCGCTGCTGGCGGGCGAGCTGAAGAGCGCCTTCTCGATGACCGAGCCGAACTCGGCGGGTTCCGACCCGACCCTGCTGCGGACGACCGCGAGCCGGGTCGAGGGCGGCTGGAGGATCGACGGGCTGAAGTGGTTCACCTCGAACGGCTCGGCCGCCGACTTCCTCGTCGTCATGGTGGTCACCGACCCCGAGGCGCCGCCCCGCTCGCGGGCCTCGATGATGCTCGTCCCGACCGCCGCCGAGGGCCTCACGATCGTCCGCGACGTGCCGACGATGGAGGACCCGGTGGGAGAGCGGGGCCGCTTCCGCGCGGGCGGCTTCGGCCACGCCGAAATCGCCTACGAGGGGGTCTTCGTCCCTGACGCCGACGTGCTCGGCCCGGTCGGCGAGGGCTTCGCCATGGCCCAGCGGCGGCTCGGCCCGGGGCGGATCCAGCACTGCATGCGCTGGCTCGGGCAGAGCCGGCGGGCGTTCGAGATGCTCTGCGAGCGGGCCGTCTCGCGGCGCGCCTTCGGCTCGACCCTGGGCGAGAAGGGCGTCGTCCGCGAGTGGGTGGCCGACTCGGCCGCCGAAATCGAGGCGGCGCGGCTGATGACCCTGCACGCGGCCTGGAAGATCGACCGGGTGGGCGCCAAGGAGGCGCGCCAGGAGATCGGCATGATCAAGTACTTCGGCGCCGGGGTCCTCTACCGGGTGATCGACCGGGCGATCCAGGTGCACGGCGGCCTCGGCTACTCGACCGACCTGCCGCTCGAGTCGATGTACCGCAACGCCCGCGCGGCGCGCATCTACGACGGCGCCGACGAGGTCCACCGCGACAACGTCGCCCGCCGCATCCTCGCCGCGTACCAGCCGCGCGAGGTGCCCACCGAGAACGTGCCGGAGCGGCGCCGGGCGGCGGCGGCGAAGTTCGCCGAGCTGATCGACACCGCCTCGCTGGACCTCTAGTGCCCGCCGCGGCCCCGGCTCCGGAGCGCCGCGCCGCCCTCGTCCTCGGCGGCTCGGGCGGGATCGGCCTGGCGATCGCCGCGATGCTCGCCGAGGAGGGCTACGCGCTGACGGTCCAGGGCCGGCGGGCCGAGCGGGTCGAGGCGGCGGTGGCCAAGCTCGGCGGGGGCGGCGCGGGAGCCGGCGGCACGGGCCGGGTAAGAGTGGGAGCCGCGGGCGACGGCGCCGCGGCCGGAGCGGGAGGAGCGGGGATCGTCGGGGCGGTCGCCGACCTGGCCGAGGAGGGCGCGATCGAACGCGTAGTCGCCGGGCACGCCGCCCGCCACGGCCGGCTCGACGTCCTCGTCGACAGCGCCGGCCTCGGCATCGGCCAGGCCCTCGAAGACATCCAGGCCCGCCACCTCGACCGCCAGACCCAGGTCAACTTCCGCGCCGCCGTGCTCGCCCTCCGCGAGGCGCGCCCCCTGCTCGAGGCGGCCGGATCCGAGCACGGCAAGGCACTTGCCTGCTTCGTCTCCTCCTGGGCCGCCACCCATCCACCCGCCTGGCTCTCCGTCTACGGCGCCACCAAGGCCGCCCTCGACGCCTTCGCCCGCTCCGCCCAGATCGAGCTCGGAGGCAAAGGCATCCAGGTGACCTCCGTCTCCCCCGCCACGGTAGAGACCGAGATGACCCGCTACGCCCAAGGCGACATCCCCGCCGCCGCCATGCTCCGCCCCACCGACGTCGCCGAGGCCGTCCGCATGCTCCTCCGCCTCTCCCCCTCCGCCCGCGTCCCCGAAGTCCAGATCGGCCGCGCCGAGTAGAGGCGGGAATCCGACGCGCCGTGAACCCGCGCGTCCCATCTCGCGCCCCCCGGCGCTGCGCCCCGCCCCGTGGTGAGTTCGCACTTGTCACCGCATAGCGGTGA
>Ga0335075_10007185_pt1 | contig 17144 bp, 13 predicted proteins | sample Lox_Sample_24_FD_206723 | JGI IMG/M metagenome (GOLD analysis project Ga0335075, IMG submission 206723) | Soil microbial communities from Loxahatchee National Wildlife Refuge, Florida, United States - Lox_Sample_2.4 | ecosystem: Environmental > Terrestrial > Soil > Wetlands | place: USA...
AGTTGCGCTTGCGTGAAACGGCGGCATCTTCCTTTTCAGCCTCTTCGCCGCCGCGGAAACCCAGCGACTTTTTCCCGACTCGGCGGCCAATGATCTTTTCCAACCCGACAAACGCTCCGCCGCAAATAAAGAGGATGTTCGTGGTATCGACCGGAGTGAATTCCTGGTGCGGATGCTTGCGTCCGCCCTGCGGAGGAACATTGGCGATCGTTCCTTCAAGAATCTTCAACAGAGCCTGCTGAACACCTTCGCCCGAAACGTCGCGGGTAATGGAAGGATTCTCGTCCTTGCGCCCGATCTTGTCGATCTCGTCGATGTAGATCATGCCAGTCTGCGCGCGGCTCACATCCCCGTCGGCAGCCTGCAAAAGCTTCAAAATGATGTTCTCGACATCCTCGCCCACGTAGCCGGCTTCGGTAAGCGTGGTGGCGTCGACAATGGCAAAGGGAACGTCGAGCATGCGGGCCAGGGTCTGCGCCAGCAAAGTCTTTCCGCTGCCCGTCGGACCAATCAGCATGATGTTCGACTTGCTCAACTCGATGCCGTCGTTGGCTTTCTGCCGGTTCATGAAGATGCGCTTGTAGTGGTTGTAAACCGCTACCGCCAGCTTCTTCTTGGTTTGTTCCTGGCCAATGACGTACTCGTCGAGGAAAGTCTTGACTTCTTGCGGCTTGGGCAGTTGGTTCGGGGCCGCAGTCTGAGGCGTCGCCGTGCGGTCGTCTTCCAGAATCGAATTGCAGACGGCTACGCACTCGTCGCAGATATAGGCGCGCGGATAGTCGCTAGGCGACGAGATCAGTTTGGCTACGGCATCCTGCGATTTATGGCAGAACGAGCAACGCAGAATCTCGTCAGACGACTTAGTTTTCACTCGGCTCTACTCCTTCTTTTTCCTGGTACCGAGTTCCCAGCATCAAGTTGCGAGTGCGGGGGACTTGCCCTGAACTCGGTACTTGGTACTCGGTACTGCTTCTCACGAACGCCTATCCTACCGCTTTTCCGGTCTTATAGATGATATCGTCTATGATTCCGTATTCCTTAGCCTGCTGCGCGTTCATAATAAAATCGCGCTCCACATCTTTTTCCACTTTGTCCAGCTTTTGCGTGGTGTGCTTCGAGAGTAACTGGTTTGTAATCTCCCGCATACGGAGGATTTCGCGCGCGTGGATGTCGATATCGGTGGCTTGACCCGATAGTCCTCCCATCGACGGCTGATGGATCAGGATGCGTGAGTTGGGTAGTGCGAGCCGCTTCTTCGGTTCCCCGGCAGCCAGCAGCAACGCGGCCATTGACGCCGCCTGCCCTACGCAAAGGGTCATCACGTCGTTTTTCACGTACTGCATGGTGTCATAAATGGCCATGCCTGCCGTGATCGAGCCTCCCGGAGAGTTCACGTAAAGCTGAATATCTTTTTCGGGATCTTCCTGAGCCAAAAATAACATCTGGGCAATCACCAGATTGGCGATGTTGTCGTCAATGGGCGTGCCGATAAAAATAATGTTATCGCGGAGCAGCCGGGAATAAATATCGTAGGCGCGTTCGCCCCGCCCGGTCTGCTCGATGACCATCGGTACTAGCATCATGTGTGGATCGTTTGGCTTCATTTTTCAACCGGACCTGTCACCGGACCTGCCACACTCCGCCCCAAACCATGTCATGCCTGACTCGGGGAGGGTTGAAAGTGGTCCGCGTCTTTTTCAGTCTACGCGGACTGGTGATAAAGAAAATCGAGGGTCTTCTCGCTGCGGATTCTCATCCGGATTCTATCGAGGCCCCCATCCTCTGTCAAACGAGCTCGCACCGCTTCCGATGTTTGTTTTGACTGTTTGGCGAGAGCTTCCAACTCGTGATTCACTTCTTCGTCACTGACCTGAATTTTTTCCAGATCGGCGATGCGTTCCAGCAGCAAAGAAGACTTCACATCCTGCACGGCTTGGTCGCGCTGGCCCGCGCGCAGCCGCGGCAAGTCCATTTTTTTCAAATCTTCCATCTTCATGCCTTGCGCCGCCAGAGCGCGTAAACCGCGCTCCAGGCGCAAATCGATCTGGCGGTCGATTAAAGACTCCGGCACTTCAAATTCATTGCGCTTCACCAGTTCGGCAACCAGCTTCTCTTTGCTTTCCCGTTCGGCATTATGCCGGCGTTCCGCATCCATGTTTTCGCGAATCTGTTTACGAACCTGATCCAGGGAAGTGTACTCACCCAGTTCCTTGGCAAAATCGTCGTTCAGCTCCGGCAAGCTCTTAGTCTTGATGCCATTCACCTTCACTGTATAGACAAAGGTCTTGCCGGCAAGGCGCTTGTCGGAAATATCTTCGGGATAGCTCACGTCGAAAGTTCGCTCATCCCCAGGCGAAGCGCCCGTCAGATTCCGGCTGAATTCGGGCACAGTATTTTTCCCGCCGATCTCGATCAGCACATCGTCCATGTGCACCGGGTTCGCCTTGGCATCGGCAGCATCTTGGCCATCTTTTGGTTTGCCATCCATCGACGCCTGCGCGAAATCGCCCTCGGCAAGAGAACGCCCTTCCACGGTAGCGTAAGCAGCGTGTTGCTCGCGCACGCTGTTCAGGGCCTGCTCGACTTCTTCGTCAGTGACAGTAATCTCCGGCTTGTCGGCGCGCAGCTCTTTGTAGCCTTCGACCTGAATCTCGGGCAGCACCTCGAAGCTGGCCTTGAACGTAAGCGGCTCGCCCTCGTGGATATGCAGTTCGGTGACCCGGGGCTGCGAAACCGGGATCAGGCCTTGTTTCTCCGCTTCCCGGCGGAAGTATTTAGGAATTAAAGCCTCGGCTACATCATTTTTCAGGCCCTCGCCAAAGCGCTGGCGGATGATGGACGCGGGCACATGTCCGGCGCGAAAGCCCGGCAGCCGCGCACTTTTCTGATAGCGCTGAATCTGCAATTCGGTCTCACGGGCAACTTCCGCGGCAGGAATCGTAACCGCAATCTCGCGCTTAATGTCCTTCTTAGTCGTCTCGGCGTCAGTGGTTTCTGTGGGACTCAATTTTTGCCTTTCACCAGCCGCTAATCCGGAGGAGCCATCAAGCAAAAACGGCACCGGACTGAAATTCACACGGCGTTAACTTGAGTGTAAAGACGGGAGGGGAGAAGCGTCAAACGGGGAAAGGCGAGCGCGCTAGTCCAAAGTCGCCGTACGCAAAATCCTTCATCTTGACGGCCCCACAGAACGAAAGTCGAATGACGCTGACAGAAGAACTCGGACGCCTGGCTGAGGAATTCCATCCCCGCGGACCCGTCGACAGGAGCCCTCCATGTGCAAAGCCTTTTCCGCAACCAGCCTGTTTGGGTCATTGGCGCTTATAACCTTTCTTACGGTATCCGCCGCTGGCGGGTGATAAGGACGCATTGATCTACGCCTTCGGCCCTACCCCAAACGGATACCCTGTGTCGGGGTTGGTTGCAGATGCCGCCGGCAACCTTTATGGGACGACTTACGGCAACGGCAGAGCTTGTCCCTATTCTTGCGGTGACGTTTTCGAGCTGAAGCCCTCAACGAAAGGCGGATTTAAGTACAAAGTGCTGCACACGTTTACAGAAGGAAACGGGGACGGAATCTACCCACAGGGAACCCTCGCTCTTGACGCCGACGGGAACCTGTACAGAACGACAACTTCCGGAGGAGATGGAACCGCCTGCCTCTACGGCTGCGGAACGGTTTACGAACTCTCCCCCACCGCTGCCGGCACATGGAACGAGACGATCTTGTACAGTTTCAAAGGCGGCAACGACGGAGCGGCCCCGGAGAGCGGCGTGATCCTCGACAATGCCGGGAATCTCTACGGCGTGACTAATGGCGGGGGCGCAGGAGCGCCGGATCCCGTCGGCGTTGGCACTGTCTTCGAGTTGAACCCCGTTGCGGGCGGCTGGGATGAAAGCATCCTTCATGCGTTCGTCTACGACTCGGGCGACGGGCAGAGTCCTTGGGGTCTTACGTTCGACGCTTCGGGAAACCTGTGGGGAGTGACCGCCTTCGGAGGTAACCTGACTGCTTGTCTCTTTTCCGGATGCGGTACGGTTTACGAACTGATCGCGCAAGAAAACTGGAAGGAAAACATCGTTTACGACTTCCTCTATGGCGACGACGGTTATCAGCCCGTTGGGACGCTTGTGTTTGACAGCGCGGGCAACGCGTACGGCACCGCGTGGCTGGGCGGCGGAGCGTCCGACGACGGCATAGTATTCGAAATGATCCCATCCGCGGACGGGACTTGGACCGAGCAAATACTTCACGCGTTCAGCGGAAGCCCGGACGGAGCGAGACCGTTTTCCGGACTGACCCTCGATCAAGCTGGGAACCTCTACGGCACGACGGAGGGCGGCGGCGCAACTTGCGGGTGCGGAACGGTCTTCGAAATGTCGCCCGCGTCCGGAGGAGGATGGACCGAGAGCATCGTGCACAACTTTCAAGTGACAACCAGCGACGGCAGGTTCCCGATGGGAAATGTCATCTTGGGCTCCCGGGGGCAGCTTTACGGGACGACCAACCTTGGCGGCCAAAAGAGAGCCGGTACCGTTTACGAAATCCTGCCATAGAGGTGTGACCCGCGCTCGCCCCGCCACGACCGAGGTTGTCCGTTCGCGGTTTCAACGGGTAGGAGCCGCGAGCGAGGCGAGGGACTAGTGGAATTGGGAAATCAAGATTAGTCTTGATTTTCCCATCCCACAGAATAAAATAGAAAAGTGAGGGCTCTTGCCATTGCCAGCCACCAAGAAGTTCACCCCCGAGATTGACGCCAAGCTCTACAACGAGCTCGTCGCCGTCGCCAAGCGCAACGGCCAATCGCAGCGGCACGTTCTCGAGGAGGCGCTGAAGTTCTATCTGAAGAACGTGGTCCCATCGCAGCACTTGGTTCGGCGCGAAGTGATGGATGTCTTCGAGCAGTCGGTGGCCGCCAACCGCGATCTGCTTGAGCGTCTCGCTAAGTAGATGTCCGACTACCTGACGGTCGCGGAGGTCTACCAGATGCAGCACAGGCTTATTGACATGTTCGGCGGACTGCATGGCGTCCGCGACAAGGGCGCGGTCGAGGCCGCCGTCTTTCGGCCGCAAACCGGCTACTACAACTCGCTCGAAGAAGAAGCAGCCGCGCTGATGGAGTCGCTCGGTAACAACCATGGCTTCCTCGACGGCAACAAGCGCATCGCCTTCACCGCCGCTGACGTCTTCCTCCGCCGCAACGGTTTCTACATTGAAGTTGAAGGCCCTGCGGGGCACGAATTCATCAACGGCTCGATGGAGCGTGGCGAATTCCGCTTCGCTCACATTCTCCTTTGGATCCGCCGTCACAGGAGGCCAGTCAAAAAAAACAAATCGTCGAAAGGATAGATTGCGCCAACGATTCGAGCGCCTACACGCACGCCTGCCTCAGCGCAGCGATAAGGAGGTCGCGCCGGGGTTCGGACTTGGACACGATATCGCTGATCCCAGCGGCGTGAGCTTCATTCAACAGTTGACGGCAATTATGCAGCGTGAACATCACCATCGCGGTCTTCGGGGCGATCACGCGAATTTGGCGCGCGGCCTCCAAGCCGTTCATTACCGGCATTGCGAAGTCCAGCAGAACCGCATCCGGCTTTAGCTCTCTGACCTTTTCCACGGCCATCTGGCCGTTCTCGGCCTCGCCGCAGATCTGCCACCCTGAATCGTTGCCGAGCCAAAACCGTAGCGTGGCGCGGACCAATGCGCTGTCATCGACAATAAGAAGTGTAGGCATGGGCGCAACCTGCTCTGCCCTTGGCAGGCTGCGGGTCCGGGCCACTTTGTAAAACCCGTGGACGGCTTCGAGGAAGGGTAGCCTTACCATACGTGGACGGCTGGTAGCGGGGCATAGGGTGGTTACCGTACGCCAGCGTACATAAAGCACTACTTCGGCCCAGGTGCGACCGTTGCCGCTCTAAGAGTGCCAATCCTCAAAGCACCGATTCGTTATCCTAATCCGTCACATCCTTATGACGGTGGATTCCAAAACTCAGACACCCCATTGGTTGAAAATCCTCAACCACGAGGTGGTTGCCTGCACACGGTGTCCTCGGCTCGTTGCCTATCGCGAGCAGGTGGCGCGAGAAAAGCGCCGTGCTTACCGCGAGTGCGAATATTGGGGCAGGCCTGTTCCCGGCTTCGGCGATCCTCACGCCAGAGTGCTGGTCCTTGGCCTCGCTCCAGGCGCTCACGGCTCCAACCGCACTGGACGCCCCTTTACCGGCGATGCGTCGGGAAAATTTATGTTCCCCGTTCTGCATGAGACTGGATTCGCCAACCAGGCCACTGCCACGGATCGCAACGATGGGCTCGAGTTGCACGATATGTACATTACCGCCGCCGTCCGTTGCGCTCCGCCTGCCAATAAGCCTACGCCGCAGGAACTCGCCGAATGCTCGCAGTTTCTCGACCGCGAAATTGCCGGACTGGCGAACATAAAGTTAGTAGTTGCCCTCGGTAAGATTGGCTTCGATGCCTACTTGAATCATTTGAAACGCAATGATCCCACCGCCGTCACCCGGCAATATCTCTTCAAACATGGCGCTGGTTACCGGTTACCCGATGGTAAGGTGTTACTGGCCTCTTACCACCCCTCGAATCAAAACACCCAGACGGGTAAGCTCACACGGAAGATGTTCGTCGAAATATTTAAGCAGGCGGCAAGGCTTGCCGATGGGTAAATATGGCGCCGCCGGGCGGATCGTTGTACCTCGCCCCATCCGATGGGGTCTCAATCGATAAGACCGGGGTCACGAACCGGGGCGGCGCCGCTAGGTTTGGATCTTTGTGCTTTGAAACTAGAAGCCCACCATCACCGGCTCCGGCTCCAAATGAATGCCCCAGATTTCTTCCACGCGCTGCTGAATCTGATCTTTTAGGGAGAGCACATCCGCAGCCGTGGCCTTGTCGCGATTCACAATCGCGAGCGCATGTTTGCTGGAAATGGCCGCCCGCCCGAAACCCCCGAATCCCTTGGCGAATCCGGAGCGCTCCACCAGCCACGCTGCCGAAACTTTCTTATGGCTTTCGAGAGCCGGATGGCTCGGCACACTCAATCCCCGCGCGGACGCTCGCTTCCTTAAATCTTCATGTTGTTCGGCCGAAAGCACGGGATTCTTGAAAAATGATCCAGCGCTCCGGCAATCGGGGTCTCCGGAAATCAGCAACATGCCCTTGACAGCGCGAATGTGGCGCACCGCCTCACGAGTTTCGGCAAGATTCGGTTTGGTTTCGCGGCCAATGAAATGGCGTTTAAGATCGGCGTATTCAATATGCGCTCTGCCTTCGGGCGTGAGCGCGTATGTAACACGAAGAACGATGAATCGGCCGCGCTCTGTTGTGTTAAAAATGCTGGCGCGGTAACCGAACCCGCAAGCCTCGCGGCACAACTCGCGAACCTGATTATCTTTCAAGTCGAGAACCTGCACCGATGCGATGGTCTCCGCCACTTCCTGCCCGTAGGCTCCCACATTCTGCACGGGCGTACCGCCCACGCTGCCCGGAATGCCGCTGAGGCACTCGATTCCCGCGAAGCGCCCAGCGACCGCTCGCGAAACAAACTTGTCCCAGGATTCTCCCGCGCCAACATCAAATAAGACCTTGCCGTCTTCATCATGTGCGCTGCGCTGCTGCTCGATTCCCGGCAACGCAACCTGCAAGGCCAAACCCGGCCATCCGGAATCGGCAATGATCACATTGCTGCCCCCGCCCAGCACGAAAACAGGAAGATCGTTAGTACGCGCGAAGTGAATCGCTTCCTGCACCTCGCCGATACTTTTCGCCTCCACAAAATATCTCGCCGGACCTCCGATTTTGATGGTGGTCAGCGGCGCGAGCGGAATGTTCTCGAGAATCAACACGAATGATTTTCAATATACACAGTGCGGGAAGTCGTCGTTGGGGAGCTTGCAGTTACGGGAGTTCACCATCCGCCGAAGGCGCTGGCGGTGAGTTTACAGATCCAGAAAGGCACGCACTGAACTCAAATCGCTACTCGATCGCACGCGGAATCCGAGGCGTTTCATAACAACCTGCATCGCGATGTTGTCGGCAAGCATCTCCGACGACACGCGGCCCAGTTTTTCGTCGCGGGCCACTTCTATGATGCGGCGCAGCAGTTCGTGCCCCAGTCCAAGTTTTTGGTATTGATCGCAGACCAGCACGGCAACTTCGGCTTCCTTTCCCGAGTGCATTTTATTCATTCGCCCTACTGCAATGATGCGGCGTTCTCCGGTTGTCGAATCGGTCATCTCGGCAACCAGCAGGATTTCCCGATCGTAATCCCCGAAGCAAATGCGCAGCAATCGTTCGTGTGCAACCCGCCGGCTCAGGCTTAGCGAACAGAAGTAACGCAAATAAACGCTGCGATCGGAGAGCGTTTCGTGAAACTTGACCATAAGCGGTTCGTCCTCGGGGCGAATCGGTCGCATCGTGACCTGCGAACCGTCTTTCATCGTCCACGGCGAAACATATTGCGAAGGATAGGGACGAATCGCGGGCTTCGGGATTTGATCCAGCCTTACCTCCGGCCCGTGCAATACCACTCTGGCGTCGAGGGCAAGCAAATTCTGCGGAGACGCGAGCAGTGGATTGATATCGATTTCCGAGATCCACTTTTGTTCCACCACCAACTGGCTGAAACGAACGAGTAGCTGCTCCAGAGCGCCCATGTCTACAGAAGCTCTTCCGCGGACGCCTTTGAGCGCCTTGAAAATCTTGGTTTGCTCCATCATTCTTTGCGCCAGAGTTGTGTTCAGCGGCGGAAGCGCCAGAGCACGGTCGCGATAGACTTCGACCAGTTGACCCCCCGAGCCAAAGAGAATCACCGGGCCAAACTGTGAATCGATACTGCTGCCAAGAATTAGTTCGTAGCCTTCCAACTTGATCATCGGCTGCACGGCCACGCCCGAGAATTGGTTGGACCCGGCTTTTTCCGTTACTGAAGATTCGATCGACCGATACGCCAAACGAACGGCAGCCTCATCCGCAAGATTCAGTTTCACTCCGCCCACATCGGTTTTATGGGAAATTGTTTCGGAAAAAACTTTCAGAACGACCGGATAGCCAATCTCCGCCGCCACTTTCACCGCTTCTTCTTCGCTGGCCGCTATGCGCGTTTCAACCGTCGGGATGCCGTAAAGCGACAACAATTGCTTCGACTCCACTTCCGTGAGCAGAGTGCGGCCTTGGCTGCGCACATTCTGAATCAGTTGCTCCACTTCCTCGCAGGATTTGTTTTGTGCTTCGCATTGTTCCGAAAGCGCCGGGGTTTCGTAGAGCCCGCGCAGATTGTAGGTATATCGCCACATCGACGTGAAAGCGCGCGCGGCGGTATCGGGATAAGAAAAAGTTGGAATGCCCGCGGCATTGAGCGCCGCTTCGCCCGCCGCAACGCTGCTGCCCCCCATCCAACTGGCCAGCACCGGCTTGTCGTATTCCTTGGCATAACCCATCAGGCGTTGCGCAATTTGCCCGGGATCGGTCATCCCTTGCGGCGCGAGAATCACCAGGAGTCCGTCGCTGTTTGGATCTTGACAGGCGATTTCGAGCGCCCGCGCGTAACGCTCCGGATCGGCATCTCCAAGGATGTCGATGGGATTATTGCGGCTCCAGTGAGCCGGCAGAAATTCGTTCAGGCTGCGCAGACTTTCCACCGAAAGTTGAGTGAGTTCTCCGCCATTCGCCACCAGCGCATCCGTCGCCAGAACTCCGGGTCCGCCCGCATTCGTAAGGATGGTAAGGTGCGGGCCCTTCGGACGCGGCTGCCTTCCCAGTACTTCCGCCATATAAAAGAGGTCGGCAATATTCTGCACGCGCAAAACGCCGCAGCGCCGGAACGCCGCGTCCAGCACTTCGTCGCTGCCGGTAAGCGAACCGGTATGAGAAGCCGCGGCGCGGGAAGCTGCTTCCGAACGGCCGGCCTTAATCACAATGATGGGCTTGCTCAGTGAAACTTCGCGAGCCGCGGATGAGAACGACCGCGCATCTCCCACCGATTCCATATAAAGGAGAATGCTCTTCGTTCCCGGATCGTCCCCAAAGTGATAGATCAAGTCTCCCCAACTCACGTCGAGCATCGAGCCGGTGGAAACAATCGCGCTGAATCCCACCTCCTCCCGCTGGCTCCAGTCCAGGATCGCACTCAAAAGGGCGCCGCTCTGGCTCAGAAACACCACATTGCCCACGTGCGGCGCATTGTTGGCGAAAGTCGCGTTCAGGCCGATCGTCGGGTTCATCAAACCCAGGCAATTGGGCCCCAGAAGCCGCATAGAACTATTTTTTAGCTGCGCTTGAATTTGCCGCTCCAGCGCAATCCCCGCCGCGCCTCGTTCTTTGAATCCAGCGGAAATGACTACCGCGCTTTTCGTTTCCGCGTCAATACATTCCTGCACCACTTGCGGCACTGAGATCGCTGGAATCGCGATCACAGCTAAATCGACGACTCCGGAAATTTCGCCGATGCGCTTGTAAGCCTTGATTCCCTGAACTTGATCGTGGCTCGGATTTACCGCATACACTTCGCCGGAGTACCCGCCCCGCAGCAAGTTTTGCAAAATGGTTTGGCCCCCGGTGCCGGGACGATCTGTTGCGCCGATCACGGCCACGGAGCTTGGACTGAACATTGCATCCAGTCCATATCTGGAGGCGGCATTTTTCCTGGTGGTGCCTGGCGCTATATCGCCGGCGGTGGAGTTGGTTGTGCTCACAAGTTCCTCACCCTCAACCTTGCGCGGCTAACTCTCTGTATGTCAAGAATACTTTCGGTCGCGGCTTATAGCATTCGCACGAAATGTAGGAGCTTGGCTAGCCTTGCCGAACGTCCCATGAAATACTGGCAACCTGAACTCACGAAGCGAATGTGTAAAATCGGGGAACCTGCCCTATCATGATTAAGCCGCGCGCGGGCGTGGCGGAATGGCATACGCAGCGGACTTAAGAAAACTTGAGTGCTCGTTCGGGAAACCGGCGATGCAGAACTGCTCAAATTCGGGGAAACCTTAAATGGCAATCCCGAGCCAAGCCCGGAGAAATTCCAGCCGGGAAGGTGTAGAGACTAGACGGGCAGCACCTAAGCTCCGGCGCATCCGGAGGAGGGTGAAGGGATAGTCCAGACCGCAAACCGGGCGTGAGCTCCCCAGGAGCATCGCATTCCGGGCGGCGAAAGCCGTAGACGGTATGAAAATCCGCAGGGCTTAAACGGCCCATGAGGGTTCAAGTCCCTCCGCCCGCACCACATCTTGCTGCAGTCCGTATCATTCTTTCCGTCGCGACGAGGTATCCTTTCGCCGCCGCTGTTCGCTCTCCTCTATCATTTCGCTTATATCCGCAACCGGCCGTAGTTCAATGGGTCCCAGTCCATACTTTAAGCCTGGAAGCTGGGAGACAAGCTGAACTGCGTGATTGAGGTCTCGCGCCTCCAGGATCTGAATGCCGCCGACCTGTTCCTTGGTCTCCGCATACGGTCCGTCGGTGGTTGCGACTTTGCCGTTTTTCCAGCGCAGTGTCAACGCGGTTTCCGGAGGCTGAAGCGGTACCTCGGCAACCAGATGCCCGCTGGCGCGCAGATGGTCGTTGTACTCAAAGCAATCGTCGAGCACCGCCTGTCGCTCGTTCTCGCTCATCCCTTCAAATTTTCCTGGCTCGATGTAGCCCAGGCAGATGTACTTCATTCCTTCCTCCTTGTTTCCGCTGGCGGCAAAGTTTGTCCTTTATGCGGCTCTTCGTCCTGTTATAGATAGTCGTTCCTGAGACCAAAAAATCGACAGCTAGTCCCATTCATTTCGGGGGAGCTGTTGCAGGCGTTGGAGAGACCTCAGAGTACAATCCTCCCAATTTCAAGGAGTGCGAATGAACTACTCACGTCTCGCGCTGGCGGCACCTGGCGCCACAGTCGCGTATTTTGCCTAGGATTTCATATTGCTTGTCTGGTGCCGGCGTGGCACAGCCCGATGCAATTTTTTTCAGTCTAGACACGTAAGGGCGTGCTGGGTATAGTCCGTGCTGTCCTGGATAATCGAGTCCAGTCACGCAATCAGCAGGAAGTCCCTGAACCTGAACCGACCAACACCACCTAAGCTGATCAATGGTGGAACGGTGAGAGTTTTCTCTAAACAGTAGGCGTGATCGTTCATCCAGACTGCAGTAGAAACCAAATAGCAATTCGCAAGCAGGTAAGGATATCTATGAAAACGTACGCACATCCGCGGATTTACATCGCGCTGGCGGCAAGTTTGATCGGCGTCGGGCTGCCAACAATGTTGGCGGCGCAGGCTACTGATGTAGCGGCCGATGCAGAGGCTCGGGCGCGTCAAGCCTGGCGTCTAACCATGCACCACGCCGGCGTGCCCGATACCGGCTGCTTCCATGCTTCGTATCCCAATACTCAATGGGAGAAGGTGGAGTGCGCGCCCGCGCCGAGTGTTCGCTCCGCACGGCCAACGCGCACAGCCGATGATTCAGCGCTCAGAGCCGGTGCGCAAACCACCGGGAACCTCTACGATTATGTCGCTCAAGCTCCGGCGGGCGAGTTTTTCAGCTTCGCGCTGGGCAGCTTCCCGGCGGTTACGAATGTGACGGCCGAGAGGACCGTTAACGTCCTCTTTGGCGGATACTTAAGCGATGGCATCCCCGGCCCCAACGAATATACGTTGCAGATCAACACGAATTATGCGTATGGCACTTCTGCTTGCTCGGGCTATTCGTATTGCCAGGCTTGGCAGCAGTATTTTGTGCAGACCAATTCGGCTGGAGTGCCGCAGGGAGCCGGAAATTCCCAGGGGAATGTCAAACTTACCAACCAAACGTCGGTAGCGATCGAGTCGTGGTTGCTCAACTACGGCGTCGACAACGGTTCGGATATTTGCCCCGCCCCGTACGAAGATTACGGTCCGGATTATGAGGGACCTGGAGACGACTGCGTCCGGAATTCTCCGTTAACGGTAATGTACAACGGTCAGATTCCAATCAACCTGCTGGCCAGCCTGCAGCTCTCTGGGTCGGCTGTGGCCAACGGCAAGGATATAGCCACTGCCACGTATGGCACCGAGGCTTATGCCGCCACAGTGAACGATTCCATTACGGGTATCGCGAGTGGATGGTACCAGACGGAGTTCAATGTTTTCGGCAACCAGAACGGAGCACAAGCGGTGTTCAACAAAGGCGCGTCACTTACCTTAAATATCGCTCTCGATTATGGCTCTTCGGAGGTGCCGACGTGCATATACCCGAGCTACTATGATGGCACTACCGGCGAAACTAACAATTTGACGCTCGGCACCACCTGCACCGTCGCGGGCGGAACGTCCCCTTACATTCAGTTTACCGAGTCGGACTAAGGTCCCTTCGCTCAGGGAGCGGGCAGGGTGGGGGGCAGTCCCACAACCACCTATTTTCGGCGGGTCGCTCATTCAAGCCGTCTTCTGGCTTGAGTGGGAAATCCAGGAACGGAAATGCGGGACGTACGCGCGTTCTAATTGCTTTCTCCCGATGTAAGAACACTCTCCGAGGTTCGTAGCAACGCCACCCACCTCCACGCTCTGAGCTTTTTCCACAGCTCCCTTGTGACGTCTGACCTTGCGTCCAAAACAGAATCGGCAGAATATATGGACGCCGGGAGCTCTGTAGACTGCGCCCAGGCGCAGCGGTAAGTCACTTGTTCTCAAGATTTTGCCCGCAAGCTGCTGATCCCAAAGGATCATTTGAAAGTTGGCGAGAAAGTAATGTGTCCGCAACCCGCTTGTTTACTGGCGATTCGTGCAATCGAGGCCAGAACAGGGGGGGAGGGGGGTATCTCAATGGTGGTGCAGATCGGGCGCATTCCTGAGATCGGACCGACTCCTGAAAAATTTATTTTCAGTCAGTATCAGGCGACGAAATCCCGAAGAACTGGAGTCAGGAGATGATACTGTTTATCGAAATTGGAGCCATGCAATGAACAGCGTACAAATCGACCAGAAGAGCTACGAGATGCCCCCGAAAGAGGGGATCAGCATCGCACATTTTCTCACCGTCGCCGACGTCGAGCGGTCAGCTCGCTACTACGAAAAAGTATTCGGCGCGCGCATTCTGACCATGGGAGACGGCAACGCGCCTCCTTACCTTCAGTTGGCGAATATTTGGATGATTCTGAACGTTGGCGGCGGCCCCACTCCGGATAAGCCGACGGTAACGCTCAGCGTCCCCGACCCCAATCACATCAATAGCTTTATGAATTTCCGCGTCGCCGATATCAAAGCCTGCTACGAACTTTGGAAAAGTCGAGGCGCCGAATTCATCACCGAGCCGATTCCCAAGTACGGCGAGATTCGCTGCTACATCCGCGATCCTGACGGCTACATTATCGAAGTCGGACAGAGCACCGACCTCACCTACGGTTAACCATCGGGCGGTTGAGATGGTTGTAGGTTGCAGCATTCGCACGCTGCTGCCCAGAATTTACTTTACAATTGGCGGCGTGACGACCGTTGTCGGAAACAACTTTTCCCCATCCACTCATCCAGCCCGCCGCATTCAGATCGCTTTCGGAGTTGTCGCGCTCCTCGCCGTTCTCATGGTTGAGCTCGCTTTCTCCGCCAATCGAAATTCCATTACCTGGGATGAAGACGACCACATTTACGCGGGCTACATGTCGTGGAAGCATGGGGACTTCGGCTTAAATCCAGAACATCCTCCGCTGGTGAAGTCGGTTGCCGCGCTTCCGCTGCTGAACATGCCGCTCAAGATGCCTGCGTTGCAGGATCGCATGTTCAAACACGAGGCCTTTCTCGGCGGAAAGGATTTCTTTTTCAAGAACGATGCCAATGCCATGTTGTTTCGCGCTCGCATGGCGGTCACATTCTTTATGCTCCTGCTTGCCCTGCTCGTATTCCTGGCGGCTCGGGAAATGTTTGGGGCTCTCGCCGGCTTCATCGCGCTGGCCTTACTGGTGTTCGATCCGAATCTTCTCGCGCACGGCGCGGTTGTCGGAACGGACGTTGGCCTTTCCTGCTTCACGTTCGCCTCCGTCTACGCTTTCTATCGTTATGTGAAGTCGCCATCCCTCTGGCGTCTCGTCGTTGTAGGAATCGCCACCGGTCTCGCTCTCACCTGCAAACATACCGGCATCCTCGTTTTTCCCATGCTGTTTCTGCTCGCGATCTGGGAGGTGTGGCGCGGCGCTCGACGTGCGGAACCGGGCGCCGCGCCAGTCTTACCGGCAACCCCACCCGCAATTCCACCGGCAATCTCACCACGGAAGCGCACTCGCCATCTCGCTCTCGCGCTGGTCGGCATCACCACCATCGGCCTGACGATTCTTTGGAGCGCCTACGGATTCCGCTACCAGGCGCGCCCCGAAGGCCGGCAGATGAATCCTCCGCTCAGTATTTTCCTGCAAGGCCTCGCGCGGCCGCGCGAAGTTCATCTTCTTCAGACCGTGGCCCGCTTCCGCCTGCTGCCCGAGTCTTATATCTACGGACTTGCCGACGTACGCATCATGTCCGATTTTTACACCAGCTTTCTGCTCGGCAAAATCTATCCCCACGGAGTCTGGTTTTATTTTCCCGTTGCATTCATCATCAAATCGAGCCTGCCGTTTTTGCTCCTTCTATTGATCACCATCTGGGCAATTGCCGCGCGCCGATTCACCGCGTGGCGGGAAATCTATTTCCTTACCATCCCGCCGCTTTTCTATCTGATCATCGCCATGTCCTCTGGCATGAACATTGGCGTGCGCCACATCCTGCCGATGTATCTCTTCTTCTACGTGCTTATCGGAGGCGCAACCGCGAAACTGATTCGCGAAAATCGTCGCTGGATTTTTTTGGTCATCGCCCTCCTGATCTTTCAGGCGATCTCGACCTGGCGCAGTTATCCTGCCTACCTTGCCTATGCCAACGAACTTTGGGGAGGTCCTCCGCGAGTTCACGAATTGCTCAGCGATTCAAACTCCGATTGGGGACAACAACTCAAAGACGTTAAGCACTATCTCGATCGCCGCAATATCAAAAATTGCTGGTTCATCTATTTCGGAGAAGGGGTCATTGACGCCAGCTATTACGGCATTCCCTGCAAACCGCTGCCTACCATGGACTCACTCTGGGTGGACGAGCCTGCGAACGCTCCGCCGGCGATTGATGGCACTGTGTTGATTAGTGCCGGCGATCTCTCCGGCTTTGAATTCGGTCCTGCTCCGCTAAATCCCTATGAACAATTCAAATCGCTTCGTCCGGTAGCCGTCATCGATTACGGAGTGTTCGTTTATCAAGGGCATTTCGAGATTCCGCTCGCCGCTTCCATCGGCCACTCGCAAAAAGCGCAATGGCTACTCGATGCCGGCCGTCTACCGGAAGCACTCTCCGAGGCGCAGCAAGCGATTGCCCTCGCTCCGGACGCGGTCAGACCGAACCTCGTCCTCGGCGATATTTTCACCGTCATGCAACGCCCCGCCGAAGCCCGCGTCTGTTACCAGAAAGCCCTGACCCTGGCGCAAACCGTTGAGCCCGCCTTTCAGGTTGGAGCGGTTGAGGATTTGAAGAGTAAACTCGGCCTCAACTAAGTTTTCTTTGCCATAAAACTCCAGGCCGCGCCAGTCCCAGATTTCTCCGTCACTGTTTCAGGTAGCGAAGCGCAACAGATCCCGATTTAAAAACCTTCGACTCGACCAGTTTTAGTCGTAACCCTTCCGGCAGGCTGACACCTTCCATCAACCGTCTCCCTTCCCCGGCAACCACCGGCGCAATGACAAAACGGAATTCGTCAACCAGACCAAGCTTTATGAGCTGTGAAGGGATTTCTACACCACCGACCAGAATATTTCCGCCAGGTTCCTGTTTCAATTTAAGTATCTCGTCGCGAAGGTTCGTACGAACAATTCTCGTATTTCCATCGTCGGCGCTGTCCAACGTTCGTGAAAACACAACTTTCTTCTTGGAGATAAAGGCTTGAGCAAATTCGATATCCGCTTTTGTCTCGGACTGGCTTTTTGCGATATCCGGCCAATAGGGAACCATCAATTGGTGGGTTTTACGCCCATAGACGAGCAGGCCAGCATCATCCCGCAAGAGGTGCGTGTAGTGATCAAGCAGATCGTCATCGGGATTGAATTTGGTGTGGTCGCAACAGCCATCCAGGGTAAGGTTGATTGCGTAGATTACATTGCTCA
>Ga0335075_10007186_pt1 | contig 17143 bp, 15 predicted proteins | sample Lox_Sample_24_FD_206723 | JGI IMG/M metagenome (GOLD analysis project Ga0335075, IMG submission 206723) | Soil microbial communities from Loxahatchee National Wildlife Refuge, Florida, United States - Lox_Sample_2.4 | ecosystem: Environmental > Terrestrial > Soil > Wetlands | place: USA...
CGGGAGAGGTGGGCTTTGGCCGGCCGTTTCCAGTCATGATGAACCTGTTCTATTCATCGCTCGCCGTCACCGTGCCCGCCATGGTGCCGCCGTCGATCACCAGTGTTTGGCCGGTGACGAAGCTGCCCGCCGCAGATGACAGAAACACCGCGGCCCCGGCGATCTCGTCCGGCTCGCCGATGCGCTGCAGCGGCGTGCCGCGCGTGCGCCGCCGATACAGCGCTGGATCCTCCCATAGCGCGCGGGCGAAGTCCGTGCGCACCAGCCCGGGCGCGATCGTGTTGGCGCGGATGTTCCTTGGTCCCCACTCGACGCAGATGTTGCGCGCGAGCTGCATGTCCGCGGCCTTGGATATCGCATAGAGGCCAAGCTGCGCGGAGCCGCGCAGCCCGCCGATCGACGAGATGATGGTGATCGAGCCGCCGCCACGCTCGGCCATTTGCGGCAGCACCATGTTGCAAAGCCAGAAGTTGCTGCGGACATTGGCGCCCATGACGCGCTCATACACCTCGTCGGATGCGCCGATCGCCGGACCGAGATAGGGGTTGACAGCGGCGTTGCACACCAGCGCATCGATGCCGCCCCACCGCGCGATGGTGCGATCGACCAACGCCTGCAGCTCTTCCTTACGGGCGATGTGGCAGGGCACCACGATCGCCTCGCCGCCGCGGTCGCGGATGCCGCGCGCCACTGCTTCGCAAACGTCGGGCTTGCGCGAGGAGACCACGACTTTCGCCCCGTGCTCTGCCATGCGTTCGGCAATGGCGCGGCCGATGCCCTTGGAGGAGCCGGTGATGACGGCGACCTTGCCGGTGAGGTCGAACAGCGACATGAGCGCTCCCGTATCGTTGTCGGGGGAGATTGCCGGCGAGTATGCTGCTCTGCTTCATCGGGTCAATCGATGCAATGGCGAACGACATCCGGATCAGGCAAGCGGGACCGGCTGACCGAGCCGCTCTGCGCGAGGCTATCATCGAGCTGCAGGAGTTCGAGCGCCGGCTCAGCGACACGCGCCGCCCGGGCGAGGAGATCGCGGATGCGTATCTGGCCCGGATGGAATCGCGAGCCGCCGATGACGGCGCGATCCTGATCGCTGAGACAGACGGCGCCTTCGTCGGTTTCGTTACATGCATGCTCCAGGAGGCCGATTACATCGCGGAGACGCCGGACTCGAACCGCTTCGGCTATGTGTCGGATATCTGCGTGCTGCCTGCCTGGCGTGGCCGACAGATCGCGCGCCTGCTGCTGGAAGCGGCGGAGCGGCACCTCGCGCCGCTCGGCATCACCCGGCTGCGTGTCAACGTGCTGGCGAACAACCCATCCGCCCGCCGCAGCTACGAACACGCCGATTTCGTTGCATATGAAGTGTTATACGAGAAGGCGACGGGCCCTTCATGCCGGCATCGTGATCCGCCGGCCGACCCCACTCGGTAGCGGCCGGTCCGCCTGTGCGCGGACCGCGGCTGCCAGCGCCGCGTGCCTGTCGGGCGGGAAGGGTGCCGTGCGCCGCGTCCTCATGTCTATGTGCAGGGCCAGCAACTCGTGGGATGCCACGCGTTCGTCGATATTTGCGCGAAACATCTCGTGGAACAGGTGCAGCCGCTTGGCATCGACGCCCAACAGGCGAGTGGTGACGCGGAGACGTTCGCCCTCTTTCGCCTCGCGCTCGTAGAGGGTGTGGGTCTCCACGACGAAGGAGGAATTCCCGGTCCGCTCGCGGTACGCGGTGCCGATATCCAGTGCCTCGAACGCCACGTCCGTCGCATGGTCGAATATCACGACGTAGTACGCGACGTTCATGTGCCCGTTGGCGTCGATCCACTCGGACCTGACCACGTCTTCGTGCGGCGGCAGGTGCATGTCAGCCGCGCGCCCAGCGGATTGCGGCGCGCGCCAACGCGTCGATCGTATCTACCAGCGTCACGCCGAGCGTTTCGACCGGGCCGGCCTGTAGGCCGAGCGGGATTTCGGTGCATCCCAGCACAACTGCGGCCGCGCCGCGGGCGGACAGCGACTGCATCGCCTCGGCCAACGGCGCGTAGGCCTCGGCGACGCGATTGGTTTTCACCAGGGCAATCGCCGGGGTTATCAAACGTTGCATTTGATCTTGTGTCGGCGTCAGGCAGTCCCAGCCGAGACGGCCCAACCGATCCTGGTAGAGCCGCATATCGAGCGTCCCCTGAGTGCCCATGACGCCGATGAGGCCGCCCGCGACACCCAGACGGCTCAGCTCGGAGGCGGCGGCATCGACGATGTGCAAGATGGGGCAGGCGGCTTCCGCCTGCATCTCCTCATACCAGCCGTGCGCGGTGTTGCAGGGGATGGCGATGGCGCCGCAGCCAGCACGCCGCAGCCCGGCGATGCCTCGCAGCAGGAACGGCAGCGGATCGGGGCCGCCGCCCAGCCGGCCCTTGGTGCGGTCCGGTACGCGTGGATCCGACCACAGCACTGTCGGGATGTGATCCTGATCGCGGGCCGCCGGGGTCAACAGCGTGAGCCGGAGCATGAAATGCGCGCTGGCCAACGGGCCCATCCCGCCCAGCGCGCCCAACACCTTGTCGATTGCCGGTTCCATGCGTGACTCCGTCGCTGCCGCCGCACTCTGCCCGATGTTGACCGCGGCGCAAGCGCATCGCACTGACCTCTCCCGCGGAGCGGGAGAGACAGCCATGTCGGGACGCGCGAGGACCCTCACCCGGTTCGCTTCGCGAACCCGCGCCGGATCACGTCCGGGGCAGGCTCTCTCCTGCGGAGCGGGAGAGATGAGAACGGGATGCTGATCGGACATCGTGGGGCACGGGGGTTGTTTCCCGAAAACACGTGCGAGGGCTTCGCCCGGGTGCTGGCGCTGGGGATCGACGGGATCGAGCTGGACGTGGGCGTGACCGCCGACGGCGTGCCGGTGGTCTGTCATGACCCGGCACTCAACCCCGACCTTGTGCGCTCCGCGGACGGACGGTGGCTGCAAGGTCCGGGGCCGCTGATCCGCAGTCTGACGGCGGCGGAGCTCGCTTGTTACGATGTCGGCCGGGCGCGGCCGGGCAGCGCCGCCGCAATCGCCAGCCCCGATCAGGTCCCACATGACGGCGCTCGGATTCCTCGACTGGACGAGGTGCTCGCTCGGTTCGACACGCGGTTCGTGGTCGAGCTGAAGACCCTGGCCGATCATCCGGACTGGACGGTGCCGGCGGTCGAGATGGCGGAGCTGGTGGCGGAGGTGGTCGAGGCGCAACGGGCGGCGGAGCGCGTGCGGATCGAGTCCTTCGATTGGCGTGGTCCGCGTCATCTGCGGCGCACACGGCCGGGGCTGCCGCTCGCCTGGCTGACACGGCGGGCGACGGTGGCGGCGGCGCGGTTGTGGTGGGATGGGCCGACGGCGGCCGACCATGGCGGCTCGGTGCCGCGCGCCGTGGCTGCCGAGGCAGGCGGGCGCAGCGGCGACGTGTGGGCGCCGGACCATGTCGATCTGACGAGGGAATCGATCGCCGAGGCTCATGAGCTAGGACTTGCCGTGGTGCCTTGGACGGTCAACCGGCCGGAGGAGATGGCGCGGTTGATCGGCTGGGGGGTCGATGGCCTGGTGACCGACCGGCCTGATCTTGCCCGTGCTGTCATAGTGGCGCGCCGTCACCCGGATCGTTTTGCGATCCGGCCTCTCCCGCAAGTGCGGGAGAGGTGAGTTCGGGATCGCCGAGGAAGTTGGCTTCCACGGAGGCGCGGGCCAGCAGCCGCTGCAGCGCCGGGTCCTTGTCGCCGTCCTGTTTGATGAGGGCGTCCATCGGCACGAAATACTCGTGCGCGTGCGGCACCTGGTGGCGGGCGAAGCCGGAATAGTGGTGCCGCTTCAGGCCGTACATGACGCGGATGTCGCGCACCGGCACGGTGAACGGCAGGACCGGCTCGTGGCGGATGAGGCCGGTGGCGCGCCAACGCGGGGTGCGGTCCTCCGGCGTGACGGGGGCGAGCAGCCAAGGGACCGGGCAAACCGCCAGCAACGAATGCGTGCTGGGGGCGAAGCGGGAGCGCTTGTCGAGCAGGTTCTGCAGCGAGCCGCAGGCCTCGATAGCGAAGATATCCACATAAGGGTCCACAGGCGTGCCGCCGAAGTTCAGCCAGAGGCCGTCGGGCAGCGTGCGCAGCCGGGTGCTGCCGGGCAGCTTCAGAAAAGGGTGGCAGGTGCCGAGGTCCTCCGACGGGCGCCCACGCAGCCACGACCTGTTGCCTCGACCGCGGGCCTGCAACCCTGGCGGGCATTGCGGCCAGGTGCGGAGTCGCTCACGGACAAGGTTATCCAACGATTTAGGCTGACTCACGCGTGCCCTCCTGGCTTGCCACTTGCGGTGCTCTGCAACCTGCGGATGCATTCAGTCACGAAATCGTGAGTGTGGGAAGTCAATTCATTGGTAATCCAGAGGGTTCCGAGTAACACAACCGGCTAGGAGGTAATTATTCATGTTTCGTTCCGAAGTTACAAACGCTGGGGTGTGGGGCGAAAACTGGACGAGGAAGCAACATTATCGGGCAATACTCCGAGTCTTCTAAATTAGTTGCGGTTTGTTGCTCGCTCGACTTATCAACATCATGTGGATAAAGATACCCACAGCTTCCTGCCGACAGCCGTATTTCACTGTGTGAAAAATCGATACGAACGAGCTTTGCCGGACCTGTCGTTTGCCGCGGAGCGGGAGCAAGATGGCGGGCACAACCTTCCGTGGAAGCCATCGAATGACCGATCCTGCCGTGCCGGGCGCCAATGCCGATCCGTATCTGGCGATCGGGGTGCGCCCGTTCATCAACTGCGCGAGCGTCCGCACCATGCACGGGGGCAGCCTCATGCTGCCGGAGGTGCGGGCGGCGATGGACGCGGCTTCCCGCCGGTATGTGAACCTGGACGAGCTGATGGAGGGTGCCAGCCGGCGGATCGCCGAGCTGACCGGCGCCGAGTGGGGCATCGTGACCTGCGGCAGCGCGGCGGCGCTGGCCTTGGCGACGGCGGCCTGCGTGGCGGGGAACGATCCGGTGCGCATCCTGCGCCTGCCATTCACCCACGGCTGGACACGGCGGGTGATCATGGTGCGCGGGCAGCGCTTCGCCTACGACCAGGCGATCCGGATGGTGGGGACGGAGATCGTGGAAGTGGACGGGGTGCCGGCGCTGGAGGCGGCGCTGGCCGAGCCGGTCGCGATGGTGGCGGTGCTGGGGACGCACGAGGCGGCCTCGGCGCCGCGGTTGGAGGACATCGTGGCGCGCACTCGGCCGCGCGGCATTCCGGTGCTGGTCGATGCGGCGTCGGAGCACATCGCGCGGCCGGATCCGTGGCTGTCGCGCGGGGCGGACATGGTGATCTACAGCGGTGGGAAGTTCCTGCGCGGGCCGCAGACCAGCGGGCTGCTGCTGGGGGACAAGCGGCTGGTGCAGGCGGCCTGGCGCAATGCCTCGCCGCACCAGGCGTTCGGGCGGGGAATGAAGGTCTCGAAGGAGGACGTGATCGGGGTGCTGGCGGCGCTGGAGGTGTGGTTCGGCACGCGGGACGCTGCGGCCGAGATGGCTCGGTGGCGCGGCGAGCTGGCGGAAATCGCCGGATGGGTGGCCTCGGTGGGGGCTGAGTCGGAGGTGGTGGAGCCGCAGGGGGTGGAGCGCGTGCCGCGGCTGGTGGTGCGGTGGGATCCGGCGCAGGTGGGGCTGGATGGCATGGGCGTGCGGCGGGCGCTGCTGGAGGGCGAGCCTCGGGTGATGCTGGACGATAACTCGGCCTTGGAGGGATCGGTGGAGATCGATCCGTTCGGGTTGCAGCCGGGCGAGGCGGCGGACGTGGGGCGGGCTTTGGCTGCCGTGCTGGGGGCCGGGCGGGCGGCGGCGGTTGCGGCGCCGGTCGGTAGGGTGCCGGAGGTGAGCGGGGAGTGGGAGGTGCTTGTGCAGTTCCTGCACGGCGAGCGGCGACACCGTATGCTGCTGCACCAGGACGGGGGCGCGGTCACCGGCCGGCACGTGGCCGATCAGTTCGAGGGCGAGGTTTCCGGGCGGGTTGACGGCGCGGAGGTGAGCCTGGGGCTGCAGGCGCGGTTCGAGGGGAGCACGATCTTGTACCGGTTGGAGGGAACGGCGGAGAATGGGCGGATGCAGGGGCGTGTCGTGCTGGGGGGCGGCAGCGACGGCCATCTGGGGCCGGTCAATCTGAGCCAGTTCGGGACGGCGAGCTGGGAGGCGGTGCGGGTTTAGGCGGCGTTGGGGAGCGAGATGGGCGGCCTGTACGACGAAGACGTACTGCTTTGGAGCGGGCGCCAGGCCGAGCTGCTGCGGCGCCGCGCCGCGGGCGAGCTGGTGAACGATGCCGAGCTCGATTGGCCGAATATCGCTGAGGAAATCGAGAGCGTGGGGATATCGGAGCGGCGGGCGCTGGCGAGTCATATCAGGAACGTTCTGGAACACCTGATCAAGCTCGAAGCTTCTCCCGCTTTGATGCCGCGGACGGGTTGGCGCACCACGATCGCGCGCGCTCGGCTCGATATTGCTGGCCTTTTGAGGCAGAGCCCAAGTCTGGAGCCGAGTCTCGACGCAGTGATCGCCGGCGAGCTGGCGGGCGCGAGATCGGTCGCGGCGATTGCGCTGGCAGAATACGGGGAGGCGCCGCGCGTGCCGATCGAGGGACTGAACTATTCCCGCGCCCACGTGGTCGAGATGTGGTTTCCAGCCGACGGGTGACACGAAAGCGATCGGGCGGAGCCGAGGCCGCGTTCGATCGCCGAGGCAGTGGAAAAAACAAGCCGTTCTCATCATCGTCTCATTTCGTCGTTTGCGAGATGCCGGATCATGCGAAGAGACGGCTTCAATGCACCATGGCTGACGGGCCGGAGCAGTCCAAGGCAACCCTCGGGGAGGCGCTCGGGGTCGGGTCAAGGTTCACACCGAGCGCTATGAAGAGGCGCGGAGGGCGCTCGCTGCCGACTGTTCGATCGAGCGGGGTCGGCCCGGCTGCCCGCAAGCGGGAGGGTGGATATCGCGGGGCTCCGCGCGCGCTGGGGGACCGTCACCTGGTTCGCTTCGCGAACCGATCCTGAATCAAGTCGGAGGCAAGGTCTCTCTCGCGCAGAGCGGGGGAGTGGTTTTCGGCGAAGGGAGGGACGGCACCTAGTCAGGCGCCGGGAAGGGCTGCCTGATCAGGTCGGCGTCCGGGTCGTCGATTTGCCTCGGCACGGGGATCGACGCGGCTCTTTGTGGAGAGAAGGCTCGCTCGGGCTCGGTGGGATCGAAGCGGGCGGGCCGGGGTTCCGGAGCCGGCCGCGGTTGGGACTGCGGCCGCGGCGGCGCGATGGACCCGGAATCGCCGGGGATTGCTTCGCCTCGTTCGCAGTCACTGGAGGGCTGGCAATCAGAGGAGGCCGGGGGCTCGGTTGGCGGCTTTGCCGTTGCCGGCGGTACCGGAGGGGATGACAGCGCCTCGGCCATCAGGTTGAGGGCGCAATGCTCGGTCCAGGCGGCTCGGTCGGAGGCTTTATTGTCCGCTTCCAGCTTTTTTCGGGCGGCCTGCACGCGCTCCAGATGCCGAAGCGCACCGAGCGCCTGGCGCGTCATGCTGATGGCCTGGGCGCGGCATTTCATGGCCCATTCTGGGGAGGTCTCGGGTTGCAGGGCGGTGCGGAAGCAGTGCTTCGCCTGCTCGGAGTGGGTCACAAACAGGGCGGCGAGATTGGCCTCGGCGGCGTTGACGGGGCAGAACGCGGCGACCTGGGCGATGGCGGAAAGATCGCGGCGGGCCAGATCATCGGCGTTGTCAGTGCGCGCGGGCGGGAGGGTGAGGGAGAAGGTGTGGGCGAGGTGGTAGTACGTGTCCGCCGGGAGCTGGGCGGCGAGGCTTTTGGGGTTCAGTTCGATGTAGGACATGTTGCGCAGTATAGTAGTTAGCGATGATAATGTCAATAGGTTATTTTTGCTATCTGGGAGGTCAGCCTTGGCGTGACGGTCAGAGCGAGAGGGCGGGTTGCCTCGCCTACGGATGACGATACCCTCGGCGTGCGGGAAATCGGCATCGAGATCCCGGCCGCCGAGTTCTACGAGGGGTCAAGCTTTGCCTGAGGGTCCGCCGGCGACCGGGCGCGTCGCGGCCGGCCCCTTGGCTGGGCCGGGCTTTATTTCGCCAGTAATCCCTGGTCCGCGATCGGGCGATCCTTATCGCGAATGCGAGCTTTGGCGGGGGTGACCAAGGTTTTGCCAATGATGCGACGAATGGGGATCCATTTTGCAGCGCCACGGGGAGCCTTGTCGCCGCCATTCCCGGCGCGCCGGGCTCACCGCCAACAACATGCTGTTCCGGCATTGAGTCGAGCGCGTTTTGCTTGATCATGGTGCTTCTTTCTATCCTCCCGCGGAGCCCCTCCGCAGCCGTTCGCAAAGGAATCCCAGGATGATCGACAGTTTCAACCCGCCCGACGTGTGGCAACCGTTCGGCACATTCTCGATGATTGCGCTCCAGGGCGAGGGGCAGATCGTCCACCTCAAAGGTCAGGTCGCGCTCGACGGCGCGGGCAACGTGGTGGGCGCGGGAAACATGCGCGCGCAAGTGCGTCAGGTGGTCGAGAACATCAGAGCCGTGTTGGCCGGCATCGGCGGCGACATGGGCGACATCCTCTCGCTCACGCAGTACGTCACGGATATCAGCGCGTTCATGCAGGCCGGCGACATCCGGCGCGAGTTTTTCAGTCCTCCCTACCCCGTCACTACGACAATAGAGGTCGCGGCGCTCTACCGCTCGGAGCTGGTGGTCGAGATCGCCGCGGTTGCTGAGATCCCGCGTGCAAGGTTCAAGCGCCCAGACCCGGGTAATGGCAGTCGATGATGGTCTGGAAAGAGTGCCGCGTACCGGTCGCCCGCCTGTGGGGCGCTGGCTCATGCTTCCCCCTGCCGCCGGGAAGGTTGGCCTGAGATCGTTGATTTGTATAACAAGCCTTCTCCCGGGGCTGCTCTCGGCGTACTGACGGCAGGTAAATAATGGAACCACAGATGAACGCAGATAAACGCAGATAAAAATGGGCGGAATCGGTTTCATCTGTGTGGTTCTAAATTTTTCTTTCCCGGAATTGCTTTCGCCATTCAACGGGACATTTGGTTTCGTATGCTTCGAAGTGCGGGTTCGGGGCTCTGGCCGGCCGTTTCCAGTCATGATGGACCTGCTCAAACCATATCTTTGTCGCCGTGTTCCGCTGCTACCGACGCCGGACCACGCGGTGGCAAAAGGTAGACCTGGGCCAGGCCCTTGCCTGCGGCGGCCTACTCGGCCCAGGCCGAGGCCAGGCGGCGGAGCGCGCTCAGCAGCTCGGCCCTGCCGTATGGCTTGCTCAGCACCCTCTCCCGCGGGCCGAGGCGGTTCGGTTCCAGCATGTCCGCGCCGCCGGTGATGAACAAGACCTGCAACTCGGGCTGGAGCTGGCGGGCGAGCCGTGCGAACTCGGTTCCGGTCATACCCGGGACCGCGGCGTCCACCACCGCGGCGGCGAAGTGCCGCTCGCGCAGAACCGCCAGCGCTTCGTGCCCGGTGGATGCCTCCTGGACCTGGTAGCCGGCCTCGGCCAGCAACTCGCCGGCGATGTGGCGCAGGACAGGCTCGTGGTTCAGGACCAGCACCGCAGATCCGCGGGAGGCGACATGATCGGACGGCGGGGTCCAGTTCGGTTCGGCCTGCGTGGCGGCAGGGGCGCGAGGCAGGAACAACTCGACCACCGTGCCACCGCCCAGGCTGCTCCGCAGCCGCACAGTGCCGCCGGACTGGCGGGCGACGCCGTAGGCCTGCGCCAGACCGAGTCCGCTGCCTTTGCCGACCTCCTTGGTGGTGAAGAACGGCTCGAACGCCCGCTCGGCCACTTCAGGCGACATCCCGGTGCCGGTGTCGGTCACGCTGATCAGCACGTATTCCCCTGGGTCCAGCTCCTCGGGAAGCGTCGCGCCGGCCTGCTCGACGTTGCGGGTGGCAATCCGCAGCGTGCCGCCCTCGGGCATGGCATCGCGCGCGTTGATGGCGAGGTTGAGCAAGACGAGCTCGAGCTGCGTCGCGTCGGTGGAGGCAGGCCAGAGCGTGGGCTCGAGCGCCATTTCCACCTGCACCAACCCACCCAGCGTATGCTGCAGCAGCGTATCCATCCCGGCGATCAGGTCATTCACCTCGACCAAGGCGGACTCGAGCCGCTGTTGGCGGGCGAAGGCGAGAAGCTGCTGGGTCAGCCGCCCGCCGCGCCAGGCGGCAGACAAGGCTGCCTCGGCATAGCGGCGCGGCGGCGCTTCGCCGAGGGCGGCTGACAGCAGCTCCAGGTTGCCGATCACCGCCGCCAAGAGGTTGTTGAAATCGTGCGCGACGCCGCCGGTCAGCCGGCCGATCGCCTCCAGCCGCCGGGCTTCGACGAGCGCGCGCTCAGCTTTGTCGCGCTCGGCGACGGCAGCGGTGAGACGGGCATTGGCGTCGGCGAGCTCGCGGGTACGCGTGGCGACGCGGGCTTCCAGGATCTCTTCGGCTCGCTTGCGCTCGCTCGCGTCGAGGGTGACCCCCGCCATGTGCTCGGGCGTGCCGTCGGCGCGGCGGCGGATCACCTGGCCGCGGACCTGTACCCAGTGCGTGCTGCCGTCGGGCCAGATCACCCTGTATTCGATGTCGTAATCGGCGCCGCCGAGCAACGCGCGGTCGAGCGCTGCCTGCCGCGTCGCGCGGTCGTCGGGATGGACCGCCGCGCGCAGCTCGTCGTGGGTGAAAGGATCTTCGGGGCCGCGTCCGTAATAAGCCTTGTGCTGCGCCGAGGAGACCATCCGCCGGTCCGGCAGGCTCAGTTCCCATGAACCGAGCCGGCCGGCTTCGAGCGCGATCGTGTAGAGGCGCCCACTTTCGGACAGCGAGCGGTCGCGCTGCGCCAGCTCTTCGTTGGCGGCACGCAGCCGCTCGATGAGAAGCTGCTGGTCGCGGGCTAGCTCGTCACGTTCGTCGCCTTCCCGGTGCAGCCGCACCAACTCGGTGACGTCGCGCACGCGGTGCACGATGCCGGTGATCCTGCCGGCCTCGTTGCGCAGCGGGGAGTTCAGGAGCGTCCAGTAGCGTTCGTCAAAGGTGCCGTCGGGGCGGCGAATGTCGTAGCGGTGCACCGGCATGGCGTCGGGCCGGCCGAGCCGCGCCACCCGTTCCAGGGATTCGCGCAGCTCGCGCGGGCCGCTGGCGGCGCGCTCGTCGGGGCTTTCCGCCAGCACGTCGAGCAAGGGGCGTCCCAGCACCTCGGCGCGTTGCGTGCCGGTGTGCCGCAGCCAGGTGTCGGTCGCCTCGATGATCTCGAATTGCGTCGTCAGCAGCAGATACAGCCCCGGCGTCGTGCGGAAGACCGCACGAAAATCGGGGTCCGGTGCCCCGCCCATTCCTGCCCTCGTGTTGTCGTTGGCCGAACTTACAGGATCGGGGGTTGTGCCGGTCAAATGTGTCCTGCTGTTAAGGCGGCGTACAGGTTCGTCTCGAACCGATCGAGCAGGTCGAGGACGATGTGATCGCCGAACGGCAGGATCTGCGTCAGCAGAAGGGCGGCGACACCGGCAGTCGGGTCCAGCCAGAAATAGGTGTTGTAAAGTCCGGCCCAGGCGAGGCTGCCGGCGGCGCGGCCGCCGGGCACCGGCTCCGTGTTGATCAGGAAGCTGAGCCCCCATTTCTTGGGCGAGCCGGGGAATGGCTCGAAATCGTTCGAGGAGGCTGCGACCACCGAGCGCAACGGCCCGACCAGCAACGGCCCGATGTGGTTCCGCGCCATCTCGGCCACTGTGTCGCGACGCAGGATGGTGGCGCGGTTCAGGGTCCCGCCGGCGAGCAGCATGCGCAGGAAGGTCAGGTAGTCGGCTGCGGTCGAATACAGTCCGCCGCCGCCGGGGAAGAACTCGCGGGGTGGATTGGGATCGAACTGCAGCGGTTCCAGTCCGTCCGCGGTGCGGGCATGCACTGTGGCGAGCCGCGGCTCCATGTGCGGGCGTACGAGAAAGCTGGTGTCGGTCATGCCGAGCGGGGCGAAGATGTGGGTGCGGAAATAGGTCTCTAAATCCAGCCCGCTCACTGCCTCGACCATCCGTCCGACCCAGTCGATGCCGATGCCGTATTGCCAGCGTGTGCCGGGGTCGAATGTCAGTGGCGCGCGGAGGCTGGCCAGCTTGCCGGTGCGTGTCGCCGGCAGTCCGGTGTCGCGGTGGTAGCGCAGCAGATCGGGGTTCCAGACGTCGTAGCCGAACCCGGATGTATGGGTGAGGAGTTGGCGCAGCGTGATGGTGCCCTGGGCTGGTCGGAGCCGGGGCTTGCTGGCGGCGTCGAAGCCTTCCAGGACCTGGGGGGCGGCGAGATCCGGAACGATTTCGCCGGCCGGGGCGTCGAGCGAGAGGCGGCCTTGCTCGACGAGCTGCATGGCTGCCGTCGCGGTTATCGCCTTGGTCATCGAGGCGATGCGGAACACGGTGTCGGGGGTCATAGGGGCGCCGTCCGGGACCGAGCGGCGCCCATAGGCTGTCTGGTGGATGATGGCGTCTGTTGTGGCGGCCATCGCGACCGCGCCGGGTATCGTGCCGGTGTCCACGGCGTCTCGCAGGATCCGGTCGATCTCGGTCATCAATGCCCCCGGCGATTGCTCCTGGTGATGGACCATAGGCTTGGTTGCTGCGGAAATCGAATGGTGCTCAGCCGCGTGGTCGTCGTGCCTCGTGCGTCTGCAGATGGCACCACGCCACGCTCAGCATTCGCGACGGCAGTCCAGCCTCGCGTGCGCGGGCGAGCATATCGCCGACCACATGGGCCGCCTCTGTGGGACCGCCGCGCTCCACGTCGCGCAACATGGACGCGGCGAAGCTCGAGCCGCGTTCGGTCAACAGCGCACGGCTGCGGGCCAGGAAGTCCTCGCGGCACCGGTGGCCGGCGGCGTGCGCCACCAGATCACATTCCTCCAGCATCTCCAGCGTCAGCACCTCGCCGTCGTCTGCTTGCATGATGTCGCCGACGCTGCCGCGCATGAGGCAGGTCATGCCGGCCATGGTAGCCAGCATGACATATTTCTCCCACATGTCCTGCAATATGTCGTCGGACACGCGCAGATCGAACTTGGCGGCCGCACCGGCTGCCGCGAACTCGGTGGCGATGCGATCCTGGCCGGGGGCGCGCGAACCAAGAATCAAGGCAGCGAACTTGTTCAGATGCTGCACTTCGCCGGTCGGGGTGAGAGTGGCGGCGATCTGGCACTCCCCGCCCAGCACGGCAGGGCGGCCGAAGGCGAGGTCCAGGCGGTCGAGATGGCGCATCCCGTTCAGCATCGGCACGATCGCGGCGCCGGCCGCCACCGCGGGCGCAATCGTTGCGATCGCCGCTTCCAGGTCGTACGCCTTGCAGGTCAGCAGCAACACGTCATGGCGGCCGTCGTCGGCAAGGCCCTCGGTGGTGACGAAGCGCACGGGGCGTTGGATGTCGCCCAGCTGGCTTTTCACCACGAGCCCGTCGCAGGCTAGCTGGGCGGCGCGCCCTGGACGCACGAGGAACGTTACGTCGGCGCCGGCCTCCGCCAGGCGGCCGCCGAAATAGCCGCCAATCCCGCCGGCGCCGAGGACCAGGATGCGCATGGCCGCTCAATCCCAGCCCGGCGGTGGAACGAAGGCGCGCCAGGATTTCTCGAGCAGCTCCGCCACGGCGATGGTCGTGCGATCGCCGTACAGCGGCCCGACTATCTGTACCCCGATGGGCAGGCCAGACTGCGACAATCCGATCGGCGCGACGCTGGCCGGGAGGTGAAACGCGCAGGTGATGCCGGGCCAGAACAGCATGTCCTCATAGCCGATCGTACGGCCATTCACCGTGTGCGTGCGGCCCCACGGCTCGCCTTCCTGCATGTGCGGCAGCGCCGGCGTGGCGATCACCGGACAAAGCAGGACATCCCAGTTCCGGAAGAAAGCCTGCCAGGCCCGGCGGATCTGGTGGCGGCGCTCGTTCAGCCGCAGCCATTCGCGATGCGTCAGATCGACGGCACGCTTGAACAGCGCGCCGGTGCTCATGTCGTCGGCGTGCAGTTTCGCCTTCGCCTCGCGCTTACGGGCCAGCGCATCGTCCGGCGCGCGGGCGCTGAGCGCCGCGTCGAGCAACGTGACGTAAAGCCGATAGGCCTCGGTAACGTCGAAATCCGGTCGGGCAGTACGGCTGATCTCGACACCCTCGGATTCCAGATGCCGCGCGATCTCTTCAATCAGCGCGACAGTCTCGGTGTCTGTTTCATGGCACGGTTCGTGCGACCACACTGCAATGCGGAGCTCCGAGAGGCGGGTGGTGCGCGGGGCGGGCAGCGCGATGGCGAGATCGCTGTCCAACGGGTCGGGCCAGGCGATGGCGTTCAGTGCGAGCGTCAGATCGCGCGCGGAACGGGCCAGCGGGCCGATCACGGAGATGTCGCTGGTGGCGGCCGCGTTCGTCAGCGAATGGCCGCGCGGGGGACATAGCGCCCAGGTCGGTTTGTGGCCGAACAGCCCGCAGTAATGTGCCGGCACGCGGATCGAGCCGCCGATGTCGCTGCCGAGCTCGAGTCCGCCGAAGCCGGCGGCGCAGGCCGCGGCTCCGCCGCCTGACGAGCCGCCTGGCGTGTGCGCCTCGTGCCAGGGGTTGTTGGTGGTGCCATACACCGGATTATAGCTTTGCCAATCGGCAAGGGCGACCGGCACGTTGGTCTTGCCGAACACGACGGCGCCGGCCTGCTCCAGCCGCTGCACGGCCAGCGCGTCGGCCTCGGCGCGATGCGTTTTGCGGTCGGCGTAGCCCCACGTGGTCGGCAGTCCGGCAACGTCGTAGCTTTCCTTCACCGTCATCGGCACGCCGAACAGCGGGCTTTTGCCAGTGCCGTTACGGTCCAGCGAGCGGGCACGTTTGCGGGCGCGTTCCAGGTCGCGCACGACCACCGCGTTTATGCGCGGGTTCAGCCGGTCGACGCGGGCGATGTAGTGGTCGAGCAACTCGGCGCAGCCGATTTCTCGGCTGGTGGTGAGTTCGGCAAGGCGCCACGCCGGCAGGAAGGTCGGTTGCATGTGTGCCTCTCAGTTCCAGCCGGGTGGGGCGACGAAGCCCTGCCAGGATTGTTCCATTAGCCGGGCGAATTCGATGGTCGTGCGATCGCCGAATTGCGGACCGACGATCTGCACGCCGACGGGCAACCCCGCCGGCGTGAAGCCGAGCGGCGCCACTGTGGCGGGCAGCAGGAAAAAGCAGGAGATGCCGGCCCAGAACATCTGATCGGTGGTCGGCACGCTGTGCCCGTTCACTTCGATCGTGCGCTCCCAGCGTTCGCCTTCGTGGTCGTGCGGCTGGGCCGCGGATGCCGCGGCGGGGCAGAGGAAGACGTCCCATTCCTTGAAGAATGCCGCCCAGGCGCGGCGCATGCGCTGGCGCTGCTCGTTGGCCAGCAGGAAGTCGCGGTGCGGCATGGAATTCCCGCGTGCCATCAGCGCGTAATAGCTGGCATCGTCGGCCGGAAGCCGCGCTGCTTCGGCGCGCCAACGCTGCATCGCTGCATCGTCGATGCGTGCGCTGGTGGTGGCGCGCAGCATCTCGATGTAGAGCCGGTGCGCCTTTGCGAGGTCGAAGTCCGGCCGGGCGGCAGTACTAGTGCGCGCGCCTTGTTTCGACAGGAATGATGCCAGCGATTCGATTTTGTCGGTGATCGCGGCATCGACTTCGGACAGCTCATGGTGCGTCATGACGGCGACGCGCAGGCCGTCGAACCGGGTCGCCCGCGGTGGAGCGAGGTCGAGCTTCCAGCCTGCTGCCTCGATCTCCTCGGGCCCCGCGATGGCATCCAGCGCCAGCGCAAGATCGTCGGCCGAGCGCGCCAGCGGACCAATGACCGAGATGTCGGATTGGGCAACGGTGCCGTGCAGCGCCTGGCCCAGCGGCGGCGCGATCCCCCAGGTGGGTTTGTGGCCGAACACGCCGCAGTAATGCGCCGGATTGCGGATGGATGAGCCGATGTCGCTGCCGATCTCGAGCCCGGTCATTCCCGCGGCGAGCGCCGCTGCTGAACCCCCGGAGGAGCCGCCGGGCGAGAGCTTGAGGTCCCATGGATTGTTGGTGGTACCGTATATTTCATTGTAGCTCTGCCAGTCGGCAAGCAGCAGCGGCACGTTGGTCTTGCCGAAAATTACTGCGCCGGCCGCTTGCAGGTGATCCACGGCCAGCGCGTTATGAGTGGCGATCGAGTCACGCTCGGTCGGCACGCCCCAGGTGGTTGGAAGGCCGGCGACGTTGAAACTTTCCTTCATCGTCATCGGTACGCCGAATAACGGCGCCGACTTGTCAGGCTGGTTGTCGAGCGCTTTCGCCCGCTCTCGCGCACGGTCGAAATCGCGCACCACCACTGCGTTGATTTTCGGATTGTGGCGTTCGACGCGCGCGATGAAATGATTGAGCAGCTCCCGGCAGCCGATCTTGCCGCTGCGCGTGAGCTCGGCCAGCCGGTGCGCCGGCAGGAATGACGGGTCCATCAGGCGATCGAGGAGTTGAAGGCGCCGCCGTCGAGCAGCAGGTTGTGGCCGACAATAAAGCCCGAGCTGGCGGCGCAGAGGAACGCGCAGGCTTCGCCGAATTCCGCCGGATCGCCAATGCGGCCCGTGGGGTTTTCCCGTCCACGGGCGGCAAGTTCTTCTTCCAGCGTGCGGCCGCTGTGCTGGGCGAGATGCGTGGCGCCGCTCCGCAGCCGGTCGGTCAGGAACGGGCCGGGCAGGATGTTGTTGATGGTGACGTTGTGCTTCGCGACCTGGCGGGCGATCCCGGCAACGAAGCCGGTCAGGCCGGCGCGCGCGCCGTTGCTCATACCAAGCTGCGGGATCGGCGACTTCACCGACGCCGAGGTGATGTTGACGATGCGGCCGAACTTGCGCTCGATCATGCCGTCGACCACTGCTTTGATCATGAAGATCGGCGCCAGCATGTTGGCATCGAGCGCGCGCAACCAGGTTTCGCGGTCCCATTCGCGGAAATCGCCGGGCGGTGGGCCACCGGCATTGTTTACCAGGATGTCGGGTTCGGGGCATGCCGCCAACGCGGCGGCGCGTCCGGCTTCGGTGCTGATATCGCCGGCAACGGGGGTGACTTTGACGCCGGTCGTCTTGCGGATCTCGTCGGCCG
>Ga0335075_10007187_pt1 | contig 17141 bp, 14 predicted proteins | sample Lox_Sample_24_FD_206723 | JGI IMG/M metagenome (GOLD analysis project Ga0335075, IMG submission 206723) | Soil microbial communities from Loxahatchee National Wildlife Refuge, Florida, United States - Lox_Sample_2.4 | ecosystem: Environmental > Terrestrial > Soil > Wetlands | place: USA...
AGGCCGACGGGCACGTAACCGTGCGCGACGAGCTTGGTGAAATCCTGGCCGGACAGGTCGGAAGCGAATGGCTGCGCGCGGCTCACCACGCCGGGCGCGCGCACTGCGGTACCGAACGCGCGGAACTCCAGGATGCTCTCGTCGTCGCCGAACGGACCGATCGACAGTGTCACGCCGATGACGCCGAGGCCGCCGAGGGCCGCGCATTCTGCCGTCATCCTGCTGATCGCGGCGCGGCGGGCCTGGTAGAGCACGGAGACCAGCGGCCGGGCTGACCCGATGGCCGCTACGCCGACCGGCGGCTGTACCGGGCCGGGACCCAGGCGCATTCCGCCTGCGGACGGACCGTAGGGCCGGTAGCCCTCGCCGCGGTAGACGGCCACGCCATACGGGCACTCCTCGTCGCCGGGGTCGCCGATGTTGTAGACAGCGGCCCCGAGCACCTGGCCCACCGGCTGGAACCCGACCTTGGAGATCGCCGCGAACTCGCTGACCTCCAGGGAGGATCCCCAGCTTCGCGTCTGCCGCAACTCCGCCAGCCGGGCCTGCGCAGCCGGCGGCAGGCCCGGCTGGCCCTGGCGCGTCTCGTCCTGGCCGCGCGGGCCCTGTCCAGCCTGGTCAGTACTCGGCATCGGAGTTACGCGGCGGATTCTGGCGGCTGGTCAGGCGTCAAGGCTGAGGACCATGGTCGGCGTCTGGATGATGTGATCCTCACGCAGCGGCCTGACGGCAGTACCGATCGCGAAGAACTCGGTGGTGTGCGAGCCCCACGTGTGGCTGTGCTGCCTGAGCTGCACGCCGACGATGCCCTCGGCGGCGAGTTGCTCAGCCTCTGCCTGCATCCGGCTCATGGCGAGCTCACGCGCGTCGTAAAGGGCCTGGGTGAACTGCTCAAGCTCCACGTTGCGGCCGACATTGCTCATCTTGCTGCCGAGCCGCTGGTGCGCGATGTGATAGACGCACGAGCCCATCACCATGCCGAGCGGCGCGTATCCCGCCCGGATCAGCGTCCAGAAATCCTGGCCGGACAGGTCAGAGGTGAATGGCATCCCTTTGTTGTTGCGCCAGTTCGCCACACCACCGCCGCCCGCGCCGGGCTCGGCCACCACCGCGGTGCCGACCGCGATGAACTCGGCGATGTCCGCGCCGAACTCCTTGAGCTCGACGTCCAGTCGGACACCGACGACGCCGTCTGCGCCGAGCGCCTGCGCCTCGGCCTCCATCCGGGTCATCGCGAGCTCGCGAGCGTGGTACATCGCCTGCGAGAGCACATCTAGTTCCTGGCTCTGGCCCCACCGGCCGAACTGGAGGCCGACGTGGTAGATCGAGCTGCCCAGGACCAGCCCGACTGGCCGGAAGCCGACCTCCCGCACGAGCAGGAACTCGTTAACAGAGAGATCTGATGTGAAGATGGCGCCTGGCCTGCCCGGCTGCAGCTCAGCCAGCCTGCGCATCGCGTCCTGCGGTACTCCGAGCACCCCGAGGTCAGTGCCCTGCTGCTCAGTCATCGCGCTCCCTCAGCGTCGAGTTTGGGCATCACGAGCCCAGCCGGACCCGCGCGGCCTGTCGCCGTTGCGGGTCGAGTGACATGATCGCCAGCGGCGGCTTCACCGGACCGCGTTGTCGGCCGAAATGCGCGATCGCGGTGCCGATAATGGTCGCCTCCAGAACGTGGTCCCGGCGGCCTTCCTGTACCGGGCACTCGTGCTCGCCAACCCTGATGTTCATCTGCTGCAGCACGACCCCGTCCGCGCCGTGCCTGGCGACATCGCGTTCAAGCTGATGGCGGGCGTCGTGCCTGGTGGCGTTCACCAGGTCGGTGTAACCGCTCACCTCGGTGTTGCCCGCGCCCCACCGGGTCTGGCTCACTGTCGCCCAGTCGTCGTGCCTGGCCCCGACCGAGATGCCGAGCACGAGCCCGACTGGCACCCAGCCAGCCAGGATGAGCTTGGCAAAATCCTGTCCGGTCAGGTCGGACGTGAACGGCTCACGCAGCCGCACGCCGCCGGGGGCGCGCACTGCGGTGCCGATGGCCTTGAACTCCAGCCCGCCGGCCGGGAAGCTGCCAATCGTCAGCTGGACGCCGACGACGCCGTGCCCGCCCAGTTCCTTGCACTCCGCCGTCATCCGGCCGATGGCCTGCCGCCGGGCCTGGTACATGGTGCGGACAAGCGGCGCGTACGAGCCGAGCGTGCCGCCGCCAGAGGTGGCGGTCACGCCGGAGTACAGGCCGCCGCCGTAACCGCCCAGCGGGCCGAAGCCGTAACCGGCCCCGTAGGCGGGGCAACCATAGCCCCCGGTGTAACCGATGTTGTAGACAGCCGCGCCGAGCACTTGCCCCACGGGCTCGAACCCGGTGCTCTTGATGGCGCCGAACTCGTCCGCACTCAGCGCCGATGACCAGGTGCCGCTGTGCCGGATCTCGGCCATCCGCGCCTCAGCGGCGGGCGGAAGCTCGCGATCCGGCTCATCCACGGTCACTCTGCGCCCCCTTGTCGCGCTTTCAGCCGCTGGCCTCACACTACAAGATCGCGGGGTCTGCAGCCCAGCAGCAGCCCGTGGCGGCCGGCCGGATTGGCGGCCGGTCAGCCGAATGGCAGCTGCGTGGCCTAGAATAGCTGGTTTGCCCCGCTAGCCGCCGTTATCGGCTATCTGCCGCCTCGCCCGGCCACCGGTCCTGGGCTTCCCACTCCTCGTTGCGCGCCTGCACTGTCTCTTGCCAGTGCTCAGCCGCCTCCCGGGTCGGGTACGGGCCTAGCCGGTCCTTGCCCGGGCAGCCAGGTCCCTGCTCGACTTCATGGTGCTTCAGGCAGAACCACCAGCTCTTGTCATCGTCCATGACCCTTAGACTTGCAGATCATGTCTGCCATTCTCCAGCCCGGCCGGGTTTCGCCGCTGCGCGGCGTGCCCGCCGCCATCCCCCGCCCCGAATACGTCGGCCGGCGCGCGCCGCGCGGCGGCGAAGCTGACGTCAAGGACGCCGACACCATCGAGCGGATGCGGATCGCCGGGCGGATCGCCGCCCGGGCGCTGGCTGAGGTTGGCCGGCACGTGGCGCCGGGGGTAACCACTGACGAGCTGGACAGGATCGGGCACGAGTTCCTGATCGACCACGGCGCCTACCCGAGCACCCTGCAGTACCGGGGCTTCCCCAAGTCACTGTGCACCTCGCTGAACGAGGTCATCTGCCACGGGATACCCGACGACACCGTCATCGCGGACGGCGACATCGTCAACGTGGACATCACCGCGTTCATCGGCGGCGTGCACGGCGACACCAATGCCACATTCCTGGCAGGCGACGTCGACGAGGAGTCTCGCCTGCTGGTGGAGCGCACTCAGGAGGCCATGATGCGCGGCATCCGCGCCGTGGCCCCTGGCCGCCCGCTCAACGCCATCGGCCGGGTCATCGAGTCGTATGCCCGGCGGTTCGGCTACGGCGTCGTCAGAGACTTCACCGGCCACGGTATCGGCACCACGTTCCATTCCGGCCTGGTGGTGCCGCACTTCGACGACCCCGCCGTGGGCGTGATCATGGAGCCGGGCATGACATTCACTATCGAGCCCATGCTCACCCTCGGGACCGTCGAATACGACATCTGGCCGGACGGCTGGACCGTGCTGACCGCCGACCGCAAGCGCACGGCCCAGTTCGAGCACACCCTCGTCGTCACCGCGACCGGGCACGAGATCCTGACCCTGCCTTAACGCTGCCGACCCTGACGCTGCTGGCCCCCATGCTGCTGGCACCGGCGCTGCTAGCACTGACGGCATTGGCCGCGCCGATGGCGGCGATGGCCAGCCAGTCGGTGACTTGCAGCGACTGGCCGAGGATGACAAGGCCGGTCAGCGCGGCGAAGACCGGGTTGACGCTCATGAACACGCCGAACACCCTGGCCGGAACGCGCCGCAAGGCCAGCAGGTCAGCGGTCATCGGAACCGCCGAGCACAAGATGCCCGCGGTCGCCGCGCGGCCGACGGCGGCCGCCGTGACCTGGTGGCTGACGAGTACCCAGATACCCACCGGAATGTAGAGCATGGCTGACAGGCAGGCCGCAGCCGCGGGTCCCTGCGAGCCTGGCAGCCGGGCGCCGAGGGCCCGGTTGACCAGGATGTAGCAGGCCCAGCAGACGGCGGCCAGCAGGGCCAGGCCGATGCCGGCGTAGTCAGTGCTAGGCTGCGGCCTCGCCAGCACGACGACGGCGGCAGCAGCGATCAGCGCGCATGCGAGGTCCCGCGTCCGGCGGGAGGCAAGCAGGGCAACCGACAGGGGGCCCAGGAACTCCAGCGTCACCGCCAGGCCAAGCCCGATCGAGTCGATCGCCGTGTACAGCGACAGGTTCATGATGGCGAAGGTCGCCGCCAGGGCCAGCACTGGCCGCCACTGCTGCCAGGTGAACGAGGCGAACTTCGGCCGCACGGTGGCCAGCAAGACCGCCGCCGCCACCCACTGTCTTACCGCGACCACCCCGGCAGGGCCGAGCACCGGAAAGGCGAGTGCGGCGGTGGCCGCGCCGACCTGGTTGGACGCGGCGCTGCCGGTCATCAGCGCGGTGCCGGCCAGCCGGCCCGACCATCGAGTGGAGCCGCCTCGGATGGAACTGTCCTGGACGGGACTGTCCTGAACGGCGGCGGCGCGACGGCGCTGGTCGCCGAGAACGCTAGTCATGAGCACAGCATGAGCCGCGTCCGTGCATGCACATAATGCATGCACGCAGACATCTATACGCTTTGATTATGGATCTCGAGCTTCGGCACCTGCGCTGCCTGGTCGCGATCGTGGACGCGGGAACCTTCACCGACGCCGCCATCGAGCTCGGCGTCTCGCAGGCAGCAGTGTCGCGCAATCTCATCGCCCTCGAGCGCGTCCTCGGCGTCCGGCTGCTGCACCGCACCAGCAGGAGCATCACTCCGACCACGGCCGGGGTGCATGCCCTGGCTCAGGCCCGCCAGGTTCTCGCGGCCGCGGACAACCTGGTCGCCGAGGCGACCACCGGCCGCACGAGGCTTCGCATCGGCCACCCGTGGGCGGCGATGGGCAGGCATACCCGTGAGTTTCAGCGGCGCTGGGCCGACCAGTACCCGGACGTCGAACTTGACCTGATCCGCACCAACTCGGCAACCGGCGGCCTGGCCGAGGGGTCGTGTGACATGGCGGTCCTGCGCGGCGAGGCCGACAGCTCGCGCTTCGCCGGCGCGATCGTTGGCCACGAGCGGCGGTTTTGCGCGATCGCTGCTGACGATCCCTGGGCCCGCAGGCGTTTCGTCAGGCTGGGCGAGGTACCGCAGCGGACGCTGCTGGTGGACCGGCGGACCGGGACTACCACGCCGGGCCTGTGGCCACCAGACGCCCGACCGCAGATCAGGGAAACCGCCGATATCGATGACTGGCTCGCGATCATCGCAGCCGGCGGCGGCGTCGGGATCACTGCCGAAGGCACCACCACGCAGTACCGCCGCGACGGCATCGTCTTCCGGCCGTTGCGCGACGCCCCGCTGATCCCGGTGCGGATGATCTGGCGGCAGCACGACCCGCACCCCCTGACCCACGCGGCAATAGCGCTGCTCACCGATCTCTACCGGCGTGCCGCCAGCCCCTAGCTCAGCCAGCAGAGACAGGGCTATCAGACAACAGCACGGGAACGGCCACCGGCACCGCGCGCGGAGTCGGCGAACTCTGCCCGCCGTCGCAGGCCAGGCCACGTCCAGGTAGCCAGCTCAGCCAGGACGGCAGGTACCAGGCCCGCTCCCCCAGCAACGCCAGGGCGGCCGGCAGCACGACGCCGCGGACGATGGTGGCGTCGATGAGCACTGCGGCAGCCAGGCCGACGCCCAGCATCTTCACGTCGATCATGGACAGGGTCGCGAAGATCGAGAACACCGCCACCATGATGATCGCCGCGCTGGTGACCACTCCGGCGCTGTTGCCGACGCCGTCGACGATCGAATCGCGGGTGCACGCTCCGCCGGCCCACAGCTCCCTGATGCGGCTGAGGATGAAGACGTGATAGTCCATGCTCAGCCCGAACAGCATCACGAACGTGAAGAGCGGCACCCACGGGACCAGCGCCCCGAACGAGGTGAAGCCGAGCAGTCCCTGCAGGTGCCCGTCCTGGAAGATCAGCGTCACCAGTCCGTACGCGCCGCCTACAGACAGCAGGTTGAGCACGATCGAGACCACCGGGATGGTGACGCTCCGGAAGGCGCACATCAGCAGCACGAAGGCGAGCAGGGCGACGACGGCGAACACCAGCGGCGTCCGCGAGTCCAGCGTCGATCGCAGGTCATAGCTGGAGGCGGTATTGCCGGTGACGGCGAAACTGGCGCCACCTACCTTGCCGATGGTCGCGGGGAGGATCTTGTTTTCCAGCGTCAGCAACGCAGAGTCGGATGCGGTACTGGTGCCGTTACCCGCCAGCGGCACCTCTATCACCAGGGCCTTGCCATGCGCGACCACGGTGGCGCGGACCGGACCGTGAATGGCGCCACCAGTGCGGGCGTCGGTCTGCAGGGCCGCGATCTGCGTGTGCATTGCCTGACTGTCCAGGCCGGATCCGCTGACCACGACGTCAGCCGGCGCGGGCTTGCCGGGGAACTCCTGCTGGATCTCGTCGAGCACCTTGACGACGCCGAGGTTGCTCGGCAGATCGATCGCCGGGTTCCCGATCCGCATGCCAAGTGCCGGAGCGCTCAGCGCGAGCAGGGCGGCGGCGGCGATCCCGCCGAGCAGCAATGGCCTGCGCACCACGCGCCTGGCCAGGCCAGCCCACAGCTTCGACGGTTGCGGGTGCGTCAGGCGCCGGCCGAGGTACGGCAACTGGCCGCGATCTGCCCACGGCCCGAGCCAGGACAACAGTGCCGGCAAGAAGAACAGCGATCCGAGTACGGCCACGCCGACCACCATGATGGTGCCGAACGCGATGCCGGTGAAGATGTCGATGCCGGTCAGGAACAGGCCGGCAAGCGAGACCATGACTGTCAGGCCGGACACGAGGATCGCCCGGCCGGATGTCGCGGCCGCTATGCCGACAACGGTTAGGTTGTCGTGGCCCTTCATCCGCTCCTCGCGCTCTCGCCGCAAGTAGAACAGCGAGTAGTCGACCCCGACTGCCATCCCGATGACCAGGACCAGCTCAGAGGTGCCGGAACCGACCGGCAGCCACTGGCCGGCGATACCGAGCAGCGAGACCGCGGTGACCACGGCGGTTGCGGCGAGCAGGACCGGGATACCGGCGGCGATCAGCGCGCCGAACACTGCGACCAGCAGGATCAGCGTGAGCGGGATGGACGTCCACTCGGACTGCCGGAAGTCCCGGCCGAGTAGCGCGCTGGCAACCCGGTCGGTGCTCGCGTCGCCAGCCTCCCTGACCAGCAGCTCAGGATGGGACGCCTGGATTCTGCGCACCGCCGCGAGATCGGCTAGCACTGTCTTGTCGGCCTCCGCGTTCGGCCCCGCGACGCGGAAAGTCACCAGCGCCGCCGTGCCGTGGCTGGCCAGCAGGCCGCGCACGCCGGTCTGGAACGGCGCCCGGATATCAGCAGCCGCCTCCGGCAGCGCTGCTAGCGCCGCTTCCACCTCGAGGGTGACCCGTTTCACCTCAGCCGCCGCGCTCCGCACGCTGGTGGCCGCCGCCGCGGCCAGGTGCCGCTCGCCGACCCGGGCCTCGATCAGCACGCTCTCGGACGGCGGAGTGACCACGCCGAGGTTGGTCAGCACTTGCTCACCGCGTCCGGCCTGACCAGGGTCGTATTGCTGCACGCCGTTCCCGGTCGCGAACTGGCCGGCGATGAACGCGGTGGCCATGAACGCCAGCCAGGCGGCTACGGCGGTTTTGCGGTGCCTGGCGCTCCAGCAGGCGACGCGCTCCACGAGGGGCGGCCGGGCGGCCCGTACGTGCGCAGGACGAGGTTGGCTAGGGAGCCGGCGCATGGTCGCTCTCTGGCTTGGCTGTCACGGGACACAGCCACCGAAGGGCCAAGGGCAGGGAGCACGCGGCGGCTAATTCCGGTGACTATAACCCGGCAGCAGCGCGTCACGCGCCGCTATCGACCTGTATTTACCAGCAGCAGGCCATTCTCGCAGCGGACGCTCAGCCTGGCGGCCGCGGCGCAGGCGTGCCGCCGTTAACCCAGTGACATGATGCTACGCATGGGTGAGCTGATCTTGATCAGGCACGGCGAGACCGAGTGGAGCCGGTCAGGCAAGCACACCGGCCGGACAGACGTGCCCCTGACCAAGGCTGGCCGCGCGGCGGCGGTAGCGCTTCGTCCAGCGCTGGCCGGCCGGCACATCGCCGCAGCCTTCGTCAGCCCCGCCAGCAGGGCCAGGCAGACCGCTGAACTGGCCGGGCTCACCATGGCGAAGGTGGACGACGACCTCTGGGAGTGGGATTACGGCGGCTACGAGGGGCTGACCACGACTCAGATCAGGAAGCAGCACCACGCCTGGTACCTGTGGCGGGACGGAGTCATCCCGGGCGACGCAGCCCATCCGGGCGAGACTATCGAGCAGGTCGGCGCGCGCGCCGACGCCGTGCTCGGCAAGGCCAGGCCGCTGCTGCACCACGGTGATGTGGCGCTGGTGGCGCACGGGCACCTGCTCCGGGTGCTGACAGCCCGCTGGCTCGGGCTGGCGCCCGCGGCGGGCAGGCTCTTCCGCCTGGATACCGGCACGTTCAGCACGCTCGGCGCCGAGCATGCCGAGCCGGTCATCAGCTCCTGGAACATCCCGCCGACCGGCCCGGTCGGCGCTGCCTGATTAGTCCGGACTTCCGCCCGGCGCTGAGCATGGCTTCACATCAGCTGCTGTGCTTAGTGGCGCGGTACTAACTGACTGCGTGGCGGATAACTGCCGTGAGCTGGCTCACCGGCAGCCAGCCGTCGTGCTTCCAGAGGATCTTGCCGCCGGCCGAGGTGAGCACGAACCACGGCTGGTCCTGGACGCCGTAGCCATCGGCTACCCGGCCCGTCTCGTCCAGCGCGACCGGATAGCCGAGCGGCCTGCCCAGGCTGGCCAGATAGTGGCGGACCGTGGCAAGTGACGGTTCGGCCGCCTCCTCGTCCACTGCGACCAGGCTCGGCAGCCCGCTGGCTGCAGCCGTCCGCACGTACTGGCTGAGGCCGAATAGCTTGCTCCTGAGGTCGGCGGTCTCATCGAGCCAGGTGGCGAAAAACATCACCAGGCGCGCCTTGCCCGGACCGAGCGTCAGCGAGCCGGAAGGCAGTTCTGGCAGCTTGACCGTGTCGCGCGGCGACAGGCCGCTGATGTAGGCGAGCGAGCCCGCGCTGGCGACCTTCGGGTGACCCGGCAGCAGGCTCGAGACCTCCTGCGCCATGATCTGGCCGGCCTGGGTGATGCTGGCGTACGCCATCGTCGTGAGGTAGAGCTTCTGCTCGCGGCCGCGAGTGTCGATGATGTAGACGGCCGGGGTGTGGTCGACCTGTCCCTTCTCGATCGCCACGTAGATGTTGTAGGCCTTCCAGACCGATGCGAGCTGCCCGCGCGACCCCGTCAGGAAGTCCCAGTGGTTGACCATCCCGTGCGAGCGCGAATAAGACATGACGTCAGACACAGCCGTGGCGCCCGGGTTGGCGTCCACGCCGATCAGCTGCACCTGACTGCCCGCCTTGCCGAGCAGCTGCTTGGCGGCCAGCATGCTCTGGGTCGTGAGCGGGCAGACCGTCGTGCACTCAGAATCGGTGAAGGCGAGAATGATCACCTTGCCGCGGAACGCGCCGAGCGAGATCTTCTGGCCGAACTGGTTGGTCAGGGTGAAGTCAGGCGCGCGGATGCCGCCAAGGGACGAGCCAGGGTCGAGGTTCGGGTTGGCGGCCGCGAGTTTCTGCTGGTCAGCAGCGCTGCTTGCGCCGCCAGCCGCCGTGGTGCCTGTCGCGGACGAGCATCCGGCGGCGGCCAGGGCAGCCGCCGCGAGGAATCCGGCAATGAGCAGGCGCCGACGGCGCCGACGCAGCGACGACACGGCGTAGTAGAAAATCCGCACGATGCGATAGTGCCACGTGCTCGGCCACAGGCTGTAACCGGGTAGCTGCAGGCACGCGGAGAGCCAACCGGCTCAAATCAGCGGGCGGCGGGACTCAGCACAGTCGGTCCCGAGGCGTGGTAGCTATATGCAGACCAGTACCGGACGCACACTGCTCCTTCGCGGTTGTGCTTGCCTGCTAGCCGTTGGCACGGACGGTGGACGCCATTGAACCCGGTGACCAGGCAATGGCGTGAGCCAGCCGGCGTCAGTGCGCACGAAGTGGTCGCGGTCAGTCCGGGTGCGCAGCTTGACGCGCCGCTTGGCGCAAGCGACGCCGACGATCTCGTCCATGGCCTGTACCGAGAGCACGCCGTGACGCTCGTGCGGATGGCCAAGCTGCTGCTGCGCGACCGGGAAAGTGCCGAAGATGCCGTTCAGGACGCGTTCCTCGGTTTGTACCGGGCGCTGGACAGGCTGACTGATCACGACGACCTCACGCCTTACCTGCGAGCCGCCGTTATCAACAGATGCCGTTCGGTGTTGCGCACTCGTCGCCGCGCCATGCTGCGGCCGGTGCAGCACGAGCCTGAGGTCTCCTCGCCCGAGTCGGCAGCGATGGCTGCGGAGGAACGTCGCGCCGTGCTCGACGCTGTCTCCCAGCTACCTCGCAGGGCGAGGGAAGTGCTCGTACTGCGTTACTACCTCGGCCTGACCGATGAGCAGGTAGCCGCCACGCTATCGGTCAGCAGGGGCACGGTTTCATCGACCGCGTCACGCGCCATAGCCGCGCTCGGCAAAACGCTGAAGGAGGACTTGTGACCATCGAAGACAAGCTCCGGGACGCCTTCCGGGCAGACGGCGAGAGCGTCAGGCCGGAGACGATACGCCCGCTGGGCGCGCGCCTGGGAAATCACCCTGACAGTGACCGGCCGCTCCGGCCAAGGCGACTCACGATCCCGCTGCTGGCCGCCGCAGGGGTTGCCGTGATCGCCCTGGGTGCCTCCGTCGCAGTACCGAAGCTGCTGCCTGCCGACGTCGTCAAGCACCGGCTGGGCCCGGCGAGCAGGGCGGCGAGCACCGGTATTCCGGCCGCCCGCTTCCCCCTCGCAGCTCGCAGCCTGGCCGGAGGCTATCCGGATGGCCGACTGCCAGCTGACCCGATGCCTCGCTACTTTGTCGGCATCACCTATCCAGGGCGCAAGCCCGCGACCGAGTATGCCTTCACCGTCGCTGTCTACAGCTCCGCCACCGGCAAGATCGTCGCCAGGCTCAGCCCGCCGGAGCCTGGCCGGTATTTTCAGGCGGTAGCAGCGATCGGCGACGACAACACGTTTGTAGCCGCGGCCACGCCGGGCTTCCCCCGACCCGGGGATTGCCGCACCTGGCTGTACGAGTTCCGGCTCACGGCCAGTGGCACGCCGACGGGGCTGACGCCGCTGGCGGTGCCTGAGGTGACCGGCTGGGCTAGCCAGAGTTCCCTGGCAGGCAGCGGGAACGGCAGCCTGATCACCTACTCGACCTACGGATGCACCAGGACTGGCGGCGGCAGCACCGGACCGTACACTCTGGGCGAGATCGACCTCCGCACCCGGAAGAGCAGGAGCTGGTCTAACCCCGAGGTAGCCGCAATCAGAGGTGCAGGGTCGCCGGAGGACTACCAGTTCAGCGGACTGCCGGCACTGTCCGATGGCGGGCTGTTCAGTTTCGTTCGCGGCGGCAATATAACCAGCATGGCGGCCTTGCTGGTCAGGCTGACCGAGCCGGCCGTCGAGGTCCGCCGGGTGCTCACGTCGCCCGGCACGGGCGGAGTGCTAGCGACAGCGCTGAGCCCGAATGCGCGCGTAACGTTTGCGCTTACGGTGCGCAGGCCCACCTACCCGTACACGATCCAGCTTGGCGCGTACGACACCGCCACCGGGCAACTCCTCAGGACGTGGGACGCAGCAAGTCATCAGGGAATTGGCAGCGAGCTGATGACAGCCGACCCGTCGGGCGGTCACCTCCTGGTGGCCGGATTCCCTGACCCGCTGAACCAGATCACTGTCGTGTCCGTGGCAACGGGAGAGGCGGCGACCTTGTCCTTGACCCAGGCAAGCATGCCGCTGGACATTGCGTGGTGACTAACGGGAGGCCCGGTGTCTGTTCCGCACGTTCAGGAGCGCGCGAGAGCGATCCGGGCCCGCAGACCGCTGGCCGCCTGGTCAAGCCCGCCAGCTGCTGAGCGTGCTCACGTCTTGCCGTGCGCACCCGCTCATGGAAGGCCAGTCCCGGTTGAACAGGACACTCTGGCGGATCCCGTCTTGCTACTCCTCGCTGAACAACTGATCGAGCCGTTCCAGGCGCACCGCGCAGCGGATTAGCTGCGCGGCGGACCCGGCGATCTGGCGGAGGACAGCGCCGCAGCACTGGACGATGCCGTCGCCGACGGCGTCGGCGCCTGCGGTGACTCGCTCACCAGGGCAGCCTCGTCGGCAAGCGCGATCGCAAGCTGCCCCAGCGCAGTCGGATGGAACGGTGCAGGGTCGCCCAGCCCCTGAACATACGGCAGTGCCGAGCACAACGTGTGGCCAGCAAAGCTGGGCTGCGGCGAGCGAAACCCGAACTGCGCCGCGCCCTTCGCCAGGACCCGGTTGAGCGCTACCAGCCAGGTCTGGATCGTGCTGACCTTCGCCGGGGTGAGACCGCGCTGGGTGATGCAGCTGACATTGCTGCCGAACGGGTCGTAGTACCGGTTGATGATCACCTGCGGGTGGCCGGGAAGTTTGCCTAGCTGGATCAGCAGCTGGAGATAGTCGGTGCTGAACTGAGCCAGCTTCTGCTGGAAGTAGGCATTCGAAGCGCGGCTGTCGCACTGCGCCGAAGCAGCGCAGTACTCCAGGATGGCCGACCACTGGAGGTCATCGGCGCCAATGCTGACGATGACAACGGCGGGATCCTTCACCTGTTGCAGCGAGTCGATCTGCGGCGGAATCCGCTGTGTGCCCTGCTGCTGCGGGCCGAGCAGGCCGTGTGCGATCGTCGCGCTGTCACATGCCAGATTCAGCGCCTTCCAGCCATTGACGCTGGCGAGGTCGGCGGCATACGCCTGCGCGCTGCGACCGCAGGCGACGGCGGCCGCCGAGGCATGCGGTTCAAACGGAAGCCCCGCTCCCGCTGCTGTCGAGTCACCGATGACCACTTCCTCGATTCCGGGCAGCGGGCGCCGGCGCGCGCGGGAATGCGCCACGCGAACGTCCTGCGTACCGACGAGCTGGGTCAGCGAGCTGACGTGGCGGAGCGCGGCGCGGGCGCCGTTCGCGGTAACCGCGACGGCGCCCACGTTCAGCGCCACGGCAACAATCATGACGACGACCAGCAGTAGCCCCGTCGCCCTCAGCGAGAGCCTGCGCCAGCCCGCGACCGCACCGGCAAGTAGCAGCGCAGTCGCGGCGGCAGCTGCGGTCTCCCAGGCGAAGTAGCGCTCCCAGCCGGCCACCAGCTGCGTCCGCAACATCAGGCCAGCGTGGCTCTGAGCGTGCCCCTGAACGAAGTTGGCAAGCTGGCTGTTCAGCGTGATCTGGCTGAGCTGCAGCGTGGGCTGGATCGGCCCGGGGATGGAGATGGCTGTTGCCAGTCCCTGGCCAAACAAGTCAACCTCGCCCGGGCCGGACAACCCCAGTCGCGGGGCCGCGCCTACCTTGATGACTTGCCCGGCGACGGTCACGGTCTGCATGGGAGTGACCTCAAGCGCCACGGTGGCGGCCACGGCCGCAGCCAGCAGCACCGCGACCACGGCCACTGCACGCGCTGGCCAGCGCCTGCGAGGCGCGCGCCGCAAGGTCGTGCGGGAACGATCTCGGATCCGGAATCCCGTCAGTGACTCCGGCTGCTGATTCTCGACGTCGTTCCTCCAGCTCATAACCAGCCAGGAAGCTTACCCGCTCGGCCGGGCAGCTACCTCGCCAGCTCCCATCCGGCCGGTGACATCCTTCCTGGCCAGGAGGAGGCGCAGCGGCGGTACAACGAGCGGGTGTCCACCCCGCAGACACTGCGAACCGAGCCGGAGGTCGCCCGGTTCTTCGACGGGCTCGAGTTGGTCCCGCCGGGCGTCATTTACGTGCACGCCTGGCGTCCCGATCCGGGAGACCCGGTGCCGCCGGGCGGGGTGTCGGCTTACGGCGTCGTCGCCCGCAAGCCCTGAGCCAGGGCCGCCTCAGTCCACGGCTGCATCGCCGCGCAGGAACTCGATGTACCGGCTGGCTGAGGCCTCGAGGATCTCCCGGGCGCCGGTGCGCACGACGGGCTGCCACCAGCCACCATAGATGCGGTCGAACCGGTACGGGCGCACTGAATCGACGACGCTGCGGACCGCCTGTTCCGGCAGCGGCAGCCGGTTCGGCGCGCTCCAAACGAACGTGACCCGGTCCTCGCCCGGCGTGACGAAGATGGTGTCGCCGGTGAGCAGTACGCCCGCGCCGTCGGCGCCGTCCGCCCAGTGCGCGACCGCGCTTCCCGGGAAGTGCCCGCCGCACTGGACCAGGGTGACGCCCGGGAGGACGTCAAGGGATCCGGACCAGGTACGCACGGCCGGGTCAGGGCGAGTCAGCCAGTGCGCGTCGGCCTCGGGCAAAAGGATCCCGGCGCCGAACGCGTGGCTCCATTCCACGATCGAGCCGTAGAAGTGCGGGTGGCTGGCAGTGACCGCCCGCAGGCCGCCGATGTCTCTGACCCTGGCGACAGCGTGCTCGTCGAGGAACCCGGGGGGATCCCACATCAGGTTGCCGCCGGGAGTCTGGATCACCAGGGCCCGCTGCCCGATCGCAACCGGCGGATCGGCGCCGATGCCGAGCAAACCCGGCTCGACCTCACGGACATCGCTGTGATGCCCGCCGCTTGCCAGCTCCGCCGCCGTCGTCCAGCGCTGCCCCGACGACGGCACCCACTGCCGTTCGTCGGAGCAGATGACGCACTGAAGTGGCGGCGACTTCTGATCGGGGTAATGATTGGCGCACGTGGCGCAGATCCACACGGGCATCGTCATCCTCCTCCCATCGTTACTAAGGACTGATGATCAGCTCACGCAGACTGGGCAGCACGGTTGCCTCTGCGGTCAGTTCCACGCGCTCGATCCTGGCATCGGACACCAGAACTCTGACGACATCATCCGGCAGCACTACCCCGGCTCGGAGAATAGGCCGGCCGGCCCGCTTACGCGCCGGCCATCCAGGTCTCGAGGCCGTCTGCCGTCAACGGCAGAGCCGCGGACAAAACCTCGGCGCCTCCATCCGTCACAAGCAGGTCGTCCTCGATGCGGACCCCGATCCCCCGCAACTCCGGCGGCACTGTGAGATCGTGCGCATGGAAGTACAGTCCCGGTTCAACGGTGAGGACCATGCCGGGCGCGAGCCTGGCGCCCTTGTACGCCTCGTCGCTAGCCTGAGCGCAGTCGTGCACGTCGAGTCCGAGGTGATGACCGACGCCGCAGACCAGGTATCGCCGGTGCTGCTGGCCCTGTGGTGACAGCGCCTCGTCCACCGACACCGTCAGCAGGCCCCAGTCGGCAAGCCCGCGCACAATCACCTCCATCGCGGCGTAGGTGAAATCGGCCCACAACCGACCTGGACGGACCGCGTCCAGCCCCGCCCGGTGGGCCTTCTCCACTAGGTCATGCACTTGGCGCTGGGCTGGGCTGAACCGGCCGGTGGCGGGGAAGGTCCTGGTCACATCCGCGGTGTAGAGAGAGCGCGCCTCTACGCCCATGTCGAGCAGGACGACCTCTCCGGGAAGAACGGACCCGTCGCACCGCACCCAGTGCAGAGTCGGCGCGTGCGGCCCGGACCCCACGATTGTGGCGTAGCCAGGCCCGTTCCCGCAGGTCCGCGCGAACCGGTCAAACGTGCCCTGCAGCCAGCGTTCCCCGCCGCCGGTGATCGCCGCGGGGAACTCCGTCACGACGGCCGCAAACCCGGCTACCGTCTGGTTCACCGCCTTGCGGAGCTGCCCGACCTCCCACTCATCCTTGATCATCCGCAGCTCGGACAGCACCCTGGCAAGGTCGGAGTTCCGCGCCAAGCCGTGGCGGCTGGCCAGTTCGTCGCTCACCGGGCCGGACACCAGGGGCTCAGACAACCGCCCAAGGTCGTCGTCGAGCGTGCTCAGCGAACGCACCTCCAGGCCAAGCGCGTGCGACCAGTCCTCAAGCCCAGGTGCCGCGCCAACCCACAGCTCGCCCCGTGCCGCGCTGGCGAAGAAGTCCTTCTCGCCGGGATACGCAGGGGCAGGCAGATAGAGCACGGCCGAGTCAGGAGACAAGACCAGCACCGCGTCCTCGGCTTCGGTGCAGCCAGTCAGCCAGCAGAAGTCACTGTCCGGACGGAAGGCGTACATAGTGTCGTTGGCGCGGACCGGAGCCCGCCCGGCTCCCACCACGATCGAGCGCCCGGGGAACTCTGCGCTGAGCCGCTTACGGTGCGCCGCCGCGGCACGAGCAGCGCCGTCGACCATCGGGACGGCCCGGTCGGGTGTTCCCCACCCGTCAGCAATCACGGCAAGGAACCCTGGCACCTCCGCCAGCTTAGGCAGGCGCGGATCGATCACAGGTGTGCCAGCCTGGCCGGCGGGAAGGGTCGCACTCTCAGTCATCGGCCTGCCTCTCCGTTACTGCCGGCGGTCGCTGGGGGCACGGCGTCACGCCGGCTGGCTCCGACCCGTCGCGGACCCGGGTCCGGTCCGGGCCTCCCCTGAGAAAGATACGGGACGAGCAAAGCCTGGCCAGGCTCGCCATTGCGCTGCGGCTGCTCGCTCGGCTCTGGCCCGGGCCAGCCAACGCGCATTACCCTCGCACCATGGAGACAGTGGGCGACGATCTTGCGCTGCTGTCGGTAGGGCCGAACGGGAAGATCCACGAGGATCGGCGGCTGGCGATCGCACTGGCGGGGCCGGCGCTTGTGCGGCTCGCGGCGCGCGGGCAGGTCGACGTCGCTAACGGCCGGATCGTGGTGCGCAACGCCGAGCGGACTGGCGATGTGGAGCTTGATCTGGCGCTGGGAAGCCTGCTGAACTCCGGACGCCCGCCGAAGGCAAGGGTGTGGGTATCCCGGCCACGGCGCGGCATCATCGCGGCGTGTCTGGGGAGGCTAGCAGCGAGCGGCGCGCTGCGCAGCGAGAGCGCGTTGGTTG
>Ga0335075_10007188_pt1 | contig 17140 bp, 19 predicted proteins | sample Lox_Sample_24_FD_206723 | JGI IMG/M metagenome (GOLD analysis project Ga0335075, IMG submission 206723) | Soil microbial communities from Loxahatchee National Wildlife Refuge, Florida, United States - Lox_Sample_2.4 | ecosystem: Environmental > Terrestrial > Soil > Wetlands | place: USA...
GTCGTTGGAGTTATTCCGGAATTGCCCGAAGAATCTCCGTTGGCGCAGACGAAGTGAAACTCCAATCAGGGTTGCAGGCAGGCACGACTGCCAATTCCCCACGCCGCAGCGAAATGGCCGCTTGCCCCTCGAAGTTCAACTGCCCCGCTCCCGCGCCGACAAACACCAGCTGAACGGTCTTCGACTTTTTCCCGGCAGGAAGTGAAAAGTTTTCCGTCTTTGCTTCCGCAAGCCGAGTACGATCGACGCGAAAATATTTCGACTGCACCAGAATTTCGCGGCCACCTGCGATCGATTGCGAGCCGCTGATCCGCTCGATTTTTGGCGCGACCGGGCCCGCGTCCGTCTGCAATCGAATGGCTTGCAGCCCATCTTTCAAATGCAGTTCGCGCGGTCGTCCGTAATCGTACAGGCGATAGGTCATGTCGGAGTTTTGCTGCGTCTCCAATATCACGACTCCGGGAAAAATTGCATGCACGGTTCCCGCATCGACAAAAATCATTTCGTCTTTCTTGACGGGAACGGATTGCAAGAGGTTCTCGAGCGTCTTGTTTTCAATGGCGGCTTTCACGTCGGGCAAGGTCGTTCCCGGCCGCAGCCCAAGCGCCACCGTGGCTCCAGGCTCCGCTTCCAGAACGTACCAGCATTCTGTTTTCCCGTGCGGCTCCCCGTGTTGTCGTGCCATTTCGTCTCCGGGATGAACCTGCACGCTGAGTTTTTCGCGCGGAAAAAGAACCTTCATCAACAGCGGAAACCGTTCCTGGTGGGCGCCACTTTCGCCCAGCAACTCTTCCCTGTGCCCGTGGAACACGGCATCCAGTGTCTTTCCTGTGAGAGCGCCGGTATCGACAACGCAGTCATTCCCGCTGAGCCAGACTTCTCCGATCGGCTGGTCGGATATTTTGAAGTCATACCAGGGAGCGAGGTCTCTCACACCCCAAACCATGGGGCGAAACCAGGGACGCAAACGAAAAGGAGTGAGTGTTGTCATATCGATCGGCGGGTCATCATCAGGTCTGAAGCGATTTGCTCATCAGAACGAAATGGATTGGAACTTTCACGCCGGGAAAATCCGGCGCGGGTTCCGTACCAGTCTCCACATAGCCAAATTTGCGGTAATACGGCGGCAGTTCCTCGCGCAGATGTACGATGCGCAGATCGATGGCGACATGACCTGCGCGACGTGAATACTCCTCCGCTTCATGCATCATGCGGCGGCCAATTCCGCGACCCTGCACATCCTGCTCCACCGAAAGCATGCCGAGATAGACGCGATCGCCGCGCGGCTCAAGATACACACAGGCCAGGAGTCGCGCCCCGTCTTCGAGCAGCAAAAATACTCCTTTGCTCAGCAGCCCCTGCACCTGTGCGGTGTTCGTGCGGTCCACCGATTTGAACCAGCTTTCCGCCAAAAACGCCCGATTCACCAGTGCAGCGATGCGGTCCGCGTCGGCTGGGCCGGCCTCGCGGAGTGTCGTGTCCGTCGACATTAGCTGAGCTTGGCGAAGTACGCCTTCATCCGCTTCAGCCCTTCGTCGATGTCGGCATGCGATACCGCATAGGAGAGCCGGATGTGGTCGTTGGTGCCGAAGGCCTCGCCGGGCACCGTGACCACATTCGCTTCATGCAGCAATCGTGTCGAAAGTTCCGCAGCACTGTTGAGTTTCCCTTTGCCGAGGAATGCTGAAATGTTGGGATACACGTAGAACGCGCCTTCCGGAACGGTGCAGCGCACGCCAGGAATTTCGCTGAGCCGCGCCAGCACCTGATCACGCAGCGAAATATAATCCGTGCGCATCTCTTCCACGCATTGCTGCGATCCCGTCAACGCGGCCACTGCAGCCTTCTGCACAAACGTCGCGGTTGAGGATGTGCTCTGGCTTTGCATCTTGGAGATGGCCTGAATAATCGGCTTCGGTCCCAGCGCAAATCCAGCGCGCCAGCCGGTCATCGCGTAGGTCTTCGACAACGAACCGAGGACGATGATGTGCTCTTTGCAATCTGTGAAACTGCCGCCGGAGATGGGCACGCCGGTGTATTGCAGATACGCGTAACACTCATCAAGGAGCACATAGATGCCGCGCGCATGCGCCAGTCGCACCACCTGTTCCAAATCCTTAGGAGCGATGACCGCGCCCGAAGGATTCGAGGGCGAATTCAGAATGATCGCCTTGGTGCGCGGCGTGATCAGCTGCTCGATCGCAGCCGCGGTAACGCGGAAATTTTCCGCCTCATTGGTTTCCAGATAGACCGGTGTACCACCCGCAAACTGGATAATGTCTTTGAAAGAAACCCAGTACGGCACCGGCAGCACAACTTCATCGCCATGGTCGACAAGCACATTGATAGCCTCGAATAAGGCCAGCTTGCCGCCTGTGGTGAAAATCGCTTCGTCGGGCGTGTAGTTCGAGCCAAAATCTGTCGCGTGCCGCTCAACGATCGCCTTGCGCAACTCCGGAATGCCGCTGACCGCGGTATAGCGCGTGAAGTTGGCTTCAATAGCGGCGATGGCGGCGTCCTTGATGTGACGCGGCGTCGCAAAGTGCGGTTCGCCCGCTCCAAAATCCACCAGGTTGATACCCTGGGCACGCAGCTTGGCTGCCTCTGCAGTCACGGCCATGGTCGCGGAAACTTCAATCCGGTTGACGCGATCGGCGAAGATTTTCTGGGCAACTGAGGTGGTCATAATACTTCTAGTTTCGCAGAGTTGACAAGGATCGCCAAGTGGATCCTGGGCGGCACAGGAACTTCGGATTTCCGCGGTAGGGTCACAATCCGTTATCGCACGTGACCCTTCGTTTTCACCCAGGTTGCGCAGGCGGTTCTTTGAACCTCACTCTTTGCACGCTGCGAAATTCGTTTATCGCCTGCGCGCTGCGATTTTGGACCCGATTTTTCCGTCGATCACTTCAAAATCGTCGGACTGGGAGTAAGTGTGCGTGCCAGTATTGCCCTGATGCCATCCTGGGTCGATTCGGGCGATCGGACGCTCGCAGTAGTCCGTCTCATTCAAAACTGTTACTTCAGAAAAGCACACGGCATATCCGTAGGTGCGGGTGCAATCCTGGGAAGGCCGAATCAGCTTTCCATCGCTATAAAAGAGCGACCCCGCAGGTCGGGATCGACGCACATCCGACACCACCGGGTTATTCGGATGCGGCTTCCAGGGTCCGAAGAGGGAGTCGGCATGGAATAAGGCAAGTTCATCGCAATTGGTATATTTTCCGTTTGAAATCCCGACAAACATCCAGAATTTTCCGTCCGCACGATGGATGGTTGCGTCCACCGCGAAAATGTCCTGCATCAATACCTTTTCCAGCACCCACTCCGTGGGAAAGTTGACCGCACGATATAGCTCGACGGTGCGATTCTCCTTCGTCTCGGGAATCATGTAGGTCTCACCATCCAGTTCCAACAAAAATGGATAGGAAAGATGGTACGGGCGCCGCAGGATTTCAATCGGCACACTGGGCGCGCCATCCGGAGCGATCTGAGAACACGAGATGACAGCGCGACGCTCCTGATAGCTGTAATCTTCCATGATCAAGTAGGTGGTGCCGTTCTTCTTCAGCAAAAACGGGTCGGCATAGAAACGATCCTTGGGCGGCCAAAAGATCCGATAGTCGGCGGTATTGTCAAAGCTTCGATCCGGAAGGCGTTTTCGGATGGCGACGAACCATTGGTCAACGTCTCCACGCAAGAGAGACGAGATTTTTGATCGCAATTTTCTGGAAAACAGCTTGCCGAAAAACACAGCCGTTTGTTTCGCATTGGGAGCGCGATTGATTTTGCCGGTGAATTTGTAATTTTCTTGGTAGGTTGGCAGCGATTGCAGGTAATCCCATCCCCTGGTGTGCAAATCACGCAATCGACGCAGCGCAAATTCAGCCGTCTTCCAATAGATAGGATTTCGACTCAGATAGAGCGATGTTGGATGAGTGGCGGAATGTCCGCGATAGATCACAGGTCCGCCATCCAGAGAATCCGTCAACACCTGCAAGATGGTGCCTGAAACCGGATTGCCTTGATATATCTCCCAGAACAGGGCGGGACCGCCGCGGTATTCTCGGCTGTCGCCGTGGTGATAGGACCAGATCCCATACTTCGCCGTGTTAAGAATCTCGCCGCGAATAATACGAAAACCAAACCGGAATATCACATCCAGATTGGCGGCTCGAATCTGAGCCAGGTCCTCCTCCCGAAAGCGATCCGTGAAACCTTTGCGCATAGGAAGTACCGTGATGGAGGGAACATTGCGCAACAATTCGGTTGCGTCAAGTTCCCTTTTTGCGTCCGGCTCTTCTTTGTGCTTCGCGTAGTCCCACATCTCGTAGCGAAAATAGAGGGAGTATTTCCAGGCTTCTTTGAGACGTTTACGGAAGGATGGCTTCACTTCTGGAGCAGGCGTATTCAGGATGACCAGCGACACTTCGGCAAAATCTGAACGCTGAATGTCCTCGATGATCTTGGCCACCCATGCGGTGGTTGTGTACGAGTCCAGCATGATGCCGATGCGAAGCATACCTTACCTCTCCTCCTGATTCGAGCGGTTGACGTGAACCGAATCTTAAATCCGTACCGACCTGTTCAGCCGAGATTGTCGGTTATCTTTTGTTGGTTATTTTTTGTTCGTCGTTTTGCGGGGAGTGCAGAGAACTCTCCATTTCAGCAACTCGAGTTTTCGCGGTGCGCGACTGGAGATGCTCGATCACAGTCGGGGGCACCAGTCCCTCGACCGATCCGCCCAGCCGGAACACACCGCGAATCAGGCGCGAGCTCAAGTAGGAATATTGTTCCGCGGGCATCATAAAGACTGTCTCCAGCTCTGGCGCCAGGCGTCGATTCATCAGCGCCATTTGCAGCTCATACTCATAATCGCTAATGGCCCGGATGCCACGCAGCAAGGCCTGGGCATGCTGCAGACGGGCAAAGTCGACCAATAGACCGTCGAACTGGCTGACGGAAACGTTGTCGAACTCGCGGGTGGTTTCCTGAATCATCTCTACCCGCTCCTGCACAGAAAACAGTGGCTGCTTTTCAGAATTGTTGAGGATGGCTACGACCAGGTGATCGAAAATTTTGGAACCGCGCGCAATCAGGTCAAGATGACCGTTGGTCAGCGGATCGAAGGTGCCGGGATAGATGGCGCGGACGGTATTCACGACACATTGGATTGTATTGGGCTGCCGTGCAACAAGCAACGCAGCCGCACCGGGCCAAACGAGGCGAGGTCGATGCGATTGCCGGTCCATGCTACGGCCAACATCGGCCTGGGCTTTACTTTCTGCTACCAGCCTTCACTACTTCTTGCGCGGCGGCGGCTCCATTCACAGGGATGGGCGGCACATCGGGCGCATCGCTCTTGCCGGCGATCCCGAGTTTCTGCCGCAGGGTGGTCTCGATTCGCGCGAATGTATCCTTGTTGTCTTTCAGGTATTGGCGGACATTTTCCCGCCCTTGGCCGATGCGTTCGCCGGAGAAGCTGTACCAGGCTCCGGATTTTTCGACGATGTTGTGCAACACGGCCAGGTCCAGCACATCTCCTTCACGCGAAATACCTTCGCCGTACAAGATGTCGAACTCCGCCTCTCGGAATGGCGCGGCCACCTTGTTTTTGACGATCTTCACTTTAGTCCGCGAACCCACAACGACGTCGCCTTCTTTGACGGCAGCGATGCGTCGAATGTCCACGCGAACAGAGGAATAAAATTTCAACGCGCGACCACCGGTGGTCGTCTCCGGATTGCCGAACATGACGCCAATCTTTTCGCGGATTTGATTAATAAAGATGAGCGACGTACGCGACTTCGAGACAGTTCCGGTCAGCTTGCGAAGCGCCTGCGACATCAACCGGGCCTGCAAACCCATATGCGAATCGCCCATCTCGCCATCGAGCTCGGCCTTGGGCACCAGCGCCGCTACCGAGTCGACGACCAGCACATCGATCGCGCCAGAACGGACGAGCGCTTCAGTAATTTCGAGGGCCTGCTCGCCATAATCCGGCTGGGAGATCAGCAGATTGTCGACATCGACACCGAGTTTTTTCGCATATTGCGGATCGAGCGCATGCTCCGCGTCTACAAATGCCGCCATGCCGCCAGCCTTCTGCGCTTCCGCAATAATCTGCAGCGTGATGGTTGTTTTTCCGGATGATTCCGGCCCGAAAATCTCAATCACGCGGCCCCGCGGAACTCCACCAACGCCAAGGGCGGCGTCGAATGAAATCGATCCCGTGGAGATGACAGAAATAGGGACGATCGCCTCTTTGCTGCCGAGGCGCATGATGGATCCCTTGCCGAATTGCTTTTCAATCTGCGAGAGCGCCAGATCGATCGCACGTGTGCGTTCTTTATCGTCTGCCATTTCTAATCTCCGGGGATAAGGTGGGATTGAATTGTCCGCGACACGCTACGACCGGTACTTGTATCGAAGTAAGCAATCGAAATCCACTTTGGGTACTGGCGGGATTTTAGCACCAAAATGGGAATAGGCGAAACAATAGCGAATGCTTTTCCCGAACCAAAGTAACGCCAGACGGCCTACTTTCCGTACAAATCTTCCTCGCGAACGACTGGTTCCTCCTCCGGGCCACGGGCAGCGCGCCTGGCCGCGCCGAACATGGGGCCGCGAGCCGGTTTCAGCGGAGCAAATCTCATAAAACCAATCGGCTGCGAAATGTCGTCGTAAATGGCTTCCATTCCGCCCTGCATCAGGTAGGTTTCATGCCAGAAACCTGTGCCTCCGGAGTCGCGAAGAAAATTCTTCCACCAGGCGCGATGCGGCTCCGATCGCGTCCAGGCGAGTAGCGAGTCCATATCGGTCCAATATTGCCGCATACCGGCGTGCATGGGGAAAAGTGACATGACAAAGTTCTCATGCAACAAGAGGCCTTTGGGTTGGGCTGCGACAGAGGCGGAAATTTTCGGCCCGAAACCGAACAGCGTTTTCAATCCGGTGGTGCGATTCACGCGCATTCCCAGGTAGATGACGACGAGATTCGGATATTGGGAAAGATCCACAGTCTGGCGATTTACTTTTGTCGGCATCGATTGACCTCTCAATTCTCTCTGGTCACTTGGATGATCCGCGAACGTTACTCGATGCGCGGGGTTTCGTCAGTTACGATCCGCTCAAGGTCCGGCAACTCGCGGCAGATTCCAATGGTGCCAGACGGCCACCATGCGCAACACAAAGCAAGCGATCGCGCCAATGGTCATGGTCACGACTGGACGTAGCTTCAACTTCAAGCCCAGCACGACGATTGTCGCGCCCAGGAGCGCGGCGGTCGCGTAGACATCCGAGCGCAACACGACCGGCACGCGGGCCAGCAATACATCGCAGATGGTGCCTCCGCCGACGCCAGTGACACCGCCCATCAAAATTGCGATCAGCGGAGGAATGTCATACTCGATTGCTTTCTGCGCACCGGCAACGGCAAACAAGCCGAGCCCAGCCGCGTCGAGCGTGACCATCAACAAGTTAGGAATGTGGCTGACGCTGGTGTGCCAGAGAAAAACGAACGCCGCTGCCAGGAAAGCAGTGGCCGAATAGCGCCAGTCGCGGATGGAGTTCGGCGGCGAGGCGCCAATCAGGAGGTCGCGCAGGATGCCGCCGCCTAGCGCGGTCGCGAACGCCAGGACCATCAAGCCCAGTAGATCGAGGTTTCCGCGGGTTGCAGCCGTGGCGCCTTCCAGGCCAAACAAAAACGTACCCAGCAAATCGACGATGAGCAGCAGGCGGGCCGAATTGGATTTCGCGGGCATTCCAATGCAGTCTACATACTGAGCCGTGATTCCTTTTTCAGTAAAAAGGAAAATCGACTTGGCACACGATCAATCTTGGTTCAGCGTGATCTGGCGTTTGATCTGAAACCGAGCCGGAGCGCCGCAACTTTCAAGAGAGGAATCCGAACATATGCGCTCCAATACATCGACAGGATTATCCATGGAGGCAGAGATGATTTTGCCACTAAGAGTCGATATTTTGATTTCGTCGGTAAAGGTTTCTTTTCCAACCTCGGCAGCATATTTTCCGCTGGACATCTTTTGCACCTGAACCCAATTATTTGGGGTATCGGAGACCGGAGTTTGCATCCAGGCAGCAGGAAGTTCGATCCGAGGATGCGAAGGAGGAACGTGGCGGACAACCAGTGTGGCCACGTGACCCGCAGCATCGATTGCCTTCAGGGTGATGTCGAAATCAATTGCGTCCTCGGCAAGTATGAAATGATTTCCGTCGGCCCAAGAATTCGGAATACCGTGCTTGACATAAACATGATCTCCGACGTGAACGAGCGAAGGCTGGTTCATCGCTAGTAGGGCATCGGCGTAGAACGTCAGCAAATCTGTGATTGGGCCGATCAAGATAGGCTGAACTTTACTGAGGTCCGGCACGGAAAGCCTGTATTGAGGGGAGAGTGAAAGGTCTTCGCGAAACTTCTGACTGGCAGGCGAGAGTGGAATCGGACTATTGTCGACACGCAGGTTTGACCAGCGAAATTCCTCGATGAAAATTCCGGATTGATTTTTCTTTACGACTCCGTCAGCGTGGACGTTATATCGAATGCTGTTCAGGTGTCCCTGGTTTATGCCTTCCATCCTGTAACGCAGCACTTCATCTTCTCGATAATGCCGGACCAAAACCAGCAGAGGATACGTCGCACCGGGCTTCTGGGAAGCCTGTTTTTTCTGAGAAAAGAGCGTTCCGTGAATAGAAAGCGCTAAGCCAAGCAGGAGGACCGTTCCGGAACGGTATCCGCAAGGTTTATGAATTCCATCGTCTATCCAAGCTATGGTTCCGGCGGACATATTCAGGTTTCACCTTCCTGTAACTTGCTTAGCGCTGCAGGGGGTCGATGGGGATGTTGACGTCGGTGATGCGGAAATTTTTCGCGAGCACGGGATGGTGTTTGGCGATGGCCTCATACATCCCCCAGGCGACGCGGCGGTAGGAGATGTGGCCCTGCGGGGCGCTGCGCAGCTCGGCAATGTAGAGGGCCTCGGCGAAATCCATCTTGAACAGCGAGCGGCAACGCGTTCCCAGTGGCAGAAGATATTGGGCGGTTTCCTTTGCCTCTGGAATGTCGGCGCGCGATAGGGCATCGAACGCGGCGTGGGCCTGGCGCACCGCATCTTCATAGGGCGGACGCAGGTTGGAATCGGCAATCAACTCAGGCACATCGAAACCGTGCAGATTGGTGAAGCTTTGGATGGTCTGCACGCAGCGGCGATGGCGATGCATGTCGCGGAAGCCACCGATATCCATGAGAATGTCGAAGCGCAACTGGTAGCCGGAAGAGAAGGCGCGCGACAGCTCATCGTGCCGTCCGCGGTGACGCGTGCCCAGCAGCAGAAGCTCTTCGCGGCGGGACGCATGCAGCGCGCAGACGGCTTCGCGAATCTGACGGTAAGGGTAGTGGCATGCTCCGTAGAGCAACGTGGAAATGATTTCAATCTCAATCGATTCGTGTTGTCCGGCACCGTCCGCCTCGACCAGGTCGACGAGCGGTGAGGGCTGAATGGGAGCAGCGTTCATCAGGTCGAGTGCGGCCTGTTCCAGTTCGACCCGCGATTTCTGGATGTATTCGACCGGAGCGGCGTATTTCACCAACGTGGGAGCGACTGCGACCTCGCGCAACAGCAACGCGGCAGCTCGTTCGCCCAGCGACGGATCGGCGGCGGCAATGTCGCGCTGCAACTCTTCCAGAGCGGCGCGCTGTACATTCCAGCACGGAGATGCAGCCGCCTGGCGCAGTTTTTCTCCCAGCCGGCGGACCTCCGCATGCGGTTGCGACAGCAGCCGGGAGACCTGCGTTTCCAGCGTGCGGGCGTTCACAATTTCACCCAGGGAGGTGTTTGAGGCCAGAGGCAACAGGTAGCGGGCACCGTCGAATGCACGGGCGCGCAGGGTACGGTCGTAGGCCTCCTGCTTCATTTCTTGCGGCTTGGCAACCTGGGAGCGGAGCAGCTCGACGGCACCGCGAGAGATTTCTTCGTAGGTGGAGAAGAGAGCTTCAATTTGCTGCGTATAGAGTTGGCGGGCGGTGTCGTTGGAACCAAATGCGGGCAGATACCAGCCACTTTTCTTAAAGTCCTGATAGCGTGTGGAGCGTTCCTGCCCATCCCAGCGCTGCTCATCGACCAGCACTATGGCGGCCAGCAGCGACAAACGCTCGACTGCAAAGGCGATGTGCGCCAGGTCCGCAATCGAGCGGTGCCCATACTGGAAATAGAATGTGTTCAGGAACTGTTCGGCACGCTGGGCATTCAATTCGCGCAGAGACTGCTTCATGGAGAGCGCGGAACGGGAATATTTTGCCATAGCGTACGCCAGAACCTCTGGATCTGCGCCGTGGATGGCGTAGACCTCGGTCGAGTCGGCATCAGGGGAAGCAGGGAGTCGATCTGAAGCGGGAAGTGGCTCTAAGGGAGGCATGATTTCCGGGTCCAATCTGTTTCAATCAAAGGAAGTCGACTTTCAGAGTATCGCAGGGCCATCCGGTCGTGACATAAAAGAGGCGACCTGAAGTTTTTGGGGTTGGGCGAAACATAAAAGCGGGTACTATGCGGTGGTGGTGAAGATCGACTCCGTTTGAGTCGAAGCTCCACAAGCCGGCGGATGAATCCATGGGCGATGTACTGACACTTGCGACGGACCGGACGTGGGCCATGCCGAAGCGGCCGTGGGTGATGAGCCAGCGCTGGCATAGCCTGCTGTTTGCGCATTGGCCGATTGCCGTGGAGGAAATTGCCGCGCTGTTGCCGCCGGGATTGGTGGTCGACGGATTTTCTGGGACGGGCTGGGTAGGGATTGTGCCGTTCGCGATGGATCGGATCCGGTTTCGAGGGCTGGGGAGCGTGCCCGGCGCACGCCGCTTTGCCGAGCTGAATCTGCGCACGTATGTTCGCGAGGAGCGCACAGGAACTCCCGGGGTATTCTTCTTTTCGCTGGACGCGGCCAATCCAGCAGCCGTAATGGCCGCACGGTTATGGTTTCATCTGCCGTATTACTGGGCGAAAATGCATGTGGAGGAACGGCCGAATGGCTGGGTGCATTATGAAAGCGCTCGCCTGTTGAGCCAGAAGCCGGTGAATTTTCGCGCCACGTATCGCGGCATGGGACCACAAACGGCCGGACGAAGCGCACGCGACACGATCGAATATTTTCTGACCGAGCGCTATTGCTTGTTCACCCATGATTACGCGGGCCGGCTGCTGCAAGGCAACATCCACCACGCTCCCTGGCCGCTGGAAGCCGCCGAAGCCGAGATTGAAGTGAACGATTTACCGCAGGCCCACGGGATTCGCCTGCCGGACATTCCGCCAGTGCTGCACTTTGCTCGCGAGCAGCGAGTGTACATCTGGAAGTTGGAACCGGTGCTGGCCCTGGCGTAAGAGCGTAGGCTTGTGATGCTGTACATATCCCTGAAACCGCGTACTCTTATAATTTTCTCGAAGATCACATGAATTGAAGTTCAGGAGTTGATTGCATGATTTCATTGGATGGCCGAGTGGCCATGGTCACCGGCGCAAGCCAGGGTATCGGTCGCGCCTGCGCGGTGGCGCTCGCCAAGGCGGGCGCACAAGTAGCGCTGGCAGCACGCAATGCTGCGAAACTGGCGGAGGTTGCGGCGGAGATCGAAGCGGCGGGCGGCAAAGCCATGCCGTTTGAAATGGACCTGGCCAGCGAAGACTCCATCAAAGCGGTCACCAAAGCGGTGGTGGCGCAGTATGGGAAATTAGAAATTCTGGTAAATAATGGCGGCATTACGCGCGACAACCTGATGCTGCGGATGAAGCTGGCAGACTGGAATGCGGTGCTGCAGACAAATTTGACCGGCGCGTTTCTGTTGACGCAGGCGGCATCCTCCAGCATGTTGAAGGCGCGATGGGGACGCATCATTAATATCAGCAGCGTGGTGGGAGAAACCGGGCAGGCGGGGCAGGCGAATTATGCCGCCAGCAAAGCCGGCTTGATTGGCCTGACGATGTCGCTAGCGCGCGAACTAGCCTCGCGCAATATCACCGTGAATGCGGTTGCGCCCGGGTACATTTCCACGCCGATGACAGATGTGCTGAATGACCAGCAGCGCAGCGCCATGTTGACGCAGATTCCGCTGGATCGTGCGGGAACTCCGGAGGATGTGGCCAATGCGGTGGTGTTTCTCGCCTCCGACCAGGCCAGCTATATTACCGGCCACGTGCTCGACGTAAACGGCGGCATGCACATGGGTTAGCCGGGCCAACCACCTTTAAAATCATGATGCCGAGCCCGCATGGGCAGCGTATTGTTGTTGTGTGGAAGCATCCTGTGTACGCCTTCGCCTTCCACGCAGTCTCTCACTTCTCCGTCGGCAAGGATGGGTCAGGATGAAGATAATTTCTCGCTATTTCATATTTTTCTGCGTGCTGTTTTCGCTGGGCTGCGTAGTTTCCGCGTCCGCCCAATCGAAGTCAACGACAAAAGTGATCGGCCCGGAAAACGTCAGCTTCCGGAGCGGCGGCGAGACGGTGCGGGGCGTGCTGTATCGACCGCAAGGCGCTGGACCCTTCCCTGCCATCGTGGTTATCCATGAGTGGTGGGGACTGAATGACTGGGTGAAGCAGCAGGCGCAGATGTTTACCGAGCATGGATACGTGACGCTGGCGGTGGACCTTTATCGCGGCCAGGTCGCGACGGATCCTGAAATGGCGCACGAGTTGAGTCGAGCGCTTCCGCAGGATCGTGGAGTGGCGTATCTTCGCTCCGGCGTGGCGTATCTGAAGACGCTGAAGTATGTGAAGGCGAACCGCATTGGCGCGGTGGGTTGGTGCATGGGCGGAAGTTTCGCCATGCAGTTGGCGATTGCAGAGCCGTCGTTGAAGGCGGTGGCCATCAACTATGGCGCGCCGGAAACCGATCCCGCGCAATTGAAGAAAATTCGCGCTGCCATCTTGGGTAACTACGGAGCGCAGGATCGAGGCATCACGCCGAAGGATGTTGCGGATTTTGCCGCGGCGATGAAGGCGATCGGCCATCCTATCGATGTGAAGGAATATCCGGACGCGGGGCATGCCTTTCAGAATCCAAATAACAAGGGCGGCTATCGACCGGCGGATACGGCGGACGCGGACAGCCGGATGTTTACGTTCTTCGCGAAATATTTGAAGTAGGCGACGTTGGTTGCGAGGGAAACTATTTCAAGCGGCGAAGGATTTCTGGACGCACCAGGTAGAAGAAGAAAATGAAATTTGCCAGCGTCATCACCCAGTAATTGTTTTCATGAAATCGCAGGATGATGTAGATGCCGTAGCTGCTGGTGAGGAATGCGGCGGCCAACGCCAGGGCCCATCCCCAGCGGCGCATTTTGAGCAGGCCAAGACCGGCCAACGCGAGCAATGTGGCTACAGCCAGCACTGCGATGCGCGCACCATGGCTGGCAAAGTGACCGGTGAGCACCCCGAACACTCCGATCAGCGCCTCCAACAGCATCCATAACGCAATCGCGGCCACGCCGGGAAACTTGGCGGCGGTATCGTCGGGGTTGGGTTTCTGTTCGGGCTCGCTCATATGGTGTGGAGATAGGCCAGCAGGTCGTGCATCTGTTCGGCATCCAATGTGTTGCCGAAGGCCGGCATCACTGAACCGCCGCGGGCGATTTTCGATTGAACATATCCATCGGTGGCCGGAGCGCCATCGGGCAGGCGCGATTTTTTGAACAGTCCCTGCAGGCTGGGACCAATCAGGGTTTTAGAGCTGTTAACGTAGTGGCAGCCGGCGCAATGAGTTTGCAGGATCTGCTGGCCTTGCAATTCCGCGGAGGTCAAGGCGTGCGGTCCGGTTGTTCGCGTGGCGGAGTGACAACCCGCCAAGACAGCGACAGCCAATGCGGCAGGAACAAGCGGAGATCGAGGGTGCGGCTTCAAGTTTTTCTTCCTCAACGAAATCTTGGGCGGAAGATTTCCGCCCAGATTTTATCCACCAATTAAATGGTGTGCAGATAGGCCAGCAAATTGTTCAGTTGCTGGTCGCTTAGGACATTCGCAAAGGGCGGCATGATATTGCGTCCATGGAGGATCGTGGAACGAACACGCTGGTCCGTGGCGGGAGCGCCACTGGGCAAATACGGCTTCTGGAACAATCCCTGAAGCCCGGGGCCCTTCAAAAGCTGCTCACTGTTGGCGTAATGGCAGACGGAGCAGTTCTGCTGGAAAGTTTGATGCCCCTGCATTTCCGCGGGTGTCAGCTGGCTGATCGGTTTTGATTTGGGTGCGTGATGGCAGCCTGCCAACAGCAATCCAATCGCCGCACTGGCCACCATGGACAGTCGAATCGATGCTTTCAAGTTCTATTCCTCCAGGAAATCTACAAATTGCGTTGTCTTTAGTGTAGCCGGGAGGATTCGCTTCGCCAATTTCTAGAGCGTATGCAGATACGCCAGCAGATCGTTCATCTGCTGATCGTTCAGAACGTTGCCGTAGGCCGGCATCATGTTGCGACCATCCAGAATGGCGGCGCGAACGCGATCGTCATTCGCCGGCGCGCCGCTGGGAAGGTAGGGCTTCTTGAAGATTCCCTGCAGGCCTGGACCATGCAGGGGCTGTTCGCTGTTGGCATTGTGGCATTGCGCGCACTGCTGCTGATAGACGGTGTAGCCGCGCATCTCCGTAGGCGTCAGCTCGCTCAAAGGTTTCGACGGCGGTAGATGGTGGCAACCGGCGAGGAGCGCTGCGGCTGCAACACCGGCAATCGCGAACAATCGAATTGCTTGCTTCAACTTCTTCTCCTTAAAGAGAACCCGCGAATTCTGTTCGTCGCTTCAGACAGCGATCAAACGCGAAAATTGTCGGCGCGCCAATTCTGAATGGCTTGCTTGATCTGTTTTGGCGCGAGCTTTTCGTTCAGGGTGCGCTCGACCAGAGCCGGTATCTCGGCATCGGAGGCAAAGCGCAACGCGATGAGCTGGCGAATGTCCAGCTCGTCGATGCGGGAACGCAGCGGTTCTGGCAACAACGTCGCCAAGCGCAGCCGCTCCTCCAGCCGAATGACGCGGTCCTGCACCTTTAACGGATAAGAGCGAAGCTTGAGCACCAGCATGAATAAGGCGAAGGCCAGGACGACGTGGACGATACCCCAAGGATGAGGATGCCGAACCAGGTGAACAATCGACGCGATGAGGATAATTAGAGTGAGCGGCGCCAGAAAATAGTGGAACCACGGATCGAAGCGTGTGTGATTGGCGTAGGTTTGCGGTTTGGTTTCCGACATAGCGTCCTCCCGGAAAAGGAAATTGACGATTCGGCTCAGGTTGGGGAACTGGGCGGGTTACTAGATATCATCGCACCGATGCTGTCTCGGCTGCAGCGGTGACAATGGCGTCGATGGTTTTTGTCATGCCTTTGGCGTCCGGCATATGGCCGTTGCAAAGAACAGAGAAAACCAGCGTTTGGCCATTTTTCGCGGTCACGTAGCCGCTGAGCGCGTTCACTTCGTCCAGCGTTCCTGTCTTGGCGAAGACCTGGCCATACAAGGGACCATGCAGAAATCGATCGGAGAGTGTTCCATCCACCCCACCGATGGGCAGAGTGGTGCGAAACTGCGCTCCCCACGGCTGTTCCGCGATGTAGCGCAGCAGTGTGGTCAAAGCGCGGGGAGTCACGCGGTCATCCGGCGAAAGGCCGGAGCCGTCGTAGAAAAAGAAATCCTGCGGCTGAACGCCGGCACGCAGCATTTGCGCGCGAACCACACGAGCGCCTTCCACAATGGAACCATCTTCGCCGAAGTGCTGACCCAGTAGGCGCAGCCAGGTTTCGGCGTGCAGATTCTGGCTGACCTTATTCGTGACCGTAATGTCTTGCAGCAGCGGAACCGAGGTGCGTGAAGCCAGCACGACGGCACCAGGCGGTACGGTGGGGGCAATCTGCGCGACCTCACCGGATTGTGTGGCGGCGGGGAGCGTGAGGGGCCGCATCACGCTTTGCTCGTAGATCGAGGTGTCGACAGACGGACGATGGTGCGCGATCGCAGTTCCAGTGACGGTAATGCCGCGGGCCTGCAGCATCTGGCGAAAGGCAACGGCGGCAAACTGCGCGGGATCGATGATCGCGAGCGCGATGTGAGAGGGAGGGCCACCGGCAGGAAGCGTGCCGAACAGGCGAAATTCGCGCGAGCCGAGGGGACGATCCAATCCCAGCGATGGCTGCGATCCGGCAACGGAGGTGCGAGCATCATTCTCGACGGTGTAGAACGAGCTGGTCACGTCGGGGTTCCAGGTGAAGGTGACAGGATCTCCGGGCTGCGCCCCGGGCATGACAGCGAGGTAGACGATGTTGTCATTCACGGTTAGCGCAGAGATCGGCGCGCCGTAATCCCAGACGAGGTCATCCCAGGCCCAGCCGCTTCCGTAGGGCTCTTGCGGGAATGCGGTGTCGTCGCCAACGATGTTGCCTTCTACGTGCTTAACGCCGCGTTGTTGCATCTGATCCGCAAGCGCTTCGAGCGCACTGAGCGGCGGATTGGGACGTTCGGTTTTTCCGTTATAAGGATAGGCGCGGCCGGACATGCTGAGGTCGCCCGCGCCGACAATGGTGACATCGCCGTGGACCGTTCCCTGCGCATCCGGCGCGCTGGGAGCGATGACACGAGTTTCGATGGTGGTATTCGGGCCAAACAATGCCAGCGCCGTCGAGGTGGTGAGCAGCTTGGCGTTCGACGCGGGCGCGAACAATTGCGCGTCATTTTTTTCGTACACCAGGCGTCCGTTCAGGGTTGTGATGGAGATCCCCCAATGCGCCTGCGCGGCCGCGGGAGCGGCCAATAGCTCGTCAATCTGGTGCGACAGCGTGCCTGTGGGAGTGCGCCTGGCGCGATGGTGACGATGCGCAGCGAGCCCACTGAACGGCAATAAGAGGACGGCAGAGAGCAGAAAAGTGTTGCGAGGAAAAAATCTCATGATGGGCGCGAGTGTAACATTTTGGCGCGACCAATCAGGAGGATCGACGGAGACTTTTTCGCGGTTCGCACACACAGAGGCATGAAAAAGTTTCAGCTTTAGAATGAGATATGTTTGTCGCGCCACGACCGCATTTCCGCTGGGCTCTGCACAGGCGCTCGCTGACGCTGGGCGAACGAACATTGATGGTGGGCGTGGTCAACGTGACGC
>Ga0335075_10007189_pt1 | contig 17138 bp, 15 predicted proteins | sample Lox_Sample_24_FD_206723 | JGI IMG/M metagenome (GOLD analysis project Ga0335075, IMG submission 206723) | Soil microbial communities from Loxahatchee National Wildlife Refuge, Florida, United States - Lox_Sample_2.4 | ecosystem: Environmental > Terrestrial > Soil > Wetlands | place: USA...
CTGTTGCGCGACGCCAAGCTCTACGAGATCGGCGCCGGCACCCAAGAGATCCGGCGCATGCTGATCGGCCGCGAGCTCATCGAGGCGGAGTCTTGAGCGCGCCATTCGAGCAGATCGCACTCGAGCCCGCGTACCGCAAGGTCGCCGCGGCGCTGCGCAACCGGATCCTTGATCGGACGCTGCGCGACGGAGAGCGCCTGCCGACGGAGGCCGAGCTCGCGCGCCAGTTCGGGGTCAATCGCTCGACGGTGCGCGAGGCGCTGCGCGAGCTGCAGACGAGCGGTCTGCTCGCGCGGCGCCCCGGCTCGAAGCGCCTCGCGGTGACGCGCCCCGCGCCGGCCGTCATCGGCGAGGGAGTGAGCCGGGCGCTCGCCCTGCACGATGTCACCTACTGCGATGTGTGGGAAGCGTTGACGATCCTCGCGCCGCCGATCGCAGAGTGTGCGGCGCGCCGGCGCACGAGCGAGCACCTGCTGCGCATCGCGGCGGCCACCGCGCGCTTCGCGGTGGAGAAGGCGGATGCGGCGCAAGCCGGACACCACGTCGCGGAGTTCTTCCGCCGAGTGGGCGAGGCCACACGCAATCCGGTGCTCGTGCTTGCGCAGGACCCGCTGCTGCGGCTGCTCGAGTCCTCGCTCCGTGCGATGCTCGGTGAGCTGCCGCAGGCACGCGTGCGCATCGCCACGGCTCAGCGACGGATCCTCGCGGCGCTCGAGCGGGGCGATGCCCGCGGCGCCCGGGGCTGGATGGCGCGCCACATCCGCGATTTCCGCCGCGGTTACCAGCTCGCCGGCATCGCACTCACGACGCAGGCGAACATCGGGCTCGAGCGCAAAGCGAGCGCGACGACGCGCGGCGAGCGCCTCGCCGCGTTGCGCGCCCGGGACGGGAATCTCGCATGAGCGTCGCGAAGAATCAGTCGTTCCCCACGCGTCTGCTCTTCGCCCTCACGGGGCTGCGCCACGGGCTCAGCGCCGAGCGGAGCCTCCAGGTGCAAGCGAGCGTCTTCGTGTGCGTTCTGGTCGCCCTGGTAGCGCTGCGCCCGGGTCCGCTCTGGTGGGCGCTCGTCCTGGTCGCGAGCGCGGCCGTGTTCGCCGCCGAGCTCCTCAACACGAGTCTCGAGCATCTGATCGATCATCTGCATCCGGAGATCGACCCCCAGATCCGCATCGTCAAGGACTGTGCCGCGGCAGCGGTACTGATCACGGTGTTCGGCGCCATCGCCGTCGCCGTCTGCCTCGCCGTCGAGCTCCTCCGTCACCGTTGACCGCCCCGGCAGCCGCCCCATGAGCGAAACCTCCTCCTCACTGAGACCGTCTCCGGATGCACTGCTCGCTGAGGCGAAGCGCACGGGACGCGGGCGGCTGAAGATCTTTCTCGGCGCCGCCCCGGGGGTGGGCAAAACGTACGAGATGCTGTCGGCCGCGCGGCGCAAGCGCGCCGACGGTCTCGACGTGGAGGTCGGGATCGTCGAGACCCACGGCCGCCCGGAGACCGCGGCGCTCCTCGAGGGACTGCCCGTGATCCCGCGGCGCACACTCGAGTATCGCCGCCGCAATTTCGAGGAGCTCGATCTCGATGCGGTTCTCGCGCGCCATCCGCAGCTCGTGCTCATCGACGAGCTCGCGCACAGCAACATCCCGGGATCGCGTCACGCGAAGCGCTTCCAGGACGTGCAGGAGCTGCTCGACGCCGGGATTGACGTCTACTCGACGCTCAACGTGCAACATCTCGAGAGCTACAACGACTTGGTCGCGCGCATCACCGGCGTCGAGGTGCGCGAGACGGTTCCCGACAGCGTGCTCGAGGGAGCCGCGGACGTGGAGCTCATCGATCTGCCGCCGGATGAGCTGCTCGAGCGATTGCGGCAAGGCAAGGTGTACGTTCCCGAGCAGGCCCGCAACGCGGTCGCAAACTATTTCCGGCGCGGCAATCTCCTCGCCCTGCGCGAGCTGTCCTTTCGCGCCGCCTCCGAGCGGCTCGACGAGGAGCTCTCCACCTACATGCGCGCCCATGCGATCGCCGGCCCGTGGCCCACGCGCGGCGGCCTCGTCGTGTGCATCGATGCGACCGAGGGAAGCGAGTGCCTGGTGCGCACCGCGAAGCGGCTCGCGGATCAGCGGCACGTGCCGTGGACGGCGCTGTTCGTGCAGGCGATCACCCAGCGCTTGACGCCGAGCGAGCGCGAGCAGCTCGAGGCGAATCTCGCGCTCGCCGAGCAGTTGGGCGGCACCACGGCCACGATCTCCGGAATGCGCGTCGGCTACGAGGTCCTCGAATACGCGCGCCAGCACAACGCCGCGCAGCTGCTCGTCGGCCGTCCGCACAGCGTGCGCTGGCGGCGCCTGTTGCGCGGGAGCCTCGCGGACTGGCTCGTGGACAACGCCACGGGTTTCGAGGTGACGGTTGCGGCGACCGATGAGGAGCCGAGCGCGCCCGTGCCGCCTGCCGTCCCCGGGTCGTGGTGGCCGATTCTGCCGAGTACCCGGGATGTCGTGGTCGCCGTGCTGCTCGCCGGCGGCGCGGCGGTGATTGCCTGGCCGCTCGAGCGCTGGCTCAATGTCTACAATCTCGCCCTCATCTTTCTGGTCGGCGTGACGCTCGCGGGAGGCTTCCGCGGGCTCGCAGCGGCACTCCTCACGAGTGTGCTCAGCTTCCTGCTGTACCGGTTCCTATTCACCGAGCCGCGCTTCACGCTGCTCGCGGCGCACCCCGAGGACTTGAGCACGCTCGTCACCTTTCTCGCCGTCTCGATCGTCGTCGGCCAGCTCGCCGCGCGGCTGCGTCAGCAGGCCGATGAGGCGCGACGCAATACCTCGCGCGTGGAGGTGCTGTTCGATTTCTCGCGCCGCATTGCGACCGCCGTGGATGAGCGCGATCTCATCAACGCCGCGCAGCGCGGACTCTCCGAGCTCTTCGGCACCCGTGCGCTCGTGTTGCGCGTGCTGCCCGGCGGAAAGATCGAGATCCCCGTGGATCTCGATCGCACCGCGGACTTCCGCGATATCGACCAGGCGGCGGCGGAGTGGGCCCTCGCCCATCGCCAGCCCGCCGGGGCGGGCACCGCAACGCTTCCGGCGGCGGGGTGGCATTTCGTCGCGGTCGACACCGGCGGTCAGGCCCTCGCGGTGCTCGCGGTGGAATCCGGTCCCGCCGCGAAGCGTCTGCGCGCCGAGGATCGGCGGCTGCTCTTTGCGCTGCGCGCCCAGCTCGCCACCGCATTCGAGCGTTTCCGCCTGCAGCGCGTCTCGACCGACGCACGCGTCAGCCGCGCCTCGGAGAATCTGCGCGCCGCGCTGCTCGATTCCGTGTCGCACGATCTGCACGCGCCCTTGGTGTCGCTGCGCGCCAGTCTCGCGGCCCTGAGCGCTCCGGGGGCAGGGCCCGGGAGCGGCGAGCGTCGCGCGCTCGTCGAGACTGCGACCCGCGAGGCGGACCGTCTCAACCGCTTCCTCGAGGACCTCGACGACATGACGCGCTTGAGCTACGGCGCGCTCGCACCGCAGCTCGCGCCGGTCGATCTCGCCCAGTCGCTCGCCGCGGCGATTCGCCACCTGGGCCCGCTGCTCGCCTCGCGGAGCGTCGATACGCGCATCGCGCAAGCCCTGCCTGCGGTGCGCGCGGATCCCGTGCTGCTCGGACGGGTGCTCGTGAACCTGCTCGACAACGCCGCACGCTATTCGCCGCCGGGCTCGCCCATCCGTATCGCCGCCGAGCGGTGTGACGAATGCGTGCGCGTGAGCATCGCGGACCAGGGGCCGGGAATTCCCGCCGAGGACCGCGTGCGCGTGTTCGATCTCTCCTACCGTGCGCCGCAGCGAGACAGCGCCGGAGCAGGCGTGGGTCTGCCGATCTGCAAGGGCTTCATCGAAGCGATGGGCGGGGAGATCGCCGCGGACAACGGACCCGGCGGCACGGGGACGGTGATCACGATCATGCTTCCGGCCGATCGTACGGGGGGCGCCGAACCTCGCGAGAGCCGCTGACCCCGAGGTCTCGCGGGATCCATTCCTCACCTGGCGCTCACACGGTGCAGAGTAGTCTTGCACGCGCGAGACGCCGCAATGACTCATCTCGATCGCCTCAACACCGGCCTCGGCGTGATGGCAGTGCTGTTCGCGCTCTACATCGGCGCGACGCTCGTTTTCGCGCGTATTCGCGACGCACGCAACCGCGCGCGCCGCGAAGCGCTCAGGCGCCGGTGGATCGAGGCGCGCAAGCCGCAGGCGGGTCATCTCCATCAGTCCGCGCCGTCATCCGGCCGCAGCCGATAGCCGAGACCGGGCTCGGTGAGCAGATAACGCGGGTGATGCGGCTCGGGCTCGAGCTTGCCGCGAAGGTTCTTCACACACACCCGGAGGCTGCGGGTGTCTCCCAAGTGCGTCGGCCCCCACACTTCGCGCACGAGCTGTGCCTGAGTGACGATGAACCCGGCATGGCGCGCCAGGCATTCGATCACGCGGTACTCGAGCGGCGTGAGATGCAGCTCACCCGCGCTGTTGCGCGCCGTGCGGCGCGCAAGATCGATGCGCGCGTGGCCGAGCGCGAGCAGCCGCTCGACTCCGCTGCCTCGCACGCTGCGCCGCAGCGCCGCGCGCACGCGCGCGAGCAGCTCGGGCGCACTGAAGGGCTTCGTCACGTAATCGTCCGCTCCCGCATCGAGCGCGGCGACCTTTTGCTCCTCCAGGGTGCGCGCCGAGAGCACGATGATCGGCACCGGCGACCAACCGCGCACGCGACGGATGATCCTGATGCCGTCGCCATCGGGGAGGCCCAGGTCGACGAGCAGGAGATCGGGCTTGTGCGCGCGCGCCTCGATCTCGGCGCGGGCGGCCGTCTCCGCCTCGACGAAGCGAAACCCCTCTGACTCAAAGAGGGCGCGCAGCACGTTGCGGATCACCGGATCATCCTCAACGGCCAGAATCCGGTGCATCGCCTCCGTCACGGCAAGGGATCCGATGCCGTGCCCGGCTCGCGCCCCGAATCCACAGGGATGCTCGTCGGCAACGTGAAGGAGAACCGCGCTCCACCTTCGGCACGGTTGCGCGCTTCGATCTGTCCGCCGTGCGCCTCGACGATCGCGCGGCAGATCGCGAGCCCGAGCCCAACGCCCACCGTCGCACCCTCCTCGGAGCCGCGCTGAAACTTCTCAAAGAGCCGTGCGGGATCGCCGCCGGGCAGCCCGGGACCCGTGTCCTCGACGTTGACGCGCACGAACGCTCCCTCGTTGCGCGCCGAGAGGACGATGCGCGTGCCCGCGGGCGTGTGCTTGACCACGTTGTCGAGCAGGTTGGCAAGGACCTTGACGATGAGCGTCGCATCGACATGCACGGGTGGGAGGGTCTGCGGCAGATCGAGCTCGGTGCGGTATCCCACCAGGCGCGCCGCGAGCGCGGTCAGCGCCGCGTCGGCGAGATCCTCGAGCATCTGCCAGTCGCACCTGAGCGGCATCTTCCCGGACTCGAAGCGCATCAAGTCGAGCACGTTGGAGATGAGCTCAGCCATCTCCCGCGCGCGCGTCTCGATTGACCGGGCGAGCGAGCGGCGCGTCGCCTCATCGAGCGCGGCGCCCTGCTCTGCGAGCGTGCTGCCGGCGCCCGCCATGGCAGCAAGCGGCGTGCGCAGGTCGTGCGAGATCGAGGCGAGCAGCGTGTTGCGGAGACTCTCGCGCTCGGCGGCGATGCGAACCGATTCCGAGCGCTCGGCAAGTTGCGCTCGCTCGAGGGCGATGCCGATCTGGCCGGCGAAGGTCTCGAGGAGATGGTGCTGCTCGGGTAAGAGCACCCGCCGCGCGTTGGTCGGCAGCACCGCAAGCACGCCCAGGCGCCGCTCGGCGTCCCCGAGCGGCACGTACAGCGCGGGCGCCGCGGCGAGCGTGTCGGTGCCGAGCCCCGCCTGACGGCCGTGATCGGTGACCCATTGCGCGACGGCGAGATCGGCGCCGCGAAGCGAGCGCTCGAGCGGCGGCTCGCGCGGGAACTTGAGCGCACCGCTTGCATCGGGCAAGAGCACGACCGCTCGGCACTGGAAGACCTCGGCGACGTGCCGCACGGCGGCGCGTGCCATGTGCGCAAGCCCGCGGGTTGCGGCGAGCTCGCGGCTCATCGCGTAGAGGAGTGCCGTGCGCCGCTCGCGCGCACCCGCGACGCGGGTCTGCTGGCGCACGCTCGCCATGAGATTCGCGATCACGAGGCCCACGAGCAACATGACCAAGAAGGTCACCAGGTACTGCGCATCGGAGACGGCGAAGTCGAAGCGCGGCGGCACGAAGCAGAAGTCGAACGCGGCGACGTTGAGCACGGTGGTGAGGACCGAGGGCCCGCGACCCAACCGCAGTCCCGCGACCGTCACGCCGAGCAGATACACCATCACGAGATTGACGAGCTCGAAGTGCGGATACATCGCGAAGGCGGCCGCAGTGCACACGCCACTCACGAGCACCGCCCAGGCGTAGCGACTCCAGCGGATCTCGAGCGGCAGTGGGGGCGGGCCGGCCGCCGCCCGTGGCGGGTCGCCCTCGACGGCGGCCTCGGAGGCCGCGATCGTGATCACATCGAAACCGCGTGCGCGGCGCGCGAGCTCGGTGGCCGTGGACGGCCGCAACAGCGCCCGCACGCCGCGCCGCTTGGGGCTGCCGACCAGAACGCGCGTGGCGTGGCGCGTCGCGGCGTACTCGAGCAGCACCTCGGTGGCGGTCGGCCCATCGAGAGTGACGGTCTCCGCCCCGAGCGACTCGGCGAGGCGCAGGATCTCGATGCGTCGATTGCGCTGCTGCTCCGAGAGTTTGAGCAGTGCCGGCGTCTCGACATAAACCACGGTCCAGTCGGCATCGAGCCGATCGGCCAAGCGCTTGCCCGCGCGCACGAGCTGCTCGGACTGCGCATCCGGACCGGTCGCGACCAGGATCCGTTCCCCGGCGTGGCGCGGGCGAGCGAGACGATCCGCCGCATCGGCTGCGCGGGCTGCGACCCCCACGCGTTCGGCCACGCGACGCAGCGCGATCTGGCGCAGGGCGAGAAGGTTGGCCCGGCGAAAGAACCGCTCCACGGCATGCGCCACCTCCTCCGGTAGGTAGATCTTCCCTGCCTGCAAGCGCGCAATGAGGTCGTCGGCGGGAAGGTCGATCAGCTCGACCTCGTCGGCCTCGTCGAAGATCCGGTCCGGGAGCGTCTCGCGCTGGCGCACGCCGGTGATCTGCACCACCAGATCGTTCAGGCTCTCCAGGTGCTGGACATTGAGCGTCGTCCACACATCGATCCCGGCATCGAGGAGCTCCTCCACATCCTGCCAGCGCTTCGGGTGGCGCGGCTGCGGAGTGCCGCCCGCGAGGTTCGAGTGTGCGAGCTCATCGACGAGCAGGATGCCGGGAGCGCGCGCGAGCGCGGCATCGAGGTCGAGCTCCTGGCGCAACAGGCCGCGGTAACGCACGGACTGGGGCGGGAGTCGCTCGAGCCCTTCGAGAAGCTGCTCGGTCTCGCGGCGCCCGTGCGGCTCGACGTAACCCGCGACCACGTCGGTGCCGCCGGCGCGCGCACCGCGGGCCGCTTCGAGCATCGCGTAGGTCTTGCCGACGCCTGCGGAGGCGCCGAAGAAAATGCGCAGTTTCCCGCGCCGGGCGCGAGCCTCCTCGGCCTGGACCTGTGCGAGAAGCTTGTCCGGATCCGGCCGAGCTTCGGCGATCACTCTACTTGCGCATCACTTCAGTTCATCGAGCGCGAGATTCAGCTTGAGCACGTTGACGCGCGGATCCCCGAGAACGCCTAAGAGCTTCCCCTCGGCATGCGCTGCGATGAGCGAGCGCACCGCATCGAGGCCGAGGCCCCGGACCCGCGCGATCCGGGGTGCCTGATAGTATGCCGCAGCGAGGCTGATCTCGGGATCGAGCCCGCTGCCCGAGGCCGTGACGAGATCGACCGGTATCGGCGCCTTGTTGGTGGGGTCGGCGGCGTGCAGCGCATCGATGCGCTGCTTCACGGCGTCGGTGAGCGCCGGATTGAGCGGACCCAAGTTCGAGCCCGTCGAGCCGAGTCCGTTGTACGGCTGCGGACTCGTGGCCGACGGACGGCTCCAGAAGTACTTCGGATCGCTGAAGGCCTGGCCGATCAGACTCGAGCCGATGGCCTTGCCGTCGCGCACGACGAGGCTCCCTGCCGCCTGGCGGGGAAAGAGCGCCTGCGCAAGGCCCGTCACCACGAGCGGATAGGCGATGCCGGTGATGACCGTCATGATGAGCAAAAGGACAACGGCGGGGCGGATCACTGAACTCACGGCAGGCCCTCCTTCAGGCGAGACGCACGAGCGCGAGGCCCATGTCGATCAGCTTGATCCCGAGGAATGGCACGAAGATTCCCCCGAGCCCGTAGATCGCGAGGTTGCGCCTGAGGAGCACGGCTGCCCCGAGCGGGCGGTAACGCACACCCTTGAGCGCAAGCGGGATCAGAACCACGATGATGAGCGCATTGAAGATCACCGCCGAGAGAATCGCGGAGAACGGGCTCGCGAGGTGCATCACGTTGAGCGCGTTGAGCTGCGGGTAGGTGGTCGCGAATGCGGCCGGAATGATGGCAAAGTACTTCGCCACGTCGTTTGCGATGCTGAAAGTCGTGAGCGCACCGCGCGTCATCAGCATCTGCTTGCCGGTCTCGACCACCTCGATCAGCTTCGTCGGATTGGAATCGAGGTCGACCATGTTGCCGGCTTCCTTGGCCGCCTGGGTGCCGGTGTTCATGGCGACAGCGACATCAGCCTGCGCGAGCGCCGGCGCATCGTTCGTGCCATCCCCGGTCATCGCCACGAGGCGGCCCTGCCCCTGGTGCTCGCGGATGAGCTTGAGCTTCGCCTCCGGGGTGGCCTCGGCAAGGAAGTCATCGACGCCCGCCTCGGCGGCGATGGCGGCGGCGGTGAGCTTGTTGTCCCCGGTGATCATCACCGTCTTGATGCCCATGCGGCGCAGCTCGACGAAGCGCTCCTTGATTCCTCCCTTGACGATGTCCTTGAGCTCGATGATTCCGAGCACTCGCGGGCCGTCGCTCACGAGCAGCGGTGTGCTGCCGCGCCGTGCGATCTCATCCACACTCGTCTGCACGGCCCGCGGCACGGCCTGGCCGAGCGCCTCGACGTGCTTCTTCACGGCATCGGGCGCGCCCTTGCGGATTTGCCGCTCCCCGATATCGACCCCGCTCATGCGGATGTGGGCCGAGAACGGCACGAAGGTCGCGGCGAGCGCATGCAGATCGCGCTCGCGCAGATTGAAGCGCTGCTTGGCGAGCACCATGATGCTGCGCCCCTCGGGCGTCTCATCGGCGAGCGAGGCGAGCTGCGCGGCATCGGCGAGCTCCTCCTCCGTCACCCCGGGGGCGGGAATGAAGGCCGAAGCCTGCCGATTGCCGAGCGTGATCGTGCCGGTCTTATCGAGGAGCAGCACATCCACGTCGCCCGCGGCCTCGACCGCGCGTCCCGACATCGCAATCACGTTCGCCTGCATCATGCGGCTCATGCCGGCGACGCCAATCGCGGAGAGCAGCGCCCCGATGGTCGTCGGGATCAGGCACACGAGGAGCGCGATGAGCGCGGTGATCGTGACCGGCGTGCCGAGCTTGGTGACCGCCACGCTGTAGATCGAATAGGGCAGGAGCGTCGCGGTGGCAAACAGGAAGACGAGCGTGAGCGCAACCAGCAGGATGGTGAGCGCGATCTCATTCGGGGTCTTCTGCCGCTTGGCGCTCTCCACCATCGCGATCATGCGGTCGATGAAGGTCTCCCCGGGATTGGCGGTGACCCGGACCACGATCCAATCCGAGAGTACGCGCGTGCCGCCGGTGACGGCGGAGAAGTCTCCGCCCGACTCGCGAATCACGGGCGCGGACTCGCCGGTGATGGCGCTCTCATCGACCGACGCCGCCCCCTCGATGACCTCGCCGTCGGCGGGGATGTAATCGCCGGTCTCGACGAAGACCACATCGCCACGGCGCAGCGCATCGGCGCGAACGCGCTCCTGCACCGTGCGATTGCGCGCATCGGCGAGGCGCTTGGCGATGACGGCCTGCTTCAGGCCCCGGAGCGATGCGGCCTGCGCCTTGCTGCGACCCTCGGCGAGCGCTTCGGCGAAATTCGCGAACAGCACCGTGAACCACAGCCAGATCGCGATGCTGAAGATGAACCATGAGGGGGCCTCGCCGTGCCCCACGAGCGCCTGCACCCACAGCGCCGTGGTCACGATGCTGCCGATGTAGACCACGAACATGACGGGATTGCGCCACTGGATGCGCGGGTCGAGCTTGCGGCAGGCGTCGAGCACCGCCGGCCACATGAGCGAGCGGTCGAACATCGAGAGCCGATGCCGCGCGACCCGGTGCTGCACCGGGCTCGGTGAAGCGGCGACCGCGGCAGCGGAGGAGGTTGAAGGGAGGTCAGCCATGTTTCATCCACCCCAGAGCATCAGGTGCTCGACCACCGGGCCGAGCGCGAGGGCCGGCACGAAGGTGAGCGCGCCGACGAGAAGCACCGTGCCGATCAGCAGGACGACGAAGGTCGGCCCGTGGGTGAGCATCGTGCCGGAGGTGACCGGGACGCGCTTCTTCGCGGCGAGCGAGCCCGCGATCGCGAGCACCGCCACGATCGGCCAATAGCGCCCGAACCACATGCACAACCCGAGCGCGGTGTTGTAGAAGACCGTATTTGCCGAGATGCCTGCGAACGCGCTGCCGTTGTTGTTGGAGGCTGAAGTGAATGTGTAGAGAATCTCCGAGAAGCCGTGCGCGCCGGGGTTCGCAACACCCGCCTGACCGGCCACCGTGCTCACCGCGACCGCCGTGCCAAGCAGCACGATGAACGGCATCACCAGGATCGCGACCGAGCTCATCTTCATCTCGAACGCCTCGATCTTCTTGCCGAGATACTCCGGGGTCCGCCCGATCATGAGTCCCGCGATGAAGACGCCGATCACGGCGAAGATCAGCATCGAGTAGAGTCCCGTGCCGACGCCGCCGAAGACGACCTCGCCCATCATCATATTGAACAGCGGCACCATGCCCCCGAGCGGAGTGAAGGAATCATGCATGGAGTTCACCGCGCCGCAGGAGGTGCCGGTGGTCGCGGTGGCGAACAGCGCCGAGGCGCCGATGCCGAAGCGCGCCTCCTTGCCCTCCATGTTGCCCCCGGGCTGCAGCGCGCTCGCCGACTGGTCGACCCCGAGCTGCGCGATCCGGGGATTGCCCGCCTGCTCGCTCGTCACTGCAATGGAGAGCATGCCGACGAAGAGGACGAGCATGGCCGCCAGAATCGCCCAGCCCTGACGCGTGTCGCCCACCAGGTGTCCGAAGGTGTAGGTGAGCGCCGCCGAGATCAGCACGAGCACCACCATCTCGATGAAATTGGAGAGCGGCGTCGGGTTCTCGTAGGGGTGGGCCGAGTTCGCGTTGAGGAAGCCTCCGCCGTTTGTGCCGAGCTCCTTGATCGCCTCCTGCGAGGCCATCGGTCCCATCGGGAGCGTTTCGGTGCGGGTCGTGACGTTCTCCATCACGGGATTGCCCGCCTTGTCCTTGACCGGATTGCCCGCCGCATCGACCTTGGGCTGCTGATAGGTGAGCGCCTCGAGGGTCGTTACGTCCTTGTAGGCGCTGAAGTTCTGCACGACACCCTGCGAGGCGAGCGCGACGGCGATCACGAGCGAAAGCGGCAGCAGCACGTAGAGCGTCACGCGCGTGATGTCGACCCAGAAATTCCCGATCGTGTGGGTCGAGTGGCGCACGAAGCCGCGCACGAGCACGATCGCAACGACGATGCCGCTCGCCGCGGAGAGGAAGTTCTGCACCGCGAGCCCGCACATCTGCGTGGCGTAGCTCATCGTCGTCTCGCCCGAGTAGCCCTGCCAGTTGGTGTTGGTAATGAAGCTCACCGCGGTGTTGAACGCGGAGTCCGCTGAGACGTTCGCAAACTTCTGCGGGTTGAGCGGCAGCCACAGCTGCAGCCGCTGCAGCGCGTACACCACGAGGGCACCGAGCGCGTTGAACAGCACGAGCGCGACCGCGTAGCGCTTCCAGTCCATCGATTGCGACGAATCGATGCCACAGAGCCGGTAGATGATCCGCTCGAGCGGTGCGCCGAGCCGGAGCGGCCAGATCGGGCGGCCTTCCATGACGTTCGCGATGTACAGCCCGAGCGGCTTCACGCAGAGCAGCACGACCGCCAGAAAGGCGACGATCAATAGGAGCGTGCCTGAGGTCATCAAAACTTCTCCGCCTTGATCATCGCGTAGAGGAGATAGATGAAGAGCCCGAGGGCGAGCAGGCCGCTCACGAGGTAGACCACGCTCATTCCACGCTCCCGAGCTTGGAGATCGCGGTGGCCAGCCAGTGAGTGACCGCGTAGAGCACCAGGATCACCAGCACAAATACGACGTCCATGGGCAGTCTCTCGGTGACGACACAGGCACGCTACGCCGTTGCGTGTGAACGGGTCGTGAGGATTACTACCTAGGGCGGCAGCGCGCACCGTTCGCCGCGCACCAGCGAGCCCGCAAAGCGCAGCACCTCCTGCGCGAGGCGCTCTTTGTCGGCCGCGGTGCGCATGAGCGTCGGTGCGAGGTGCACGGGCAGGTCGAAAAGGGGGCGCAGCGCCGCATCGGCCTGATCGAGCACGAAGCCGTCGAGGAGCGGTGCGTAATGCCTCGCAATGGTCACGGGGGAAACCTGCAGTGCGAGCTCGCGCATGATCTTGGCGGTCGGCCCCTTCACAGCCTCCCCGCCGATCAACGGTGAGACGGCGATGCGCGGTGCGCGCGTCGCGCGCAGCGCCGCGCGCCACCCGGGGATTGCGAGGATCGGATCGATGCTGAGGTACGGGTTCGACGGACAGAGGACGACGGCGTCGTAGGTGCCAGCGCGCAGATCGCCCACGAGGCCCGCCGGCGGCTCGGCCTGCGCGGCGCCCTCATAGCGAATCGCGCGCACCGCCGGCTCGCAGCGCCGTGCGACGAAGTAGCGCTGAAATTCGAGCGTGCCCTCCTCCGTCTCGAGGAGCGTGCGCACGCGCCCGTCGCTCATCGGCACGATGTGCGAGGCAATCGCGAGCCGCGCGCGAAAATCCGCGACGATCGCAGTGAGCCCATCGCCACGCGCGAGCCGCGCCGTGCGCTCCACGTGCACCGCCAAATCCTTGTCGCCCAAGCGGAACCACGTCTCCCCGCCGAGGCGCGCGAGCTCCGCCATGAAGTTCCAGCTCTCCTCCGCGCGCCCCCAGCCGAGCTCGACGTTTGCGAGGCCGGCAAGCGTGTAGAGCGTGGTGTCGAGGTCGGGTGAGATCGCAAGACCCAGGTGCTCGAAGTCATCGCCCGTGTTCACGACGACCGTGAGCGCACCCGGTGCGAGCACGCGCTGCAGTCCGAGGGCGAGCTTCACGCCGCCGACTCCGCCGCAGAGCGCCAGGACACGATGGGCTGTGCGCTGCAGCAACGGCTCCATGACCGCAGCGTCAGGGCAGCTCGAGCATGCCGCGGCCGAGCTCGATCACCTCGCCGCTCACGAGGATGCGCCGCTCGGAATCCACCTCCAGATAAAGGTTGGAGGGTCGGCCGGTGTACTCGCCCTGTGCGATCTCGAAGCGGCACGGGAGCGCTCGCCCGACCGCCAGGCACCAGCCCCCCAAGTTTGCGGCGGCCGAGCCGGTCGCCGGATCCTCGAGCACGGCCGGTCCCTGCGGGAAGAAGAACCGCGCGAGCACCCGCTCGGTGCCGCCCGCGGCCGAGGTGTGCGGTGCGAACACGTACGCCATGCTCGCGCCGTCCGCGCTGCGCAGCTGGGCGAGAAGCTCACCGCGCGGTTGCACGCGGCGCACCGCCGCCTCGCTCGCGAGCGGCACGATGAGCTGCTCGCGGCCGGCGTTGACCCATAGCGGCCGCTCACCGATGTCGGCGGCGTCGACTGCGAGCATTGCCGCGAGCGACTCGCGCGAGCCGCCGAACTCGCGCCACCTCGGGGCATTCGCCTGCAGCGTCCAGCGGTTGCCCACCGCGCGGACCGGGATGATGCCCGCCGGCATCTCCAGAGTGAGCGCATCGCCCGCGCGCCCGATCGCGCGGCAGACATGCGCCGTGCCGAGGGTCGGATGCCCGGCGAAGGGCATCTCGTAGGAGGGGGTGAAGATGCGCACGCGCGCGCTCGCCGCGCGCGACGGCAGAATGAATGTCGTCTCCGACAGATTGAACTGACGCGCGAGCGCCTGCATCACGGGCGCGCCGAGCGCGGCGGCGTCCTCGAATACGCAGAGCGGATTGCCGCTCAGGGGCTCCGCGCCGCGCGTGAAGACATTCACCAACCGGTAGGGGTGGGCCGCCATCCTCCCTAGACTACCAGCGTCACGCTGGTTCCGGTCTGTGCGGCCACGAGATCCGCCAGCAGCTCCTCCGTGAGCTCGGTTCGCCCGCGCATCGCGTCCCAGCGCACGCGCACCGCGGCGGCCTGCGCGAGCGTGACACCGCTGATGGTGAAGCAGGTGACGCGCGCGCCGTCGCTCTGGATCCAGTGGTCGCGCCGCACGCGCGTATCCCACGCGCGCGCGAAGAAGGGACTCACGAGCCGGGCGCGCAGGTCCTCCGCCTCCGGCAACCGTTCGAGCAGGCGAGCGAGCGCCGGGGCGTCGTCCAGCCGCGCCTCCGCCCGCTGAACCATGACGTCATCGCGGGAAACGTACCGCTTCCAGAAGCCCGACATCCGTTCGCCGCTCCGCCGCTCCCCGATGCCGTGACGCCGCCGAGCGGCCGCATCGATCCCGCCTTTTTGACTTAATGCCCACCGTGGTCCGGCCGGACTCACGCATGCATTTCTAGAACCGGCTTGATGGCGGCGCCGTGTTCCATGTCGCGAAACGCCGCCGCGATATGTCGGAACGGATAGCGGCGGATCAGCCGGTCGAAAGGCAGGCGGCCCTGGCGAAAATACTCGATGAGCATCGGAATCGCGAGTTGAGGTGCGGCATCACCGCCGAGAATTCCCTTGAGCCTGCGCCCGCCCGCGAGCATTGCGAGCATCGCCGGCCGCCACTCGCCGCGCGGCGCGGTCACGAAGCCGGCGGTGCCGCACATCGCCAGGCAGTCGAGCGCCTGCGTGAACACCTCCGGCGCGAGCGTCGTATTGAAGCTGAAGTCGACGCCGCGCCCGGTCAGATCGCGGATGGCGCGCGCCGAATCGCCGCTGCGCGCATCGAGGGTGTCGGTCGCACCCAGCTCGAGTGCGAGCGCGAGGCGCTCGGGGTTCACGTCGACGGCGATGATCCGCGCCGCGCCGGCGAGCCGCGCGGCCATCACCGCGGAGAGCCCCACACCCCCGGTGCCGAAGATCGCGAGGGTCTCGCCCGGCCTCACCTTGAGGGAATTGAGGATCGAGCCAGCGCCCGTGATGACTGCGCACCCGAGCGGTGCGAGGAGCGCGAGCGGCACGTCATTCGGCACCTTCACCGCCGAGCGCTCGGTTGCGATCGCGTATTCCGCGAACGAGGACTGCCCGAAGAAGTGCCCGTAGATGCGCTCGCTCCCGGCCGTGAGCGCGCTCGTGCGGTCGCTGCGCAGGCCGCCGAAGTTTCTCGGCAGCATCTCGTCGCAGTAGCTCGGAAGATTGCGCCGGCAGCTCAAGCACACGCCGCACGAGGAGCCGCTCAGTACGACGTGGTCCCCCGGTGCGAGATGGGTGACCCCCTCGCCCACCCGCTCGATCACCCCGGCACCCTCGTGCCCGAGGACGATCGGCTTCGGCACCGCCATGCCGCGGCCGCTGTGGGCACCGAGATCGGTGTGGCAGATGCCGCTCGCCACGATCCGCACGAGCACCTCCCCGTGCCGCGGCGGCTCGATCTCGAGGGGGATGATCTCCGGGTATTGCGTCCCCTCGCGTGAAACGGCTGCTTCGATCCGCACCGACCTGCTCCTTCGAGCGCACCCGTGCGCGCTACGCCTCTACGGTCTTCAGCGCCGGCTCGCCCGATTCGACGAGTGCGAGCTTCGGCTCCTCATCGAGAGCGTCGCGCAGCGCCCGCAGCATGCGATGATCGAACGTCGCCGCGTGCTCGGCCTGCACGGGGTAGCGTACGTCGAATTGCATGCCGGCCTGCGCGAAGCGTACCCGCACCTCGGGCACCGGGACCGCGGTCTCGAACCCGAGCAGCCGCTGTACGGAGGCATGCTGCTGCTCGATTGCGGGCCGGTACTGCTCGTAGACGGCGTCGGCCGTGCTCTTCAGCCGCGTGCGCGCCGCTTGCACATCGACGCTCGCCCCGAGTGTGAGCGAGACGGTGTGCCAGAGATAGTCCGCTCCCGGAATCTGCTTATACAGCGCCTGTGGCTGGAAGATGACTGAATTCGAGAGCACGACCATGCGGCCCGTGGAGTGCAGATCCGCTCCGCCGAGCTCCATGATGTAGATGCGCACGAGCCCGATGTCGGCGACGCGCCCCGTGACGCCGGCCAAGGTGATGCGGTCACCGACGCGCACTCCGTAGCGTCCGATGAGAAAGAAATAGGCAACGACCGAGAGGATGACGTTTTGCAGCGCGACCGCGAGGCCTGCCGTCACGAACCCGGCGTAGGTCGCGAGCGAGCCGACCTCCGAGACGAGCGTGAAGAGGACGACGACGACGAGCGCCGCTCCGATCACCACGCGCCGCAGGGTCTGAAACTGGTTGCGTCGCCGCGCATCGTGCAGGTAGCGGAACACCGCCCGGCGCCACACCTCCGAGACCACCAGCACCGTTGCGATGAGCGCGAGCAGAACGCCTGCCTGCGCGAGCAGATACCGCTCGACCGTCGCCAGTCGTCCGTCGAGCGCGACGCGCCATCCGCTCAACGCGCTGCGCGCGTCGGTGAGCAGGAACTCCTCCTCACGCAACGGCACGAGCAGCGCAGCGAGGTGCTTGAAGCGCGCCGTCGCCTTCTCGAGCTGCGTGCGCGCCGCCGCGAGCGTGGTCATGCCGGCCGCGCCCGAGGTGCCGAACTGCGTGAGGCTCGATCCGACCAGGGCGCGAAGCTGATCGATCAGAGGCGTTCGGAGCCGCTCTGCCTGATCGCTCAGTGCATCGGTGGCGCGGATCGCCTGGCGCAGCTGCCGCTCGGCGCTCATCAGCGAGAACGACTCGCTCACGAGCGCAACGAT
>Ga0335075_10007190_pt1 | contig 17137 bp, 19 predicted proteins | sample Lox_Sample_24_FD_206723 | JGI IMG/M metagenome (GOLD analysis project Ga0335075, IMG submission 206723) | Soil microbial communities from Loxahatchee National Wildlife Refuge, Florida, United States - Lox_Sample_2.4 | ecosystem: Environmental > Terrestrial > Soil > Wetlands | place: USA...
CTCAACGTAAAACGTACCTGAGTGACAGCAATGACCTTCCCACCTGCACACCATCCTGCCTGCTCGAGATATTGGGGAATCTGAGTTGTCTTTCCAGAGCCTGTTTGGCCTACCACAATAGTAATTTCATATGTCTCAAAGGTGTAAAGAAGACTCTGGCGATGCCTAGCTATAGGGAGCAATGAGGCAGGCTTATGAAGAGCTGGTATAAAAGCTGCAGAAAGGTCAAAATCTGCCATGTCTCTATTGAAATTCTTTTCTGAAATGGTATATCATCACGCTTATCCCCATGACTGAGGAAACTTCAAGAATCCGTTGATGGAGTTGATTATCTCCTAAGCATATTGCATATTATATATCCATCAAATCTTGTAAGCCTTAGGAGTCAGGAAAGCGAATTATGCCACAGCCTTGCATGTGAGTGGCTATGTGCTTGACGGGGCAATGTGGCGGGGTTAGGTGCTTCTTTCGTCATTCAGTGCGCGGCCACATCGGTAGCAGTCTCTGGACAGAACATATTGATCGAGAACAGGCTTCTGAAACCTTTGAAGGCAAATCGCCGTTCTCGACGCGTCATAGCTTGCACGAATATCGCATATATCCACAATATAATTCAGTCTGACTTGCTACCACAGAAGCATTTCAAAACCCAATTATGTCGGCAGCCAAACCAACAGATTCACCAGTAAGCCGTTTCATCTTCAGAAGTCACTCATTATGCGATGCCAACTCCCATTATAGACTTTCAAAGCTCACAACGTACAGGTCAAAAGCCCTACTGGTACTGGAGCAGAGTCGCCAACGACAGTACGACCCCTCGATATGGACGATGATGATGTTCAAGAAACAGGTGCGCTCGGCGGGGATGCGCCTACCTCAACATCATCTCATGGGACTGGTGTGGCGGAAGAAGCACCACCACCAAAGCCTCCTCGTCCTCTCAGCCCACACGCTCAAGCGGAAAATACATTGAAAGAAGCATTCCCAACAATCGACGCAGCTGTCGTAAAGGCGGTTCTAATAGCAAGCGGTGGGAGATTGGAGCCGGCTTTCAATGCCCTCCTGGGTATGTAATCACTTTGACTGCTCCACAACTATATATTGACGTCTGTCCAGGCATGTCAGATCCTGATGCTGTAGTGGAGCAGGAGCAGGAGCCTCTACCTCCTCCTCAGCCGCCTCGACCGGCAACGACCCGCGTAGGTTCGACTCCGCAATCTCAACTCGAAGCAGATGAGATGTATGCCCGCCAGCTCGCTGAACACTATGATGGCACTTCTTCCATGGGACAGCCGCGGGGTACTAGAGGTTCAGCTGAGCGAGGACGGAGAAAGGAGACAGGCCTCAAACCGAACGAGCTTCATGATGATGGGCATAGCTTCCTCGATGATGATCTTCCTGTCATCAAAGAGAATCTACGTCAAGGTTTTGTTCAAACGCAAAAGACCGTCAACTCTTGGATTACCAACTTGAAGAAAAAACTCGATGGGGACGATGCCCAGGGTGAAATTGCCCATGGTAATCAAGGGGTACCGCAAGGCCGTCCCGGTGGACCTAACCAACCTTATGGAACACGACGCAGTGGCGATGCTAGACGAAGTGGTGACTACAACCGCTACGATGCAGATCCTCAGGTTCTCGGGGATGATTTTGCGGGCATTCAGCTAAATGACGATGGTAGTAAGTTAAGATCCTAATACCAGAATGTATCTAAATCTCTATAGCTCCAGCGCGCCGATCAACCCGTCCCCTTGCAAACCCAGACCTCTTCAAGCCCACTCCAAAACCTCCCAGACCCACGGATGGTCGTAAAGTAGCGTTCCAAGGAGGCCCGCCAGAAGATATAGATCTTTATCAGGCAAAAGATAGCACACCAGCGGGCAAGCAGAGTAAATGGCAACCGCTGTCGGCCGTTGATCCAAGTCCCATCGGTGAGACAGAAAATGACCCATTTAGCCTTGGTGATAGCGAAGACGAGAAGGAATCCAAAGATCGAGTTGGCGGCAGAGAGATAAGGATGGAAGATACGGAGAGACTCAAGCAGGCTGCTTCTGAGGTTTCTCCTGTTTCCCCAGCCCGTAAGCCAGAGCCAGCAGAGACGAGCGGCACGAAGGACAAGTTGGCTGAGGACAAGCTGACGGGCAAGTCTTGAGTATACTTAGCCCGATATTTTCCTACTGGACGTACTTCACTGGTGCAGTGATATATACTGGTCATGGTGGATCTTTTGAGGTGTATTCAAGTAGAATGTATCCATGCGTTATGATCATCATTTCTGAGTCAGAATTGCGCAACATGGCTCTACAGTGCGTTTGCCAAGTAAATTCTCGTCAGAGCAATTCTACTCTCACTAGACTGAGCACTCATTAGCTCAGCTCTGTTGCTTTCCTTAGCGCCATTTGCACATGCAACTTCTCTACTCTAGAAAAAGATTGGATTCTAGCGGGCCAAAGGAGGTTCATCGTGTGCGCTGCCGGAGGGGATGCTGTCGATGATAGGTTGGATGAATGCATTTTAACATAAAGATCTCTTGTACTGGCCATATCTCTTATTAGGATGAACTACAGATATCTTTACTCCCGACGAACAATTTGTAACCGGCGACAGATATTAGCACCAACGGTAGGTCTTGCGTCCAAAACTATATATATGTATAGTAATGCTGATCTTAATTCAAAGGACAAGACGAATATCTCATCTTCAAAACGAGCTCGACGACAATAATTTTGTAAATGGCAAGATATCGTGACTTCGAGAAGATGAGGACTGTCAATTTCCAGAGACGCACACAGGGCTCCAGCCGTGAAGGGTCTTCTACGTAGAACCATGACCAAGCCCTAACCGAGATAACAATTCATCGTGAAACGTTTCTTCAGTCGTTCCTTGGCTGTTTGAGAAAAGGATCTGAGCCCTTGTTTAACTCGCACAAGCTCATAAGAATATATCTCCGAGGCTGCACCTCGTCTCATTGCAACGCGTCACCGCCATAAAATTGTTCGTTAATCAGGGATAAATAAGCGTTCAAACCTCACCTGGCTCAGAAGAATGATGGCCTCCGGAGGCTGAGGATCGCTAACATTGAGTGACTAAGGTGCTCTATTGAAAAGGATCAGTTGATGCTGACACCTTCAGGATCCTATTGGATTAGAGCACGGCATTTTTTGACGCAAAGCAATTAACCTACTTTCCCAATCAAAGTAGTCGAATCGGCTTCGGGCACAGAAATGGCACGTTCCTGAGTTATGCCACTCTAGGACTAGCGTGTTGAAGCTCGCATGCTTTACTAAAAATAAGGTACGTGAAGATGTTGCGAACGTCAACGTGAGAAACGGAATTGTTTACATGATTGCTTGGCCGTTCCCAAATATCAATGATTAATCCAGCTTGTGAACTGATTAACATTAGATTTTATTTATCTCAACTTTTCCACTGAGTCGTAACCCTGATCCCGAGGGATTTCATCAGTCGGAGAGCTCATTTCCCTTTCATTTGGGGCCGTCAATTCTAATCCCTGGATTTTGCGGCGAACCCCTGATGCACGCGACCTGTGATTTGCCCACCCGCTAAAGACCCGCATTTCATACTCCCAGATCAAACCAGATGAGATGAAGCGCGCTCCCGTCTCTATTCCGCTACCTTTCTCTCTTTGACCCATTTCACTTAATCCAGCATCAAAGCCATCTTAATCGTCGCTCAGTACCTGCGAGCAGGTCTGCCATTTCGCTCCTTATGTCCTGACCATAGTCTTTCTTTCGCATCTGTACGACCTTCGTCTCTTGCTTTTGGTTTCGTGCAAGTCGGCTTCAATAAGATACGATAAATCACTTTCGAACCACTTACGAAACAATCGTGATTCATACAATACGAGTTCTGAATGTTTATTGCAACAGACATATTACGAGACCTTACGACCTAGAATTACGCATAGTCGTCGACCAACTGTTAAGGTGTCTGCTTCGCGACAAGCAGTCTCATCAACATGGACGGGCGTCAGATTTTGGATGATGTCCTTGAAGGGGCGCATAGATATCTTGGACCTAGGGTGCGAAGAGTCTTTGTACCAGAAGATGGCCCTGTTGATCAATTCCTGGGAATTGCTGTGCCAAACGCTGTCGTGGCTCGAGCCGCTGTTGCAACAACGTCTTCAACGACGGCAACCAGTACCTGTACCTCTAACGACCAGTCTAACACTTGTGGGCAATATGTTACTAACTCGACGTTCACTTTACCTATCGCCCTCGGAGTTGCGTAAGTATATCGTTAATTTCAATCATACAGAAGCTGACAGTTTAAATTAGTATTCCATTGACGGGTGCAATCATCGCATTCATCTATCTCCACTACAGACATGTCCGCAAAATGAAGGCGGAGGATGCCAATGACCCTCATAAGTCATTGGATTTCGGCCTGGGTGACAGCGTCAGGAACCAGAGGGGGAGAAGAGGTGGAGCCGAGATGGCGGTTTCTGACATTGATCTTCGAGAAAAACCAGGCCGACTACGACAGCAAAAGTCAATGGATCTTGATATCGTGAGCCCATATCTTTTACCACCGGAATTGCAAAATTCTAGAGAATCTTTACACTCACTTTCGAGAACCATTCACCAGCAGGAAGATCCGTATCGACCAGTATCGAGTTTTGTCGTTGGCGATGCACAGTCTCAGCGTTCATATAACCAACCTAGAGGGGAAGGCTCGTCCATTTATACAGGTTCAAGTGCTGCCCCATCACGTTTGCAGGAGAATCCAGGTGCCGATCTGCTTTCAAACGCCGCCGGAATGCCTAGGTCTTCGCCACCATCCACTTTCGTACCTCCTCCCCGTCAGAACTCATTGCCAAAAGGCCCTGCTTCAACGAGTCCTATCAATACTCAGAATAATCTACTCCCTCCATTACCTAGCGATTCAGAGCCTCCATATCCCGTAGATCAACCTGAAGTTCAATTTCCAGCACCAACTGTTCAGAGAAAAGGTCTTCCAGGTGGACTGCCGTCAAATCCACGCCAGGGGCACGATCGCGGCCTTTCTGCCGGTCTTTCGGCTGAAGATAATAGAGAATCATACATGGGAAATGATGCTGCGGCCTTGCGAAACAGTAATAATTACCTCGGGTCTTTTATCAATGCCCATGATCCAACCCTACCAGCTTTAGCACCTCCGCCACCAGCCAAATCTCCTAATCGAACACCTGTCCAGGAACAAGACGCGATTCAAGAAACTCCAAGAAAGTCTCCGCCTGTGTTGAACTCTTTGCCAGTGAATCCCAGACCTGTACGACAAACATCCTTACCACAAAATCAGCCGCCACAACTTCCCCCATTGCCTCAACCACAGGAGGCTTGGATTGAAGATGGAAGCGATTATGGTGATAACTTGCATATCACACCACCATCACCTGGTCATGAAGATCTGCACGCTCATCGTTATTCCATGGATGTCCCACCAGAGGAATTTGCACAGGCCGGGTTGGGCGCGCCTGGATTCGATCCTCGTAGGATATCTATGGGCTTTCGGCCTCTGCCTCCTGAAGCTGCAATTGAGTCTGATGATCCAGAAGTGAGAGCAAACCGTATCAGATCCTTTTACAAGGAATATTTTGACGAGTCAAAGCCGGCTCCACAAGGCCAGTATTATGAGGACTATGATCAGAATTATCTTGGCGACGGAGGATATTTCGATCCTAATGCAAATAACTTTGTGATGCCGTACGCACAGCCCGTAACGCGACGGGCAATGACTCCACCTCCACAGTCGCAGCGATTCATGGGGGCCCCGTCGCGTGCTTTCCACGGATCAATGGGCGGATATGGTGGGCAAGGAATGATGCCTCCTGGACCGAGGGCATACTCATCTGCATCTGGTCGTATGCCTTCGCCAGGACCGAGGTCTTACTCATCTGCATCTGGTCGAATGGGTCCTCCAGGTCCTAGAAGGCCAATACCACCTCCAGTCGCACTAAACACTTTGCCCACACCATCAAAGCTCAGAGATGATTCCTTCGCACTTATGGGCAGTATCGACTTCGCACCTCCAATTTCATACAAAGAGCGTCAAGTTGGTCGCTCTCAAAGCCCATTGGGGGAGCGTCGTCCATATTCTCCAGCCGTACCTGCATACAAACCGTTGGCAAGCACATATGATGAGCTACCTCCCATGCCCAGCCCGTATGTTTTCCTCATTACTTTACAGGATTTGCCATTAGCTAACGTGAAATAGTCATTTGCTGAGGAAATCTGGTACTTTTACTGGCCTTGACTTCGCTCCACCCCGCAGGATCAAAGATCCTGACACAATGAGTGACTCAGGCAGCATTCGAAGTAATCGAAGTGGAGTATCTACGAGGACCCAGCAGGCCATTCGCGCCGGTGCTTACCGTGTCAGCCGCTTGCCTGGGGACATGATCTTCTCAAAGGATGAAATGGCAAACGCTTTGAAACCAAGCTGGAAGGTCGGCAGTTAGGTATCCGGAACGAATTGGAACTCTTCATCATGGCAATTGAGCGTGCATTTCCCTTTCTCATATATTCACAACGATGACTGTCAAGCCTTATCGTCATGGCACCACAATGCAAACCTGTAACGAGGTACCTTGAGGAGTAGGCTTTGACGCTCTTTCCGTGATAAACCCGCACTCGCTAGACTCTATAATGTGTCGACAAAGTAGATAGTGGCTTTTTAATAGATGGCGTTGGGCATGGTGGTCCGCCATAAATTAACGATAGTATAGAATAGCATGAATGCATCGCATACATACATGACCCTCAAGCTGCCCTCTTGCTCTGTGTCCTGTCCCGCCTCAACTTCAACCTCTTGATCAATATCGGCACTCATGTAATAATTGGCAGCGGACAGCTACCACATATGTAAGCCAATAAATGCCCCATCAACACGTGATGAGGAGTCTCAATCAATGTGCACAAAAGCTCCAAGACATATTATTGTACATATTGCAGTGATGAGCACGTGGGATTATGATGCAAAGCACATGTGTATGTAAATTATACGAGAATAATGACGAGAAGTATCTGGCTCGTGCGCAGATCTCTCGTAATAACTGCTCCTTACAGTAAGTCGCGGTGCATTTAAAGCTGCAGGCGAAAGCACAGCCTCCACGACCCGTTTCAAATGAACCACCATACTCGAGGATTTAAATAGAGTCCGACTGGTGCGAAGTGGCCAATTGATGCAGATGGAGAGAGGCTTGTGGCGACACAAAAAGACCCTGCCTCGATCAATGCTCAGCTTGGGCGTTACGATGGTAGCATTTGCATAGCCCGTCAACAGTTGGATTGGATGCTCGATATGATACGAATAGAATGCCCCAACAGTTCTAGTTCAATTGTAATTCCGTCACCAAGATTTATTATTTAGAAAAAGAAAATCAAATATAAGGGTCTTCCACTTGCAGAAATCGTCCATTAAAGTGGCTTTTCTTCCCGTTCGCGGGCGAGTCTCTCTGGGTAGTAGCTCGGTAGACCTTGGCTTGCAGGATCAATCTGCGCCGAGATTAGAACGTCCTTTTCTTCTCATCTTTCTCTTTTCCCATCACGCCCGCAACATTATAGGCTATTTTATTTCCTTTCATTCCATCTTTCATCATTCAGTAATCAAGGTCGTCGATCAGAAGAGTGCACAATAATCGTATCTGTACACCAGCAACGGCGTCCCAGCATCGTCTCGACTTGATTAGTCCTCTCACTTCATTCGTTCCCCTCGGACCTTGATCCTTTACACCCAGCGTTACTGTTCGCTCTCCATCCTTCAATCTCAAACAACACCATCACTATCTCCGCATTATTGACTACAGCAAACAAGAGGACGCATTGAATTGCTGTCTTCTCTATTGCTTCATTTCGCGCTCTTTTGAAGCTGTCTCTGAGCGGCCGATTTACGCAATTCGCTCTTGGGGAATACGTTGCGACAACTCTCTCCTCACACGAAACAAGACAGCCTCTTGCCTCTGTTAGCCGTAGCCAAGAGCAAACGAAGAAAATACAATTTTGAAGGCATGTGTTCTGTTTAGGAAACAATTAATAATTGCAATGAGACTTCCTCAGGCTAACATGGCATTTCGTAGACGGGCAGCCCAGCCTCAATACGAGCGCATCTTCACGATGTCAAACTCTACAAGTACGACAGAAGATATTCCGGCGACGTCTACTGAGACGCCACCTCCTTCCACTACTATATCATCTCCTGCTAACACCGATTCAACGACAGCCTCCGCCACCACCGTCTCTCCTTTATCCTCTTCAACTTCAACTTCTGTGGTACTATCCTCAAGTACTTCTCCTTCGACGACAGAGACTTCAAAGTCTTCAACGACAACGTCTAGTACTAGTAGCACGCCCGCCCAAACCACAACTACCCAATCACAGACCCCAGATACTTCTGTGATTACTATTACGAGCGCTGGGTCCTCGCAATCAGTTACTACAGTCGTACGGACGTTGACTTCACCTCCTGATACTAGTTCATCGCAAACCGTATCGAGTTCGGCCTCATCGTCAACTCCCGGGTTAGCCGATACAGGAAATAGCACGACGAGTAGTGGTCTCAGTGGAGGTGGCAAGACAGCTGTCGAGGTGATAGTTCCTATAGTAGGTGTGGCACTTCTTGTTCTTGCTGCATTATTTTTCTGGAGAAAACGGAAACAACGTAAGGACGCAGAAGAGAATCGGAGGAAGGAGGTTGAAGAGTATGCATACAATCCTAACGAAGATCCCACATTACCGGCCATTGGTGTAGGGAAGAGTCGTACAGGTGATGGACCATTTGAGATGCGGGAAGATGAGGCAGGCTACCGTGGTTGGGGCACTACAGCCGCAGGTTCGTCGGGACGAAAGGCTTCTACAACCTTGTCAGGTGGTGCTGTTGGGATGGCATACTCAGAAGGCACTTCGCCCTCCCATGCTCCCGTCTCCGATACAAGATCTGGAGATACTTTGATTGGAAGCCCCTCTGGGCGACCAACATCCGGTTCTGAAGAAGTTTTAGGCGCCATGGGACCTTCAGCTGCAGGAAACAGAGGCGGAGATATGCATCGTGGGCCTTCTAATGCCTCTTCTTCATACAGTGCTGCAAATCGATCAGATGGATCAGGAGAAGCACCATTACCAAGCGGAGCATATGGAGCAGCTCAATACTACACAGGCGACGCCGGTTATGGAGGACCATATGCAGATGCTTCAGCAGGACGAGCAGAAGTGAGTGGTCAACCGGTTATCCGAGACAATCTTGCGCGAAGAGCTACTCGTATTGAGAATCCGTCCCACTTCCCAACACAAGCCAGTGCCGGAATTTCGCAAAATTTCTAACGCCTGTAAGAAGGGCTTGTTACGTCTACTTTTGCCACTTGCATGTAGCCATATTATTACCAAGGGAAATCATATTAGCGGCGTTTTAATAGGAAACACACCATCCTTTGTTTTTGATAACAGCACAATATTGGGGGCTATCGTGGAAGCAGGGTTTGCAACACATTTATAGCAAATTGCACGGCGGCATACGTTTTTGCTTGCTTTGGCCTGGATAATTGAGAATTTTAAAGCGAGAACTGAACATAGCCAGACAAGTCAGAGGCAAAAGGGACATGGGCGTACATATAATAAGACAGTTAACTGGTCAAGTTGAGCCGGAGCATGTCAGGCTCTTTAGTAATGAAAATAAAGCATCTCTAACACAGTTTAAATTCAGACAATTCGATTGTAACCTTAAAGACTTGACTTAAGATATATGGAACTTTGAGCGGAAAACATAACATGAAATTGAGCCAGGCACGTGACAGCCAGGGAGGAGATTGGATGTAGTGGAGAGAACCTGTACTGCGGACACACTGATATTGAGACGAAATGCAAACATTGACGTCACCTGAATTGTAAATGGGCTTTCTTTAAGCGTGGGTGAAAATATTAGACGACGAACAAGTGGGAAAGCTAGCCCCATGGTTGAGTTTTCCAAACAATCCTACTCCAAGCGATCAATTTTTTGATAACTCGAAACTCGAGTATCAACTTCATTTACAGATCGGATTTACAGATCAGTTATGGATGTTATTACTCCATCTTGGAAAATTTATCTAGATTTATCAGCCTTACTCACCTCCTCATAGTGGATGAAGCCTTGTTTCCTCCACGTTGTTCAGTGGTGTCTTTTCATTCGCTGGTCTTCTCGCAAGTTGACCACAACGCTTCCTTACTGCCGAACACCATACTAGATGCCGAAAAGTCACCGCTCCGCTGTCTGATTATAGGTCCTTGAAACGTAGAAGATTTTATTGTGAGTTTCCATCTTTGCTGAAGGCGTTAGGAATGCCTGCTGAGCCGCCCGCAGTACTTCTACTTCTGGTTAAAGACGCCTGCCAACGCAAGTCAAGAGACGTTCCACTAGGCTGTTCTCAGTAGAGTATTTATCACCTTGGATCCCGGGAAAGGCTCCACGCTGTTGGCCATCCATCTCAGAGCCGCTCTTAAGGCACGACTATCCCTAAGTAGCCTGGGACTGCATCCATAGGTCCAGCTCAATCCTGTATCCCAATCTGCGGGACAAAACTCGATCCCTCCTCCTTACTTCGTCATTCTTCTGGCCTAAAGTTCACCCTCCTTCACCTCGCCTCGCCTCAGGACTGCGCTTTTTCTGCAACGCATACCCTCGCGGCACGTGTGCAACATCGTTTGCCTAGAGTTTCTTCTCCTTCCAGCGTTTCTTCGGCTCCTTGAACCCCGCAGGTCCGACGTCATCCATTCTCTTCTCTATTTGGACACGTACATTCTACTACTTGTTGCTTATTCGTTGTTACAATGGTTTACTGCATGTGACTTAGTCTGCATAATCTATCATTAAAATAATTGCCTTTTCAACTTCCGTCCCTCGTAGCCCTCAAGGGCTCCGTGGGTCCCCAGACCCTACCATGTGAGTAAACCGAACATCAACAATGCGATGGAATGGCGGATTCTCCATCCCTCGCACATAGCTCGCCAGCTGACGACGAGTCGCTCCTCAGGAAGTTCGGCAAACAGATCCAGAAACGGCAGCTCGAGGTCCCGGAGTATGCCGCGAGTTTCGTCAACTACAAGGCGCTGAAGAAGGTACGAGATACAAGACTGCTGGCGATGAATCACTCTTGTACTAGGAAGTCTGGATTGAAAAGGCTGGCGGAAGTAGGCCAGACGTGCTGACATTTTCACAGCTAATCAAGAAGCTTTCGACCACACCCACACTCCTTTCGCAAAACGAACTCCAACACGTCGGCGGAGTACTCGACTCTCAAGCAGCATTACAAGCTAATAAGGCAAAGTTCTTTTTCCAGCTGGTATGACGGCTATCACGTCTAGATAGTAATACTGAACTGAAGCAATTTACAGGAAAGAGAACTTGAAAAGGTCAACGCGTTCTACCTGCAAAAAGAAGCCGAAGTACGTTACATACGCCACAAATATCTACTAACTAGACTGCTTGATTGACATAAATTAGCTTAAAATTAGATTGAAGACATTACTGGACAAGAAAAAGGTACTCCAGTCGAGGAGTCAGACAACATCGAGACGCTCGACCAAATTCACAACACTAGAAGAAGGCTTTCAACAGTTTGGAAATGACTTAAACAAGCTTCAGCAATTTGTAGAGATAAACGGAACTGCATTCTCGAAGATATTGAAGAAATGGGACAAGACGTCCAAGTCGAAAACCAAAGAGCTATACCTATCTCGCGCGGTCGAAGTCCAACCTTTCTTCAACGCAACAGTTATCAGCGAGCTTTCAGATCAGGCAACGATCAGTCTTCAGGAACTCGGCGCATGGTCCGAAGGTGACAATGTTACATTTGACAGACAGCAAGATCACATTGTGAGTAGCCAGCATCTGCTGGGTACTGATGAGGGCGATGCAGACTCGCTGTTACTAGAAGCTGTGGTTTCGGGTAATCTCGATTTATTGAAGGATCTATTACTACGATGGAAGACTGCAAATGATCCGAGTGGAACAAGAGACACTCTATTGATGGAAAGGGTCACTAGGACATTCCTCGCAGCTATCAACGAAGCCCCCGAACCATCTTTACAAATCCTCCTTGACACCAATCTGGTGGACATTCAATCTGAAGATGATATAAATGAGCGAAACTGTCTCCACCAGGCAACGATCTATGGTAATGCATTTGTTTTGCAGGTTGGATTATCGAAAGACGTCTCTGTAAAGAGGACAGATGTCTACGGCAGGGTACCTCTACATTATGCTTGCATGCACGGGCGTTTGGATATGATGGAAGCGTTATTGAATGGTAGATATGCTCCAGGCGTTCTTGGACTGTTACTGATAGAATTCTGCTAAAGCTGATCGCTCAACGATCGATCTCATCGACCACGATAATTTCACTCCCCTCATTCATGCCATCATACACGGCCATCTCGAGTGTGTTGCCATGCTATTGGCTCGAGAAGCTAGAATCGATCCTCTGAAGGACAATGACCATGTGCCTATCAACTTGGCCTGTGAGCACGGGTCAGTCGAGATTGTCGAGCTCCTTTTGAAGCACGGTGCACAAATAATGCCCGACGCTGAAGGACTATATCCACAACATCTTGTTGCACGTTCTGGTCAGACGCCAGAGCTCCTCCTCCTACTTCGAAAGCATGGAGCAGATCTCGATCAACTCGATAAGCTGTACTCATGGACCCCTCTGTTTCATGCGGCGAGTGAAGGGAATGTGCCCTGTTTGCAGACTCTCCTCAGGGTTGGAGCGCGGGTGGACATTTTGGATGAGAAAGAGCTTTCAGCTTTGTATTATGCCGCATGGGAGGGGCACTTGGAGTGTATGAGACTACTCTCCTCTATCTCTCCCGATATTCCCAGAGGATGGGTGCAAAACTTCTACACAGGCATGCCTGCTGGTCCAGGACTCACAAGTAATGCACCAATGCCAATGAGTAGTAACCCAGACGACATCCCTGATCTTTCATTACCGCCACCGATCATCCCATTACGTCGTTACGGTCATAACTTTCTCGACACGAAGACTTTAATACAGATAAACTTCGATGAGGTTGAGGAACAGGCAATGGTCTTTTTCCATGATAGCAAATATCCGGCAGCTCGTCTCACTATTTCTTCGAAACTATCAGATCTCATTCCCAAGAATATTTTGTTACCATTTCAAGAAGATACCCGGCTCGTCTCGTTTCAGATCGATAATTTAGATTCCTTTGCCATTGACTTGGACGTGTTTCCGACTTATGGCGCTAAAGTCATCGCGAAGACCGTCGCCTTACCTAGTACTTTTAGAGCTTTGTCAAGCAGTTCCGGACGCTGCACCCTCCCACTCTTCGACCCACGCCTCAGAGCCATCGGTCAAATTTCGTTCAATTACCAGGTTATCAAACCGTTCTCAGGAAAGCCGCTGGAAATTACGGACTTCGACACCTATTGGAAGGCAACGAGTCACTTTGATCATAAGCCGAATGCATTTATTACGGGCTCGAGCCTGTCAGGAGAGTATATACGACTCTTTGTGCAACACACCTGTGACGGAGTTCCTGTACTTTGGCCCAGATGGACCATACAGTGTATGGATATAGAATTCCCAGTGAGCCGTCTCACGTATGCACAATTCATTAGCGCAGGCGCTCAACATGTCAGCAGAAGAGAACATTTTGTCGCAATATCACAATCGCTAGAGGGTATTGCTGACATTCACCGTTACCTTGGGAATACCCCAATATCTCTGCAGGACGCGCTACATCTATTACCGGCGGGCATGCATGTAGAATTGCAAGTCTTATTCCCTTCTATGGAGGAGGAAACGAGGTTACGTCTTGGCCCTACTATCAATATCAACACCTTTGTGGACTCAATCCTAGCCGTCGTGTTCGATAATGCCCGGCATCTAAGGAATACAGCCCCCGAATCCATGCGGTCGATTGTCTTCAGTTCATATAACCTAACCATTTGCACAGCAATCAATTGGAAGCAGCCTAACTTCCCAGTTTTCTTGTGCAATGACCTTGGTCGGGAAGGAGCTGAGAATGTGCAGACAGCTGTGTTGAGCGACGGTCGGCGGACGACGTCAATTAAGGAAGCTGTTCGAATCGCGCAGAGCAACAACTTTATGGGCTTGATGTGTTGCTCTCGACTTTTGGTGAGTCCACTCCATATCCCGCCCCTAATATATGAGCTATATCTTGGGCAACATTCTAACATCCGACTAACAGGATATGGTACCTGCCCTCGTTGACGCCATTAAATCCCAGGGTCTTGTCCTTGTAACAGATAAATCAGCCGAAAATACCTTGATTACCGAATCATACGATGATCCATTTCCCAGACTAGCAGAAGGCACTGATGGCGTCTTGAAAGCGAATGGAGTATTGAGGTTCAATGAAACTATCGATGTATAGACTAGATCCTACTATTGCAGTCTGATAAAGACTAGATATTGCATCTAGCTCTATAGTCACTTAATACTGGGCATTAATCGAGGCCATTCACAGCAATCTCATCCTAGTACGCCATCATCTACCCGCTCCACGTCAACGCCTTAATAATGCATATCCCAAACCCAACAGTCAATCAATTAAGCTAGCCCTGTAATCCATTCAAGCACCCTTGTACCCATACCTCAACCCCTCCAACTCCCTCACATCCACACTCCCCATAATGCCCTTCGCAATAACCACAACCCCATACACCATCCCCGGCAGAAGCGCGAACCACATCCCCTCCCCTTGCCCCTCTTTCGCTCTCAGCTGCCCCACAAAGCCCGTTAGAGTCAGCAACACAACCAGTATTGCGTTGAGGTAAGGGAGATAGAGCTCCAGCGGCCCTTTTCCCATTATCCCCAAACCCAACCCTGTTCCCGCCCTCATCCTCGCCTGTGTTTTGTCTCCGGACAGACTCCTCGTCCCAAGCTCCTCTGGCCCATTACCGGCCCACAGCGCAGACAGCGGCGGCAGCGAAGGCAGGAACCACAGCACATAGGCGCTTGCGAGGAGGGAGGTTATGCTTAGGATGCTGAGCACAGCGGTGCTAGGGCGGAATAAGGACGGCAGGTAGGCGAGGATAGAGAGGAGCGGGAGGGCGAGGAAGGCGGTCGTGTATTGGGTGTTGCGGAGGGCGTTTTGGGTGTGGAGGGTGCGGATTAGGGATTCTTGCTCTGTTTATTGTTGTTAGTGTTATTACTTGAGACCATAGGTGTAAGTTTTATTAGCATATATCGTTCATGACGGAAGGAATGGTGGGAGAAAATTGGGAGAAGAGAGGGATAGGGAAATGGGGCCGGACCTTCTTCGTCGAGGGCTTCGGGGAGAGAATCTGAATCGTCGTCGTCGTTCTTGTATTGAAATGTTTTCCGCAGGCGGGCTGTTGTTTGTTCCATCGTTGTTGTGGCGTGCTGGTGGCGTGGCAGTTCGGTGATGTTATGCTTGTCGAGGCAGAAGTACAGCCTTGCAGTGTCGGCCTTGCGATGGCGGGCAAAATTGTCGGTTGCGAGCCGACTTCATTTCTTGCAATCAGTGAAGCTTCAGTGCCGGCATTGAGTCCCACCACAGAGACAGACACAATGCTGACTCGATTATTACGGACGAGAGCTCTGCTCAGATATGGTACTGTTACTGGCAGACATGCCATTGCAAGGAGGACACTGGTTGCTGCGCCCAAAGCGGGAGATGGTCCATTGATGGAACGACGGCCAGACAGAGAGCTCCCTGGCATGTATATGTATAAAGCGACTGACATGCAGTATGCTGATACGTATCCCCAGATATCCAACAACCCGGTATGCGCTGGGTACGCACCGTTCCCATCTTCCTCGCCGTCCTAATCTCCTGCACGCTCGCCATCTTCAACTACCAAAAGTCATCTTCCTCCGTCGTAGCCTCGACGCTCTACGCACTCCGCACATCGCCCAAAGCGCGCGAGTACCTCGGGGATGAGATATACTTCGCGCACAAGATGCCGTGGATATGGGGCGAGATGAACCAACTTCATGGGCGGATTGATATACAGTTTGAGGTGAAGGGTAAGAAGGCGGTTGGCACGATGAGGTTTAAGAGTGTGAGGGAGGGGAGGAGGGGCCTTTGGGAGACAGAGGAGTGGAGTCTGGAGACGAGTGATGGGAGAAAGATCGATCTTTTGGACAATAATGATCCGTTTAGAGGGATGGAGTTAGATGCTGATGAGATTAAGACCGTAGGGAGGGGATCATATGCACCTTCTACTTCCAATTAGGGGCAGGCGGGTTTTGTGGCAGTCTCTTCTCATATATAGTGATACAAAATGGGATTGTAAGGAATTGATCGAGCTAGAATTTTTTACCTTTAACGCCTGTTATGCATATATATAACGTACAAAATCTACTCGTATAATATTTCTTATGCCGTAGCTTCCATTGCCGCCCGTGCCTTGACATCTCCAGCAAATGGCAGGCTCATTGGGGCATTAGGCCAAGGCTTCTTAATAGCATCTTGGATCTTCACGATGCACCCCTCAGGCCCCGCAACGCAACCATTGAGAACCACAATTCCCTTCTCAGGATCGACTTTCAATACCTTTACATTCTGCACAGTGACCTGCTGTCCTCCCATATTCCCCGGCATTCTCTTTCCGGGATGCACTCTTGAACCACTGCCCTGTGAACCACCCGAAGAGCCCATAATCCGATGGGCCAAAGAATTTCCGTGTGATGCCCCTTGTCCCTTAAATCCATGCCTCTTCATCCCACCTTCGAAACCCATCCCCCTACAATTAGCTCTTGCATCCACAAATTGTCCCTCGAGGAACCATTCCGGCCCAATTGTCTGTCCAATAGCAAGCAATCCCTTCTCATCCTTGACTCTAAACTCGGCCACATGCCTCTTAGGACTGACCTTCGCGCCAGCGAAATGCCCCAGCAATGGCCGTGTCACATTACTTGGATGTTTCCAGCCGCTACCGACTTGTACTGCATAATAGCCATTCTTTTCTCTCGTCTTGTGCGCAACGACTTGTACGCGATCGAATTGGAGGACGGTGCAAGGGGTACGTTTTCCGGTTTCTGGGTCATAAAGCGCGGTCATGCCTTTCTTGATTGCTAAGGCGCCGGTTCTCAGTGGCAATGTTGCTTCTTTTCGTTTGAGTGCGGCAGCGGGAGAGTGAGAGAGGATGGGAA
>Ga0335075_10007191_pt1 | contig 17135 bp, 10 predicted proteins | sample Lox_Sample_24_FD_206723 | JGI IMG/M metagenome (GOLD analysis project Ga0335075, IMG submission 206723) | Soil microbial communities from Loxahatchee National Wildlife Refuge, Florida, United States - Lox_Sample_2.4 | ecosystem: Environmental > Terrestrial > Soil > Wetlands | place: USA...
GCCGCTAGCATTCTTGCCGATTTCGGATGCGCTTCTGTTCCCTTGCTGAAAACTTCAGTCGCCGGTTCCACAGCCCGGTGGAACAAAAGCTCCGAACCCCACTGGAAATAATTCTGTTCACTCGGGTCAAGGCGGACCGCGATTTCATCTTCGTGCACCGCCGCCAGGGAATCGCCCAGGTCTTCGTCGAGACTCCCCAGCAATCGATGCAGATCGGCATTCTGCTCGTGCGCCAGCAGTTCCTGAACATGGCCGCGCGCCTTGGCGAAATCCCCGATACCGCGGCACGCCAGAGCCAGATCGTATTCGTTATCCCGATTGGCCGGATCGATCCGGTCGGCGGTCTCCAGAGGCGGCACGGCATCGGAATATTTGTTCTCGCGCAAATAGAACTCGCCGAGTTGATGGTTTGCCTCGAAGCTGCCGGGCTTGCTTGCAACCGCCGCGCGAAGGCTGCTCTCCGCAGCGCTCGTCACACTCGGAGAGCCGGTCGAGCCTGAGCCGTTGTGCGCGGAGCTCGTTGGTTTGAGCACGATTGCTTCGCGCGTCAGGTCTTCGCTGGTTCGTAAGCTAGCGTCGGAACCATGTCCGCCGGCCGCGGTCCAATCGGTCACTCCCGCGACGGTGAAGTCCGGCTTATCGGCAAATTGCATGGCCTGGGCCTGGGATGCGGCGTCTGTGCGCGATGGAGTCGCATGCGAAGATTCGAGAACCAGGTCGACGTTCTTGTGATCTCCGGCAGACAAAACAACGTCGTCCATCGAACGGCTATGCAGCCCGAATTTTTCCGAGCTCAGGTGATACGTTCCGGGTCCAAGGTTCGAAAAAACGAAGACTCCGTCTCGATTCGTCCTCGTCTCTAAAGCGCCCACGTGATTTTTCTGTCCTAACGCCACCGAGGCGTCGGCGACAGGTCGGCCGGCTGCATCGTCCACCGTGCCCTGAATTGCAGCCCCGCTCTGCGCCTGCGGCAGAGTCTGCTGCGCAAATCCCGCGGCCGAAAGACCCAACAGGACGGGCACGACTGCAATCCGGCGGCGAAAGCCGTTCTTCACTTGAAAAGAATTTCGCATTTGTATGAACTATCCAAGATACTCCTTCGGCGATACCCCCTTCGCCAACGCATACCCGCAGTTACAATCGACACCCAGGAGAGTCCACCATGCTCACTCGCCAGCTTGGCAGCAGCCCGCTTCATGTCACTGAGCTCTCCCTCGGCTCATGGCTCACCTACGCGGGCGGCATCGACCGCCGGCAGTCTGAGCGCTGCATTGCCGCCGCGTTCGATCATGGCATCCGCTCCTTCGACACCGCCAATGTCTACGGATTCGGCGCCAGCGAAAAGCTTCTCGGTGAAACCCTCGCGTCCCATCCCCGCGACTCCTATGTTCTCGCCACCAAGCTGTTCTTTCCCATGCCGGTCAAGCGATTTGGTCTGCCGATGCGCAAAGAGGAGGGCGGGCTCTCCGCCGCTCAGATCGAGCTGCAGTTGAACGCATCTCTCAAGCGCCTCCGCACCGGCTACGTAGACATCTACTACTGCCACCGCTACGACTCTCATACTCCCCTGGAAGAGACCATGACCGCGCTCACCCGCGCTGTTCAATCCGGCAAGGTGCGTTATCTCGGCCTCAGCGAGTGGACCCCCGAGCAGATGGATCAGGCCGCCGCTCTCGCCGCAACCGGAAACTACTCGCCGTTCGCTGCCAGCCAGCCGCAATACTCCATGCTTATCCGCAAGGCCGAGCCCGGCGTCTTTCCCGCTGGCCTTCGCCACGGTATGGGGCAGATCGTCTTCTCGCCGCTCGCTCAGGGTGTGCTTTCCGGCAAGTACAAGCCGGGCACGCCGCCGCCCTCCAACTCGCGCGCCGCGCACAAAGAGATGAATCGCTTCATGACCACCGGCGGCCGCCGCTTCCGCGACGACGATCTGCTGGCGGCCGTTCAGCGGCTCACGCCCCTCGCCGCCGACCGCTCGCTCACCCTCTCCCAGTTGGCGCTCGCCTGGGTGCTGCATCGCCCCGAGGTGGCTTCGGCGCTGATCGGAGCCACCAGCCCTGAGCAGATTGCGGAGAACGCCAAAGCCTCGGGCGTGACCCTGCCGGATGACGCGCTCAAGCGCATCGACGAGATTCTCGCCCCCGTCGTCGTTAACGCGTAAGGAAGGGCTCGGCGCATCACGAGCCGTCCTCTAAAGTGCCGATCGGCTAAGCCTTCTCCGGCTTCGCCAGCACCTCATAAGGACGCATCATCTCGTTGTCCTCGTGCTCGAGGATGTGGCAATGCCACACATAGCGCCCTGCATAGCCTTCGAACGGGACAATAATCCGCGTGACCATCGCCGGATCGGCGCGAACCGTGTCCTTCCATCCTGCCTCATGTGCCTCCGGTGGTTGCACCGGACCGGTAAAACGCAGCGTGCCCTTGGACATGAACTCGAAGGTGTCGAAACGGCGCCGGTCGAGGATCTGAAACCGCACCAGATGCAGATGAATCGGATGGGAGTCATCGGTGAGATTCACCAGTTCCCATATTTCGGTCGTCCCCAGCACCGGCTTCTCGGTGATCGGCATGTGCCAGGGCGTGTTGTTGAGCAGCATTCCCATCGAGCGCTGTACACCGTCCAGCTGCTCGTCGAGCGTAAGCCGGCGAGTTTGCACCGCCGTTCCCGGATCCAGGCGAAATGGAGCCCGCAGTGTTGCCGGCAGCGCGCTTGGGTCCGGAGCTGCTTTTGCGGCCACGCGAAATTCGAGGACATCGAGCGAATCGCTCACCAGCTTCACATTTGTACCGGCCATGCCCGAAAAGTCCATGACGATATCCGTGCGCTCGGCTGGAGCCAGCGGAATTCTCTTCACACCGACCGGAGCGCTCAACAGGCCCTGATCGTCTCCGATCACGTGAAAGACGCTCTTGTTTGCCAGGGAGAATCGAAAGAAGCGGCCGTTCGACCCATTCATGATTCGGAACCGGTATTTCCTCGGCTCGACTTCCAGATAAGGTAATAGCTTGCCGTTCACCAGGATCGCGTTGCCGAAAACCTCCGGCACCCAGACGTGCTCGGGACGCGGGGACACCGGATAGAACAGCTGCCCGTCGCTTCGCAGCAGGCGATCACAGATCAGCATCGGAATCTCGTACTTGCCGCTGGGCAAATTGAGTCCGGCTTCGAGCCGATCGCGCACGATACACAATCCCTGCATACCGGCGTAGATGTTTAGGCGATTGATGCCCATTGCATGGTCGTGGTAGAAGAGCAGCGCCGCATCCTGCTTGCAGGGATAGAAGCAGGTTTGCGATTTACCCGGAACAACCCAGTCCTCGGGATAGCCGTCGCTGTCGGCTGGTGTCCTCCCGCCATGCAGGTGGATGACGGAGCGCACCTCCGGCAGAGACTTTTCCGCGCCATGAAGTGTGTGATCGATAGGCAGAAAATGCCGGTCGGGCAGGGAATTCGCCCACTCGACGATGATCGGCTGGCCGCTTTGCATCTCCAGTGTGGGTCCGGGAAAACTGTCCTCGAAGGCCCACATCCGCGTGGCGGGCAAATCGCGATGGACTTTCTGCCGTACCTCCCGCATCGCCAGCGAATAGTAGGGAATCTTCTCGCCCGGATGTTCAGGATTGGCTCTTGAGCCTGCCGGTTTGGCGACGCGTGGGATGGGCAGCGGATCGACAAAGGGGGTCAGCGTGGAAGGGTCCAGAGCGTTGGCATCATTCCAGCCCAGGCCACTGTGGGCCAGCATCAAAGCGCCGCCCTTGAGAATATCCCTGCGGGTCAAACGAAAAGAATCGGTCATATCGGATGTATTTGTATTGTCGCGCAAGCCGGGGGGAAGAACTGCCAGCGGATTGTGATAGCGAGTCAATTTGCGGGGGGACGGGCTTCGGCCCGTACATAAAATTCAACTGCAACCAGGAGGCCGCGGCATATGAGGCATACATATCTGTCACCGTGATCGTCACGGCCACTCGCGGATCAGCATATCCTTGCCGTCGAAAATCAACGAAGGATACCCTCCTCCGCGCAACAGCCGGCGCGGAAGAAGATATCCTCGTTGGTCAGGAAAGAAACGCTTCTTGCAAAGTGAACGTTGCCTACTTCACGGTCTGGACGCCGTTGAGCCACACTCCGGGATTGGCCAGCGGTTCACCCGTGCTGGGATCCAGAATGAGGGGTGCGCCGCTGCGATGCGAGAAGTCGAACATGTTCATGACCGTGCCCGACAGTGCATCGAACGATCCATTGCCGATGCGCTGACCACCCAGCCAGTTGTCTTCCACAAACCGGATGATCGACGTCTGATCGGTCAGGGTGTGGTCAACATAGTTGGCCTTGGCGTAAGGCGAGATCAGCATGAGCGGCAGACGGGGGCCGTAACCGCAGCGTCCCTGGGCGTGCAGGACATTCGGTCCCGCCAGAGCCGACTCCGTACCGGTACCGCACTGGCCGGCTGCGGTGAGAGCATCCATCGATGTGGTTGACTGGTTCACGATCTGGCCGAGCTGGTGGTCATACCAGCCATCCGAATCGTCATACGCAATGAACACCGCGGTCGAGTCCCAGTACTTGCTCTGTTGAATGGTGTTGAGCAGGCCAACGATGAAGGTCTGCTCGTCGAGGGGATCGGAGTAGCCAGCGTGAGCGTCCTGGAAGCCGGGAGCCTTGATGAAGCTGACCGCCGGCAAGTTGCCTACGTCAATCGACCAGTAGAAATCGGTGATGTCGTACTGGTGGTTCGCCTGGTCGCCATCCACACCGATCATCGGGCCCGAAGTCGGACGAAGGTGCTTGAGATTGGCGGTTTGCGTGTAGTACTGGAAGGGCTCGTGGTGAGGAATGTAGTCGGTTTTGTTGGTGCCGGTAATGACCGACGTATGGGAGCGCGCGCAGCCCGTCGTGCCGTTGCCGTTCTTCGTGCCGAGGTCGAAGCCCTGCTCGAACCAGCCCCAGGTTACGCCCCTGGAATTCAACAGGTCGCCGATGTTTTGTCCGGTCAACTGCACCTGCGCCCCGGTGGTCGTGGAGCACGCGTCGCCGATCGGATCCGCATCGCTGACCAGCGTGTAGCCGCCGGCGCCGTCTTCCACCACATCGCCGGTCGCGTTCACCTGGTCGGTCACGCCATTCGTCTGGCCTGAGATCAGGTTGATCGCACCCACCGATGAGGGCCCGAAGGTTGTGCCGTAGGAGTTATCGTTCATCGAGTAGTGCTGAGCGTAGTTCCAGAGGGCGGTCACCGTGTTGCCGTCGTAATACCCCATCACCAGGCCATTGGTGGTCTGGCCGGCAGGCGGAGGTCCAGGCGTTCCGGTGTACTCCGGGAAGGAGTCCATCAGGCCGCCGTGAAATGCCTGCTGCTCCGGCGTGTAGTCATGGTCCTGGTCGTTGGTTGCTGCTTCGGTGCGGTCCAGCCGGAAGGGATTCGATGCGCCCGCTCCGTTGCCGGCCTTGTTCAGCAGGTTGGGATTGCTAAAGAGCAGCGCGTCGTTGAAGCCATTGACCGAGGGTGTTCCGGGGAGCGCCACAAACCGGGGTTCTTTGGGTGGATTCAAAGCATTGGGGTAGGTGCCGAAGTAGTGGTCAAAGGAGATGTTCTCCCCGAAGATGACAACAACATGTTTAATAGGGGTCGCAGTCGAACCATAGGACTGTGCCCTTGCCGCAGCGGGGTAAGCAATCTGGCTGGCAACAAGAAGCGCTGCTAGCGATGTGGCTGTGTACTTTTGCATCTCTGTTCCTCCGTACCGGATGGCCGGCACGAGTCTTTGTTACATCCCTGCATGTCTGAGGGGTTACAAGAACGTTACTGAGGCGAGAAAATGTATCCACGGCGCCTCAAATCCGCCCCAGCCCGCGAACGAATCGGCGAGGCGCTACGTCCATGCGCGGAACTCGATGCGGAAGCCCCGGGCCCCGATCCCGGAACGGACGCGTCCAACCATGAGGGGCGGACGGTTCCGAGGGGCGAAAAACCTATAAACTTGCCTTTTGTTTCTTAACTTGCCCCGTCCGCATCGCAAGATCGGTCTGAAGAAGTGGAGAACACGAAGAAGTGATTTTCAAACGTCTGCTGCCTGTGCTGCTCTTGTTTCCCGCCTTCGTTGCGCGTCCGCAATCGGCACCGGGCCAGGAACAACCCGGGGTCCTGCGTGCCACCTTGCCCAATGGCATGCGCGCTGTCATCATCAGAAATTCTCTCGCCCCGGTGGTTACTGTGGAAACCAATTTCCTGGTGGGAGGCGACGAGACGCCAGCCGGCTTTCCCGGTATGGCTCATGCCCAGGAGCACATGGCATTCCGCGGATGCGCCGGGATGACCGCCGACCAGACGGCAGCCATCTATGCGCAGCTCGGCGGCGAGAACAACGCCGATACCCAGCAGAACATCACCCAGTATTTCGCCACCGTTCCGGCCGCTGATGTGGACGTTGCCCTCGAGGCCCAGGCCGCATGCCTGCGCGGCATCGACGACTCCCAGTCTGAATGGAACCAGGAGCGCGGCGCCATCGAGCAGGAAGTGGCCCGCGATCTCTCCAACCCGACCTACAAGTTCATCGATCGCCTGAACGGAGACATGTTCGCCGGTACTCCCTACGCTCACGATCCGCTGGGAACCAAGACTTCCTTCGACGCCACGACCGGCGAGATGCTCAAAGACTTCTACAAGAAGTGGTACACGCCCGGCAACGCAATCCTCATCGTCGTCGGCGATGTCGACCCCGCGACGACACTCGCCAAAATCAAGCAGCTCTTCGGAGACATCCCCAGCCATCCGCTGCCGTCGCATCCAGCCGTTGAGCTTAAGCCCGTGAAATCGGAGACCTTCACGCTGGACAGCAACCTGCCCTACGTGCTCGGCTTCATCGCCTATCGTTTCCCCGGAACCAGCTCTCCGGATTACGCGGCGTCGCAGATTCTGGCCGACGTGCTGGCCAGCCAGCGCGCCGATCTCTACGGCATGGTGCCCGCCGGCAAAGCGCTCGCGGCCGAATTCGGCATGGCCGAGACCTACCCCAAGGCCAGTGTCGGATACGGAGTTGTCGCCCTGCCGTCGGGCGTCGATGCCTCCGGCGCCATCCAGGAGATGCGGCAGATTCTAGGCGCCTACGCGGCCAAGGGTGTCCCCGAGGACCTGGTGGCGGCTGCCAAACGCAGCGAGCTGGCCGCTGCTGAATTTCAGCGCAACTCGATTCCAGGGCTGGCCAACGTGTGGTCCGATGCGCTGGCCGCCGAGGGCCGCACCTCACCCGAAGAAGATATCGATGCCATCAAGCGCGTTACGCTCGCGGACGTGAACCGGGTGGCCAAGCAATACCTCGTGGATGAAAACTCGATCACCGCGACCCTGAAGCCCGTGCCGACCGGCCAGCCGGTCTCTGCAAAAGGATTCGGCGGCGCCGAACAGGTGACCTCTGCCCCCACCAAGCCCGTGCAGCTTCCCGCATGGGCTTCGGCCTCTCTGGCGCAGCTCAAAGTGCCTGCGGATTACGTCACTGTCTCCGACACCACGCTCGCGAACGGCATCCGCCTGATTGTGAAGACCGACCACACCAGCCCCACGATCTCTGTCCTCGGCTCGGTGAAACACAATGCCGATCTGCAGACCCCGGCCGGACAGGAGGGAATTTCCTCTCTGCTCGACGGGCTCTATTCCTATGGAACGCAGACGCTCGATCGGCTGGCCTTCCAGAAGGCGCTCGATGACATCGCCGCAAACGAGAGCGCGGGCTACAGCTTTTCGGTTTCGGTCTTGAAGGAGCATTTCTCCCGCGGCGTGGAATTGCTGGCCGACAATGAGCTTCACCCGGCATTGCCGGAGCGGGCCTTCTCCGTCGTTCAAAAGCAGACCTCACAGTTTGTCGCCGGCAACCTGCAAAGTCCCGGCTACCGTACCTCGCGTGCGCTCGACCTGGCGCTGCTTCCCGCCGGAGATCCGGTCTTGCGGCAGGTTACGCCGGCCACCGTCGACAAAGTCACGCTGGACGAGGTGAAGGAATATCATGCCTCCACGGTCCGCCCCGACCTGACCACCATTGTCGTGATCGGAGACGTGTCGGCGGACGAGGCCAGATCGGTGATCGAAAAGTGGTTCGGCGGCTGGAAAGCAGCTGGACCGAAGCCCAACACTACGCTTCCCTCGGTACCGCTCAACAAATCTTCCGCCGTGAACGTCGCGGATCCGGAAGCGGTGCAGGACTCGGTGGTTCTTGCCGAACAGCTGAATCTCAACCGGTTCGATCCCGACTACTATCCATTGCAACTGGGCAATCACGTTCTCGGCGGCGGCTTTTACGCCACGCGCCTCTACCACGATCTGCGCCAGGTGGCCGGCTACGTCTACACCGTCGACGTCAGCCTGGGCGCATCAAAGACCAGGGCCAGCTATTCGGTAAACTACGGCTGCAATCCTGAAAATGTCTCGAAGGCGCGCGCCCTCATTGAGCGCGATCTGGACCAGATGCGAACAGAAGATGTCTCGGCCGGCGAGTTGCAGCAGGCCAAGGCTCTGCTGCTGAGGCAGATCCCTCTGAGCGAGTCGAGTGAGGACGCGGTTGCCGGTGGTCTTCTCAGCCGGGCGGAGATCGGACTGCCTCTCGACGAGCCGATACGGGCAGCTAAGAAGTATTTCGAGCTGAACGCAGATGAAGTCAAGGCGGCATTCGCCCGGCACATTCGCACTGACGACCTGGTGCAGGTGGTCCGCGGTCCCGCTCCTCACTGAGTGAGTAAAGGAAACCGCCACGGGATATTCTTCAGGTGACAGCTTCGCCGTCTCTCGGCGGAGCTCGCTGAAGGAGCACTGTTGACATCGAATCGCGGCTTTACCGGGGTGCAACTCATCTCATGGCTGTGCCTGCTGATCCTGACCGGCTCTTTGCCCGCCACGCGCATCGAGGCGCAGTCGTCGAGCGGCGCGGCAGACCATGCTGCGGATCGCAAGACCCCGGCCGCTTCCGTGCCTGCGCTCATGGTCAGCGACATCCACTTCGATCCGTTTCACGACCCGGCGAAAGTCTCCCAGCTGGTTCACGCGCCCCTGGGCCAGTGGAACTCGATCCTCTCATCGCCGTCTTCGCCCAATCAGCAGCCGGCCTTCGCATCATTGCAGCAGACCTGTGGAGCGCGCGGCGTCGATACCCCCTATGCGCTGCTGACCTCCAGCCTGCAGGCAATGCGCGCCCAGCGGCCGGACGCGAAATTCATAACCGTCAGCGGCGACCTGATCGCCCACAACTTCACCTGTCGTTATACGACCCTTCTTCCCGGATCGAGTGCGAGCGATTACGAAGCCTTCGTCGTGAAGACCATCGCGTTTGTCGAGAGCCAGTTGCGCGCGAGCTTTCCCGGCGTGCCCGTCTATGTGGCGCTGGGGAATAACGACACCGGCTGCGGCGATTACCGCCTCGACGCCGCAAGCGGCTTCCTGGCCCACACCGGCGCCGTCCTCGCCCAGGGCCTGCCTGCGTCTGAGCGCCAGGAAGCGATGCGCGACTTCGCAAAGGGCGGCTACTACAGCGTCCTGATGGAGCCGCCCATGCAGAACACCCGCCTCATCGTCGTGAATGATCTTTTTCTATCGCCTAAATACAGCACCTGCGCCGGCAAGCCGGATCCTGCCGCGGCCGGGACCCAGATGGCATGGTTAAAAGAACAACTCGCGCAGAGCCGCGGCCTCGGCCAGAAGGTCTGGGTCATGGCCCACATCCCGCCGGGCATCGATCCCTATTCAACGGTGCGAAAGTTCAAGGACGTCTGCGGAAGCGAGGGCCCGGAGATGTTCCTCTCTTCCGACAAGCTGGCCGATCTGCTCATTGAATATGCGGACGTCGTCAAGCTGGGGATCTTTGCGCACACCCACATGGATGAGGTGCGTCTCCTCAAGCCTGAGCCTGCCGATCCGCATGCTGCCCGCGATCGCGGCGTGGTCCTCAAGCTGGTCTCCTCCATCTCCCCGGTTGATGGCAACAATCCGTCATTCACTGTCGCCAGCGTCGATCCATCCACGTCGGTGCTTCAGGACTACGAGGTAATTGCCGCCTCCAACCAGACCGGCATCGCGACTGTCTGGTCCAGGGAATACGACTACGCTCAGACCTACCGCGAGACGCAGTTCTCACCTGCCGCGGTCGAACAATTAATTGCTGACTTCGAGGCGGATCATGGGGCTAAGACCCAGGCCAGCGAAGACTACATTCGCAATTATTACGTCGGCGCCAGGCTGCCCGAGATCAAGCCGTTCTGGCCGCAATACGTCTGCTCGCTGGCAAACCACACCGCCAGGGGATTCGCCGGCTGCGTATGCTCCTCCGGCAAGTGACTGCAGTACTTGACCTGCTCCGCTCCCCGCCGCTGGACCTTCTCAAATTCACTCCCGGTAAGGTAGTGTCGAAGGTGTATGGAAGCCAACGAAGCACACGAACTACAAGAAGAGCACGAGCACGCCTCGCACGATCCCAGTCTGCGTCCCGTCAGTTTCACCATGAGCCTGTTGGCGGTATTGGTCGCCATCACCACCGTTCTCGGCCATCGCACCCACACCGAAGCAGTGCTGGAGCAGGCCCGTGCCAGCGACCAGTGGAACCTCTACCAGGCGAAAAAGATTCGCCAGTACAACACCGAACTTACCGCCGACCTGCTCTCCGCTCTTCCCATCCGCGATGCGGCCGCGGCCAATAAGGTCACTGACAGCTACAAATCTCACCTCGACAAATGGAACGCAGATCTCGCCGAGGAAGAAAAGCAGGCCAGGGAACTGGAAGCCGGGGTGCGCAAGGCTGAGCGCCATGCCGACCGTTTCGACCTCGGCGAAGCATTGCTGGAGATCGGTCTGGTCATCACCTCCATCACTCTGCTCACGCGGCAGCGCGCTTACTGGTGGCTGGGGATGGGTTTTGGCGCGGCCGGCCTTCTGGTCGCCGGATGGGCATTCCTGATCCGCTGATAAGCCGCCGTTCTTCGTTTAAGCTTGTCGAGAAAGGACCCAACATGCTGTCGTCATTTCGCCGGGCGTTTCTCCCGGCAATTCTGGCCTTGTGTTCGTGGACGGCGGTTCCTGCCCAGCAGATCACTCCCGTCATCGCCGTCGATCACGGGCCAGAGGCGGTCGAACAACAGCATAAACATTATGTCGTCATGGTTTCGCTCGACGGCTTTCGCTACGACTACGCAAAGAAGTACGGCGCAAAGCACATACTGGCCCTGGCCGAAAAAGGCGCAAGCGCGCCCGACGGCATGATCCCGTCCTATCCTTCGCTGACTTTTCCCAATCATTACACGCTGGTTACCGGCCTCTATCCCGAACACCACGGCATTGTTGCCAACAACTTCTACGATCCTGAGCGCAAAGCCTCCTACTCCATGCGCGATTCCCATGCCGTGACCGACGGATCGTGGTACGGCGGCATCCCGCTCTGGTCGCTTGCCGAGAAGCAGGGCATGCGCACCGCCTGCTTCTTCTGGCCGGGATCGGAGGCCGAGATTGCCGGTGAGCGGCCCAGCTATTATCTCCACTTCGACAATCAGATCGATGACAACAAGCGCATCGCCCAGGTCATGCAGTGGCTGAAGCTGCCTCCTGAACAGCGCCCGCATTTCGTCACGCTCTACTACTCTGACGTCGACCATGCCGGACATGAATATGGCCCGAACACGCCGCAGGTCGGCGCCGCCGTCAGGCATGTGGATGAGCTGATCGGCCGGCTGCAATCGAATCTCGACGCCCTGCACCTTCCCATCGACCTCATCGTTGTCTCCGATCACGGCATGGAACGCGTGCAGGACGGCTGGATCAATCTCGACAAGTACGTTTCGCTCGACGGCTTCGAGACCTCGGGCTCGCTGCTCTACGCGCCGTCCGAAGCGGAAGCCAACCGCGCCTACCAGAAACTCAAGGCCGCCGACGCGCTGTTCAAGGTCTATCGCCGCGCCCAGGTTCCCGCCTATCTGCATTACAACGGCAACCCGCGCGAGGGCGACCCGATCGTCATTCCCAACGGTCCGTACATGATTCGCGCACACGGGCCGGCGCCGGGAGGCGAAGACCACGCACCTCCCGCCGGCGAGCACGGTTACGACCCATACGAGATGCACAGCATGCGCGCCATCTTCTTCGCGGCCGGTCCGGACATCAAGCCCCGGGTGACGGTGAAGCCGTTTGAGAACATCAATGTCTTTCCCCTGGTGACAAAAATTCTGGGCCTCGAGAACCCGCCGATCGATGGCAGCGTCAATATCCTTTCCGGCGTTCTGAACGAAGAGGTGAAGCAGTAGATGGCGTTTTTTTTAGGCTTTGACGCGGGCGGCACGAAAACGACCTGTGCTCTCGGAGACGACTCACACCTTCTGGTTCGCGCCGTTGGGGGCAGCATCAAGCCGCTGCGGGTGAGCTTCGAGCTGGCGCGGGAGAACATGCGCTCGCTGCTCGAAGAGGTCGCAGCCAGGTCCGGTGTGAACCTGCGCACCGTTTCTGCATCCTGCATCGGCACCGCCGGCGTGCGCCTGCCCCAGACCCAGCAATGGATGCGCGACATCCTCTCTCCGCAGGCGGGCGGCAAAATCACCGTGGTGGGCGATGAAGAAATTGCACTCGATGGCGTCTTTCCCGGTCAGGCGGGGGTGCTCATCATCGCCGGCACAGGATCAAACACCCTCGGTCGGACGAGCAAAGGACAGCTCATTCACGTGGGAGGATGGGGCCCTGTGCTGCGCGATGAGGCCTCGGGCTATTGGATCGGCTTGCAGGCGCTGCGCGCCGCCTTCCGCGCCCTCGACTACCAGCAGCCCACGATCATCCTCGACCGCGTGATCGAATTCTGGTCCGCGCCCAGCCTCGAGGAAGTGGTCAACATCGCCAATGCCACGCCCGCGCCGGATTTCTCCAAACTCGCGCCCGTGGTACTGGCCTGCGCCGAGCAGGGAGACGCCGTAGCGCAGCATGTGCTCGAAGAAGGAGGACGGCTGCTCGGCGAGGACGCGGTTCAGGCCTACCAGCGTGTGCGCGCGATCGAGCCCGGCGCCCGGCCGCCCGGCATTGCCTTCACGGGCAGCATCTTCGAAAAGATCGCTCCCGTGTGCGAGAGCGTCATCGCCACCATCCGTCGCGCTTTGCCCCAGGCGGAGATTGTGCCCGGAGTATCCGATGCCATCGAGGGTGCGCTGTGGCGCGCCCGTCAGGCGACTCACACCGCAGGCAGTTAATTTCTGACCAGGATCTCCCCGCGCAGGATCGTATCCACAACCTCGTTCTCCGGTGAGAGGACTGTGATGTCGGCAGCACGGCCGACGGCCAGCGAGCCGGCCTGCGATGCAAAGCCGGTCATACGCGCCGGATTCCGGCTTACCAGCCGCGTGATTTCGCCGATTCCGGCTCCCGTGAAGGCGGCAAAGTTTTTCACCCCGCGGTCCAGCGTAAGCGTGCTGCCGGCAAGCGTGTTTTCACCGATGAGACACACGCCGTTCTTCACCCGGACCTCGAGCTCGCCCAGCTTGTAATTTCCGTCGGGCATGCCGGTGGCGGCCATGGCGTCGGTGATGAGGATGGCGCGCTCCGCTTCCTTCGCCTTCCAGTAAATGCGAACCGCATTGGGAGCCACATGCAGCCCATCGCAGATCAGCTCGGCGAAGAGGTCGTCGTTCGCCAGCACCTCGCCCAGCAATCCGGGATCGCGGTGGTCGAAGTTGCGCATGGCGTTGAAGGTGTGGGTCGCGCTCACCGCGCCTGCCTCGACGCCGCGCTTTGCCGCGTCCGAATCCGCATCGCTGTGGCCCAGGCTTACGCGGACGCCCAGGCCGCTGGCCCGCGCGATAACCTCCTCCGCTCCGGGCAGCTCCGGCGCGATGGTCATGAGGCGAATCTTTCCCTCCGCGGCCTCCCACATGCGATCGAACAATTCGACGGAAGGCCTCAGAAGAAGATCGGCCGGATGAGCGCCCTTCTTGTGCGGCGAGAGGAACGGTCCTTCGATGTGAATGCCGAGCGGCTGCGCTCCGTATTCAGTGCTGCCCATAAACTTCGACATGCCCGCAAGGGAGCGCAGCGTCTTTTCCATCGGAGCAGTCACGGTCGTCGGCAGGTATGCCCCAACGCCGTGCCGGCCGAGAAAGTGGCCGATTTTCGTGAATGCCTCAGGAGTAGCCTCCATCACGTCGTGGCCGGCGCTGCCGTGGATGTGGACATCGAAAAAAGCCGGCGCCAGTGTGCAGCCATCGAAGTCCACACGATGGCCAGGCGGTAGTTCGGATTTCGCGCGGGTGGAGATGGCGGTGATCGAGCCGTCTTCGAGAGTGACAATGGGATCTGCGATTTCCTGTTCAGGAGCAATCAGCCTTGCGGCGGTGATAACGGTCTGCATACTTCTGCTTCTTTTCTCCGGCGATTTAGGACCTGCGAACAGGCCGTCGAACACGCTCAACCTTCAGGGCTCGCTGGCCGAACCGTCAAGTTAAAACCTACACTTGGACAAGATGAAGCCGCGACGCATCGGAATCCACCTGTCCACCTCGGGCGGCGTTTTCAAAGCCGCCGAACGCGCCCACGAGATTGGCGCGAACACCTTTCAGATTTTCTCATCCAGCCCGCGCATGTGGCGCGCCGGGCGGCTCGACCCCGCGCATTGTGACGAAATGCGCCGTCTCCGCGAGCTTTACGACTGCGCGCCGCTGGTCATCCACACCAGCTACCTGGTCAACCTGTGCAGCCACTCCGAGGAAGTTCGGCAGAAGTCCATCTCGGCCTTTCGAGGCGAGGTCGAGCGGGCCCTGGCGCTCGGCGCCGCGTACCTGGTGCTCCATCCCGGATCGTGGCGCGGTCTCACGCGCGAGCAGGGACTGCTGCTGGCCGCCGAATCGATCGCCAAAGCCACCGAAGGCATTGCGATGGAGGGCTGCGACTTCCGCATCCTCATCGAAAACACCGCCGGTGCAGAATTCTCGCTGGGCGGCAGCTTCGAGCAGGTCGCCGAGCTCGTAGCGCGACTAAAACCGGTCGTTCCTGTCGGAGCCTGTCTCGATACCTGCCACTGCCACGTCGCCGGCTACAATCTCGTCGATCCCGGGGGTTACGAAGAGACGCTGGCCTTGATCGGCAACACCATCGGCTTCAAAGATGTCTGCGTCTGGCACATGAACGACGCCAAGTCGCCCAAAGGATCGAAGCTGGACCGTCACCAGAACATCGGGCAGGGAACCATGGGTCTCGAACCCTTCCGGCGCCTGCTCAACGAAAAACGATTCGCTCATTGCGCCTTCATCGCGGAAACACCGGTCGACGAACCCGGCGATGACGCCAGGAATGTTCAAGTTTTAAAAGGGTTGGTCGTCAAAGCCGATCCTCGCCCGAAGAAGCCGGCCCGCGCCTGAGCGGTGAGCAAATCCCCACGCCCATTTACAATGAAGTCTGACATGTCTGACAGCAGGAACATCATCGAGACCGCGTCCGCGGCTCCGTCGGAGGAGTCTTCGCCGATAAAAGCGGAGGGCCGCTATTTGCCCTCCGAGATCGAGCCGAAATGGCAGCAGCGCTGGGCCGCCGATCCCGATCTGTATGGCGCCGAGCCGGCCTCCAGCGGTAAGCCCAAGTATTACGTGCTGGAGATGCTCCCCTATCCCTCCGGCCAGCTGCACATGGGCCACGTGCGCAACTACGCCATCGGCGACGCCTTGGCCCGCTACATGTGGATGCAGGGACACAACGTGCTTCACCCCATGGGCTGGGACGCCTTCGGCCTGCCCGCGGAAAACGCGGCGATCAAGAACAACACCCCGCCGCGCGAGTGGACCCTCCAGAACATCGCGGCCATGAAGCGGCAGATGAGCCGCATCGGCCTCAGCTACGACTGGCGCAACGAGATAACCACCTGCCTGCCCGATTACTACCGCTGGAACCAGTGGTTCTTCATCCGCATGTTCGAGCGCGGCCTGGCCTATCGCAAGAAGAGCAAGGTGAACTGGTGCCCCGAGTGCCAGACCGTGCTGGCCAATGAGCAGGTTATCAACGGCTACTGCTGGCGCCACGAGGAGACTCTCGTCGAGCAGCGCGACCTCGAACAGTGGTTCCTCCGCATCACCAACTACGCGCAGGAACTCCTCGACGACCTGAGCAAGCTCGACGGCTGGCCGGAAAAAGTTCGTACCATGCAGCGCAACTGGATCGGCCGCAGCGAAGGCGCGGAGGTCTCGTTCGCAATCGAAGACGCTGCTTCCGTTCCTGAGGATGAGCATCCGTCGCGTCACGCGGGAACCGCCGTGTTGCCCGCCCGCGAGGACATAAAGACCGACGGCCAGAAGGTCACCGTCTACACTACCCGCATCGATACGATCTTTGGCGCAACCAGCATTCAGCTTGCGCCCGAGCACGCGCTGGTCAAGGAGTTCGCGGCCACGGACGCAAGGCTCGCTGATGAAGTGGCGGCTCTGCTCAGCCAGCAGACCAAGGCTCGCGAAGCGGGAGATGTCGGCGCGATCGAGAAGCACGGCGTTTTCACCGGCCACTACGCGATCAATCCCTTCAATGGCGAGCGGTTGCCCATCTGGGTGGCCAATTACATCCTGCTCGACTACGGCACCGGCGCCATCATGTCGGTCCCGGCCCATGACGACCGTGATTACGAGTTCGCGAAGAAGTATGGTCTTGAGATCCGCGTCGTGATCTTGCCCCGCCGCACGGTCGATCCGGCCACCGGCGAGGATGAAGAGCCGATGCTGCCCTACACCGCGGAAGACAGCCTGCTGATCAACTCCGGCGACTTCAACATGCTCGGCAACCAGGAAGCGCAGCACAAGATGGCCGCTTTCGCCGAGGAGCATGGATTCGGCAAGGCCAAGGTCACCTTCCGCTTGAAGGACTGGGGCATCAGCCGCCAGCGCTACTGGGGTACGCCCATCCCCATGATCTATTGCGGCAAGGATGGCATCGTCCCTGTTCCCGACGATCAGCTGCCCGTTTTGCTGCCCGAAAATGTCGAGATCACACAGCAGAATGGTTCTCCGCTGGGCCGCTTGCCGGAGTTCGTGAACACCACCTGCCCGAAGTGCGGAGGGCCGGCGCGCCGCGAGCTCGACACCATGGATACCTTCGTCGATTCGTCATGGTACTTCTACCGCTATACCTGCGCGAAGGACGGCCAGGCTCCAT
>Ga0335075_10007192_pt1 | contig 17135 bp, 10 predicted proteins | sample Lox_Sample_24_FD_206723 | JGI IMG/M metagenome (GOLD analysis project Ga0335075, IMG submission 206723) | Soil microbial communities from Loxahatchee National Wildlife Refuge, Florida, United States - Lox_Sample_2.4 | ecosystem: Environmental > Terrestrial > Soil > Wetlands | place: USA...
CAATGAAACATATATCCCGGTGATGACAATAAGTGACCTTAGGTGGTGGTCGGTGTGTATCAGAGGCTCCTTGGGCTTTGATATGAGATCTTGGATATCAAAATATGACGTCTCATTTGAGAGTATCGAAGAAGGTGAGGCAGGCGCGAGTTGCGGCGTATTTTGCGGCACCGTAGCTGGGTACTGGTCATAGACTTCGATGCTCTCAGTGGTCATCGAGGCAATGACGGGATGCCGTCTTGCTGATGGATTGACAATGCTAAAGGTGAAGCGCTTGGCAGCCTGCGACGCCGCATCTGGTGGGCTGCTTATTCGCCGATGACGTCCGTCTCGTCGCACCCATCGAGCTTGGAGAGGCGACCCATCGGCACCCTTTGCGTTGAATTCATAGCCACCTCTTGGCAAAGGCGTCGCTTTCCAGACAAGTCCTTGGCCTAAGCATATCTCCACTGATGCTGACGCTATGTCCTCTTGAGGTTTCCTGGTCTGCCGGCATATCGTTCCAACTACTTCTCGCGAATCGGATGCTTCATCGTCCGAAGACAGCCCTGAATCTTCACCAACCTTAGGAACGCTTGCTGAAGAGTTGCTGTTTGTCACAATGATGTCACTGGGTCCTAATGCGTCTTTGCCCTTGAAAATCTTAGGGAAGCGTTGCGCTAGCCGAGGTGCGAAACAGGACGAGGGGAGGACATCTAGGACAGGTGTGGGTCGGTTAGTGTCTGAGAGTTGCTGGAGTTGTAATAAGATCCGAGGACGTCGTATCCTAGACTTCCTGCCTGGAGGAGGTTGGGCGATTTGGAAGATTGTTTTAGACCTTGGAGTTCGACTACTAACTGAATTCGCCTTTGGAAGTCGTTGCGATGTCGAATGCGCCATACTCGTCTCCATGCTATGAAAGCTATATCGTGCTTATCGAATTTGCTGAACTGATTTCGTACTCGCGTGTAGTGCAGGTGGCTGAAGGCATTTTACAATTCATGCCCAATAGAGTTGCAGTTATACGAGGGGCTGGGCCGGCCTTTCCGTCAGTGTGATTTGGGAAAAGAAAACTTTCACAATTGCATAGAAGGAGCATGAACGGGAAGCAACAGTCAGAAGCTTCGCTGGCAGGGAGGAACCGTAAGCAAAGCTTGCGGGCTCAGGCTACGAGTTGTCAATTTGCAAGAACGACACGATTGAACATCTCAAACGTGTCGCTTGAGGGTGCGAAAGAATTGACCCCTCGCTTCGGCTCCAATAGATGTCGGTGCACCGAGTGGTACGAGCTGAAGCCCATCCTTCCCAAAGGCCCGGGGATCGGAATGCTCACGATTCCGAGTAATTGTGATTGTTTTTGCGGATTGCGGATACGTGCTCGATATTCTGCGCCCCGGCACAGGGCTGCAGCGGAGGCCTGTTTGCTTCAACGAATTAGGTGAGAACCCGCGAGCGTTGGGTTGATCAGTAAGACGCCCAAGGAGCCTCCGATCTCTCAGTAGAGCCCGAACTTGAATGGATTTGGCTAGAAATGCGAGCGTAGCGTCGCCGGCTAGGATGCGCTCGGATCCCCAAATACCTCACCAAATCGCCCATCTGCACACGGTAAGCACCTTAATTTGCACAGCGCAAACCGTGGGAAATGTGCTTGATGCCCAAGACTTCGTGCGCCAAAATTACGCAATATGGACGCCTGGGGTCAGTCTTGGGTGCCAGCACGCAGGCCTGTGCTCCTCTTATTCCTGCTCTACGTCTGCTGGAAAGCCATTCTATTCGCCGTAATCCTCTGTAGTCCAGGGCCTGGATATGACACTTCGACGACCCTGCTCGACCTTACGGACTCAAAACCAAATCATCAGACAGGCCTCCTTTCGAGCTCGCCAACATTGAGCCCTTCGCTTCTGAAATTGGTTCGCTGGGATGCGATCTATTTCTCACAGCTCTCCCACCGAGGCCATGTTTTCGAACAGGAATGGGCGTTTGGCGTTGGCCTCTCTGGAACTGTTTCATTCATTTCTACATGTAAGCGAACGTTGGCCCAAGTATTGAATTTCAACTAACTAAGCAGTAATATCTCGATCGGCTGGGACTGGCTCGGCTCTCGTCGAGATCAGCGTTGCAGTTGTGCTATCGCACTTCACGCATTTTCTAACGGTTCTGCTCCTCTATGCCTTAAGCCAACTTATCTCGCGAAGGTACAGGGATTCAAGCATGGCGACCTCGACCATAGCAGCAGCTCTACATATAATATCCCCTGCCGGAGCGTTCCTCTCAGCTCCATACTCTGAGAGCTTATTCTCGACTCTCAATTTCCTGGGACTCTATCTCTATCTCGATGGACACATCACTGGCGGAGGTTTAGGAGATTTCAAAACTGTTGCTGCTGGCGTTTCTTTTGCTTGCGCAACCCTAGTTCGCAGCAACGGCATCTTGGGTGGCTTGCCTTTTCTGTACGATGCTGTCTTGCAAAGTCTGCACCTTCTCAGAGACGGCATTTCAGCCAAGAGAGTGCGCCGATTGTTAGCCTTGGGCGTCGGTGGAGTGCTGATTGCACTGGGAGCCCTGTCGCCACAGTACAAGGCTTACAGGAAGTTTTGCGATGGTGCTGTGGAACAGGATAGACGACCTTGGTGTGACTCTTGGTTTCCGAGCATCTTCGGATGGGTTCAATGGCATTACTGGTTCGTATGAGTGCAAACATTCTGTGACATTTGCTGAACTGTGCAGGGACGTTGGTCTCTTCAGATACTGGACAGCACCAAATCTGCCGCTGTTCTTGTTGGCTATGCCTTGCCTGTGGATGTTGTTAGTCTCATCAGCTTGGGCTTGCACATACCCTACTTCAAGTATCTCCGCAGCTCCCAAGAACTCTATTACTGTCGCCAATCTCGACAAGGGCAGTCTAATTCGACTGGCGATGCCCCAAGTTGTTCTAGCATTGGCGGCCTTCACCAGTTACCACGTGCAGATCATCAACCGTCTTTCGTCAGGGTACCCACTGTGGTATATTTGGCTTGCTTCAGCAATCGTTGTGCCAGCAAAGCAACCTCACGACAATTTAATCAGGAGAGGGGGAACGGCTCAACTAATTGTGAGATCAATCGCAATCTACGCCATTGTTCAAGGCGGGTTATTTGCCTCTTTTCTCCCGCCTGCGTAGGACAAGTGTTGCCTGGGTTCTCGATTCTCCCATAGATGGCTGTTCGGGATTTGTTGGTAAGCCGACAGCCTTCAGAGCAAAAAGCCAAGCCCATTGCGCAAGTCAATCTGCCTGGACCAAACTTTTCTGACTCGTAGAAAAGTCCACAATAGGATACATAAATGGTGATTTGCGACCTAAATCCTCGATAGCTTCTTTGGCATTTCTGACACGATAAACATATTGATTGACGTTAAGTTTGGATAGAAGCTCCAGCTTTTTCCAAATTCCTAAGCTCCCCAATAACGAAGGTGACCAATCACACGCCGCCGCCTTCCGCGAGCTGCATCAAAGTGTTTTGGGATGTAGATTGGTAGACTGCACGAGACCACCCACATCGAGTCAGTGTTCGCCCGGAGAGACTGTCGTTCGCTCATAGCTGCCCAATATTACCTGCGGCTTTCTAATCTACAAGGCAGAAAGGCTGCAAACCCAAGGCTGCAGAATAACTTGCTAGGCAAGATCTTTGCCCTCGACTCGCCCAGGAACCCTTCGACGAATCATTCCGCAGAAACTGATAGGTGAATCACTTCATCCTATCATCCCGTACCGTTCCTGCGCCCAGCCCCCTTGAGCCTCATCCGCGACCGCTCCACCTCAGCTTGTGCTCAAAGAGCTGCCTAAGCACATAATTCACAGACCATCGTCATGGAGTCCAACAGACAGACCTACGAAGATTTGATGCCGCCAGCGGCACACGGTCGAAATGGCAATGAAATGTCAAGAGCCACTTCACCTGGAGGAGAGCTTCCAGAGACAAATGGCACCACTTCAGATGATAGCTACAAGAGAAGTCGGAACCGACCAAGAACGTACCCATACTTCAAACACCTTCCATACGAAGTTGAGGACGAGATCAGGCGACAACATGATCTGCAAGAAATACTCAAATACCTTTATATCGCCGTTGAGGCAGGAGACTTCACACCTGGTGCTATACACTGGACTCGGGAGCTGCGAAGCTGGTTATCCTTGAAGTTCGACCCTACAAAAGAGCAAAGGATTAAGCTAGTCAAACTCTACTACGAATTGGCTCTTGCACCAGGCATTGAGCCCTCCGTAGCAGAACGTTTTTCAAGCATGTTCATGCTCTTGACCAAGTGAGATCTACTGCCCATGCCAGCCACGGAAGAATCTAACGAGTATATTTAGACGGAAACATTACCTCCGCCCGGTCAAAGACCTTACTCTAGATTGGAGACCTATATTCAGAGAGATGAAGGTTTTCGTACTGCCTTCTGAGTCGGGGTTGATACAGACCACAACCGTGAAGCGCAATATCAAAACTTTATGCAAGCTTTGCTCGTTCGCACAGCTTTACTTCGACCCCGAACAAACTCATGACATGCTCGAGGAAATACTACCGTACTTCAGTACGTCATTCGCAGAGGCTGCTTTCGTGGTTGTCGGCTTGATGAATCTCTTACTACCCACCTCCCCCCCGCCGCCGACATGTGATCTTCAACCGCAACACTACTTGCCGACGTACTTTCACCTCTGGTCCTTGGTCAACAGGTCTAAAACATTTGATATAGCCTTTCTCGACTTGTTCTCACGACTAGCGAGAGATTCCCTCACAGCTAAGCATGTACCATTTTCGGAGTTTGGCATTTTCACTTCAGAGCAGACCACTCTAGTTTACACTGCAATTCTCCGGCTGTTCGAAATTCCAGTCGGCCAATCGATTTCGCCTTACAGTCCGGTCGTTGATTTGTCGTCTGGTCTGGGCATCCTCCTCGAAAGAGACTCGCGCAAGCACCCTGTATCACATCACATTGCGCGATGGATCGTCATGTCGTTATCACCTGCTTGTGTAGAATCAGATCAGTCTATTCTGTCTCTACTTGAAGGGTTCATACAGGCCATCGAAACTTTCTTCCATCCGTCCAACTCTGGTTCATGGACGAAGCCATTGGCACAACTGGTTTACTACTTGGCTGATTTCTTCGTCATGCGGTGGAACCGGGAGCGAAATGGTGAAATGGACGTCCCTCCCGAGCGGCGACTGAATGAGGCTATTAGAAAGCGCTTTGTGATCTGTCTGCGGGAAGTGATCTTCATGGGGATCTATGCGAAAAGCGGGACTGCTATGAGCTTCTCATTATCAACCCTTCAAAGTCTCGCTTACCTGGAGCCAGATCTAGTCTTGCCCGGAGCTCTGCAACGAATATATCCCTCAATGCAAGGCCTTGTCGAGGTGCATCGCACGACCTCGTCCTTGCGTTCACTGCAGATATTAGCAAGGACGATGATTCGGACGAAGGGCTATCGCTGTCACATCACCGCGCTTCTGGGGTTGGCTTTGCCAGGCATCGATGCTAACGATCTGGAGAAAACGCTGATCACGTTATCGTTCTTCGCAGCAGTCTGCTACAATATTCCGTTTGCCGATCTTTCACAGAACAGAGATGACCTTCAAGGCAATATGCTTGCTATGCAGTGGATTACGGCCGAAATGGAGAGAATGGAACAGGAAGGAGCAAACGTTGAGTGTCACTACCGGGATATGGACCCACAGGACGAAGAGAAGATACTAGCTTCGTCCACGGCCGGCTTTGGAGAATTCGTGACCTCATTTCTCGGCAGAGTTTTCACGCTGCTTGAAAATCTGCCCGATGCAGCGAGGGTGAGAAGCGGCGCCCCTGAGGAGAACATCGTCAATACGCTGCCTGCCGCGTTTATGCCTCTTTTTGCCTCACTGTCTCCTGAGCTGTTCGACGTTGCGCTGAATAAGATCGTCGACTTCGTGTCGAATCACGTCATTCATCAAGCCCGAGATGCAATGGCATTCATCTGCAATGCTCTTTGCAAAGTAGACCCCGAAAAAGCTCTGGCTAAATTCATTCCTGTACTGGTAAGAGCAATCCGAACAGAAATTGATGACAACGGTGCAGGCACGACGCGACATGCAGCTTCAGATATACTTCCTCGGGATCGTGGTCTCGTCTGGTATGTCAGCCTACTTAGCATGTGTGTTGTACATGTGGGCGATGCTGTTCTGATCCACAAGGAGGAGCTACTCGGCATTGCTGTATTCATGCAGCAAAAATGCAAAGGTCAGGTTACAACACACGTTTCGAATTTCATCCACCACCTCCTCTTGGACTTGACCGTCACATTTACCCGAGACCACGCTCTCTATGAGCCTGATACTGCAAAGAACGGCGTCACAGCCGAGCAGTGGGGCACGGTCCAAGACCCTGCGAGTCTCCATATAAGATGGCACGTGCCTAGCAGAGGTGAAATCGAGTTCGCTGTCGAACTCTTCCGTCTTCAGTCAAGTAATGCGTTGAACCAACTTCGCGCTCTGATCGATGGCTCGTCCAACATCAAACGAGACGGTAGTGGCAAGGAATGGTCCGACGAACTCTCGAGGAATTTGATGCTCCTTCGACTTCTTCTGTCTGGTGTCTCTGCACTCTTCGATGCCAAGGGCGTATCGGAAGGGCTGAAGACGATGGAAGCGGGCGTCGACGCCGAAACTTCTATGTCCCGGGCAAATGGGCATGCTCCTGAAGAGCTTTTTGATCCGGAGGACCAAGACTCGTCTCTCGATGGAACTGATGAGACATCTATCAAGCCATCATTTCAGTATCCTGCCGGTTATCCATTAGAGCCCGGCGACGCCCTGTACAATGAGATCCATGAGATCCGCCAGCAGACAGGCTATATGCTTCATGAAGTACATCGCTTTCTGACAGAAAAGGGAGAAGATGAGGTCTCCTCCTTCTCGCCGCTATATATGGCATTTCGTTCGTGGTTCACCGATGTCGGCATTGAACGCTCGGCACACGTGCTTGACCGGGTGACGCGACTTCTTCAAGCAGATGAACAACCCTACAAAATCAGCGGTGTCAGGAAAGACTATCCGAGGTCTATTTTGGTTCGCCGCGCCCACGTGTACCATTTCCAACGACTTCGACACAATGCAGCTCCGCGACCTCGATCTGACCTTGATGAGCAGCTGCTTATGGACCTTGCCGAATCATCAGTCTCCCTCTACACTGATGTCAGACGTCATGCGCAGAGTGCCGGGGAGTCTGCTCTCAAAGTCGTCTTCGGTGCCCGACTTTTCGTCATCCCTCCACTTCTAGAGGCTTTCCAGAAAGCCGTGCGGCGAAATGACTATCCTCGAATCAAAGGTGGACTTTTTTCTCTGCTCTTCGGTAGTCTAGCCAAGACTGTAGGGCGCCACTGGAAGTACACGCCGACAGTAATCAGGACATTCATCGAGGCAAGCAGTGCTGACAAGCCGTCTATACAGAAGCTTTGTTCCGGTGGCCTGTATCAGATTATGGACTATGGCCGGCCAATGGAGAGGATGGCCATTCTAGACAAGGCTGTCGTGGAGGCTATTGCACCCGAGGCCGATGTTGCCGAGAGTATTGCCAAGAAAAAGGAGTTCATCATAAAAAAGCGTACTAATATCGAAAGGAAGAAGGCCGAGCTATCAGAAGAGTTGATCCAGCTAGCGCGAGCATCTCATTGGAAGAAGGCAATCAGAACCTCGTCGATCGTCATGTCACTTGGAATGAGATTTGATCATGTGGCTTCCGAGAACCTAATCAACCTTATCACGATGGGCACGATTGACTCACATCCCGGCCTTCGTGGCATGTACTCTCAGACCCTGATGGCTCTTTTCACGATGGTGGATGTCAGAGCACTGTGCCAACACGATTATGCACAGTATGTACAAGGCACCCAACACTTCCCCGCCAAGTTGCAGGTCACGGTCAAAAGTGAAGAACCAGGTTGGACCGAGAAGCACCTAGCAGACTTTGCCCAGCCTTTTGCCGAATATTACGTCGATCATGACTACCCGGGCTGGCTCGTATGGGGCAAGACGATGCCTGCGTACAAGGCGGATGTCAACAAGAACATAGAGTACGACGAATTGGAATTGAAAGTTCGTACGGCAATGGGAAAGATGATGACCCGCGCGTGGTTTAAAACTTGCTTTCAATATCTGAAGCAAGAGCCACGAGACTCTTCTGCCGACAAGTTCAGAATGGCGAGCGCGATGATGCTTCTCTACGTCTTCGAGCTCATGTTGCAAGATGGTCTGACTGTCGCTACCTTCGAGGACATCAAGGAAGAGACGCTTGCGGTGTTCGAAGACGGAAGCGACAAGCATCAGCACCGCGCAACGGCAGAAATCTTAGGTGGCCTCATTAGCAGTGTGATGGATGCGTCTGTAGAAAAGCGGACCCTGGTCTGGGAATTTGCGTTCCCCATCATCCGCAAGGTTTTCTCGGATGGCTTGACCCCGGAAAACTCTGGCTATTGGACCACGTTCTTGCATATGATTCTGCAAGGCCGAGATCCTCGACGTGCGTGGCCACTCATTGACTGGCTGACCAGCTTCAGGCTTGACATGGCGTCAAATGCGGCATTCAAGGAGAGTTCGAAGATTCACTTACTGCATCAGACTATCGGTGATGCAGGTTGGCATTTCCAGCTTGACAAGCCTATCGTCGATGACTTTCTCGCCCACATTGATCACCCTTATAAGGGTGTCCGGGAGGCGATGGGCTCGACGTTGGCGACGATTTATCGCACACGCTACCACGAGTCGTTCAAGGATGTCGATACGCTGATCGAGACTCAAAAGGCCTCTTCGTCAATCGGAGCTCCACCCTATCTACCGCCCGTAGAGTTCGCGCATACAATCCATGAGATTTTCGAACGGATCGAAAAGTGGCGCCATGAACGTCCGAACGGTCAGCAAGCACCGTCATCTTATACATCGGGCAGTAAGACGGTCTTGCTTTGGCTGGATTCAGCGCTGTCCTCCTACGAGTGCACTCAGCTACTCGACTACTTCCCTGATATCTTCATGGACGCCTTCCTCCACATGATGGACGTCAAAGAAGACCCGGAGCTGCAATCGCTTGCATACCATGTTTTCCGACACCTTCCGAACATCCCACATCGCGTTGGCGAGGATGAGAAGCTGGTGGATGCTCTAATTCGCATTGGCCTGACTGCGAGATCATGGCACCAGCGCCTGAGGGTAATGATTAACATGCAGATCATCTACTTCAGGCGCCTCTTCCTCCTTTCGCCGGAAAACCAACAGAAGCTCATCGACTGTGTGGGAAGCATGCTAGGTGATAACCAGCATGAAGTCAGAGCCGGTGCTGCCACGACACTTTCGGGCATGATTCGATGCTCCCCAGTCGACATGCGCGAACGCATGGTTGCTTCTATGCAGAAAAAGTTTACGAAATCGCTTGAGGACAATCCGCTGCCAAAGAAACCCAAGACTCCAATATCGGGGCTTTCGTCAGCTCGTTCAACAGGAACCAATACTCCAACACCAGAGCAACAGCGCTTAGTCATTGTACGACATGGTGCAGTGCTCGGCCTAGGAGCGCTGATTCAAGCATTTCCATATGCTAGTCCACCTCCAAGTTGGATGCCAAAAGCTCTGATCACTTTGAGCAGCAAAGCTGCAAATGACCCTGGCATTGTCGGCTCGAGTGTAAAAAGCATTATTAGCGACTTCAAGAAAACTAGGCAGGACACCTGGCATATAGATGTAAAGGTAAGAGAGTCTATTCCCTTGCCGAACCAAAGCTGACAAACAAACAGGCCTTTGAGCCCGACCAAATTGAAGATCTTTCCGGAGTATTATGGAAGAGCTATTTTGCGTAACCAGCATATCAGGAGCATCTAAGACGCGACCTAAGCATTTGCATTGGGAGGTGTTTGGGACAGAGGGCGGATTTTGAAGCCTTCATTATTTGGTTCTCGACCATTTTCTTTTGCCCCTATCTAGTGAATGGGCGGCGGCGTTTGAATAGGTGGGGAAAGATAACTAGTAAGACTTCGATGCGTCATCTTGTTCATGATAAACTCGAAGATATTATTGCACAATATATATCAGGCCTCAATTCATTCATACACATTCAAGCGCGACGAAAGTCTCAGGCTTCTCTACGACCAGTTTCATTCCCGCGTCGACTTTCCCTCCGACTTCAACAACGCTCATGACGCCCGCCTTGCGTGCGACGATGTTCCTGTTCGCATCCCTTACGATGAACTTCTCCTGCAACCCTTTCCTAAAATTTTCGATCTGCGGACACGGGTTTCTTAGTCCCGTCGTCATGAGCACTGGGTGCGCTCCAACTGCTTCGACATCATTGCTGCTTCCGGCTGGTAAGAAGTGGAGCTTTGTTCCTTTGGACAAAGCAAGTAGATCAATGCCATGTGTGGTGATGTTCTCGCCAATATCACCGGGTTTAAGGTCATAGTGGTTCAATATCTCGTCCTCAATGAGATGGACCTGACGGAGATTCGCAGGTGGGGGCTTGATATGCAGACGCGAGCGGTGCTGGACTGCACATTTTGCGTAGAATCAGTGATGGTGGTTTAGAACAGACCATGAAAATAGCAGAAGTTGAGCTTCAAAACCTACAATCTTCCTAAACTCTTACAAGGAATGTTCCAAAGAACGAAAGTCGGAAAATCGCATTGAGGAACACAGTTTATATGGGACGGAGGCTCTCACCTGTAACGCCGGCGTGGCAGTCATCTTCAATGCCGAGGCCTGCTATAAGGGTTATTGAGGATGTCGGCTCTTTGCTGAAATTGTGGGATGTGGAGCGCGAGACGCTGAGGACGGACATTGTGAGTGGTGAAGGTGAGAATGCAAATTGTATGTGAGTCACCGCATGAGAATAGGGATGCTCTCGTTCCTAGCTCATTTCAGTAGCTAGCAGCTTCATGACCTTTTGAATGGGCAGGTTATGGTGGCTTATAGTCTTTTCCCATTTGCAGGGTCAAGGATTTGCTTGGAGTAGGTAAGGCTTTCTTTGTTCCCTTGATACGCCAAGGCACTACTGAAGTCGTGGCTTGGCATCTAATCAATCTGCAGCTCAACTACGGCTATCTCGCCCGTCATTGCCTGTTGTTCAAGATAGCTGCTGTCCGTCAACAACAGCCGTCGAGTCGAGCGTTACACTTGTCCACGACACCATCCGGGCCTGGGTGGCCTACACTCTCATTCACGGTCCACCACGATGGCGTCACAGGATACACTTTTTCGGTCGGCGACCATGTCCCTAACCCAGCTCTACATCTCCAATGAAATCGGCCGTGAAGTCGTCTCGGCTCTTGGAGAACTTGGCTGCATCCAATTTCGAGACCTTAATGCCGAGACCTCTGCCTTCCAACGCACATTTACGAAAGAGATCCGACGGCTCGACAACGTGGAGCGGCAGTTGGTCTACTTCAAGTCGCAGATGGACAAGTCGAAGATCGAGATGAGGAGCAGCTATGATTTTGAAGGGGACTTATTGGCTGCACCCAGGGCGAATGAGATTGATGAGCTGGCGGAGAGGAGTGAGGGGCTGGAACAGAGGATCAGTTCATTGAATGAGAGCTATGAGACGCTGAAAAAGAGGGAGGTCGAGTTGACAGAGTGGAGATGGGTGCTGAAGGAAGCCGGTGGTTTCTTTGATCGAGTATGTGGTTGCCGTGGAGAGAACAATGTCCTTCGACGATACTGACTTCTTCCATCTAGGCTCACGGTGCGACTGACGATATTCGGCAATCTTTTGAGGAAGATGACGATGCCCCACTCCTCCGAGACGTCGAGGGAGGAGCCGAAAGAGTAAACGGCGATGCCCAAGGTCAGCAGTCATTGGCTGTTATGAACATCGGCTTCGTGGCCGGAGTCATTCCACGAGAGCGACTGGCAGCCTTCGAAAGGATCCTGTGGCGTACATTACGAGGCAATCTCTACATGAACCAGTCGGAGATCCCCGAACCTCTCATCAACCCTGAAAACAATGAGGAAACCCACAAGAACGTATTCGTCATATTCGCCCATGGCAAGGAAATCATTGCGAAGATTAGGAAGATCTCAGAGTCTCTCGGAGCGGACCTCTACAGCGTGGATGAGAACAGCGACTTGAGAAGAGACCAGCTTCACGAGGTCAATGCTCGCCTGAGCGATCTGGCTAGTGTCCTACGGAACACAATAAACACGCTCGATGCTGAGCTGACGCAGATTGCTCAGTCTTTGGCCGCCTGGATGATCGTCATCAAGAAAGAAAAGGCAGTCTACTCCGCGCTCAATATGTGTTCATACGACCAAGCTCGGAAGACCCTGATCGCTGAAGCATGGTGTCCAACCAATTCTCTAGCCACAGTCAGGGCCACCTTACAAGACGTGAATGATCGTGCTGGCCTCTCGGTTCCTACCATTGTGAATCAAATCAAGACGAACAAGACTCCACCTACCTATTACAAGACCAACAAATTTACCGAAGGCTTCCAAACCATTATTGACTCATACGGCACCGGCAAATATCAAGAAGTCAATCCTGGCCTTTATACTATCGTTACCTTCCCCTTCCTTTTCGCCGTCATGTTTGGCGACTTTGGTCACGGTACTCTGATGACCTTGGCGGCTTGTGCCATGATCTACTGGGAGAGGCCGCTGTCGCGGTCCAAGCAGGACGAACTCTTTGCGATGGCTTTCTACGGCCGTTACATCATGCTGATGTTCGGAGTCTTCTCGATGTACACCGGTTTCGTCTATAATGACGTATTCTCCAAGTCTTTCTCTCCCTTTGCTTCAGAATGGCACTACCCTAGAGACGAGGGAGAGTCAATTAAGGGGCTGCTGAAAGAAAACTATCGCTATCCCTTTGGCTTGGACTGGGCATGGCACGGAACCGAAAACGAACTCCTGATGAGCAACAGTTTCAAGATGAAGCTTGCAATACTGCTTGGTTGGACGCACATGACTTACGCGCTCATGTTCCAGCTCGTCAATGCTCGCTATTTCAAATCGCGGGTCGACATTTGGGGAAATTTCGTGCCAGGCATGATCTTCTTCCAGTCCATCTTTGGCTATCTTGTCTTTTGCATTATCTACAAATGGTGCGTCGACTGGGAAGCAATCGGCAAGAGCGCACCAGGTCTCCTGAACATGCTGATCTACATGTTCTTGCAGCCTGGAACTGTCGACGAGGAACTTTACCCTGGCCAGGCTAAGGTACAGGTCTTCTTGTTGCTGCTCGCTGTCGTCAATGTTCCTATCTTGTTGCTACTGAAACCGTTCTGGCTTCGGCATCAGCACAACAAGACAGCGAAACAAGGATATCGCGGTATCGGTGACACAAGCCGGATCACACACGCATTGGACGACGACGATGATGAATCGAATCCCGATGCGCATGCCAATGGCCGCGATAGCATGGGAGACGACGAAGGCGCCATGATCACGGAGAACATTGGAGGCGACGACGAAGAACATGAAGAATTTGAGTTTTCGGAGGTCATGATACACCAGGTGAGTCTGACCTTCGCGTTCATGTGAAGGCAACATGCACTTGCTGACTTTGAGAATAGACCATCCATACTATCGAATTCTGTCTCAATTGCGTCTCCCATACAGCTTCATATCTCCGTCTCTGGGCTCTTTCACTCGCTCACCAACAGCTGTCAATTGTCTTGTGGGATATGACACTTGCAATTGGCTATGGTATGACGGGTGTCTTGGGCGTCATTGCAACCGTCATTGCATTCTACCTTTGGTAAGCATCTCACCCCATTGTAGTGCCTAGCTTTCTACTACCTAGACTAACAATCTTCCAGGTTCTTCCTCACAATAGCTATTCTCTGTGTGATGGAGGGTACGAGCGCTATGTTGCACAGTCTGCGGTTACATTGGGTGGAGGCTATGAGCAAGCACTTCGTAGGCGACGGACTAATGTTCCAGCCGTTTAGTTTCAAGTTGCTGCTGGAGGAAGATCCAGTGGACTGATTAGTGGCTCTCTGATTTGTACAGAGTATGTATAGATTGGCCACAGCCATTACACTTAATGGAGATACATTGTAGCAATTTTGGCTTTGTGTAATTGACTTCATGGGCGAGACCTGAACAGTCTCCTATATAGGTCTGTCCGGTGGCTCCCACAAGTCAAATACTGTCAAGATGTATAAGTCCTTCATCAAAGTCCTGATCTCAAAGCGAGCTATCTGTAGTCCCCGCCGCTGTCTCAGCTCGTCTAAAGGACAGGATTCGTAGTAAACCTGGCAAATACGCTACTAGGCGTTCTCCCCTTTGAAGCTGTATTTTTTCCCCCAGGTCGACTGTGACTTTAGAGTTGAAGCATATACCCGCTGGCTCTTCGACGAGCATCCCGGTAGCATCCTCAGCAGCCCTTAACGTAGCACCGCATTATCATGAGCTTTTTGCCCTTTTCTTGCCGCTTGGTTAGCAGGTCAGAGCGTGAAGGATGATGGTGTTATAGGCCCTGAGGCTCATGATACTCCTTATGTTAAATGTGTGTCGTGGAACTGTCGGATGCGTTTCAACATCTCAATGTAGTGCTGTCATGCACTTATCATATGGCCATCCCTTGGATATAGCAGTACCTCACATAGTTTCTTGTGATATAGGCGGCCTCGATGGAACGCAGTTGCCTGTGACACGGGAACTCTGTCGTCTTCTTCGCCATGAAGGATTAGAATAGGCGTATCTCTCACATCCTTGATGTGCTAGACGAGACTTGCCTGCCTTGCCCGACATCGAGTTTATATCTGCCTCCTACAAGGCACTCCCTACTGGCTCCGGGTCGAACCAGGTCGCGACAGAGGTCGTGTTGGCCGAATCCCCGTCAGTCACGCCTATGTCGCAGACCGCAGCTTTGAAGTGAAACTTGTCGGGCCCACGTGGCTGCGAGATAGGACAGAAATCCGCCACGAGACCAGCCGGCAATACCCAGCTGCTGCCCGTCGGTGAAGTCCTCTGCTTTGCCTGCCTTGACTAGTGAGATGATGTCGCCTCAAGTGGCAGTGGCAAAGGCCTCGCCGTAGGAGCTGCTGCTGCGATGGTTCGGGCAAAGAACCGCATAGCCGGCGGAGACCAGCCAGGGTGCCCAGTTGGAATAAGCGGCGCCAGTGGAGAAGGTTCTGATGCGGTCGTGGAGACCACCACGCACGAGGACGGCGGTCGGTAAGGGACACTGGATTTCGCTTTGGGAAGGGGTGGAGAGAAGTCCGCCGATCTGGGCATTGTCTTTCTGCTTTGCAGCACACGAGTCTTGAGTCAGCGATCTGAAGCTTCCCAACTGCACTTGCATGCCGTGAAAGTTGAAATACTTGGTTTTTAATGACGGTATAGATTCCTGTCGGACGGCCGGCCGAGCTTGTCCCCATGACCCTAAATACCGTCGAATCGTTCTTGTCAAGGTGCATGTCCCAAGTGGAGATTGCATTCGTAGTCCTTCAAATCATCGATATTCCATCGCTCTTCACAAGACCTAACACATCCATGGGGCCTTTCTGAATTTGAATCTAAAGAGATCGGTCCTTTGCCTTTGAACGACCTGGTCGTGCACAATTCGGTCCAACACTCCGTCTTTGGCGATATTTCGCTGCTGGTCCAAAGAGGCTTGATCGTAGAATCAAATAGCTAGGTGCGTGAGGAGTCCTGATGAGGAATATGGCCTGAGAGTTTGCCTGTGGACTGACTTCCTAGAGAGGCATAGACGTAGCGCCAGAACGGGGTAACAATGCCGATTTGGAGGGTTCCTCCAGGCCCACATCAAACGCCAATCATGAAAAAACCAGGGTCACATTACGTTTTTGTGTGACTGATTGTCTTTGGAATATAACTTCGAGACACACCCTCCCAACAGATTGTGTAATTGGAGACTCACCTGAAGTGAAACATTAGATTGACAGCGTGGCCGGCCGCATCAACCACCGCTGCGTACAAGAACGACGACTACGCCTGTCACGAGCTTGTGCAGGCATATCTAGACTGCATAGAAGCTATCAGCATCAAAGAAGTGTCTGTACCTGTGGCTAGGGAGCAGAAAACGGCGGTTTTGGGAGTCTGTCTCCAGCACCCTTTTTCCACCGGAGCCCAGCCGCTTTAACCGTTTTAAGCTTCTCGCGCCGAGCGTTCAAGGCTTCAAAGATCTTCACCTTACTATTACTCACGCTTTCGACATCCATGTCTCCCCCCCTTCCTCTCTCTCGGAGCGATCTACTTTGGCTTCTCGGGCTCTATTTCTAACATGGTTTCTCTTGATCTATTCTATCCTGTGCCATACTTCGCCAAGCCTGCCAAGAATTCATTGATAAGACCCCACCGAACGAGAGAAGGTGAGTTCCTCTCTCCAGCGTTCAGTTTCTGTACGAGTGTAGAGCTGACATTATCATTACGCACGCGCCTAGCACGTCAGATGCATGCGAGACGCATGCACAACCTGTAGAGAAGTCTATTGCCAGTCTAGTCCTTCGGCTCTGCTGACGCCGATAGTTCGACCCAAACGAATACTAAGCATTAGGGCCTATGATGGCTTCCCTTTCCACATACTCATTTGTTCTGGTCCAACTATGAAACCCATCTCAAAAAGCCAGACGGACACCTATCATCATAACGTTAGGGGATGCCCAAACATCCCCGAACAAGGCTTATATTGCATGTGTCAATCAATCTTACAACTGATTGACACTGCCTTTGTTTTGGCAGCTCAGTGGCGATCCCTAACACACAAATTATCCAACAGCAGGTTCCCAATATCTCCATACTCCCAGAAGCGTTCGTAATCTTCGACCTTACATGCCCTACTCTCACAGCCACCCTTCAGACCTTTTTATCATCTTTATCAGGAGCCATGGCAGCCTTTGCCGCTCCTGCAGCGGCTTGAGCACCGCTGACTGCGAGCCAGACTGCGAATGCGACTACCATTCCCACTCCCCAAGCTACACCGCCTGCAATGTCGCCGGAAACTTTGTAAAACAAGGTCGATGGGGAGGCAGAGGTACCGGGAGGATTGAAAAAGTAAGTGGTGGTATTGTTAGAGATTGTGTTATGCTGAAGCCGTATTAGTGATTGGACTCTCTTTATCAGTCTTTAGGATGATGAGTCCTACCTGGCCCTGCTCCTGCCTTTGTTGAGTGGCAAATCTCTGCTTCTCCTGGG
>Ga0335075_10007193_pt1 | contig 17134 bp, 20 predicted proteins | sample Lox_Sample_24_FD_206723 | JGI IMG/M metagenome (GOLD analysis project Ga0335075, IMG submission 206723) | Soil microbial communities from Loxahatchee National Wildlife Refuge, Florida, United States - Lox_Sample_2.4 | ecosystem: Environmental > Terrestrial > Soil > Wetlands | place: USA...
TGACGGCACACCTGTTTTGAGTGGGACAGAATGTTACTAGTGAGGCAGGGTCCACATTGGCGGCGGCTCCCGCCCGAATATGGTCGCGAGATGACCATTTCATACACCATCTCACCATCTCCGAGGATGTAGGCCACGTATTCGCCCATCATTTCGAATGCGTGACCTGGGTAGGCAGTCCGTGGGCCTTTCTACGGCCCACGGAATCCGTCTAATTCTTGGTGTAGCTCTTGACACGGCCGGGCCGAAAGCGGAGTGTGCTGGTATGACGGCAGCGATCGCTGTGGCGGCTGTGCTCGCGTTCAGCTTTGCGCTCGGCTCGCTGATGGTGCAGGTCGATGGGGCGACGCTGCGGCGATGGCGGCTATCTCGCAGATGGGACGTCCCCCGGCTTGCCCGCGAGTTCATCAAGTCTGCCGACGAGCCGCTGGCCACGCTTCGCGGCCTGACGCACATGATCAATGCGTGGGAGCGCGGCGACCGCAGGCCGAGCGAGCGGTACTGGCTGCTGTACCTGCGTCTGTTCCCCGAGTTCGCGAGCGGGGAGACGGCGGTCGAAGACCAGCAGGCAGCCGGGGCGCTGGCCGGCATCACTGAGCCCGGTGTGACGGAGCCTGCCGCCATCAGCCCGGCGCGCAGCGCGGAGCAGGGGGATGTGCGGGCCCTTGCCGCGACGGTGAAGGCCCTCGAGCAGCAGATCGCCGGACTCTCCCGGCGCGTGGACGAACTGTCGCGCGACGAGCACGGCGAGGGCCCGTCACGCGGCGCAGGCCTGCGAAGGAAGACGAGATCAAGGTACGGGCGATCGAGCTGGATGCCCCTGTGGACCGCGCTCGTCCCGCCCTCGGCGTCGTCTTAATCTCGCTTTACTGCCCGCGCGGGACCGGAGACTACCGTTATGGCCGCTCCGCCGCCTGTCAGCTATTTACATAACGAACATTCAGTAATTTACTCTATGGCTATGGACATTGACCAGACACCAGCAGCCGAAATCGTGGCGGTCGCCGTCGAGGGCGCGGTCGGCATTGTCACGCTCGGGGCGCCAGCATTGACCAGGAAGGCCAAGGAGCAGCTCCTGGCGGGACTGGGCCGGCTGTCCACCGACGACTCGGTACGCGCGGTTGTGCTGACCGGATCCGGCAAGGTCTTCTGCGCAGGGCAAGACCTCGCGGAGCACGCGACCTCGCTCGATGCCGACCCGGCGGGAGCGTTCGACACGCTGGCCGACCACTACCACCCGACGGTGCTGGCCCTGACGGCCATGCCCAAGCCCGTGGTCGCCGCCATCAACGGGACCTGCGCTGGCGCGGGTATCTCGCTGGCGCTCGCCTGTGACATCCGCGTCTGCTCGGATGCCGCCAAGTTCGCGACCGCGTTCACCGGCATCGGCCTGACCGCCGACTCCGGACTCTCGGCCAGCCTGACCAGGGCTGTCGGCACAGCACGCGCTAGTGAGCTGATCCTGCTCGCGGAGCCGTTCACCGCGCAACAGGCCTTCGAGTGGGGGCTGGTTGGCCGGCTGACCGATCCCGGCTCGGTGCTCAGCGACGCCATGGCGCTAGCGTCGCGGCTGGCGGCCGGGCCTACCCTGGCCTACGCCGAGGCGAAGAGGGCCATCCAGGCCGCCGCGCGGCCCGCGCTCGAGGACGTGCTCGCCTCCGAGCAGGCCGCACAGTCGCGACTCGGGCAGACGGCAGACCACAAGGGGGCGGTCGCGTCATTCCTGGCCAAGCGGCGCCCTGAGTTCCACGCCCGCTGACGCGCGTCATCGCCGCCTTCGGTGCTGAGCGGGCTACCCGCGCCGGCGGTTCGGGATGAAGGCCGTGACGGCAGGTAGCGGGTGCGCATGGCTGATTCAGAAACCGACACCCGCGAGGCGGCGGCCGAGCTGCGGATTACCCGGGTTAAAGCGCTCAGCAGCAAGGACCTCGTCGCAGTGGTGACCTACCTGCTCGCCAGGTACCCGGATACGTTCCCGCCGCTGCCCGAAGCAGGGCAGCTGACCGGCTCCGCTCAGGAGGTCGCGGGGACCGCGATGTCGAAGAACGCGGCCGCGTTCTTCGACAGGACGGCCTCCCGGTCCTCGGCGCTGAGGACGCCGAGCAGGCCCTCGAGGGCGTCGTTGCCGTGATCGTGCGGGTAGTCGCTCGAGTACATGAGCATGTGCCCGGCGTCGAGCATGTCGGCTAGCTGCGCGAGATGGGTCGCGGGCGTGCGTCCCGGGATCAGCGTCGGGCTGGTGGTCGCCCGCAGGTGCTTGTGCACGTAAACGGAGGGCTTGTCGCGCACCCACGGGGTCTCGCGCCACAGCGCCTTCCAGTCCTTGTCGAAGCGCCACAGCAGCGACGGCAGCCACGCGAAGCCGAGTTCGGCGAGGCAGACGCGCAGGTCCGGGTAGCGGTCGAAGACGCCCTCCGCGACCAGGCTGAGGACCTGGTTGGGCGCGATGATCTGGGAGTTGTAGAGGTAGTCCTCGTAGTATGTCGACGCCGTTCCCGTCGATGTCGGCGCCATTCCCCAGCCGCCCCACGCGTGCAGGGTGACCGGCAGCCGGTTCCTGCTTGCCGCCTCGTGGATCGGGCGGTAGCGCAGGTTTCCCCACGGGGTCTCGCTCCGCACCGGCAGCAGCACCTGGACGAACCGGCGGTCGCCGCCGAGCCGGTCGATCTCGTCGGCCGCCGCCTCCGGGTGGAAGCTCGGCACGACGATGCTGCCGCGCAGGCGCTCGTCGCGATCGAGGAACTCCGACCGCATCCAGTTGTTGACCGCCGTCGTCATTGCCGCTTCGAAGTACGGATTTCGGCTGCCCTGGAAGGTCACGACGCAGGTGAGGATCACGGCGAGCGGCGCATACGGCTCGAGCAACTGGGCGCGCAGTTCTTCATAGGTGTGCGGCGGGAAGCTGCCTGCCGCACGGGCCTCGGGCCGGGCGGACATCGGTTCGCTCTCGGGATACAGGCGGTGCCCTACTCCGAGGCGCCCGCCGCGGATGAGCTCGTGCCAGTAGGGGTCGATGTAGCCGAGCAGCGCGTCCATCGACGGCGGCTCGACATGGACGTCGCAGTCGATTGCGCCGGGCTTGATCGGGCTCATGCTGACTCCAGGGACGGTTGGCCGCGGTCTGCGGCCGCCACAGGTACTTGCGACCGAGGAAATGTTAGGCCGGGTCCGCGCTGCGGAGGGACTGCCCTGGACATCCCGCAGAAGCGATCGACCGCAATTTATGCCCGCAGCACAGGGTGCTGCGATGCCGGCAGTTCCGGCGGACAGCGGGCGCCCGGCCGTGCTTGGATTTCGTCGTTACTTAGGCTTGTATAGCGTTATCTGGCATTGACGGATAACCGTCCAGTTGGCCCGGCTCGACCGGACCACGTGAGCGGGGAGTGCATGAAGGTCGTCGTTGGCAAGGTCTCCGACTTCGAGAACGGCGACCGCAAGATCATCGACGTGAACGGCAAGTCCATCGGGGTCTTCCGCATCGACGACAAGTTCTACGCGCTCCGTAACCGGTGCCCGCACCAGTTCGGTCCGCTGTGCGCGGGAACGCTCGCGCCCCGGGCGGTCTCAAACGGCCCGGGAGACGTACGCATGGACTCGGGGCCACCGCTGCTTGCCTGCCCCTGGCACGGCTGGGAGTACGACATCGCCACCGGGCAGTCGTTCATGGGACCGGGGCGCGGCAATGTTCCGGCCCTCGCCTACGACGTGAGCGTGCTCCCCGGGACCGAGCTCGCCGCCGCGGACGGGAGCCAGACCTGGCCCGACGGCCGCATCCCTGGCCCGTATGTCGCCGAGACGGTGCAGGTGTCGGTCGAGCAGGACTACGTGGTCGTCGAGGATAAGCCGGTCCGCAAGAATGCCGGGGACAAGCCGGCCCGCAGGAATGAGGCACTGTCATGACGCTGACCGCCCCCGAGATCACCGCAGGCGAGCAGCCGGGCTCCGGGCTCCGGGCCAAGGCGCTGCTGATCGACGCCGACGTGCACCCGTTGTTCCTGGCGCGCGACATCCTGCCGCGCCTTCCTGAACCGTGGCGGACGCGGTACGGATGCGAGAACTCCGGCCGCGGCGCTCGCGTCGTCCGCGACTACCCGCGCTGGCGCAACGGCGGGTTCCGGATCGACGCCGCGGTACCCGGCGGCGGGCCCGCGGGCAGCGACCTCGGCCTGATGCGCACCCAGCTGCTCGAGGAGTACGACACCGACATCGCCATCCTGATCCCGCTCACCTTCGTGCTCGAGGGCCCGGCTGACTACAAGGCTGCGCTGTGCCGTGCGGTCAACGACTGGCTCGCCGAGGAGTGGCTCGACCGCGACCCGCGCCTGCGTGGCAGCATCAACGTGCCCTTCGACTCGCCCGACCTCGCCGTCGCGGAGATCGAGCGCTTCGCCGGCGACCCGCGCTTCGTCCAGGTGATGGTGCGCGGCGACACGCAGAGCGAGTGGGGGGACCGGAAGTACTGGCCGATCTACCGGGCGGCCGAGGCGGCGGACCTCGTCGCGATGTGCCACGTGGGCGGTGACCCGGGGAACCGCTACCGCGGCAGCGGAGCTCCCTCGTACTACCTTGAGCAGCACGTCTGGCTGCACATGCCGGTGGAGCGGCTCGCGATGAGCATGATCTGCGAGGGGGTGTTCGACGAGTTCCCGCGCCTGCAGGTGGCGCTGGTCGAGGCGTGCCTCACCTGGTCCGGCCCGCTGCAGTGGGCGATGGACGCCGCCTACGAGGTCGCGGGCAACGACGCGCCGCGGCTGCGCAAGCTGCCCTCGGAGTATTTCCGCGAGCACTTCTGGCTGAGCACCCAGCCGATCGAGGAGCCAGACAACCCCAGGCACCTCGTGCAGTCGATCGAGTTCGCACGGATGACGGACCGTGTGATGTTCTCCTCGGACTACCCGCACTGGGACTTCGACTCGCCGGCCAAGGCACTCCCGGCCGCGATGCCCGCACCGATGCGCGAGAAGATCATGGGCGAGAACGCCGCCCGTCTCTACGGGAGGCGCCTCGCCCGCGGCTGAGCAAATGCCGCGCGCGTCACGCGGCCGACCAGCATCTCGTCGGCCAGGCGCCGCGGCCGGCGGACCTGTTCGCCCGGAGACTGCCGGGGAGTTCATCATCTGACGCCATCGCGGCGACTGTCGGCAGGGGAGGCACTGCGGCCCGGGCGGATCGGCGTCAGGTCTCGGCGAGGTTCGCGGCGACGGTGGCGGCGAGTTCGTAGCACTGCCGCTCGATGTCGCTGCCCACCGGCCCGGTCGCGGTGACCGGCTTGACCACCTCCGCCCAGCCGAGAGCGGCCGCGATCGCGGTGACGGCGCGCACGGCGCCCGTGGTGTCGTTGTCCCCGTGCACGTACAGCCCGTACGGTGCCCGCGGCTTGGCCAGGAGGCAGGGATAGTAGATCTGGTCGAAGAAGTGCTTAAGCGCGCCCGACATGTAGCCGATGTTCGCCGGCGTGCCAAGGACGAAGCCGTCGGCGCCAAGCACGTCGGGCACGGCGGCGGCGAGGGCTGGCCGGACGTCGATGTCGACCCCGGTCAGCTCGGGGTCACGCGCTCCGGCCACGGCGGCCTCCAGCATCGCCTGCATCGCGGGCGACGGCGTGTGGTGGACAATCAGCAGCCGCGGCATACGTCTCTCCTCTTTCCCGCGGGCGGGCTTACCGGCAGCCTCAGCACGAGCCGAGTGCGTCATATTATTGGCCGACGTTCGGCAGATAGGAGCGCGGGAACCGATGTCGCAGTCCGTTGGCCGGTCCGGTCCGGTCGAGGCGATGATGGCCTCCGACGCCGCCTCGCGGATGCTCGGCATCGAACTGCTCGACTACGGCGAGGGCTGGGCCCGTACCCGGATGACGGTCAGGGACGACATGGTCAACGGGCACGGCATCTGCCACGGCGGCCTTATCTTCAGCCTCGCGGACACCGCGTTCGCCTGCGCCTGCAACAGCTGGGGGCCGGTCACCGTGGCGGCCGGCTGCGACATCGTCTTCGTCGCCCCGGCCCGCGGCGGCGACACCCTGGTCGCCGAGGCGCGCGCGCGGGCCCGTTACGGCCGCAACGGCATCTACGACGTCACCGTCACCAGCGACGGCCGGTTGGTCGCCGAGTTCCGCGGCCGCAGCCACCAGATGGGGGAGCGGCGGTCCTGACAAGGCCGCACCGGGACGCGCCGGCTAGCGGCGCACCCGCAGGCCGTCGAACGTCATCGCGCACACCGCGTCCGCGAGCGATGCCGGAGCGGGCCCGGAAGCCGGGGCCGGCCGGTACCACTCGACGACCGAGTTGACGGTCCCGAACAGCAGCCGCGCGGTGAGCTTCGGGTCGATGTCCGCCCTGATGTCCCCGTCCCGTTCGGCCTCCGCGACCAGGTTCGCGACCAGGGCGTCGAACGACCGGCGGCGGGCGAGGGCCGCCCGCTCGACCTCGGTGTTGCCGCGGACGCGCAGCAGCAGCGTGACGAAGGGAAGCTGGGACTCGAGCACGCCGACCGCGCCCCTGACCAGCGCCTCAAGCCGCACGATGGCCGGGGCGTCCATCGACCGCGCCCGTTCGGCGGCCTCCGACAGCCCGTCAAGCGCCCGGTCCAGCGCCATCCGGAGCAGTTCTTCCTTGCCCGACACATGGTGATAGATCCCGGACTTGGCGATGCCGAGGCGCCGGGACAGGTCCTCCATGCTTGCGCCGTCGTAGCCGCGCTCGTTGAAGACCTCGACCGCGACCCGCAGCACCGACTCCAGGTCGTAGCCCGGCCGTCCGCGGCGCCGCGGCGTCCGGTCGCGGTCAGCGGCCGGCACCGTCGCCGTCACGCTGGGTAACCTTTCGCTGCCGACTGGTCAGATCCCACGCAAGCAGTGTACATTACCGAATGATCGGTAAGTAAAGAAGAAAGCCGCACCGAGGACCGCAGCACCATGACCATGACCAGCGACCAGGACCTGGAAGCCCACTTCGAGGACACCATCGCCAGGGACCGCAGGATCGAGCCGCGTGACTGGATGCCCGAGCGGTACCGGGCCACGATGATCAGGCAGATCGCGCAGCACGCGCACTCGGAGATCATCGGCATGCAGCCGGAGGGCAACTGGATCACCCGCGCCCCTTCGCTGCGCCGCAAGGCGATCCTGCTCGCCAAGGTGCAGGACGAGGCCGGCCACGGGATGTACCTGTACAGCGCGGCGGAGACGCTGGGCGCCGACCGCGGCGACCTCACAGGCAAGCTCATCACCAGCCGCCAGAAGTACTCCTCGATCTTCAACTACCCCACGCTCAGCTACGCCGACGTCGGTGTCATCGGCTGGCTGGTGGACGGCGCGGCGATCTGCAACCAGGTGCCGCTGTGCCGTTCCTCCTACGGCCCCTACGCGCGGGCGATGATCAGGATCTGCAAGGAAGAGTCGTTCCACCAGCGGCAGGGATACGAACTGCTGCTGACGATGATGCGCGGTACCCAGGCGCAGCGGGACATGGTGCAGGACGCCACCGACAGGTTCTGGTGGCCGTCGCTGATGATGTTCGGCCCGCCGGACGACGCCTCGCCGAACACCGAGCAGTCCATGCGCTGGGGGGTCAAGCGGCACACCAACGACGACTTGCGGCAGCGCTTCGTCGACATGACCGTCCCGCAGGCGGAAAAGCTCGGCGTCACGCTGCCCGATCCCGACCTGCGCTGGAACGAGGAGCGCGGCCACTTCGACTTCGGCGCCGTCGACTGGGACGAGTTCAAGGCGGTGGTGTCCGGCAACGGCCCGTGCAACGCCCAGCGTCTGGCAAGGCGCAAGGCGGCACACGAGGACGGCGCCTGGGTCCGCGAGGCCGCGCTCGCCCACGCGGCGAAGCACGACGATCGACAACGAAAAAGCGGTGAAGAGGAACGTTTTCTGCTGACACCGGAGGCCACCCATGACTGACCAGAGCTGGCCGTTGTACGAGGTGTTCCTGCGCGGCAAGCGCGGGCTCAACCACGTGCACGTGGGCAGCCTGCACGCCGCCGACGCCGAGATGGCCCTGCGGCATGCCCGCGACCTGTACACCCGGCGCAACGAGGGCGTGAGCATCTGGGTGGTGAAGGCGTCCGACATCACCGCCTCGAGCCCGGACGAGAAGGACCCGTTCTTCAAGCCGTCCGGCGACAAGGTGTACCGGCACCCGACGTTCTACGACATCCCCGCCGACGTCCCGCACATGTAGGGCACCGCTGACATGAGTTTCGCAGAACCCGGCTTCGACACCGGCGACGACAACCCGTACGACCTGCTCGCCGAGGATCACGACGGGGGCCACCGCTGGGCCTTCGGCACCGGCTTCGCCGACCCGCTGGAAGGCGTCGACACGTCCGTACCCGACGGCCTCGACCCCGGCGCTCTCGTCCGCTTCTGCCTCGCCCTCGGCGACGACGCGCTGATCTACAGCCACCGGCTCCAGCAGTGGGTGGCCCGGCTGCCCGAACTCGAAGAGGAGACCGCGGTCGCCAACATCGCGCTCGACCTCCTCGGCCAGGCGCGGATGCTGCTGGCCAGGGCCGGCGGGATCGTCGGCCAGACCGAGGACCAGCTGGCGTTTTTCCGCGAGGAGAAGGAGTTCAGGAACGTCCGGCTGGCCGAGCACGCCGACGCCGACTTCGCCGAACTCGTCGTCCGCCTGCTGCTGTTCTCCACCTGGCGGCTAGCCCTCTTCGAGTCACTTGCGGGATCAGAGTCACGGCCGGGCGCCGCGGACCCGGTGCTCGCCGCGATCGCCGCCAAGGGCGTCAACGAACTCGCCTATCACCGCGACTACGCGGCGAGCTGGGTAGTCCGGCTCGGCGACGGCACCCCCCTGTCGCACGCGAAGGCGCAGGCGGCTCTCGATACCCTGTGGCCCCCGGCGGGGGAGCTGTTCCGGCCCGACCCCGACGCGCTCGCCGCCGTGGACCGCGACGCCTTCGACGCGGTACTGGACACTGTCCTGGGCACGGCCGGCCTCGACCGCCCGGCGGCGGCACCCCTGGCGGCAGTGGCCGGCCGGGCGGGCCGCGACGGCGTGCACACCGAGGCGATGGGCTACATCCTCGCCGAGCTCCAGTCGATCGCCCGGGCCCACCCGGAGGCGACATGGTAGCCCCGATGGCCCGGCGGGCGCCGCACGACGACGCTACCCGGCGGGCGCCGGCCTACGACGTGGCCGCCGCCACCCCCGACCCGGAGATCCCGACGCTGACCATCGAAGACCTCGGCATCCTCCGCTCCGTCGATTACTCCCCGGGCCGGGGAATCGTCGTGACGATCACCCCGACCTACAGCGGCTGCCCCGCGATGCGCGAGATCGCCGCCGACGTCCAGGCCCGCCTCAACCGGGCCGGCTTCGAGCGCGTCACCGTCGCGACCCAGCTCGCCCCGCCGTGGAGCACCGACTGGATCACCCGGGAAGGCCACCGCAAGCTGGCCGCGGCCGGCATCGCCCCGCCGGCCCCGGCCCCGCGCCGCGCCGGCCCGGTTCCGCTGACGCTCGGCCGTCGTCCCGACTCGCCCGGCTGCCCGCGCTGCGGGTCGCCCGACACCGCGCTAACGGCCCAGTTCAGCGCGACGGCCTGCAAGTCGCTGCACCGCTGCACCGCGTGCGGCGAGCCCTTCGAAGCGGTGAAGCCGCTATGACTGAGACCACTGTGAACCAGAACCCGCTGAGCCGGAATTCCGGGAACGGGGCACGGCGCCGTGATTTCCACCGTCTCACCGTCAAGCGCGTCGAGCCGCTGACCGACGACTCCGCCGCGATCACCTTCGCCGTGCCCGAGGGCCTGGCCGACGTGTTCGCGTTCGCCCCCGGGCAGACGCTGACCGTCCGCCGCGGCCAGGAACGGCGCACCTATTCGATCTGCGCGCCGGCCGGGTCGGCGCCGCGGATCGGTGTGCGTAAGGTCGCCGGCGGGGCGGTCTCGGGCTGGCTGGTGCATGACCTCGAGGCCGGCGACACCCTGGAGGTCCAGGCGCCTAGCGGCACCTTCAGCCCCGACTTGACCGTCCCCGGGCGGCATGTCCTGATCGCCGCGGGCTCCGGCATCACCCCCATGATGTCGATCGCCGCGTCGGTCCTCGCGGCCGATAACCAGTCCACCGTCACCCTGCTGTACGGCAACCGGCGCAGCGACACGGTCATGTTCGCCGACGAGGTGGCTGACCTCAAGGACGCCTACCCGGCGCGGATGCAGATCGTCCACGTCCTGTCCCGCGAGCCGCAGGAGGTCGAGCTGCACAGCGGCCGGCTCGACGCCGGCCGGCTGACCGCGCTGCTACCGGTGACGGTCGACGTGCCGGCCGTGGACCACTGGTGGCTGTGCGGGCCCTTCGCCATGGTCAACGACGCCATCGAGGTGCTGCGCGACCTGGGCGTGGACGGCCGCCGCATCCACCGCGAGCTGTTCTGGGTCGGCGACGACCCGCCGGTCGAGGCGACGCACGACGACGCCCCCGTCGGCGACGGCGCCAGCCTGACCGTCATCCTCGACGGGCGCAGCACCACGCTCACCCTGCCCGCCGGCACCCCGGTCCTCGACGGTGCCCAGCGGGCCCGGCCCGACCTGCCGTTCGCCTGCAAGGGCGGCGTCTGCGGCACCTGCCGTGCGAAGATCGTCTCCGGCGAGGCGGCCATGCGCCGCAACTACGCGCTCGAGCAGCACGAGACCGACGCCGGCTACATCCTGACCTGCCAGGCCGTGCCGCTCAGCGGCGAGATCACCGTCGATTACGACGCCTAGGGAGAGAGCATGACCGCCGCCGTCAGCCCGCCGGGGGAGCTTGAGCCGATCGAGACCGCGTCGGCCGACGAACTGCGGGCACTGCAGCTCGAACGGCTGCGCTGGTCGCTGCGGCACGCCTACGACAACGTGCCGTACTACCGGAAGATGTTCGACGTCTCCGCGGTCCACCCGGACGACGTCAGGGACCTGTCCGACCTGGCGAAGTTCCCGTTCACGACCAAGGCGTCGCTGCGCGACAACTACCCGTTCGGCATGTTCGCCGTGCCCCGCGAGCAGGTCGCCCGGGTGCACGCATCCTCCGGCACCACCGGCCGTCCCACCGTCGTCGGCTACACCGCCGCGGACGTCGACACCTGGGCCAACGTGATGGCCCGCTCCATCCGCGCCGCCGGCGGGCGGCCCGGGCACATCGTGCACGTCGCCTACGGGTACGGGCTGTTCACCGGCGGGCTCGGCGCGCACTACGGCGCCGAGCGGCTCGGCTGCACCGTGGTCCCCGTCTCCGGCGGAATGACCGAGCGGCAGGTGACACTGATCCGCGACTTCCGCCCTGACGTCATCATGGTCACCCCGTCCTACATGCTGAACATCATCGACGAGATGGAACGCCAGGGCATCGACCCGGCGAGCAGCTCGCTCAGGTACGGCATCTTCGGCGCCGAGCCGTGGACCAACGAGATGCGCACCGAGATGGAGGCCCGCGCGGGCATCGACGCCACCGACATCTACGGCCTGTCCGAAGTGATGGGGCCGGGAGTCGCCCAGGAATGCGTCGAGACCAAGGACGGCCTGCACATCTGGGAAGACCACTTCTACCCCGAGGTCATCGACCCGGTCACCGGCCAGGTGCTGCCGGACGGTGAGCTCGGCGAACTGGTCTTCACCTCGCTGACCAAGCAGGCCATGCCCGTCGTCAGGTACCGCACCCGCGACCTCACCCGGCTGCTGCCCGGCACCGCCCGCACCATGCGCCGGATGGAGAAGATCACCGGCCGCACCGACGACATGATCATCCTGCGCGGCGTCAACCTGTTCCCGACCCAGGTGGAGGAGCTCATCCTTGGCATCCCCGCCCTGTCGCCGCACTTCCAGCTCCACCTGGCCCGCAGCGGCCGCATGGACGCCATGACCGTCCACGTCGAGCGCCGCCCGGACGCGACCCCCGCCGACGCGGAGGCGGCAGGCAGCCAGTTGTCGGCCCAGATCAAGAACACCATCGGGGTCACCGCCGCCACCGTCGTCCAGGATCCCGACACGATCGAGCGCAGCATGGGCAAGATGCGCCGGATCATCGACGAACGCCCCCGCTAGTGTGGCTCGCCGCGGGAAATTCGCGGCGAGCCAGCTCATGCTAATCTGTCTAGACAGGCCTAGACAGATTTTCGGAGGTGACCGTGACGTCGTCAACTCCAGATCACTGGCAGATTCAAGAGGCGAAACAGCGCTTCAGCGAGATGATCCGTGCCGCTGTGCATGACGGGCCGCAGGTCATCACCAGGCATGGCGAGGACGTCGCGGTAGTGGTGGACGTCGCCGAGTACCGCAGGCTTACCCGGCCTGTGGCAGACCTCGCCGGGATCCTGCTCGGCGGGCCGAAACTGGACGACGCTGCAGCCGGGGCGTTCGCGGAAATCGAGGCGGAGCGCAAGGCGGACTTCGGGCGCTCGACCGAGCTTGAGGCGGGCCGGTGACCTACCTGCTCGACACGAACGTGCTGTCAGAGACGCGCAAGCGTGAGCCCGACGCGGGGCTGACCGAATGGATCGCTGCCACCCCGCCCGAGGGGCTGTATGTGTCGGTGCTGACCGTGGGGGAGATCCAGCAGGGGATCGCCCGCATCCGCGGGCGCGCGGACCACCAGCAGGCCGCTGCACTCGAGCGCTGGCTGCGGGACGTGGAACTCGGCTTCGCGGGGCGGATCCTGCCGGTGACGCTTCTCGTGGCATCCACCTGGGGGCGGCGGCAGCACGCGCAGCCCCTCCCCGTCATCGACGGCCTCCTCGCCGCTACGGCCCAGGCGCACGGGATGACCCTCGTCACACGCAACGTCAAGGACTTTCAGCGATCGGGGGTGTGGACGCTCAACCCCTTCACGGCCTGAACCTACAAACACGGCCAGGGCCGCTGCCTACCTGGTCACTGGAGGGTCGGCGTGCGTCTCGACGAACGCCCCGCTAACTCGCCGCGGCCAGTGGCCAGCAAACCTCGGTGCGCCACTGGGCGGTGTCGGGGGTTTCGAGGGGGTCGGAAAGGTAGCGCTCGCGCACCGGGCCGGTCCCGTCGCGGCCGTGGGCGCTGGCGTACGTGCCGAGTGCCGTGTAGGTGCGGTCGACGTCGCGATGCGGGCCGGCGTGCAGCGCGACGGCGAACCGGCCGGCGGGAAGCTCCCAGCGCGCGCCGGTGCCATCCAGCGCAGGCGAGTCTTTGACTGGCAGGTAGACCCGCGCATGCCCGGCGTCCTGCGTGAACAGCTCGTCGTCGAAAAGGCCCCCGACAGGCCCGGTCTGCTCGAGGCCAGCTTCGGTGGCAATCGCCCGAAGGCCGGCCAGCGCGTCCCACCACCAGGAGGCGACATCCCGCCTCAGCACGTCCGCCGCGAAGGAGATCGTGGGCCCGCCGTCGAGCATCCGCTCTTCAACGGCGACGTCCATCGACCCGCCTGCCAGCATCCGCCGCAGTGAATCGACCGCGGCCTCGGTCTGCCGCAACTGCTCGCGCATCCGGTCGAGATGACCGGCGAGGATCGTGTCGCGGGCGGCCAGGTCGGGGGCGGCGAGTACGGCCTTCACATCGGCCACCGGCAGGCCGAGGTCACGGAACCGTCTGACCAGGTGCGCGGAGTGCGCCTGGCCCGGCCGGTAGTAGCGGTACCCGCTGTCCGGATCGATCACGGCCGGCTCAAGCAGGCCCACTTCGTGGTAGTAGCGAAGCGTCTTGATGCTCAGGTGGGTAAGGCGCGAGAACGCCCCGATGCTCAGCCGCTGCATAAGAGAAGTCTCGGCTCTCCGGTAAGGGGAGAGTCAAGCGGCAGGCCGCGGCGGCCCAGGGACCGTGTCGCGTGTTGACTCTCCCCTGGCTGGAGCCCTGAGGGTGGTTCACGAAACACCCAGACCCACCTTGGGAGGCCTCTCGTGAACGCTTCGCAGCCACTCCTGACCCGTCCTGTGCCGCGCGTCCCGGCAGGCCGTGTCCCGGCGGACGCCCCGCCTGCGCGCGCGAATGCGCTGATCGCCGTGCTGGCACTTGCCGGAACCGTTTTCGCGATGATGCAGTCGCTGGTCATCCCGGCCCTGCCGCGGATCCAGGCCAGCCTCGGGACCAGCGCTGACGGCGCAGCGTGGATCTCGACCGCGTACCTGCTGAGCGCCAGCATCCTCACGCCAGTTATCGGCAGGCTCGGCGAGGTGGCCGGCAAGAGGCGGATGATGCTGGCCAGCCTGGCCACGTTCGCGGCCGGCACGCTGGTCTGCGCGCTCGCGGGCAACCTGGTCGAGCTCGTCGCCGGGCGGGTGATCCAGGGCGCGGCGGGCGGCATCTACCCGCTGGCGTTCGCGATCATCAGGGACCGCCTGCCCCGCGAACGGGTCCCCTCGGGCATCGGCCTGGTGTCGTCGCTGCTCGGCATCGGCGGCGGCCTCGGCCTCCTCCTGCCGGGGCCGATCATGGCGCGGCTCGCTTACCAGTGGCTGTTCTGGCTGGCGCTCGTCGTCATCGCTGCCGCACTGATACTGGCCGCGCGCTACATCCCGGCCGACGCTCCGGCCGAAGCCGGGGCCCGGGTTCCGTGGCGCTCCTGCCTGCTGATGGCGGCCGGCCTCTCGGCCGTGCTGATCGCGGTGAGCGAGTCTGCCACCTGGCACTGGGGCGGCCTCAGGACGCTCGGCCTGCTGGCATTCGGCGCGGCGGTCCTGCTGGCATGGGGCCGCGCCGAGGCCCGGAGCAGCGCACCGCTGGTGGACATGAACCTGATGCGGCTGCGCGGTGTGTGGCCGGCGAACGCGGCGGCCACGCTGATCGGCATGGGCATGTACGCCTCGTTCCTGATCATCCCCGAATTCGTGCAGGCGCCCGCGCGGCTCGGATACGGCTTCGGCGCGTCGGTGACCGGGGCTGGCCTGTTCATGTTCCCGACCGCCGCGGCGCAGCTGCTACTCGGCCCGGCGTCGGGGCTGGTCAACCGCAGGTTCAGCCCGCGCGTGCAGCTGATCGCGGGCCAGCTGTGCTGCGCGGCAGGCTTCGCATGCCTCGCGCTACGGCACGGCTCCCCGTGGCAGGTCTACCTGGCCACCTCGGTGCTCGGCGTCGGGTTCTGGCTGTGCCTGGTGGCGCTGCCGAACCAGGTTGTCTCCGCGGTGCCCGCAGCTCGCACTGGATCGGCCACGGCGGTGAACACCGTGGTCCGCAACGCCGGGGGCGCCCTCGGCGCCCAGCTGGCCGCGGCGATCATCGTGTCCTCCGCGCGGGCCGGTGCCCCGGCCGCGGCTGGCTACATCGGCGCCCTGATCCTGTGCGCCGCGGCCACCTGCGCCGGCGCCCTGGCCGCCTGCGCTGCCCCGCGCAGGAGCCCCCGCTAAGCCTCGCCACACCCGTCGATGCTGCATCGCTGACTGCCATATGGGGTGGTCAGCGATCCGCGATCCTTTTTCAGCCGGCGCGGGGTCCCGTGCGCCCAACAGCGGTGCGGAATGGTCGTTCTGCCATTTCCTGGCTGTTCCAGGCGGGGATCAGGCGCCGGCGGCGTGGCCGTCGCGGCGCGACTGCGCCGTTCTGAGCTGCTGCACCAGGGGCAGGACGCGGTGGCCGATGCGCTGGTTGAGCGAGATCTCGGTCCGGGTGCGGGTCACGCCGGGCAGCGCGAGCAGGGTCTGCACGATCTCCTCGAGGTGCAGGTTGCTGCGCGCCGCCACCCGGCACAGCAGGTCGCCCTCGCCCGTCGTGGTGTGGGCCTCGAGCACCTCAGGAATCGCGTTGAGCCGGGAGACCACGTTGTCGAGCTGGCCCTGGGCGAGGAACAGGTGGACGAAGGCGAGCACGGTGAAGCCGAGGCCGCCCGGGCTGATCGCCGGGGCGTGCCCGGCGATGACGCCTTCGCGCTCCAGCCGGGCGAGCCGCGCCTGCACCGTGCCCCGCGCGACGCCGAGCACCCGGGCGTACTCGCGCATGCCGGCCTGAGGCTCCTCAAGCAGCAGGTTCAGCAGGTCGAGGTCTAGCTGGTCCAGTTGCACAGGCCCACAGCTCCGAACACGGTCGAATCTTCCTCGATGACTGAGCCAATGGCTCAACGGGGGTTCTTGATACTAGACCAATAGACCAGTGCGAATCTAGAGTGCCCCTATGACGGCAGCGTTCAGCCCGCGCGTGGCGACCCTCGACGAGCGGTATCAGCGCCAGGACGGCACGATCTACCTCACGGGAATCCAGGCGCTCGTCCGCATGCTCCTCGACCGCACCAGGCACGACCGTGAGCAAGGCCTGAGGACCGCCTGCTACGTGTCCGGGTACGAGGGATCGCCGCTCGGCGGCTATGACATCGAGCTCGCCCGCCACCGCGACCTGCTCGGCGAGCACGGCATCCTGCACCAGCCGGGCCTCAACGAGGAGCTCGCGGCGACGGCGGTGTCCGGCACTCAGCTGGCCGGCCAGGTCGGCGACGCCAAGCAGGACGGTGTAACCGGCATCTGGTACGGCAAGGCCCCGGGCCTTGACCGGGCGACGGACGCACTGCGGCACGCGAACATGATCGGCACCGCGCCCGCCGGGGGAGCGGTGGCGCTGGTCGGTGACGACCCGTCTGCCAAGTCCTCCACCCTGCCGTGTTCTTCCGAGATGGCCCTCGCCGGCCTGATGATGCCGACCTTCTATCCCGCCGACCCGGCCGAGGCCCTGGCGCACGGCAGGCACGCGGTCGAGCTGTCCCGCGCCAGCGGTCTGTGGTCCGCGATCAAGGTGGTCACGGCCATGGCCGACGGTTCGTCGACCGCGCTGGTGAGCCCGTACTGGCAGGCCCCCGACCTGTCGGACCTGCCGGGCGGCCTGCGGGCGTACGGCCACCAGCCGCGGGCCCGGCTGCTCGGCGCGGAGCTGGCCGAGCTTGAGCGCAGCCAGCAGCTCACCCGGCTGCCCATCGCCGCCGAGTACATCCGCCGCAGCGGCCTCAACGTCATTACCGGGCCGCGCCGCGCCCGGATCGGCCTAGTGGCCGCGGGCAAGACCTTCCTGGACGTCCGGCAGGCGCTCGCCGCGCTCGGGCTTGGCGATGACGACCTCGAACGCCACGGCATCCGGCTGCTCAAGCTCGGCGTCATCTACCCGGTTGAGCCGACCGTCGTCGCCGAGTTCGCTGCCGGGCTCGACGAGATCCTGGTCATCGAGGACAAGCGCGCCTTCCTCGAGGACGCGG
>Ga0335075_10007194_pt1 | contig 17133 bp, 15 predicted proteins | sample Lox_Sample_24_FD_206723 | JGI IMG/M metagenome (GOLD analysis project Ga0335075, IMG submission 206723) | Soil microbial communities from Loxahatchee National Wildlife Refuge, Florida, United States - Lox_Sample_2.4 | ecosystem: Environmental > Terrestrial > Soil > Wetlands | place: USA...
ACCGACTGGAAGACGTCCGTCGCATAGTCGCGGGTGTTGGTCGCCACCTCGGGCAGGCGCTGGCCGCCATCATCGCGCACGCTCACGTAGGCCTTCATGGAAAGGCCGATCTGCAACGGATGCTGGGCGAGCTCACGCGGATCGAGCGCAATGCGCACCGGAACCCGCTGCACGATCTTGATCCAGTTGCCGGTGGCATTCTGGGCAGGCAGCAGCGAGAAGGCCGAGCCCGTGCCGGCGCCGAACCCGATGACGTGACCGTGGAACACCGTGCCGCTGCCGTAGAGATCGGAGATCAGCGTGACCGGCTGCCCGACGCGCATGGAATCGAGCTGCGACTCCTTGAAGTTGGCATCGACCCAGACCTGATCGAGCGGCACCACGGCCATCAGCGGCTGCCCGTCGCTCACGTGCTCACCGAGCTGCACGTCGCGCCTGGCGACGAAGCCGGACACCGGCGCCGGCAAAACGGTGCGCGCGTAGTTCAGGTATGCCGCATGCACCGCCGCGGCGGCGTCGCGCACGGCAGGATTGCTCTCGATGGTCGTACCGTCGACCCACGCGCGATTGGCCGCCAGCTGCTGCTGGGCAGCGACCAGCGCCGCCTGCGCCGCTCTGACGGCATCAGAGGCATGCTGCAGCTCTTCCTGAGAGATCGCGCCGCTGCGCTGCAGGCGCGCGCGACGGTCATAGTCGCTCTGCGCCTTCGCGAGGTCGGTGCGCCGGACCAACACGTTGGCCTGCAGCTCCGAGCTGGTCGCGAACAGATTGCGCACCTGGCGCACCGTCTTGGCGAGCTGCGCCTCGGACTCCTGCAGTGTCACCTTGGCGTCCTCAGGGTCGAGACGCACCAGCGGCTGTCCGGCCTTCACGAACTGAGTGTTGTCTGCGCCGATCGCGATGACGGTGCCGGAGACGCGCGGCGTGATTTGCACGACGTTGCCGCTGACGTAGGCATCGTCTGTGTAGACGGAATAGCGCAGGTCACGATCCCAGTAGACGCCCCAGGCGACGCCGATGACCAGGAAGCCGCCGAGAATCAGTGTCAGCCACCGCACCCGGGGACTCTTCCAGAGTGAAGGCTTTGCAGTTTCGTTGTGAGTCGTCATGTCCCAAGCTCCCGGTCACCCTTGTCATTGCCGTGGCGAAAAATGCCTAGGCAAACTTATAGGGGCAAAAAACAGGTTGCCGCCCTCAGGCAGCGTTCTCCAACATGCGCCCGAGCAGACCCTCGAGCTGGCGCGCGTCCGCACGACTGAAGCCGCGCAGGAAGCGATTCTGGATCGACATGGAGAGCTCGCGCAGGCGCGGGTACACTGCGCGCCCCTGGTCGGTCATCTCCAGGTACACCAGCCGCCGGTCCTGCGGGCAGCGCGCCCGGCGGATGAGACCCTTGCTTTCCAGACGGTCGATCATGCGGGTCATGGCTCCAGCGTCGTACGACATCTCCTTGCAGAGATCGGACGCGGACTTCTTCCGCTCCGCCGCCGCGAGGCGCGATATCACGATGAACTGGGCGGCGGTGACGCCGATATCGGCGACATGCCTGTCCGCCACCAGCTCCCGGTCCAGGGCGGCGAGCAGCTCGGTCCGCACCTGGCCTACCAGATGAGCCACGCTCCTGCTCGGCTCGTAGTTTTCGCTGTCGTAGATGGTCCCCAAGATCGCTCTCCGAGAAAATCTCCCTGAAGGGAGATGACGCGGAATATACTTGCCTAGGCTGTCTTTGTCAAGGCGTCTACTGCTTCGGCAATATTGTGACGCGCAGCACGGGAGATGCGCTTTTGCGCGTTCAGGCGGTACGCAAACGGGATGGAGAAGAGATGGTCGGGGCAGCCGGACTCGAACCGGCGACCCTCTGCTCCCAAAGCAGATGCGCTACCAGACTGCGCCATGCCCCGGCCGGGAATGCGAAAGCTTCGCCGCGGGAGAAGCTTCCTGAGTCCCGGCGATGATATGCGAGAATGCCCGCCCCTCAAAGGGCCGGAACGCACCCCGTAATGACGGCGCAACTGATCGACGGCCGCAGCCTGGCGGCGGAGGTCAAAAACCAGGTCCGTGGCAAGATCGAGGCGGCGCTCGCACGCGGCAGCCGCCGCCCCGCGCTCGCCGTGGTCAAGGTGGGTAGCGATCCCGCGTCCGAGGTCTACGTGCGCAATAAGCGCCGGGCGTGCGAGGAGGTCGGCATCCGGTCCGTCGCCCACGATCTCACCAGCTCGACCTCGGAGACGGCCCTGCTCTCCCTGGTGGATGAGCTCAATCGCGACGCGGAGATCGATGGCATCCTGGTGCAGCTGCCGCTGCCGGCGCAGATCCAGCAGACCTCCGTGATCGAGCGGATCGATCCCGTGAAGGACGTGGACGGCTTCCACCCGTACAACGTCGGTCGACTCGCCCAGCGCATCCCCGTGATGCGGCCGTGCACACCCTATGGCGTCATCAGATTGCTCGAGCATGTGGGGGTGCCCTTCAAGGGGCAGCACGCGGTGGTCGTCGGCGCGTCCAATATCGTGGGGCGGCCGATGTCGCTCGAGCTGCTGCTGATGGGTGCGACGACGACAGTCTGCCATCGCTTCACCACGGGACTCGAGGGTTATGTGGGCCAGGCCGACATCCTGGTGGTGGCGGCGGGCAAGCCTGGACTCATTCCCGGGGAATGGATCAAGCCGGGCGCCGTGGTCATCGACGTCGGCATGAACCGCCTGGAGAACGGCCATCTGGTGGGCGATGTGCAGTTCGATACCGCGCGGGAGCGGGCCGGCTGGATCACACCCGTGCCCGGCGGCGTCGGCCCCATGACGGTCGCCATGTTGATGCACAACACACTGGAGTCGTTCCACCGCCGCAGCGAGCGGCCGATCTGAGCCGCCAGGGCGGCAAGGTTGGCGGCAATATCTTGCCGCTGCAATGGCGTGCGTCGCGACCTTACAACTGGTCACACCTGGTGCGATGGGGATTGGCGGACACTCCTGCGCGGCATTCCCATGCGAGGAGAGAGCAAGATGATCAGCGGCATCGGCGGGAGCTACCCCTACCCGCCCTACGGCAGCAGCGGCACGACGTCCGCCGCGAGCGGCACATCCGGCACATGTAACGGCTCGGGCGCGTTTTCCTTGAATGCTGCGAGCGCAGCGGGCGCATCGAGCATCGCGCAGAGCAGCCTCACAGCGGCGGCTTCGGCCGCCGCCACTACGGCCGCCAGCAGTTCCACGACCCAGGCGACGGCACCGGCTCACGCTCATCACGGTCATCACGGCCATGGGCAAGGGAGCGGCGGGTCCAACTCGCTGCTGTCGATGCTGCAGCAGAGTCAATCGACGGATGACAGCTCCAGCGATGCGACGGCATCGATTTTCGGCGCGACATCCGCGTTCGGCGCGACATCCGGCTTCGGTGCAGCGTCCGCTTTCGGCGCGGCGACCGCCAGCACATCCGGCTCGTCGGTGACATCGACACTCGACGCGTTCGCGTAGCGCCCGAATGAGGCGGCGGGTCCGATCTAGGCCCGCCGCCACTCCGTCCGGCCATCGGGCTTGTCTTCCAGGATCACGCCGGCCTTCGAAAGCTGCTCGCGGATCCGGTCGGACTCCGCCCAATTCCGCGCTCTGCGCGCGGCGGCGCGGGCGGCGATCCATTGCTCGATCTCCGCATCGGTGGCCTGCAGTGCCGCCGCCTGATCCGGCTTCGCCAGCCGGAACCACTGCTGCGGCAGCGTGAGCCCGAGCACACCGGCCAGCGAGCGCAGCTCGGCGGCCAGTCCCGCGGCGCGCGCCCCATCCTGAGCGTCCTTCGCAGTGTTGATCTCGCGACTCATCGCCTGCAGGACCGCGATCGCCTCCGGTGTGTTGAAATCGTCGTCCATCGCCTCCTGAAAGCGCTCGACGTATTCCCGCGTCGGCGCCGCCTCCGGCAGGTCGCGCAGCGCCATCATGATCCGTTCCAGCGCCGCATCCGCCTGCGCCAGCTGCTCCAGCGAATAGTTGATCGGCCCGCGGTAGTGGCTCGAGAGCACGAAGTAGCGCAGCACCTCCGGGTGCCGCAGCGCCTTGCCGAGCACCTCGCGCACGGTGAAGAAGTTGCCGAGCGACTTCGACATCTTCTCGTTGTCGACGTTGACGAAGCCGTTGTGCATCCAGATCTCGGCGAAGCGGTCGCCGGTGGCCGCGCAGCTCTGGGCGATCTCGTTCTCGTGATGCGGGAACTTGAGGTCCAGGCCGCCGCCGTGGATGTCGAAATGCGAGCCCAGGAGCGCCACCGACATCGCGGAGCACTCGATATGCCACCCCGGGCGTCCCTTGCCCCATGGCGAGTCCCACGCCGGCTCGCCGGGCTTGGCATGCTTCCAGAGCACGAAATCGAGCGGATCGCGCTTCGATTCGTCCACCTCGACGCGCGCGCCGGCGCGCAGGTCCGCCAGCCGCTTGCCGGAAAGCCGGCCGTAGCCGTCGAACTTCGCGACCGCATACATGACATCGCCGTTCGCGGCGACGTAGGCGTATCCGCCCACGATCAGTCTCTCGATCATGCCGACGATGGCCGGCAAATACTGCGTGGCGCGGGGCTCGTGGTCGGGCCTCATCACGCCGAGCGCGGCGCAGTCCTCGTGCATCGCGGTGATGAACCGCTCCGTGAGGGCGCCGATGGGCTCGCCGTTCTCCGCCGCCCGCCTGATGATCTTGTCGTCGATATCCGTGATGTTCTGCACGAACGTCACGCGATAGCCGCGGTATCGCAGGTATCGGTTGACCATGTCGAACACGATCAACATGCGCGCGTGGCCGACGTGTATGAAGTTGTAGACCGTCATGCCGCAGACATACATCCGGACCTCGCCGGGGGTGATCGGCTGCAGCGCTTGCTTCTCTCCGGTGAGCGAGCTGTGGATGCGGATCATGTCGTCTGCGTCGTATGATTGAGCGAAATGGGATGTCAGGCGAAGCGCGCCAGGCGCGCCTGCGCCGCGCCTTCCGGCATGGCCTTGAGAAGGGGCGCGAGTTCCGGCCCGTGGGCGCGGCCGGTGAGCGCGAGACGCAGCGGCATGTAGAGCTGCGCGCCCTTACGGCCGGTCGCCGCCCGCACGGCCGAGGCGATAGCCGGCAGGTCGTTGCCATGGCTCGCCGCGGCCGCGGCCGCGGCCGCAAAGTAGCTTTCGCCCGCCTCGCGGATGACCGCCTCGCCGTCGGCGTCCAGTGCCGGCGGCGGCCCGAAGACGATCCGCGCCCAGGGCTGTGCATCCTGAGGCAATTCCACGTTGGGCAGCACCGCGGCGACGAACGCGCTCGCCGCCGACTCGCTGAGTCCGGCAGGCAGTATCGGCGCGAGCCACGCCCGCGCCTCCGCGGCCGGCAGATGGTGCGCCGCCTCCTTCTGCCATACGCGCAGCTGCTGCGCATCGAAGTGTGCCGATGACCGCCCCAGGTGAGCGGGATCGAACGCGCGCGCCATCGCCCCGAGGTCGAGCACCCCATGCTCGCCGCTCGAGTGCCCGAGGCGAAAGAGATGGTTGCACAGCGCTTCCGGACGATAGCCGCTGTCGCGATACTCGCGCACACTCGTTGCGCCGTGCCGCTTGGAGAGCGGCGCGCCGTCGGGGCCCAGAATCAACGACACATGGCCATAGCTCGGCGCGTACAGACCCAGCGCCTCCAGGATGAGCAACTGCCGCGGCGTGTTGGCCAGATGATCCTCGCCGCGCAGCACCTGCGTGACGCCCATGGACGCATCGTCGACGGCATTGCTGAAGAAGAACGCGGCGGTGCCATCGGTTCGCCGGACGATGAAGTCGCCGATGTCATCCGAGAGGAAGCTCTGCGGGCCATGGACCAGGTCCACGAACTCGATGCGCCGCCCCGTGGGCACCCGGAACCGCAGGCTGGCGGACAGCCCCTGCGCGCGCTTGCCGCTGCGCTGCTGCGGGGATAGATCGCGGCAGGTGCCGGCATATCGCGGCGGACGGCCCGAGCCGAGCTGCGCGCGGCGCGCGGCCTCGAGCTCGAGCGGGGTGCAGAAGCAGGGATAGGCCAGCTGCTGCCGCTCCAGCGCCTCGAAGAAGCGGTCGTAGAGCGCACTGCGCTGCGATTGGCGGTAAGGTCCGCGGCCATCCTCCCGGTCCGGTCCGGCGTCCCAGTCCAAGCCGAGCCAGCGCAGGTCCGCGAGCACCACCTGCAGATGCGACTCCTGGCTGCGCTGCGCGTCGGTATCCTCGATGCGCAATAGGAAGCGGCCCCCGGTGCGCCGTGCCAGCAGAAAGTTAAATAGCGCCGTGCGCGCGTTGCCGAGGTGCAATTCGCCCGTCGGGCTCGGCGCGAAGCGCGTCACCGCACCGCCGGCGAACCCTGCGGGAGCTGTGCTGTCCATTCCGGTCATGGCGGCAATGGTACGGGGTTTGCCGCGGTAGCGACATCGTCCAGCCCCCGGGGCTGCGGCGCTGCTAAGATCCCGCCCTGACGATTCACGCGACGGAGACCAGATGCGCGCCCGCCACCGGACCCTGACACTGAGACTCACTCTCGCCCTGACGGCCGTCTGCGCCGGCCTGTTCATCGCGCAGCCCGCGGCGCGCGCCGATGACGCGACCTCCTCCAATCCGGAGGTGCGCGTCAATACGAACATGGGCTCCTTCGTGGTCGAGCTGTACCCCGATCGCGCGCCGCTCACGGTGGCCGACTTCCTGCGCTACGTGAAAGAGGGCTTCTATACGAACACCCTCTTCCACCGCGTGGTCGCCAACTTCGTCATCCAGGGCGGCGGACACGATGCGAACCCGCCTTATGCGCTCAAGCCCACCTATCCTTCGATCGACAACGAGTCGGGAAACGGCCTGCAGAACAAGCGCGGCTCCGTCGGCCTGGCGCGTGCCGCCGGTCCTCACACCGGCAACGCCCAGTTCTACGTCAACCTGGTCGACAACCCGGAGCTCGACCCGTTGCCCACCCGGTGGGGCTACGCGGTATTCGGCCAGGTGGTACAGGGAATGGACGTCGTCGACCGTATCGGCGTCGTCGCGACGGGCGCCTTCGGGCCTTTCAAGGCCGACGCACCACTGAAGCCGGTCATCATCCAGAGCATCGACGTGATCAGCCCGCCGGGGCTTTCGACACCTCCGGCTGGCACACCTCCCGCGGGCACGCCGCCCGCTGGCACGCCTCCCGCTGGTACACCGCCCGCGGCTGCGCCGTCGGGAACGCAGTCGGGCGCACCATCGTCAGGTACTTCGGCATCGGGGACGTCACCGTCCGCAGCGTCGCCATCCGAACCCTCGCCGTCGGGCGCAGCGCCCGCCAGTACACCACCACCATTGGGCACGCAGCCGCCTTCAGCCACGAAGCCGGCCAACCCGCCTCCGGGAACGCCCCCGGCGAAGGCGCAATCGAACGAGGCCGACCAGCCTGACGGCATCTGACCGATACCTCTTCGTCTCCGATGTGCACCTCGACGCCGCGGCCCCGGAGTCGCAGCGGCAGTTCGTGGAATTCCTGCGCACCGAGGCCACGAGCTCCGTGCGCGCGCTCTACATCCTGGGCGATCTGTTCGAGAGTTGGGTGGGGGATGATGATGCGACGGACGAAAGAAGCGAGGTGGTCGCGGCACTGCGCGATGTGACTGGCAGCGGCGTCGCCTGCTTCCTGCTGCACGGCAACCGCGACTTTCTCATCGGCGAGGACTTCTGCCGGCAGGCGGGCTGCCAGTTACTGCCCGACCCCGTGTTGACCGAGATCGGCGGCGAGCGCGTGCTGCTGACTCACGGCGATGCGCTCTGCACCGACGACCACGCCTATCAGGAGCTGCGCAGCACCGTCAGGAATCCCGGCTGGCAACGCCGCTTCCTGAGGCTCTCGCTGCAGGACCGGCAGCTGCTCGCCAACGAGGCACGCGCCGGCAGCCGCGCGCACACCGCGCGCACGATTCCGAAGATCATGGATGTCAATGCCGCGGCGGTCACAGCGGCATTCGAGGCTACCGCCGTGCGCCGGATCATTCACGGCCACACGCATCGGCCCGCGATCCACGATGCGCTGGTGGCGGGTCACCCCGTCCAGCGCATCGTGCTGGGCGCCTGGTACGAGCAGGGCAGTTATCTCGTCTACGAGAACGGCCGTTACGAATTGCGATCGCTGCCCCGCTGAGAGTCGTTACTGCGGCGGCGGCGGCGGTGGCGGTCCGTCTCCAGGATGCGGACCCCACTTGCCCATCGGTCCATGCATGCCCATCGGTCCGTGCATGCCCATGGGGCCACGCATGCCCATGCGTCCACCCCACATGGAATGGCGATGCCGGTCGGGCATGAGCAGCTTCAGCTTCTTCATCTGTGTCGGGCTCAACACCTGACCCAGCTTGGCGAGCGTCTCGGTATGCGCGGCGCGGCGGGCCTCCATCGCCTGTTTCATGGCCTGCTCCATGCGGCTGTGCTCGGCCGTGACGATGGCCTGCACCTGCTGCTTCTGGGCCGGTGTCATGTCGAGGAGCACCGCCAGCCGGTCCAGCCGTTTCTGCTCCATCTTGGCGCGCTCCGCCTGCCATTTCTGCTGCCACTGCTGGCGCTTCGCCTGCCAGTCCGCGTGCGTGCCGGATGGCGGCGTCTGAGCGAACGCCAACCCGGAGGCACAGAGCATGGCCACCAGGACAACACTACGTCGCATCGTCATCGACCGTACCCCTGTTTGGGCTTGACTGGCGGGTACTGTAGCCGGCCGCCGCCCGGGGCACCGTAAGCAATGTTTAAACGGCATGGGGGCGCGGATATCGGGCTCAGCGGCGGCGCGGCAGGGTGAGGCGTGCGTCCAGTCCCCCCTCCGACCGGTTCATGAGCACCAGGGAGCCTCCATGCGCCTGCGCAACGTCCCGCGCGATGCTGAGCCCCAGGCCCGTGCCGCCGGTATCGCGGTTGCGCGAGGATTCCAGGCGATAGAAGGGCTCGAAGACCCGCTCGAGCTCTTCCGCGGGGATGCCCGGCCCGTCGTCGCAGACGCTGATCTCGAGTTGCGGGCCGTCCCGCACCAGGATGCGCGCACGGTCGCCGAACTTGACGGCATTGGCCACGAGGTTGGTGATGCAGCGTTTCAACCCCTGCGGCTTGCCCGGCAGGGGCGCGAGCGCGCGCCCTTCCAGAGTCACATCCTTGCCCATCTCAGTGAACTCTCCGCGCACGGTCTCGAGCAACAGGTTGACGTCGACCGGCTCCAGCGCCTCCTCGTCATTGAGGTTGCGAAAGAGCGCCAGCGCGCCGTGCACCATGCTCTCCATCTCATCGAGCTCCTTGCTGAAGCGCGCCTGCAGCGCGCCGTCGTCGATGTGCATCTCGACCTGCAGCCGCAGCCGTGTCAGGGGAGTCTTCAGGTCATGCGACATGGCGGCGAGCACCCGCGTGCGGCTGTCGAGATAGCGATGCAGCCGGTCCTGCATGGTATTGAAGGCGTGCGCCGCGCGGCGCAGCTCCCTGGCGCCCTCCTCCTGCAGCTTGGGCTGGCGGATGCTGCGCCCGAGATTGTCGGCCGCAACCACGAGCCGCGACAGCGGGCGGGTGACACCGCGCGCGACGACATACATCGTGATGACCAGCACGACGACGAGCAGGATGAGATTCATCATGAGGCTCGGCGGCAGCGGCGTGCCCGGCGACACGCGCGTCACACGGTAAATGATCGTCGAGCTGTCAGGCAGACGGACATCGACGTCGTACGACTCAGTGGGCCGATCGGTGGTCGGACCGAAGAACGGCGATGGAATGGGAATGACGCTTCCTGCCGGCGCGACGGCGGGATGCACCTCTACATCGTACCCGCTGCCGAGCTCCGTGAGCAGCTGCTGCGTCAGAACTCCCTCGACATCGGAAACGAACGGCAGCTGAATGAAGATGCGCGGCCAGAATGGGCTCTCGGGCGGCGGGCGCACATCGCGTCGCAGCGCATGCCGGCGATGGGGCTCAGGTAGCGGACCTGCGGGCGGTGCGCTCGGCGGCGCAGGCCCGAGCCCGAGCGGTGGCAGCAGCAACGGCCTGTCGGCCCGGGCGAGATCGTTGGCTTCGCGATGTCTGGGTCGGCCGCGCATGGCGAGTCTGCCCGCCTGCTCCTGCAGCATCTCGACAGTCGCGGCGCGCTGCCCGGCGGGAAGCTGCTCGAGGAGCAGCGTGATCTCGGTGATGCGCCGCGACCACTCCCGCACACTGCTGTCGACGACGAAGCGTTCCCGGTCGCGCGCAAACAGGTACAGGCTCGCCGCCTGCGCCAGGATGACGGCGATCACCAGAGCGGCGATCAGGCGGCCGAACAGGGACTGCGGCCAGAGTGACAGGCGTATGCCGCGATCCGACAGTCAGGTGGTCTCCACCGGTACGCCGATCACATAACCCTCGCCGTACACGGTCTTGATGATTTGCGGCGCGCGCGCATCGTCGCCCAGGATCTGCCGCAACCGGCTGACCCGCACGTCGATGCTGCGATCGAAGGGATCCGCTTCGCGGCCCCGCAGCAGCTCGGTGAGCTGCGCCCGCGACAGAACCCGATTGCCGGCCGAGAGAAGTACCGCAAGCAGACGGTATTCCGCGCCACTGAGCGCGACATCCTTGCCAGCCGCATCGGTTAGCGTCCGTCGTGTCGTATCCAACCGCCAATCCCCGAAGGCAAATCCGCGAACCAACTGCGGGTTCGGATCGCGGGGCGTGCTGGCCGCGCGCCGCAGCACCGCCCGAATCCGCACCAGCAGCTCCCGGGGATTGAACGGCTTCGGCAGATAGTCGTCGGCGCCGATTTCCAGTCCGACGATTCGGTCGACGTCCTCACCGCGTGCCGTCAGCATGATCACCGGAATCTGCGAATGGGTGCGCAGCTCCCGGCACAGCGTCAGGCCGTCCTCGCCGGGCAGCATCAGGTCGAGCACGATCAGATCGACCGCGGCCCGATCCAGGACCCGGCGCATCTCGCGCCCGTCCGCGACGGCCGTGGTGCGGAATTCGTTCTTCTCGAGATACTGACTCAACAGCGAGCGGATCTCGCGGTCGTCGTCGACGATGAGGAGGTGGGGACGGTCGGCCATCGGAAGAAGATAAACGCGGCGGGGGCAAGGCTTGTGTAAGGAACTGTTATTCCACGGGATCCGGCAGGTTAGCGGCCGGCGGACCGGAGTGGAAGCGCAGCTGCTCATCGGGCGCCGTGGCGAGGCGCGCCTCGTGCCCGGCCAGCTCCCGCAGCCTCTGCCGCCAGCGCGGCTCCACCTCCTGCGCCAGATCGAGGTACTGCTCGAAGTGCCGTGCCTCGGAATGCGCGAGCTGCGCATAGAATCCGCCGACCTCCGCCGGCAGCCGCGGGGCGAGCAGCTGGAAGCGCTCGCAGGAGCGCGCCTCGATCAGCGCACCGGTGAGCAGCAGATCGAGCTTGCGTCCGGGGTCGGCCGTGCGCAGTGCCGACCGCAGCCCGGCGGCATAGCGCCCCGGCCGCTGCCGCTCGAAGGGCACCGCCAGCGCCAGCATCAGCTTCTGCACCTGCTCGAAGTGCCGCAGCTCCTCGCGCGCGAGGCGCGACAGAGCGGTCCCCAGGCGCCGATCTTCCGGATAGGCGAACATCAGCGCGAGGGCCGTCGAGGCGGCCTTCTTCTCGCACTGCGCATGATCGTTGAGCAGCTCGCGCCAGCGGCCGGCCGCCGCCTGCACCCAGGCCTCGGGAGTCGGCGCGTGCAGGACTTCCGCTGCTGCGTCCCTCATGGACTCAAGCCGGCTCCAGGAACCGCGCGAGCTGCCGCTCCAGCGCCTCCGCGGCCTCGAGCGCGGTCGCGAAGCGCTCCCCCGGCTCCTTCGCCAGCAGCCGCTCGAGCAGGGGCTGCAGCCCATTGAGACCGGAGGCCAGCTGCGGCACCGGCTCCTTGCGATGCTTGTAGATCACCGCCATCGGGCTGTCGGCCCGGTAGGGCTTGCCGCCGGTCAGCATCTCGTAAAGGATGATGCCGAGACTGTAGAGGTCGCTGCGCCCGTCGGTGGGCTCGCCGTGCCCCTGCTCCGGGCTCATGTAGTGGGGCGTGCCGAAAATCAGCCCGCGCTCCGTGAGGTCCAGCCTCTGCGCCGCGTCCTTCGAGAGCCCGAAGTCGATGAGCGCGATGCTGCCGTCCTCCCGCAGCATGACGTTGCCGGGCTTCAAATCGCGATGGACCACGTCAGCCGCATGCAGCGCCGCGAGCGCCTTCGCTATCGCTGCTGCAACGCGCACGGCCCAGCGGGGTGCGACCGGCGACTTCATGCGACGACGCAGGTCGCCGCGCGCAAAGTACTCCATCACCAACCATGCGTGCTCATCGCTGACACCGAGATCGAAGAGCCGCACGATGCCGGGATGCTGGATGCGCTGCGCGATCTCGTATTCCTGCAGGAAGCGCAGAAACGAGTCCGGCGCCTCGCCATGCTCGGGCTGATCGCGCACCACTTTGAGAGCGACCAGGGAACGGTTGGCGAGACGCTCCGCCAGGAAGATGTCGGCACGCGTGCCGGAAGCCACCTGGCGCACGCGCCGGTAGCCGCGTATGAACGCGCCGCTGAAGCATTCCGACTCCGGCGCGGTGCGCAGGTCCGCCGTCTTGCCCGGGAGGGTTTCCTGAGGCATTGGCACTTATATCATGTCCGGGACAGCTTCAGTCCGATCACCAGATCGGCGACGTTGGTTCCTGTGGGACCGGTGCGCACCAGCGCGTCCGCGGCGGCGAGCGCCGTGCCGGAATCGGCTCGCGACAGGCAATCCTCGGGATCGAGCCCGGCGAGCGCCACGCGCGCGCACGTTTCCGCATCCACCAGCCCTCCCGCCGCTTCTGTCGGACCATCCGTCCCGTCGGTGCCGACCGCGAGGAGCAGCAGCTGCGGGTAATCGCGCAGGAACCGGGCCGCCGCAAGCGCCAGGTGCTGATTGCGTCCGCCGCGACCGGGGTACGGCGGCAGCAACACCGTCGACTCGCCGCCCCAGATCCGGACCTGTGTGTTGCCAACGAGGAGCTCGTGACTGAAGCGCGCGGCGAGGCGCGCCGCATCGCCATCGAAACGCCGGCGCACGCATTCGGCACTGAGCCCGCGCTGGGAAGCCTCCAGCGCAACAGCCTGCATCGCGTCGTCCACGGAGGCGACGATCTGCCGCTCGATGAGGTCCCGGCCCATCGCCGCACCGAGGAGGCCCGAGCCGATGACGGCCGGGTCGTCCCCCGGCACATCCGATAGGAACAGGGCCCGCGCCGCGCGGCCGGCAAGACGCGCCGCGAGGCGGCCGCCCTTGATCCGGGAGAGGCGGGCGCGGCTCGCATTGAGCTCGCCGATCGGCACACCCTGCGCCAGCGCGCCGGCAGAAAGCTGTTCGAGCTGCGCGAGCGAGACGCCGGGCTCGAGCACTTCCACCAGGCTGGATGAGCCGCCCGAGATGAGAAAGAGCGGCGACACCGCGGCGGGCAGGGCATCCACCCAGTCGAGCAGCCGCTGCCCGGCGGCGAGCGAGCGCTCGTCGGGTACCGGATGAGCGCTCTCGTACGCCTCCGCGCCGGGGAGCGACAGCAGCTGCGGCGCGAGATGACCGGTTTTCGTGATGACCAGCAGCCGCTCGAGCGAAGAGCCCAATGCGTCGGCGGCCCCGAGCGCCATGGCAGCGGCCGCTTTGCCGACCGCCGCCGCCCAGACGGGCCCATCCTGCCGCGCCAGCGGCCTCGCAAGCAGCGCCTCGCGCACACATCTGCGGCCCTCGACACGCGCGAGGCCGGCGTGCAGCAGATCGAGCAGGAGGAGTTGGCGATCGACGGTCAGGATGCCCGGACCCAGCGCTGGCGCTATCCGCGGATCACTTTCAGCGGGCGCCGCTCACGCAGCTTCTTCGCCTCGTCCGAGCGCTCGAGCTGCAGCCGCTCCAGGTATTCCGGCGTGACATCGCCGGTAACGTACTCGCCGGAGAAGCACGACGTATCGAACTCCTCGATGCGCGCATCTTCGTGCTTGCAGGCGGCGATCAGGTCGTCGAGGTCCTGATAGATCAGCCAGTCGGCGCCGATGAGCTCCGCCACCTCATCGAGGCGGCGCCCGCTCGCCACCAGCTCCCGGGCGGCCGGCATGTCGATGCCGTAGACGTTGGGAAAGCGCACCGGCGGCGCGGCGGAGGCGAAATAGACCCTGCGCGCGCCGGCCTCGCGGGCCAGCTCGATGATCTGCGCGGAGGTCGTGCCGCGGACGATGGAGTCATCCACCAGCAACACGTTCTTGCCGCGGAACTCCAGATCGATGGCGTTCAGCTTGCGGCGCACCGACTTCTGCCGCTCCTCCTGGCCGGGCATGATGAAGGTGCGGCCGATGTAGCGGTTCTTGATGAAGCCTTCGCGATACTTGAGGCCGAGCCGCTGCGCCAGCTGCAGCGCGCTCGTGCGGCTGGTATCGGGGATCGGAATGACCACGTCGATGTCGTGGTTGGCGCGCTCGCGCAGGATCTTCTCCGCGAGGCGGTCGCCCATGCGCATGCGCGCGCGGTAGACGGAGATGTTGTCGATCTTGGAGTCGGGGCGGGCGAAGTACACGTATTCGAAGATACAGGGAGTGTGGCGCACGCTCGCGACGCACTGGTGCGAATGCAGCCGGCCGCCCTCGTCGATGAACACGGCCTCGCCCGGTGCGATGTCGCGCACCAGGCGGAACGAGAGGCTGTCGAGCGCTACGCTCTCCGACGCGAGCATCCACTCCGGGCCGCGCGGCGTATCGCGCTGCCCGAGCACGAGGGGACGGATGCCGTTGGGATCGCGGAAGCCGAGTATGCCGTGCCCGATGATCGTCGCCACCACGGCGAAGCCGCCGCGACAGCGGCGATAGACGGCGTTGAGCGCCGCGAACACGTCGGCCGGCGTGATGCGCGGCGTGCCGATGCGTTGCAGCTCCGAGGCGAAAACGTTGAGCAGCACCTCGGAGTCTGAGGTGGTGTTGAGGTGCCGGCGATCCTCGCGGATCAGGACTTCGGCGAGCTCGGTGGCATTGGTCAGGTTGCCGTTGTGCGCCAGGCAGATGCCGTACGGCGAGTTGACATAGAAGGGCTGCGCCTCGGAGGCACTCTCGCAGCCGGCGGTGGGATAGCGGACGTGCCCGATACCGGCGTTGCCCTTGAGCTCCAGCATGTGGTGCTGCTGGAAGACATCGCGCACCAGGCCCCTGCCCTTGCGCACGCAGAGCTCCCCCTCACCGTAGGTAGCGATGCCGGCGGCGTCCTGCCCGCGATGCTGCAACACCGTCAATGCATCATAGATCCGCTGGTTGACCGCGCTCGTTCCGACGACACCGACGATTCCGCACATGGGCTACCTCACTTCAGTCCGCGCCGACGAGGACGCGTAAGCCGCTGGCCACCGAGTTGCCATACGGGAGCAGCATCGAATGCCGCCACCACCCCTCGCCATCGAGCTTGAGCAGCTGCCCGAGGATGACGAACACCCCGATCAGCACGAATCCGCGCGCCGTGCCGAACAGGAACCCGAGGAAGCGGTCCATGCCGCTGAAGATCGAGAGCCGCGCGTAATGGCCGACGATGGCGCCGACTCCGGCACCGAAGAGCAGAATGAGCGCCACGATGATCACCCGCGCCGCCCAGGGCCGCACGTAGTGAGAGGCGAGCAGGCCGCCGAGATGCGGCTCGATCAGGTCGGCAAAATGCCACGCCACGAAGAGGGCCAAGATCCAGGTACAAAGCGCGATCGCCTCGCGCAGGAACCCGCGTACGGCGCCCACGATCGCCGACAGCGCGATGGCCGCGATCACCAGATAGTCGGCTATGTTCATGGAACAGAGTGCGCGCGGGTGGTCCAGGAAACCGCGGCGGATTGTACAAGAGCGGTCGCGCTGTCGCTCGGAAACGCATCACCTTACCGGCAGCAGCTCGCCATGGTGGCCGAGCCCCCGCAGCCGCGCCGCGAGCCGCTGCGCGCCCGCCCGATCGTGCGCGGGGCCTGCGCGCACGCGCCAGAGCACACGCGAGCCGGCGCGGGCCGGAGACACCGACATGCGAAAGCCTCTGCTTGCCAGCGAGCGCGCCAGGCGCTCGGCATTCTGACGGCTGGCAAAACTGCCAAGCTGCACCACCCATGCCGTGGACGGGCCCGAAGCGCGGGCCTCTCGCGCCACCGGACGTGGGGGCGGATTGGACCGTTGCAACCCGGCCGCTTCCTGCGGTGCGGCCGCGCGAGCGGGATTCCGGACCGGAGCGGGGCGCGGGCTGCTGGCGGCGCTTCGAGCAGAGCTTGGAGCCGGAGTATCCGGCGAGGTATCAGGTGAAGTTTGCGGCGAGGTCGCCTGCGCTGGCGACGGCGTCTGCGCCGACGTCGCCGCGGCATCGCTGTCGTGCGGCGGCTGCGGCGTCCCGCTGAGAGTCAGCGTGTAGGAGCGAAGCGGCGGCTGCGCATGCGCAACCGGTCCAGCGCCAACTGACGCGGATGCGGCCGGCGCCGACTGGGTCCGGACCGGTCCGGTCAGGAGCTCCGGAACCAACAGTACGATCAGGGCCACCAGGATGATGGCGCCCGTCAGTCGCTCTTTCACGGGCCGGAGTATACCCCAAGCCACTCGAGCGCCGGCCCCACGGTGTGAACGGAGCCACAGACGACCACGCGATCGCCCGCTCGCGCCGCCGTGCGTGCCGCCTCGCAGCCCTCGCGCACCGAGCCGGCCAGAGTCGGGTCGCGCGGGATGGGCGCGAGGCGCCGCGCCAGCTCCGCGGCGGAGATCCCGCGAGGTCCGTCCAGCGAGCAGAGGAACCAACGGTCGAACGCGGGCGCGAGCGCGCGTGCGATCGCCGGCGCGTCCTTGTCACCCAGAATGCCGACGACGCCGAGCGTGCGCCCCTGACAGGGCCGCTCGGCGAGTTGCATCGCCAACACCTCGGCGGCGGGCGGATTGTGCGCGATATCGAGAACCCACTCGACCGGGCCCGGCACGATCTGAAACCGGCCGGCGAGCCGCACGCGGCGCAAAGCCGCCGCGACGGTGCGCGGGTCGAGCGCGGCGCGCACCTTCTGTGCGACACCCCATCGCTCGCCGTGCAGCGCCAGCGCCTCGAGCGCGGCGAGCGCCGTCGCCGCATTGCGATACTGGATCGAGCCGGCGAGCACCGAGGGTGGCAGATCGGCAAACTGCAGCCGGGCTCCCCGGTAGCT
>Ga0335075_10007198_pt1 | contig 17127 bp, 22 predicted proteins | sample Lox_Sample_24_FD_206723 | JGI IMG/M metagenome (GOLD analysis project Ga0335075, IMG submission 206723) | Soil microbial communities from Loxahatchee National Wildlife Refuge, Florida, United States - Lox_Sample_2.4 | ecosystem: Environmental > Terrestrial > Soil > Wetlands | place: USA...
GACGTCGTTCACTCCAAGATTAGTTGTACCAGATATCGATCGAAGGAAGGCAGAGACCACTGCTGGGTCTGTTGCAAAGGCAGCCCGTTCAACGGTCATGACAGCCGGAGAACCAGCGATGGAGCCGTACAGGGCTATTCGTCGGCCATTTTGGTCTGCAGGGGCTTTGTCAATGAGGGCCGTTTGAAGCTTAAGGGAGTGTCTCTACCTTGATTGAGCAATCTTTCGAACTCGAATTGTGGGATTAAGGCCTCTGCGGCTGACTTGGTCTCTTCAGTCATAGCGGAGAGAGATTTAAGAAGCAATGCTCAAGAGAGCAATGTGGAAACAAAGCGAACTTTTATGGTACGCAAGCAGGAGCAGTAGAATGTGTGATTGGCAGAAAGCTTGCGTTAACTTGAAGATCGTTCAGTGCTACACTGTCCGTTACCTGGCGGGTAGGACTTGGGGGAACGTGTCGTTGAGAAGATTTCAATAAATACAGTTGTGGATTATGAAAGAGCACCAAAATTGACAACCCCCGTCCGGGAAACGGGGGAGCAGCTGTACCTGCATGAGTAGCGTTGCGTAGCTTTGGCTAGGCATGCCTTAGGCCGGATTATTCTGCCTATCTGCCAGTTTACGAGAGCCACTGCTACTGGTAAACAGCTTCATACAAGTCTGGCTGATGTAATCGAGCTTCTTGCTTACTATCCAAGTGAATGATCGAACAGTGGACTGAGCTGACTTCAGATCCGATGGTGACGAGCAGCCTCTTACGTGGTATCTCGCTTCCTACATTCTGCACCCACGTACTAAACGAAATAACTGCTAAGGTACCTTCCTTTGCTGGACTCGTTTTTCGTTCTCGTCAGGCCGGCTTCCTTCTTTGATCTCGTGGATTCTCCCTGTCTTCTTTTCCCCTCTCACTGTTTCAATCGACTGTGCCGTCGTCACTGATTCTGTCTCACATGTCGAGATTGCCTTCTTCGCCCACCATATCCTCTATGGAGGAGCGGTCCTCGATGACCAATGCGAAATTCATCATCCCGTTCTTGTACCTCTAGAATTGATTCCGCAGCTCCTGAACTGCCATGATGGAAAGGATGTCTCTGGTGTTGATATGAACCAAATTGGACACAGACTTTGCTGACCCGTCCACAGAGAGATCTTTGTTATAGACATAGTGCTGCCTGGGGTTGATGAGCTCTGGGAAGTTGGAGTGCGATGATGCAACGATAAAGTCCTCGCTTGAAAGGGGTATGCTGAATGGTCTCTTGCGTATGGAAGGAACGCTAGTATTCAGGAGCAGACGGGTGGTGTTCGGTGTTGCTCTGCAAACGGAGCAGATGCGAGCCGACATTCTGTGATTTCAAAGAGACTTGTGCGGTACCATAGTAGCGCATCGTTCCAAATTCCGTGCGAGAATATATAGGTAGCCATGCTGAAGCAGAACATGTCTTAGAGATATTTGTGATCGGAATAGACATGGGCTGCGTGAAATGTGTAGTATGAAGTCCGTTGAAATGAGTGCCTTTCCTTTGCTTCCAACGATACGGTTGGTTCAGACGCTAGGCGAGACCATTCCCTTCGATTGACGCAAAGGTCCTCGTCTGGTGCCGCACTTCTCAAACGTTAAGAATGCTGGGATGTTTGCATCTTGTTTTTCTAAATTGCGTCATCTAGACAGTATATCTTGTCCGTTCGCCATGAGCATCCCTACCCTGCGCTCCCTCCCGAGCGGCCAAACAAAAATAGACAAGTTGCCCGCGTCAGCGGTTATGGTCTGTTGTTCTTGCCCGGCTTTCATGACCGCAATGACGCGAACCTCAATATACTATCAACTCATAAATGCCTGTCCGCTGGGTTATCAAACAGAGCTTTCAGAGCTCTTGAATCAGCACCGCACAGGAGCTTTCACGCCATATCGGATCGAGATATTCGTCAATATGCTGACGAGAGTGGCGGTTGTCCAACGCTCCGACCTCCCAAGGGCTTGCTATGGAACGTGCTATTTCACTTTGTGCTTGGAGGTGTAGCATTATCCAAAATGGCACCCGGCAGTCTGGACTCTGGGCATACCAGAAGAAGGGTGCAAGAGCAGAACCGAGAAAAACCGCTAGAAGTTGAAAGCACAAATCGAGAAGATAGAACATTGCAGCGACCAGAGACCTTGCAGAATTTGCGGAATCTGCCCTTATGAGCGTGTTCCAAAGAGCGACCCGGTCGCAACGATGTGGTAAGGGGCCAGGTATGTTGGATACAGGGGTCCAGGGATGTTGAAGTATGTGATTTCAAAGAGACGAGTTTGGGGACTTGTTTTGGGGCATTTTGGAAGGCGGGAGGATGATAAAGGCAGGGAGGATTGAACCACAGAGACCCTCACATTTTCGATAGTCGTTGCCCAGCCTCTGACGAGCAAGTCTGATCCGAATAGCAAGTCTGGTCTCTCAGTCTGAAGGTTGGTTTTGTGGTCTTTCCTTTGTTGAAGGCTGCGAATGGATCGCTTCGGCGAAAGCAATCCACTCCTCGATACCCTTTACGAAGGTATCGTCAACCGCAGGTATTTGATCATGGCCCCATACGGTGAACTCGTCGAACGTCGCAACGGCTTCGAAGATTTTGACGGGCTCAGCGCCTTGTTCGTCCTCCAGATCCTCCGAGTCCGATTCTTCTAGAACTGGCGGGCGGGTCTTCGCAGGCTCAATGGGAAGGAGTCGATCTGTTGAATTCGCAATGATACCTGAAGGTCATATGAGTTGAAGGCAGGCGACAATTGATGCAGATGGCAAAGCATACCCTCGTAGCCTTCTGGCACCTTAACGATGCGACCTCGAAGCTTTCGACCTCTGAAATATGCTGTTCTTGTCTGATCTAAAGCAGAGTCAGCACGAAGGTGAACGAAGGAAGATTTTATTCTCGGCGTATTTAGTCTACCTTTCTCGAGAGAGGGTGACCAAAAGCGTTTGGTTACTTTGGAAGGGCCAGTGTAACTTATTCGACAAGGCAGGATGTTTGGGCTGCACTTGTCAAGAGGCTGCTTCGATCGTTGCAATGCAAGCATATTGACGACCCTCTGTAGGTGCGTTCTAGATCATGTAGAGAAAGGAACCGATCGCGAATTGGTGCTGCGTCGCAAGAGAATGGCGGAACCGCGATCCGACGCGTTTGCTGGGGAAGAGTGTGATTGGAGGAAGCTGACATCCGCTACGAGTTTCCCGAGGCACGTTGGCACATGGTAGTCTCCGAATCCCAAACTTCGAGCGAGAATGGTAGTGGGTTCAAGGATCGTGCGTATCGCCTCGCAGTTCAGCAGGATACGGGCGCCCACTTTCGCCGCTTTTCGCAAAGACAAGAAGTTTATGTGGCTACATTTCCCGGGTGCGCGGCGCGATGCACGCTTTGGAGCATCCTTTTTCATTGCTTAGTCTGGCCGTATTCCTGCGCGCCACTACTGCATTATATACCTGTGGTCGTGGCCGGCCTGTCGAGATTTCGCCGACACATTCAAGTCACCATTGTCTACACAAATGTAAATTCGTCCGTTGTGAGAGCTTTCCAGCTGCTGTCCAATACATAATCTCTATTCCCATTCTTTGACTGTAGATGTCTTGCTTTCACCCGTAGGGACCTCGTCCAGTCATTTCTGTATCGCATGCCGTGACATGTCGGGCTTCTTTTCTTCTGCCCTTGATACTCTTCGAGGGTATGCCGGGTCAACAGCATGGGTTCCGCTGGTCAGAATCTCATGCGCAACTGTGCTGTCTTTGTTGCGCCGTATTGAATTCGGATGCTTTTGCATAACAGACGAAACCGGCTCGGAAACGCGGTGTGGAAGTGATTTGGGTTTGGGCTCTCACGTCTACTCCACGCCCCCTCGCGCAGGGCTGAACGTCAAGCCGGAGGTATTTTGGGTGCGGCTGGCTCTTTTCACGGATATAGTTTACCAGATTGGTTCATGAATCGTAGATTCTAGGACTGAATCCCGCCCAGGGGCTTTGCGGAGAGTACATGCTGGATGAAGTCGAGTGTCCTGATTTGACTGCATTCTTCCAAGCGAGACTCTCATGAGCAAGTCCTCTTTCCTTCACCAGCTGAATTGCTTGGACCTAGATCTTCATCCTCAATCGAAGTCAATGCCACGACGTGGACCTTGTCGATATCGGCGCTGAACGGGTTCCTCCGACGAACAAAAACCATGTCCAACGCCGTCTCAATATCAGCGCGCATTACGACATCAGCAACGACATGTTTGCTGCTTTCCCGGAGGACACCTACCGACGGTGACACAGCTTGTCAAGTCTATCAACAAAGGCAGCCAAGGGAGGCTCATAGTCGACCAAATCGAGAATATTGGACCATGCTATTCCAAGACGCTCAGATTATGGAAGGAAAAGTTTATGATGAATTTCGACGCCGGCATCCAACCAGCACTGGTCTCTGAGCACTTTGCCATGACCGAAAGCGATGTGAGATTGTTCAGGCGAAAGTGGGAGCGTCTGCTCAAATTCCTGGCCCCGCCGAGTGTTCCGACTTCTGACGATGTCTGTTTCACCTACTGCGAAGCAGGCTTCAACACTGAAACTCTTGGTGACGTGATCATGACAACTAGCCGAGAAGGCGTCATGGAGATGTTGGACCCTTGTAGCTCGGAAACGTTTCCAGTACCTCAGCCGTCTTTTAGTCCAAGGGCAAGAAGCTCTGATCGATGACTGTAGCTAGTACTTTCGCCGAAGCGTCCCAGCCTTGTATAGTTCGTGGATACAGCTTAATGTAGATGTTGTTATTCCTTGGCGCGTCCTACATGCTACTTCTTCTTTTTCTTCTTTTTCTTCCTCGCCTTCTTTTCTCCACTTTTGCTGTTGTTTGTCTGTGATTTAGTTGGTGCAGGCCATTTCTTCGCATGCTCTCTTTCAAACACTTCCTTATCCCGTCTGAAGAGAAGCATGCAAGCTCGCGCGTCTTCGACGCTGGAGTGTTCGCCGCTTTGGATCTGGATCCCTAGGAGTTCAGCAGCCAATACCTTCAATCTCGGAGAGCCTCCGCCGGCAAATTTCCGGAAAGGAGGGTGCCTCGCAGTATCTCTGATGTCTCTCCGTGGATGTCCCAATTTCATCGCATCAAGATCGTTTCTGACGGCATGACCGACTAGAATCTTGCCATCCAAAAGTGCCGCGATGTCCGCTTGAACCTGCTCCAATGTCCTTGCTTCCACCATGTGCTTGGGCAGGATGCCGCTAACGTGGGTGCGCCAGTCGGTTACTTCTTCTTTCTGTTTGACGTAGGAGTCATAGACCTGCTCCCCGTGGAAGTTGACGGCACTGACACGAGCGAGGGACGATTCTCGGTCTGGGTTTGGTCCGACGCCAACCATTTCGCAATCAATAGCCACGTATTTTCCCACTTCGGTCCTATTGTAAAGTCAGCATGCTATTGAGAAGAATGGCCTGTGCTTATTTGCTACATACGTATGCGATAGACCCTCGTTGACACGATCTGCTGCAAAAGAAATGCTTCCCGATGGACCGACCGACTGAATTGTGGGGCGAGGTTGCAGAGGGACAACCGTGTCCTGTCTGGACATCGAGTCTTCCACTTTTGCGGTCGCCTTCCTTCGTTTAGTTTTTGGGTATCGCGTACTCTGCGAACGCAACGGGCTTCTCTCTGCCCGTTTGCGTTTCAGGTCATGCTGCTTTCGCCCTCCCGCAGAAAGTTGTTCGTTTAAGGCGACATTATTCTGTTTCAGTGTGAGCTGGAGCTTCTTCCAGTTCGACGACAGATCTTTGAATTCCATGCCTGATCATGGTGACTCGGGGTCCCTGGACATGAGGATGGGAAAGTTGGAAAGCTCTCACATTTATTTATGGTCGAACTGCGGAAGTGGTCGGCATAGTTGCCCAAATGTGAAAACGCTCCTTGCTCGAAAGGCTACCCAAATCTAGAGGACAACTGCCATATTTGTACAACTTACATCGAGTCGTTACTGGGTATCATTGAGCAAAATCGATAGCTGAAGAATCTCAAGGGTGAAGCCTTATGATGTTTGTAGCTACATTGAGTCTGAAAAACTAGAATCGGCTGAAGAATTCTCTCGTCTTCGCAGCACTTATCTCGACGTTGGCGACAGTCGCAGGCAACCTTGTGGGGAACGGTTCTCCCAAATGGCTGGTTAGCGTGTTTGGCAAATGGGTCTATCGGCCCTACATTATTAGAGAAAAAATTCTTATACATGCAGAAGCCCTAGATTGCAGCTTCGAAGAAACAAATTCTTGCCCACAACGTCACACCCAAAGTTCCTGGGTCGTTGACAGTGGTTCGATCACAGGCAAGAACCATGGAACAGAGACCCGAACATTACCGTTCCGTAGGTCGGGTTCTGTTTTCACCATATAACGACATCTTGGTTGATGTCTTTGGTGATCCAACAAACGGTCGGTGTCGCCACACGCTTACGGCAGCGCTGATTTCAATACAAGTGCATGCTTATGCTCGATCGTCCAAAGGTTCAGCTGCCTGGAGCTGTGATGTGCCTTACAGGAGAAATAGCGTACGATCTGGCCAACCAAGAGCTAGTAAATGCAATAGTTCCGTTCAGCCCCCGTTGGTTTGGGCAAGACCGCGGCAAACCTTCCATGAACATATCTCGCGAAAAGCTCCTCGAACAGGTTGCCTCCGATTCTTAGGAGCGCGGCCAGCATTGGTCTGCATCGCGTTTGCTGGAACCACATTCATGGATTCCCCACGTGTAACTTAAGCAAGTGCATGAGTGGGACATTTCTTGGTCGCCTTATATTCTATTCGTGGCCCATGCAACGGCGCCCCTCATGCCTAAGCTTCCGGAGGCCTAAGCGGGCAAAAAATGCACTCTTCGGGGGCTATCCTAGCTGCCAATCTAGCTACTCCCGGACGAAATGAGCTTCCGAGGGGTCAGCGCCATGAAGGCGCTCACTGACCAATCCACGCCACGGACGCGGAGCTGGAGCTGAAGTTATGGTGGAGCTCCATGCCGCACTGCAGCGAGAGGCCGCTCTTCAGCCTTCTCTCGCTCGATGTTCCTCTCTCTTGATCTCCTCTTCTTACTCCTCCTGAGCGTGTACCCCCTTTGCATTGGTGCACCATTCGTTGGTATAGAGCGTTTTGTCTGCTCGTTTTGCGCTCCTTCCCGCATCAAACCTTCCCCCTTGTGCGCTGTGATTCCCCAACGACTTCCTTAGCATTCTTACCAACACATTCACGTTCGCATTATTTTAAGCGGACATGGCGAAGAAAAGGAAGCTTTCCTCGGAACATGTCGCAGTCGAAGAAGCGCACGATACCCCGTCAAAACGACCAACTCCACCTCTGCCGCAGTCTAGTTTGGCAACTTTGAGCAAAAGCATACGAGGCGCGATCGGTCGTTTGACTGGGAGCGGAAATGATTTCGAAGTCAGCCCAGTCGTCAATGGCGCAAGTCCTGCTCCAAGGCACTTTCTAACCAAACTGCTATCCGATGTCAAAAGTCAAGGTGGCCGGTTCACCGAGAACTTTGGATTACTGGCCTCGCTTGCCGAAACCAAGCTGTTCGCGGGAGGGCTTGCGGACGACAAGAAATATCAGGTAAGCGTGAAGACTCTCTCATACAGCTCCTTCACTTTGAAAGTGACATTCTTGAATCATCCCAAATGGCAGAAGCGTCGTTTAAGTATCTAATTGCGTTGGCAGCTCGAGCAAATCTTGCAATTAGCTGGATCCTTCCCACCCAACTCGGAGACCTTGGACGACCTCAGCGGAGAGCTTATCAAAGTGCTCTGGGAAAATCTTCTACACCCTCCGTTATCATACCAAGGGGATGAGTACAAATACAGAACTGCCAATGGATCGAATAACAATATCATGTATCCGCATATGGGTGAAGCGGGCAGCTCCTATGCGCGGACTGTCTCACCACAGACATTGCAACCAGGAGCACTTCCTGAACCAGGAGTCATTTTTGAAGCCATCTACAAACGTGGAGACGCCCCAAGGGAGCACCCAAACAAAATCTCCAGCATGCTTTTCTACCTAGCTACCATCATTATCCACGATATCTTTCATACCGACGAAAAGGACTGGACGAAAGTGAAGACATCGTCCTATCTCGACCTGGCACCGCTATATGGCAGCAGTCAAAAAGAGCAAGACAAGATCCGCACTCATTCAGATGGGCTGCTGAAGCCAGACACCTTTGCCGAGTCTCGCGTTCTCGCCTTTCCTCCGGGTGTTCCAGCCCTTCTAGTGTGCTTCAATCGTTTCCACAATTACGTAGCTAAGCAATTGAAAATCATAAATGAGGGAGGCCGCTTCACTCCATCCAAGCACATCCACCCCAAAAAGAAGGCATTAGAGAAGGTCGACAACGATCTGTTCCAGACGGCAAGACTGTGAGTACCGCAGTTATCTCAAACGGGAAAATGAGTTGGCTGACATCCATCTGCAGTGTAACGAGTGGTCTATATGTGAACATTATCCTCACTGACTACGTTCGGACCATTCTCAACCTCAACCGGACCTCGTCAACTTGGACACTAGACCCTCGCAAGAACTTTTCTGACGTATTCGATTCAGCTGGATGTCCGTCGGGTGTGGGGAACCAGGTCAGCGTCGAGTTCAATCTAGTCTACCGTTGGCACTCAGCCATAAGTGTAAGGGATGAGAAGTGGACAAACGATCTTTACGGAAAGCTCTTCCCCAATACGGATATTTCCCAGCTTAATATGGAGCAATTCGTCAAAGGATTACGCGATTGGGAGAAGAAGCTACCACAGGAGCCCAACCAGTGGGAATTTGGTGGTATGGAGCGTGACAAATCCACTGGTGCGTTTGATGATGCGGAGCTTGTAAAGATCATCGCCGATAGCACCGAGGATATCGCGTGCGCTTTCGGGCCTAGACAGGTGCCGAAGATCATGAAGCTGGTCGAGGTGCTGGGGATGGAGCAGGCAAGACTGTGGAATGTCGCAACTTTGAATGAGTTCCGAAAATTCTTCCAGCTTGAGCCACACAAAGAATTCACCGATATCACAAAAGACCCCGACGTTGCCAAAGCTCTCGAAGTCCTTTACGAACATCCAGATTATGTCGAGCTGTACCCAGGCATTGTGGCCGAAGACGCAAAAATCCCTCTGGAGCCAGGATCGGGCCTTTGCCCCGGATATACGATATCCAGAGCGATTCTTGCAGACGCCGTGGCTTTGACAAGGGGCGATCGATTCTACACCGTGGTTTGTCCATCTGAGATCCTTGATTAAAAAGCCTGACTGCTAACTCGAGACTAGGATTACTCTCCCGCCAATCTTACAAATTGGGGATTTACACAGGTGAAAAACGATCCAGACGTCGCTCAGGGACATGTGATGTACAACCTGCTCATGCGTGCTCTGCCTTTCTATTATCGCGGCAATTCTGTATATGCCATGTTTCCGCTGGTTGTGCCGGAAGAAAACCGCAAAATTCTCAAGAAACTCAAGAAAGACCAAGACTACAATTTTGATCGGCCATCCTTCATTGGCATGCCAACAACTGTCAAGACCTGGCAAGGAGTTACGAGTGTTTTGAGTGACCAAGCCGGATTTAAGGTGCCATGTACGTCAGATATAATGTTGAAAATGATTGCGGCCTTTCACTGACTTGCGCAAAGGGGGCCCTCATACATTCTATCTTACCCATCACGACTATATGCTAAGCGGAGATGGACCGCAAGAAGCAGTTCAGAAGTCAGAGATATTGAACGCGATATTCTGTCCGGTCCATTGGGAAGAGGAAGTCCGGAAGTTTTATGAGGACCTCACCACGCAGCTTGTGGAAACGAAAAGCAAGAGACTGCGAGGTGACTGGTTCCAGCTCGATGCCGTGCAAGAGTATGTCTCACATTGCATCATCTTTTGAGATATGAAGACTGACACAGTTGTCTAGCGTTGGCAATCCTTCTCACGCTGTCTTTGTAGCACGAATGTACAATCTCCCACTCATCGCTCCTGGCGACCTCGGCGTCGGCATCACGGTCGACCAGCTCTATCTCGCACTTGCTGTGCTCTTCGCGTATGTCTTTCTCGATCTTGACACCGCCCGCTCCTTCAAGCTCCGCTCCGGCGCTGTATCCGCAACGGAAGGAATCTCGAAACTTGTCAAACTTGTCTGCACGGCTGTATCTGTTGGTGAGACTCTGCACCTTAACTCCATCTTCGCAATGGGTAGCTCAGGCAAGATGCTGGAAAGCTACGGCATTCGGCTCCTGCAGCGTCTGTTCCAAAGTGGGAAGAGCGTCGATGAGGTTGTGTGGGCCATCATTCCCACCATTGCCGCAGCGGTCGCAACGCAGGCACAACATTTTGCGCAAATGCTCGACGTCTACCTCCGGCCGGAGTATCGTCACCTTTGGCCTCGTATTCAAGAATGCGCATGGAGCAACGATCCCGCAGACTTCGAGAAACTGAAGATGTACGCTCTAGAAGCAAACCGTCTCGCACCGGCGGCTTTTGGCCTGCTCCGCGTCGCAGCGGTCGAAAAAACCATTGACGATGGCGTCAATGGCCCTATAAACGTCTCGGTGGGCGAGAAAATATACACCGATTTCATGGCAGTTGGGATGGATGAGGCAGTCTTCCCTAACCCGACGGAGATCGACATCACTCGTGATCCAAACCTATATATCCATCACGGCTATGGCCCCCATAAATGCATTGGACGGCCAATTGTCGAAATCGCAATGGCGGCGCAGTTGAAAGTTTTCGCCAAATTAAAGAACCTGACGAGGGCACCGGGTCTGCAAGGGGAAATGAAGAGCACCTTTCCCACACCGAGTCCGGGGAAAATCGAGGTGTTCATGAAGGATGATTGGAGTGATTGGTGGCCATTCCCGACTTGTAAGTTTGCTTCCAAACTTGTTATATGCTTTCATGGTAAAGACTACGTTGATCACTCCCCATGCTAACGAATACGACAGCGATGAAAGTGCACCATGAAGGATTTCTGGAAAGTCAAGCGGCGAATCTTGCTGGCAAAACGGGCTTGCCCTATGTGGACAGCGCGGTGGCGATGTCAGACATGGCGAATGGAGACGAGAGTCTAGTTGCGCAGGGCACGGCTTGAGACTAGGGAGAGCCTAGGCAAAGTCAAGATATTAATGGCATCAAGGCGTTTTTCCCTGGATACGAAAATGCGCGAGATTGTAGCAATACGGGAAAACGACGACAAGAAGCAGCTTAACTGCTTGTATTCATCCGTCGTTTGCCCTATTTTGGTTCTGTCCTTGACCCGTGTAAACTCCGGCCTCCTATGCCTCACGTTGTTACTAGCTTTTTCATTCCGCGGCGTCGGCTCTTGAGCACTCCAGTCGTCCAACAAGGTCTTTTGACCAGAAGTTACGTCACGAAACGACAGCCACTCGTACGAGTATTGAGTTGCTTATTGTGATGTTGGGAATCGGAGTTCTCGTGAGCCGGCTTGGAATCCTAAGTGATAGCTAGGGGTATTTGGGCAGTGCAATATCCGAATACCACAGCTCACCAATAAAATGGGTGTACCATCAACAATATCTTGAGTCCACCGAGACAGGAATTGCACACAATACCAAGCCTTCCTTCTAATAGTTACAGGCTCGGCGTGGGGTGGGGGCCGTACCCGAACGCTCGTTCATTCGGCAGGCCAAAACCACGCCGGCGGGGAACCTAACGATGTCCCGGAGTAAGCCAGGCAACCACCCTAAGAGAAGGTTCCGCTCCTAGGGTTTACGAAGCAGCAAATGGACGGCCCTGAAGGGTCTGTTTCTTCGATATAGGAAAGGCAAATGTTGTTGAGGTGAGATGAGAAACGGCGAGTCAACGCAACACCGAGGTGAAGCGTCCCCCAACTACAAACCTTGCCATGACGATCACCTTGTCCACGTGTTACGTAGGGCTGAACAAGGGCGAATGCAGATTGTGACTCTCCAAAAAGCAACTTGCGTGATTTTGATTGGCACTGCCTCGCGCTCTTTTCCCAATTGAAGTCCAGGTTGACCTCGATTACTCCGCAGGCACAATTGACCTGGTCGGGCGCTGAAAGGTCGATAATCACTCAAGACCGACAGGGAGTCGTGCGAGACGTTGAGATGAGTTGGTCCCCCCCCGGTATTCCCAAAGTGCACTCGACGCAGCGATGTGTCATGATCCTTCATGCTCGGCAAGATGTAAAGAGGCACGCCGCCGGGCGCTTGTGGCACTGCCTTGAACGTCAGCTTGACTCTGGACCTTGAATTCCATCTGGAAAAAGTAGTAACTGTTCCCGTACTAGGCCTAACGTGTGAGAAGCCGAAAGACAGTAAGCCCTTGAGGGCCGGTGACGCATTCCATATCTGACGCACTAAGCTAAAGCAATGCGAATCTGATGCCAAACTTACCCACTCCTCGCCTCCCACTACAAACCCCAAGCCTTCCCGCTCTGCAACGCGCAAGCTGGGCACCATGACTGGACGGGCCCAGACTGCGCAGAACTTCTTACTCTTCTCTCGTATATGTGATCAAGACGCTCATAGGACCGTAGAGTTCTTAGGCAACCTTCCGCCCAAAACTTCCACACTGCAATCTAGGTCTGCGGTTGGCCCCCCCCCTCTCCCCAGGGTTTGGTCCAGCCACACTATCCTCTAGCTTCATAGTTGATATCCGTTAACATAGCCTTTTTGATGTTTATCAGATTCCGACTCATCGGGGCCTTAACGGCAAGAAACATATCCCTCTGGCCAGTGAAACCAAAAAGCCTGCCTAAGGAAGCCTGGGGTCCAAGACCCTGATGGCGCAGGCCCCTACTTCATAGTCATAGCCCATTGCTACTTCATACATCTGCTGCCTGAATCAATCTATCTTTACCCTCTTGCTGCGGTCGATTTTCCCCATTGGAATTTCATTTGACTCCCTTTTTTTATTTCTTTTCATTGTCGCCATCTTCTCATTCTATCTACACGGTCTAATCTACCTCGCTCAACAACACCAGCGTTGGACAATTACCAGACGACCTACCGTCATATCACTAGTCAGTTCGCCACAATGTGTTACCAGATAGTCGAGCGCTATTCAATCTGCCGCTGCCTCTACCATAAGCACGCTGTCGACCCTTGCGAAATCTACAACCAGAGAGGCCACCCCATCACCGAGAAGACTGTCCTTGTGGGCTTCGTATGCCCGCGACACTCGGCTCGGAGAACGGCCACAGAGCAAAGCTCGTCGCAATCTGGGTCGCAAAGTCACTGGCGCGACTCGGGATACTCAAGCGGCGGTTCACCATATCCGGGCCAGCGCCGGTAACACGACTGACAACTACAACGTCTCACCCGCGCTGCGAGCTCGCTATGCCTCCGACGACTTTCCGCAGAGCTGGTGGAAACGACGATGGGTGGCTTGCCCGAAAGCTTGGAGCGCACCATTTGCCTTGCCCTGATTCCATGGATGAGAATTACGACCACCTTGTCCGTAACACCCACCAGTGATGCAGGCCCTCCCCATCACGAGTCATCGCTTGCGCCCCAGCTTGGCTGCAAGCCCAGACATCTTCCACACACGCACGCACCTGCCCAACCTGACGTTCTCTGCTTGTACGAGTACTTGCGGTCAGAGAGCAAGATTCCGAACCACTCGACTTATTCCATTTTTCGCAACTTTGAGGGATAAACGGTCCTTTTGAAATGACGACAACGATGCCTAGCAGGCAAACGATGTCATGTGTATGATGGGGTTGCATAGCGTGGAACGGAATTTACGATTACGCATGCATGGGACTAGATCGAAAGGATATACCCCAGGGATCAGCATTGGGAGTTTGGGGGATTAACTGTCGTTTCAATTCTTGTTGAATGATTTTTTTGCCTTCGGCTTGTGTCTTGCTACGCATTGTAAGTTTGTACTTGAATTTTTCGGCAGGGCCGTGACTTGTGACTACAATTCACTGCATTGTTCTGGTTGAGTCATTTTCTTTGAAGCGTTGTCGTCCAGGCATCTACTGCCTCAGCTGCAGGCAGCAATCGCGGCTGGGCCGCGCCATCTAGGCTCTTGATGAGCAAGGGTCTAGCAATCGAAGCATCACAAGACATCCTTACAATTTGCCCTTCTATTTCGCATGTTACGGCTGTACATTTTTCGTTTTCGGATACCTTGATGCAGAAACATCCGACACGCAACATGCAACGTGCGGTGGGCACTTCGGTCGCCCGTTCTCCTCCGCATAGATTAATAGATCACGTGGGCGGATTATTGATCTGTGCGGAGAAAAGGGAAAAGGTCGGAATCGCCGATAGGGCCCCCTTCTTTTTTCTCCGTCACTCACGTCATCCCGTTCTAATTTGTTTGTCTCAGATGACCTACTGCCGAGCCACGTGCTATTTTCGGGCGAGGCAGACTAAAATGCAAAAGTCCAACAATCCATCTTCCCCAATGGGTAAGAGCAGGACTTTGTAGCCTCGGCTTAGGCCATTGATATGCTTTCGCACTTTTGATATCATTCAGCTCCGTTGTCGCTACTCGTACGCAAAGCGATCATCAGTGGAGACTGCGAATATTTGATACTGAGAGTCCGAGGCAAACCTATTTGCTTCGCGATCCGGAACCCGATCTCCCACCCGAATCGCTGAGATGCTGAGGATTGGGTATCCTCCTCGCTCGCGGTAGAAGTACCTTCTCCTTCAACATTACGATCAAAGTCTTCTTGATTCTTACGCTGATGTTGTCCGAGTCTGGTCATTCTGCGGAAAAGGCTCGATTACTGTCAAGACCCTCCACGTATCTCCCCCAATTGTTCCTGCTGCCCTCTGGCTAGTCCCATTGGCAATTATCGTATTCTTGCCCTGCTTCTCTGGCGTGTCGCTCCAGTGTTATGAACGGCGCCCGTGTCGAGCTTCAGAAATATTTCTTATGCAACACGCATTAGTCTGAATTCAATTGCTCAGATACTGTCATAGGATCACTTACATATAGCTGGTAGCCACACTGGTCCTCATTTCTTCTGGAACGGCGATCTCTGCAAGCTTGAGGCTATTCAACAACGAATTGCTACCGCACATAAGTCCGTTCCCTATCATACTGTACTCTCTGCTGCTACTCTGAGATATCCACCCTCCAGTTCCTCCTTGGGAGAATGATCATCAATGCCAAGCTTCTGAGTTGTCAACTTTGAAGTCCATCTCTCCTGCTTCTATTGCATATATCCGTTTGTATGCTACCTAACTGCTCGTCCCATGCCTGGGGTATCGTATGCACTCCTCTGTCCGTCTTGCAGCCATGACCTCCTCAGCCTCAATGACAGCTTCGACATGTACGGCCTTGGCGTCCGCCTCGGCTTCTGTCTCCAATGGTACAGCTCAATTCTCGGGTCTTGACTCGCACCTTCAGAGATCGAAGGTCTTCGCTTTACGAACAGCCTGTTTGTCGCGTCGAGCCTTCAACCTGTCGACATTTACGTGAGGCTGTTATTGACATTCGGATACTACCTGTTCCTAGTTCCGTTATATGCGTGGAACATTGTGACTGCTCGCAAGGCAAGTCTGGATCCGACGAGGTGGCCTGTGGTCCGCCCTGCAGCGCTTTACAATGTGCTGGCCAGCCTTCTGTTCCTCGCCGTTGGAGCTTTTCAGCTGTGGTCCTGGGCAAGTCGCGTTACGCAGTCAAGTTCATCGCAAGACTGCCAACAGTATGCCTTCTTTTTCGCGAGAATCCATCTTAAATCACTTAGGTTCCGCATCTTGAAGCTTGTGCTCTATTCTCTCGAAATGCTTGTATGCGTTATCCTGCTCCTGATATATTTGCGGTAAAGGAAGTGGGTCTCCTTCGGCGAAGCCAGGTTAGGTACAGTCCATTTTTGGAAAGATTCCTCACTATGGGTTGACGTGGTGATATTAGCGATAAGCAAGAGAAGACTCTTCAACAGTTACAACCACTTTCGAGTTGTCGTTGCTACCGTGGTCGTCCTGGCCACTGAGCTCACGACTAATGGAACACACTTTGTGGCGCTAACTCGTTGTCATCGGTAAGCCAGATGATTCCTTTCATCGCGGGAGTCGGGTCTCTCGTCCGCGTCTTCTACGTCTACTCCGAGCCTATGTTCGAACGTCGCTTCGGTCATGTTGCACAAGTCACCTCGTCACTAGAAGCCAAAGATCCTCCCGGTCCAGTCGCGTTCGAAGCTATGCCAGTGCCTTATTCTGTTCCAATGGAATGGATCGACCCGGAATCAGAGACCACGACACAGTACTGGCACATAAAGACGTCTCTCTTCAAGATTCTGCTTTCGGCTTTTAGTCTCGCTCTCCGAGTCCATGATTCATATCGACCTTCCAAAGGACCGTCCTGGGGTCAGAGCTCGTATCACATGCTACCACTTCAAGCACAGCCATCTTGAAACACTTTGCTTAGGATGCTGCACGTCCGCCAAATCCAAGCAATCGTCAACTACTGCCAGTTACAAGTCACCAATCAGAATAAGCGCTACACAGGTGGCCGGATGATGACATTGCTACCTGGACCAGGGATCCATTTTCTCAAGTCCCGTCCTTACCAGCCCGCGGCAATGCCGAAGAACAACAGCAGACTCAGCAAACCGAGGCCAAAATACCTTGTCTTCTGTGATGGCTACTCTGCGACAGAGATTGCTGTACGAAGGAGGACAATGCAGCGCTAAGAGTACTACCTAAGACGGAGAGTTATCAAGACAGCCCAACCCGGATTATGTCACATGAGAAGTCGACAATATGTCAAGTCAAGGATCTTGAACTCAATTTGTTACTTGCTTACCTAACATTTACAACACTCAAAGGCGTCGCCAAGAGCTTGGCCGTCGTATTCGATGTCTGGGCCCTAATCTGTTTGGTGAAGTGTGTTAAGTGAAGTTGCCCTTGACTTCAGCTCAAATGTGGCGTTCGTCAGAGGCACGCCATTGGTCTATCATAAGTTCTCTCTCCACCCAGCCAACCCCCTGCATGTGAAGCCCACATTGTGCAATGAGGAGGCTTTGGGGTTCTTTAACTGCCGCAGACCACGACATGATGTGTGCCTACCACATAGCCTTGCGTTGAAGATATCACCTGGAGTCTCAAGCAAGGAAACAGAAACAGCTTGCGAGTTCGCCCACTAGTTGTGGAAAAGTCTCATTTTGAATACGCCCATACACATT
>Ga0335075_10007199_pt1 | contig 17126 bp, 9 predicted proteins | sample Lox_Sample_24_FD_206723 | JGI IMG/M metagenome (GOLD analysis project Ga0335075, IMG submission 206723) | Soil microbial communities from Loxahatchee National Wildlife Refuge, Florida, United States - Lox_Sample_2.4 | ecosystem: Environmental > Terrestrial > Soil > Wetlands | place: USA: Florida...
GCGAGTGGAATCGCGACGGGAGCAACGCCAATTACAGCTGGAACTGCGGCGTCGAGGGACCGACGCAGGACGAGGCGATCGAGGAGCTGCGCAACCGGCAGATCAAGAACTTTCTCCTGCTGACGCTGTTCGCAACGGGTACCCCGATGCTGCTCATGGGAGATGAGGTCCGCCGCACGCAGCTTGGCAACAACAACGCATACTGCCTCGACGACGAAACCACGTGGCTCGACTGGTCTGCCATCGAGCGGCATGCGGGCATGCACCGCTTTGTAAGGCGACTCATAGCCTTCCGCAAGGCGCGCATGCTCCCGCTCGCGTACGACGACATGACGTTAAACGAGCTGATTGCACGGCATCGCGTCGAGTGGCACGGCGTTGCCTTGGGCGCGCCCGATTGGAGCGATACCTCGCACAGCCTCGCGGCGACGTTCCACTTCGATGCCGACCGGGTGGCGCTGCACCTGATGATCAACGCTTACTGGGAAGCGCTTACATTCGCCGTTCCCCTGCAGGATGCGAGGTTTTTGCCTTGGCGACGATGCGTGGATACGTTCCGTCCGACGCCTGAAGACATCCGCAGCTGGCCTGATGCGGAAACCGTGCGTGACGGAACGATCGTCGTCCAGCCGCGCTCGATCGTGGTGCTCGTGACCAATGTGCGAGGAGAGGCTGATCCTTCTTAGACCAGCATGGCTTCGTGCGCCGCGGTCATGGAATCGGCCTGCCGCGAGCGAGCCGGCGGTGCGTTGAAGCGCGTTCTCTTTACGGGCTGGCGAGCGCGGTACGCCGCTGAAAGAGCAGCTGTAGGCTGTTTGAGGACTGATGGTCGGCGCACAGGGCGAGCGGCTTGGTGCCGCGTCCCAGTCGCGCCCGCAGCGTGGTAGGGACGCCGCAGATCTCGCATGCGCTGGCGTGCTGCCGTTCGAGCCACAGGTCGGTTTCCCGGTCCAACTGAAACTGCAGATGGTGCGCGAGCGCCGCAACACTCGACTCGTGCCCCGGACAGCCCCGAGCGCAATAGCCGATCCGCTGCGCGAGCCCGCCAGGTTGGATTACAACGGTGAACCACTTTCCGACCTGGCTGCCGAATTCGCATTTTTGCGCAGTGAACATATTGCGTGCCTCTATTGAATGCCGAACATGAGCGCAATCTGGCGACGGTTCAGGCGCCATCAATCGCGCCGCGCTCGCGCGCAGCGCGCGTTCCGGTTCGAGCCCTATCCCGTGAAGCCGATCATCGCTGGGACGTTGCGAGAGCTCTCGAAGCGCTTACGTGCGTTCAGGCCGATAGCGGGTTTCTTGCGTCACTGCGCTTGGGCCATAGTCGACGCAATCTGTCCAGAAATCGCTGCCAGCCCGTCTGAATCCCGTTGTCGCTCATGAGTCACCGCTCCTCGCCACCGCGGCGTACCGCTGCGCTGGCGCATCATCACCGTGTACAGGGCGTAGTAACGCACAGATCGGGATCGATCTGGAGTTTATTTTGCATGGCGGGGTGCCGGAAAGAGTATGCTCGGCGTACCGAGCGCAAGTTCCGCCTCGCGGCGTGGTCCAACCAAGCATCAGCGCTCGAGGAGAGTTCATGTCGTTCGATTTCTTCGTCGCTCGCGGGCGCGATCAGCTGCCGACTACGGCAGCCGGCGATTTCGTTACAGACCACCGGGCGCGCATCGCGCACGAGCACAAGCAGGAGCTCGAGCGCAAGCAGCAAGAGCTTCTGGAGCAGATATCTGAGCACAACACCCCGGCTCAGCGCATACTCATCTGGGAGCGACGCCACGGATTGACGTTGCCGCGTGATTCCAATCATCCGGCACTGGGCATCGTTGCGGCCGCAACGGGTCTGGCGCTCGAGCAGATGCACGAGGAGCAGCGGCGACGTTCGGCGAATACAAAGACGGAAACTGCGACGCACGGGGCCGACCCCGCGCCGATTTCCGTGTGAGTTGCAGCAGGGCCGGCTCGCAGGCCACGGGGCGTCGATCTATCGCGCGGCAAGCGGCCCGGATGGCGACGTGACCGCCTTGGCCATCCTCGGTTTGATGGTACTGGCTCTCTACCTCGGCAGCCGATGGATCACCTCCTCGGCCGAGAACGCTGAGCTGCGAGCGCGAGTTGCGGCGCTCAAGCGGGAACTCGCGCGGCGGCGAGGCTGATGCAGTATCAATGTCTTGACCCTCCCCGAGGCGCCTGATGGTAGCCGTTTCGGGCTGTCCCGCCACTCCGGTCGGGCCATCCGCTGCTAATTTCTGGCCAACGAAAGTGGCTCGTCGACCAGCGTCGATGGGCGGCGCTCTGCCCGTGGGCCTCGGGGCGGCGCCCAGCCTCCCCCAAGTGCCCGGATGAGATTGACGCTCGCGCTGAGCTGCAGGGTATCGAGATTGAGTGCCTCGAGCTGAGTCTGCAGAAGCGCGGTCTGTGAAGTGACCACGGTGAGGTAATCGGTCGCACCCTAATGACGTAGAGCGCCAGGGAGAAGTTGAGGCTGCGCTGCGCGGCCGCGACCGCAGCTTTCTCCTCCACGGAGGCGTCGTGGTATCGATTGAGCAAGGCGAGACTATCCTCGACCTGTTGAAAGGCGGTCACGACGACGTTACGGTAGTTGGCGGCGGACGCGTCGAATTGGGCCCGCGCCTGGGCCACCTGCGCCCGGCGCAGCCCGCCGTCGAGCACAGTGAGCAACGCGCTCGGTCCGATGGCCCAGAACGAGCTCGGCGCGCTCAACCAGTTCGATGCGGCGCTGCCCTCGAAGCCACCCTCCGCACCAAGGGTGAGAGTCGGGAAATACGCCGCGCGCGCGACTCCGATCTCGGCATTGGCCGCGATCATGCGCTCCTGCGCGGCGGCGATGTCAGGCCGCCGCTGCAGCAGCGTGCCCGGAATGCCGACTGGAACCTGTGGCAGCTTGATCGCTACGATCGCCGGCTTGATCGTGAACGTCGAAGCTGATACGCCGAGCAGCGCCGCGATGGCGTGCTCCATCAGTGCGCGCTGGGCAAGAGTCTGCTGGGCCTGGGAGCGTGCGGCATCAAGCTGCGTCTGCGCCTGCGAGACGTCGAGCCCCGGGGCGATGCCAGCGCGGTGCCGCTCTTCGGTGAGGAGCAGCGCCCGTCCGTAGTCCTTCACCGCCTGGTCGAGGATTGCGCTGGCACGATCGAGGCTGCGCAGCTGGATATAATCGCCGACGAGCTGCGCGATCAGCGAAAGGCGGGCGTATTCCAGATCACCGCCCGCGGCGGCAGCGTTGGCCGCGCCGGCAGCGACCTCGTTGCGGATCTTTCCCCACAGATCGAGTTCGTAGCTGAATGTACCGCCCACAGTGTCGTCATCGTAGTAGGTCGGCGTGGTCGGTCCCCTGAGCGGGGCATTGAGCGATTCCCGCTCGCGCTCGACGTCGGCGCCGACTCCCAGGGTGGGAAATAGGCCCGCGCGCTCCTCATCACTGTACGCGCGCGCCTGCGCGTAGTCGGCCAGCGCGGCGGCGAGCGTGGGATTGCCGGCGATCAGCCTCGTCTGCAGCTCATCGAGCTGCGCGTTCCCATACAGCATCCACCAGCTATCGCGCGCCAGGGGCTCGCCAGGCTGCGCCCGCGTCCACTGCCCCATCTCCTGGTAGGCGCTGCCGGTGTCGATCACGGGGGTCTTGAGCGGGGGCGTCAACGAGCACGCGCTCAGCAGCAGCGTCAGCGCCGCAATAGAGGCGACCTTCACATCATCCTTTCTCATTCTGCTTGCTCCTTGCACGCGAGGCCGTCGCGCCGCTCATCACCGCCCCACCGGCGAGACGCACCTCGGCGCCGTCACTGATTCCATCGGGTGGGTTTTCGATCACGCGGTCATCCGGCGCCAGGCCGGCGGACAGCTGGATGGTCGAGCCCTGATCGCGCGCGACCGTTACCGGCTTGAGCAGGACGCGATTGTGAGCATCCACGGTGGCGACGGACAGTCCCTGGGCATTGAAGATGAGCGCGCTCGAGGGCACGCTGAGCACCTCGTTGGGGTTGGTAATGTGCAGTCGGATGCTGGCGAAGTCGCCGGGCATCAGCTCACCGGCGCGATTGTCGACGATGAGCTCCATGAGGGTCGTGCCGGTGTTGGGGATAACTGCCTGCGCAGATGCCTCGACCGTCGCACTGTAGGTTTTGTCGGGATGCTCGGGCACGCTGATGGTCGCCCGGGTGCCGGGCACCACGCTCGGCACGTAGTTCTGCGGCACGTTGATATATACCCGCAGCTTGCTGGTATCGGAAACCTCGAACAGCTCCGCGCCGCCGGCGGACCCCACGTTGATGAGGTCTCCGATGTCGGTGTAGCGCGCCGTCACGACGCCGTCGAATGGCGCGACCAGGCGCTTGAACCCCTCCTCGGTGACCAGCAGGTCAACGTACGCTCGCGCCGCCTTCACCTGCGCGACATCTGCATTCCATGTGAAGGTGCGCTGATCGACGTCCTGCCTGGCAACCGCATCGGTGCCGGCCAGCGACTGCCAGCGCGCCGCGCTGATCTGCGCGAGCTTGGCGTTGGCCTCCGCCACCGCCAGGTTGGCGCGCGCCTGTCTGAGCTGCTGGTCCAGATCGGGCGTCTCGATCACTGCCAGCACCTCGCCCGCCTTCACCCTGCTGCCGATATCGTGGCTCCAGCTCCTGAGGTACCCCGGCACACGCGCGTAGATTGGCGCGCGGATGTAGGCTTGCAGGCGCCCGGGTAACTCCAGGATCGCGTGACTCGCCATCCGTGTCGGGGTCACGACTACGACGCTCGGAAGAGCTTCCGCCGCGGTCAGCTCGTGCAGGCGGGCGCGTTGGGCTGCCCGTGACTCCACCCCGTGGGCGACGACGCCGATGGTGAGCAGTGCAAATGCGGCGCCGAGCAGTCGCAGGCCTCTCGGCACCGAACTCCCGCCATGTGGATCAGATTGGGACATGGTTGTCTCCGGGCGCGCTCTGCGACGCCGGCTTGCGGGCATTGCGCCCGTGAATCACGCTGAACATCACCGGCACGAAGAACAGCGTCGAGACGGTGGCGAACATCAGCCCCCCGATCACCGCGCGGCCGAGCGGCGCATTCTCCTGCCCGCCGTCGCCCAGGCCCAGCGCCATCGGCAGCATCCCGATGATCATCGCGAGCGCCGTCATCAGCACCGGGCGCAGCCGCACGAACCCGGCCGCTATCGCCGCTTGAGTCGCATCGCCGAGCTCATCGAGCTGCTCGCGCGCGAAGCTGATCACCAGCACGCTGTTCGCGGTCGCGACCCCCATGCACATGATCGCCCCGGTGAGCGCCGGTACCGACAGCGTGGTATGGGTGACGAACAGTATCCACACGATTCCGGCCAGCGCCGCCGGCAGCGCAGTGATGATGACGAACGGATCACTCCACGACTGGAAGTTGACCACGATCACCAGGTAGACCAGTACGATCGCGCCCACCAGCCCGATCAGCAGGCCCGAGTAGGCGCTGTTCATGGTCACCGTCTGCCCGACCAGGGCGACGATCGAACCCTTGGGCCGGTCATGATCGTTTTGGACGATGATTTTGCGGATGTCGCGCGATACGCCGCCCAGATCGCGCCCCTGAGTGGTCGCGTAGATATCCACCATGGGCACGATGTTATATTGCGAGACCACTGCATCGCTCTGGCTGCGGTGGATGTCGGCGATGCCGCCGAGCACGGTAGTCGGCGCACCGGGAGCGTTGATCGGCAGATTCCGCAACGCCGCCAGCGTGTCGAGCTTATATTGCGGCGTCTGCAGCGCGATCGGGTAGCTGACGCCGTTCCGTGTGTCGAGCCAGTAGGTCGGTGCCACCTGGCTGGAGCCGTCGAGGTTGACCACCAGGCTGTCGGTCACGTCGGCCGCGGTGACGCCGGTATACTGGGCGTGCGTGCGGTCGAGGTTGACATCGATGGTCGGCTGCGCGGCCGACTGCTCGATGCGCACGTCGGCCGCGCCATCGACGGCCCGGATCTGCGGCAGCAGTCGATTGGCGTAGGCATAGTCGGCCGCCAGATCGTTGCCGCGCACCTGCACGTCGATCGGTGCCGGAGTGCCGAAGTTGAGTATCTGACTGACGATGTCGGCCGGCAGGAACGAAAAGGTAATGCCGGGAAAGCAGCGTGGCAGCTGTTCGCGCAGCAGCTTGACATAGTTGGCCGTGGGCGCATGCCCCGGGTTGAGCGAGATCTCGATATCCCCGTCCGACTCACCGATCGTGCCGGTGTTGTTGTAGATGGTATTGATCGACGAGAGATAAGTGCCGATGTTGTCAACGATCGTGTCGATTTCGGACGGAGGGATCAACTGCCGAATGGTATTTTCGACCGCGGCGAACTCGGCGGCGGTCTCCTCGACGCGCATGCCCACCGGCGCCCGCACGTGCAGCAATATCTGGCCGCCGTCCACCTGCGGAAAGAAATTACGTCCCAGCAATGGCACCAGCAGGAAAGAGACCGCGATGAAGGCGAGGAAGCCGCCGATGAACCGTCTGCGGTTTTCCATGGCGAGCGTGAGCAGGTCGCGGTATCTCAGCCGCAAACCGCGCGAAGTGTGCCTCGAAGCTGCGCTGAAAGCGCACCAGCGGGTTCCTGGACCCCTGGGGCTCCGCGCCGCCGGCCCCCTGGGCCGCCGCCGGGGTATGCCTCCTCAGCAGATACTTCGCCATCGTCGGCACCAGCGTGCGCGACAGCAGGAAGGAGAACACGAGGGCGAATATCACACTTTCAGCCATCGGTACGAACAGGTAGCCGGCCACCCCGTCCAGGAAGAACATGGGGATGAAAACGATGCAGATGGACAGCAGGGAGACGAATGCCGGCACGACGATCTGCGAGGCGCCGTCGAGAATCGCGGTCAGTACCTCTTTGCCCTGCTCGAGATGATAGTTGATGCTCTCGATCGTCACCGTCGCCTCATCGACGAGTATGCCCACGGCGAGCGCCAGGCCGCCGAGGGTCATTATGTTGAGCGTTCCGCCGATCATGGCGAGCACGAGGATCGCGCCCAGGATCGACAACGGGATCGATGTGATCACGATCAGCGTCGAGCGCGCGCTCCCGAGGAACAGCAGGATCATCAGGCTGGTCAGTGCCGCCGCGATCACCCCCTCGCGGATCACGCCCTCGATCGAGGCGCGTACGAAGATCGACTGATCCGCGATCGGCTTGATCTTCAGTGCGGCCGGCAGTGACGGCTTGATGACCTGCAACATCTTCTTGATGCCGCTGACGATCTGCAGGGTCGAAGTATTGCCATTCTTGAACACGCTGAGCAGCACCGAGCGATTGCCGTCCACGTGCACGATGTTTGTCTGCACTGCACTGCCGTCGTAGACGTGCGCCACGTCGTGCATGTACACCATCGCGCCCCCGACATTCTTGATGGGCAGATTGCCGAGGTCGGCGATTCTCGACGGCGCGCTGTTGAGCTGGATGGTGTATTCATCGTCACCGATCTTCTCCGTGCCCACCGGAGTGATGAGATTCTGCGCCGCGAGCGCGTTGGCGACGTCCTGTCCGGTCAGGCCGCGCGCTTGCATCGCCGCGTCGTCGAGGTCGAACATCACCTGAGGAGTCTTGCCGCCGAACGGATAGGGGATGCCCGCCCCCTGCACGGTGACCAGGGGCGGACGCACGAAGTTGAGCCCCAGATCGGCGAGCTGCTGCTCCGTCAGGCCGTCACCGGACAGCGCAAGCTGGATGATCGGCACCGTCGAGGCGCTGTAGTTGAGGATCAGCGGCGGCGTCGTGCCGGGCGGCATCTGCTTGAGCAGGGTCTGTGCGATCGCGGTGACCTGCGCATTGGCGGTGGCGATGTTGGCACCCCGGTGAAAAAAGATCTTCACGATACCGAAGGTGGTGTAGGAATTCGCCTCGATGTGCTCGATATTATCGACCGTAGTGGTCAGGGCGCGCTCGAACGGCGTGATGATGCGGCCCACCATATCGTCGGGCGGCAACCCCTGATACTGGAAAGCCACGCCGATGATCGGGATGTTGATGGGCGGAAAGATGTCCACGGGCATGCGCAGCGCCGCCAGCGATCCCAGCAGCAGGATCAGCAGGGCCATCACGATGAACGTGTACGGCCGGCTCAGCGCAGTCCGGACTATGCCGAGCATGTCGACACCGTTATCTCGAAGAGGCGCGCCAGCTGCGGCTCGCGGAGATTGGCCACGACCTCGCTTTCGACGGCCGGACGACGGTTTTGCGTTGACGTTGCCATGGGCGTTGCTTTCCTCCATGTTCCGAGGGTCAGCCGGGTGGCCGGATGCAACGTTATACGCGCCGCACGTGGCGTCGATTGCGGGCGCCCCGGCGTGGATTACAGCTGAAACAGGGCGGCATGGCCTAGCCATGCCGACTCGGGGCATTGCCCGAGCACCCTCCCGATCACGCCGGTCGGGCGACTTCGCCCGACCCTACCGCTGATTACCGGGTGTGTCTTCGCAACTCTTGCTACGCCGAGCCGATATTGCGAGCGCAGCCGGTCACGCTCGTCTCCGACGAGGTCAATCCGTCAGAGCATGCGCTGCAGTCAATGTGGGGGCAGCTTGAAGATAGCAACGGTATCGCCGTACGGATACGTCAGCTGGAAATTTCCGCCTGCCGCGACGGCGATATATTGTTCACCGTTTACCTGATAGGTGATGGGTGGGGCGTTGACTCCGGCGCCGAGGTTGTAGCGCCACAGCCGCTGGCCGGTCTTCGCGTCAAACGCGTCGAACCAGCCGTTGCCTTCGCCCATGAAAACGAGGTTTCCGGCCGTCGCCAATGCCCCGCCGATCAACGGCTGCGGCGCCGTGTATTGCCAGGCAATCCTGCCCGTCTCGACGTCGAGCGCAACGAACGGACCGTTCTGAATTCCGCCTGCCTCGACATTCGTGAATGCGCTGCCGAGGCGAATGAGCCCGGGGGCTGTCGATGCGGGCTTCGTCGTGAAGCGCATCAGCTGGTTCATCGCTAGGATGTAGAGGTAATGGGTCTGTGGAGAATAGGCGGGTGGCGACCATTCCGCGCCGCCATTCGCTCCGGGCAGCATGTCGACACCGGCGCGCGTAGGCATGGAGAACATGTTCTTCGACATCATCACGTAGGGATCGGATTTGCGGATCAGCTTGCCGGTCCGGCGATCGACGATGAATACCCAGCCCACCTTGCCCGCCTCGGCGGCCGCCGGAATCGTTGCGCCCCGATGATGCACGTCAACGAGCACGACGTTGCTGACCGCGTCGTAATCCCACACGTCGTGCTTAACTTCCTGGTAGTACCACTTCAGCCGGCCGGTGCGCACGTCGAGTGCGACCATGGAGTCGGTGTAGAGGTTGTCACCGCGCCGTCTCGTTCCGTCCAGGTCAGGGTTCGGATTGCCGGTGCTGAAGATGACGAGCCCAAGCCGCGGATCGATTGCGGGCGTGCTCCACGCCATCCCGCCACCGCTCCGCCAGGAATCGCCCGAATAGGACTTCGGATCGGTCGAATACCAGCGCCAGCGTTGCCGTCCGCTGCTCGCGTCGTATGCCGCGACGAAGCCGCGCAACGCCCACTCGCCTCCGGCACTGCCGACGATGATCATGCCGTCGTAGATCTGCGGCGCCATCGTCTCGGAGTAGCCGTTTTGCGAATCGATGATGGTCGAGTTCCAGAGGGTGCGACCGTCGGTCGCATCGAGCGCCAGCAGGTGATCGTCGAGCGTCACGACATAGACCTTGCCGTAACCGACCGCGACGCCTCGGTTGACCGGGCCACAGCAAATCTGGAATGCGCCAAGATTGTAGGTGACCTCCCAAAGGCGCTCCCCCGTCGCGGCATTGACCGCCATGATGATCATCCGCCTGTTGACCACTGGCGTCGTCAGATACATGACGCCGTTGACGACGATCGGTGTCGTCTCAAAGCTCGCCGTCATCCCCGTTTGCACGAGTGCCACCGGGACGAGCGACTTCACATTGTCGGCCGTAATCTGCTGCAGAGTCGAATATCGTTGATTGTCGTACGTACGCCCATGCAGCAGCCAATCGTTGCTATCGGACGCCGCGCCGCGAAGCATCGAGTCGGTGACGTTCACGTCTGCCCCCTGCGGGAGCCTCGCGTAAACCGTTCGGACCGGCGGCGCGGCCCGCACGATTTCATTTGTGCCGGCCGGGGCGGCGGCCCCATGCATGCCTGCCAGGCTGACCTGGGCGAGCGAACGGACCCGCAACGGCGTGTCGCCGGCGGCAATGCCGTTCCGCGACACAACATAGGCGGTCACGTCGAGATACTGCCGCTGGCTCAGGCTCCCGGGCTTGTCCTGAGGCATCTGCCGGCTGATGAAATCGTACAGCTGCGCAGCGGTTCCGCCGCCATATGCCAGCTGAAACGACTGACCCGTAAGTGGAGGCCCCGCTTCGCCCTGAAGGTTCGCGCCGTGGCATGCGCTGCAGGACTGCGTGTAGACGGTCGCTCCACGCGAAGCCTGCGCGCTCGTGTAGCCGCCGCTCTGTTTTGTCTGGGCGCTGGCGAAACTCGCCGCGAGCAAGGCAGCGGCAAATGACAGGAATCGCATCATGGCTCCTCCTCACCTCGCCGCGGCCGGTTCAGTAGTTCGTCGTCCCGACGGCGGCATTGAACGAATTCAGTGACGATGTGCCGGGTCTGCGTGCAGTACAATTTCCATCTTATCGCCTCGATGCCGAGGATTCTCGACAATTCGTGAACTGATTCTCGACCTTGAGCGTCACCGGCCGTTGGCTTCTGTGCCACGGGATCGTGAAGGGGATGGACGTGTTCAGGCTGTTGTCCCGAACAGGCCGTGTGGATCGATCACGAACTTCCGCGCCACGCCCCGATCGAAGTCCGCATATCCCTGCGGCGCCTGATCGAGCGGGATGACCGTCGCATTGACCGCCTTCGCGATGCGGATACGGTCGTGGAGAACCGCCATCATCAGACCGCGATGGTGTTTCATGACAGGGGTCTGTCCGGTGTGGAAGGCGTGGGACTTCGCCCAGCCGAGACCGAAGCGCAGGTTGAGACTGCCCTTGCGCGCGGCCGCGTCCTTCGCTCCCGGGTCCTCCGTCACGTACAGGCCCGGAATTCCAATCGCACCTGCGGCGCGCGTGATGTCCATCAGCTGATTGAGCACGACCGCGGGCTGTTCCCCACCGCCGTGCCCCTTCGCTTCGAAGCCCACACAATCGACCGCGCAATCCACCTCGCGCACACCGAGAATGTGCTCGACTTGATCGGCTAGGCTGGCGTCCTTGGTCAGATCGATCGTCTCGCAGCCGAAGGAGCGGGCTTGCGCGAGACGTTCCTGGCTGAAATCCATGATCAGCACGACCGCCGCACCGAGCAGCAACGCCGAGGCGGCCGCCGCCAACCCGACCGGACCCGCGCCGGCGACCAGCACGGTTGAGCCAGTGGTGACACCCGCCGTGACGCAGCCGTGATAGCCCGTAGGCAGGATGTCGGTCAGGCAAGTGAGGTCCCGGATCTTCTCCATTGCCTGGTCCTTATCCGGAAACGGCAGCAGGTTGAAATCCGCGTATGGCACCATCACGTACTCGGCCTGGCCGCCGACCCACCCGCCCATGTCTACGTAACCGTATGCGCCGCCGGCCCGGGACGGATTCACATTGAGGCATACACCTGTCGCGCGCTCCTTGCACGTCCGGCAGCGCCCGCACGCCACGTTGAAGGGGACCGACACCAGATCCCCTACCGCGATGAACTGCACATCGCGTCCCGCTTCGATGACTTCACCGGTAATCTCGTGCCCAAGGACCAGTCCCGGCGGAGCGGTCGTGCGGCCGCGGACCATGTGCTGATCGCTCCCGCAGATATTCGTGCTCACGACCTTGAGAATCACGCCGTGATCGCACCGCCTGCCTCGGGGGTCGACCAGCTTGGGGAAATCGATGCTCTGCACCTCCACCTTGCCCGGTCCAACGTAAACGACACCGCGATTGCTTGCCATGACGAGTTGCTCCTGATGACGTCACTCGAACGCTGCGGCGCCCGCCTCGGCCACCGCATGATCTTGCTCGCCCGAACCGCCGCTTACGCCGACGGCACCGACCACCTTGCCTTGACGCCGCAGCGGTACGCCTCCGGCGAAAATCATCACACGCCCGCCATTGGATGCGTGAATGCCGAAGAACTGTCCGCCCGATTGGGAGGCTGCTGCGAGCTCCCGCGTACTGATGTCGAACGCCCGTGACGTGTACGCCTTGTTGATGGAGATATCGATGCTGCCGATCCACGCCCCGTCCATGCGCTCGTGAGCGACGAGATTGCCGCCGCCGTCGGCCACGGCAATGTTCATCGGCTGGCGCAGCTCCTTCGCCTTTTTTTCCGCCGCGGCAATGATTCTGCGCGCATCTTCGAGGCTGACCATCGAGATTCTCCCGTGAAACGTCCGGCGGTGAGTGCCCTCATGTCATTGGGCACGGACGTCATTACGCAACGGTTTCCCCGGGTGCGGCGCCTGTTACAGATGTAATTCCCGCGCGAGCCAGGCGAGTCGTCGCCAACTTCCGGCTGCTGCGGCGGGGCGCGGTAACGACTGAAGGGCCGACCGCAGCCCAGCGATCGTAGCCATGAACGGCAGGGGGGCCGGTGATGGCCCCGTTGCGGCGAAGAACAGCCGAACTCACGTCTCAGCTGCTTCGGTGGACGACCGCCCCCCGAGCCGCAAGAGCCGCGAATCTCGCTCCTGCATACCGCCTGCGGTTCATGGCGAGTATCGTAGCGATCGAGACGTTCAGGCTGGGGATATCAAGTGGCTTCGACGCGGCAGGCGACCATGCAGGGACTTGGCGACGGCAGGCAAGAGATCCTGCATGAGAATGGCGAATTCGTCCTTTACCGCGAGCAGTCCCGAAGCTCGGCCAACGAGATCCCGCATTCGACGCTGGTCCTTGCACCGGCATCGGAGCAGATCGCTCCACACAGTCTGCGGCGAATGGAAAACGAATACTCGTTGCGAGCCGAGCTGGATCCCGCCTGGGCAGTGAGACCCCTCGCGCTGTCAGGGCAGCGGGGGCGTACCGTGCTCGTGCTCCAGGACCCCGGCGGCGAGCCGCTGGCGCGACTGGTCGGCCGGCCGATGGAGTTGCCTCAATTCCTGCGTCTCGCCATCGGATTGTCGAGCGCGCTCGCCCGCGTACACCAGCGCGGTCTCATCCACAAAGACATCAAGCCGGCCAACGTGCTCGTGAATGCCTCGACCTGGCAGGTGTGGCTCACCGGATTCGGCATTGCCTCGCGTCTCCCAAGCGAGCGGCAGTCCCCCGAACCTCCGGAGATAATCGCCGGCACGCTCGCCTACATGTCACCTGAACAGACTGGCCGAATGAACCGTTCCGTCGATTCCCGCAGCGACCTGTATTCGCTCGGCGTCACGCTCTATCAGATGCTGACCGGCAACCTGCCGTTCAGCGCCTCCACTCCCACGGAGTGGGTTCACTGTCATATCGCGAGGCAACCACTGCACCCCGACGAGCGCTTGAACATCGCCAGCCCCGTCTTTGCAATCATCCTGAAGCTGCTCGCCAAGACCGCCGAAGAACGCTATCAAACCGCGGCCGGTGTGGAAGCCGATCTCCGGCGGTGTTTCGGCGAATGGGAAGCCCTGAGATCCATTGGCCTGAGCGAATGGGAAGCCCTGAGATGCATGCGCTCGTTCGCTCTCGGTACGCGCGACACTTCGGATCGACTCCTGATGCCGGAGAAACTCTATGGGCGTGATCGGGAGCGCGAAGCCCTGCTCGCGGCATTCGCCGATGTGGTCGCCTCCGGCGCGCCGCTTCTGCTTCTCGTCTCAGGCTATTCCGGGATCGGCAAGTCCGCGGTCGTCCATGAGCTGCACAAGGCAATCGTCGAGCCGCGCGGACTCTTCTTGAGCGGGAAATTCGACCAGTACAACCGCGATATACCGTATGCCACGCTTGCTCAGGCGTTCCGAGTCCACATTCGCCAGATCCTGACCGAGAGTGAGGCGGAGGTCGGGCGTTGGCGGGAAGCGATACGTGAGGCCGTTGGTCCGAATGGTCAGCTCATCGTGAGCCTCATCCCGGAACTCGAGTTTGTCATCGGCAAGCAGCCGGCGGTTGCGGAGCTCCCCGCAACGGAAGCCGAAAGCCGCTTTCACATGGTGTTTCGGTCGTTTTTGGGGGTGTTCGCCCGCAAGGAGCATCCGCTCGCCATCTTTCTCGACGATCTTCAATGGCTGGACGCGGCCACCCTCAAGTTACTCGAGCACCTCATCACCCACCCTGACGTCCGTCACCTCCTCCTGATCGGGGCGTTTCGCGACAATGAAGTCAGCGCCTCACACCCCTTGACGAAGACCCTGGATGCCATCCGGGGAACAGGGGCCGCGGTACGCGAGATCGCCCTCGCGCCTCTCTCGGTGGCAGACGTCACGCAGTTCGTCGCCGACACGCTGCATTGTGAGCGGGCACATGCCGACCCTCTGGCACGGCTCGTATACGACAGGACGCAGGGTAATCCCTTCTTCGCGATCCAATTCCTCACGGCGCTCGCCGAGGAGGGGCTGCTTGCTTTCGATGCGGACGCGGCCGGCTGGACGTGGGACCTCGAGCACATCCGCGCCAAAGGTTACACCGACAACGTGGTGGACCTCATGGTCAGGAAGATGACCCGGCTTTCGGAAGCGACGCGAGCGGGACTCGAGCAACTTGCCTGTCTCGGTAACGTCGCCGAGCTCGCCACTCTGACGCTGGTTCACGAGCTACCGGAAGAGGGGATTCACTCCGCACTCTGGGATGCGGTCCGCTCGGGCCTCATCGTGCGCCGCGACGGGGCCTACGCGTTCCTCCACGACCGCGTCCAGGAAGCGGCCTATGGGCTCATCCCTGAAAGCGACCGCCCGGCACTTCATCTTCGGATCGGCAGGCTGCTTGCAGGTCAGACACCGGCGGCAAAACTACAGGACCGCATCTTCGAGATCGTGAACCAGCTCAACCGCGGCGTCAGCTTGATCACGTCCGTGGAAGAGCGGGAACGGGTCGCGGAGCTCAACCTCATAGCGGGCCAGCGTGCCCAAACTTCAACGGCATATGTCTCGGCGCTGACCTATTTTCGCGCCGGCCGCGGGCTGCTGACGGAGAACACCTGGGAGCACCGCTATCCGCTGATGTTTGCGCTGGAGTTTCACCGCGCGGCGTGCGAATTTCTGAGCAGTCAATTCCCGGCCGCAGAACAGCGCCTCGCCGAGCTCGCGAACCGCAGCGCGACCCTGGTCGACAGTGCCGCGGTCGCATGCCTGCGCCTGGAGCTGTACACCACCCTGGATCGCAGCGATCGGGGCGTCGAGCTGTGCCTCGAATATCTGCGGCGCGTCGGTGTGCGGTGGTTGCCTCATCCGGCAAAGCAAGAGGTCCGGGCAGAATACGAGCAGATCTGGCGGCGAATCGGCAGTAGAACTGTCGAAGCGCTGGTCGACCTGCCGATGATGACAGACCGGGAATGGTCCGCCACCCTCGATGTCCTCGCCCAGGTCGTGACCCCCGCTCTCTTTACGGACGACAACCTGCTGTGCCTGGTGCTTTGCCGCATGGCCAACATCAGTCTCGAGCATGGAAACAGCGGCGCATCGTGTTTCGCCTATGTCTGGCTCGGCATGATCCTCGGCCCGCACTTCGACGACTATCCGACGGGATTCCGCTTCGGCAAGCTCGGATTCGAGCTGGCAGAGCGGCGCGAGCTGGATCGCTTCAAGGCCCGTGTCTACATGTCCTTTGGCAACCTCGTCAATCCCTGGACGAAGCACGTGCGCACCGGGCGGCCGTTGGTGCGGCGAGCCTTCAGCACCGCCAAAGAGCTGGGCGATCTCACCTTTGCCGCTTACAGCTGTAACAACCTGATCACGAACCTTCTCGCTTCCGGCGAGCCGTTACCCGACGTCCAGCGTGAAGCCGAAGCCGGGCTGGCGTTTGCCCGTAAAATACGGTTTGGTCTCGTCATCGATATCATCACCGCCCAGTTGCGGCTGATCCTGACGCTCCGCGGCCAGACTCCGGCGTTCGGCTCCTTCAACGACGCGCAGTTCGACGAGCAGCACTTCGAACGGCACTTCGAGGCAGATCCACGGCTCGCGCTGCCATCCTGTTGGTATTGGATCCGGAAATTGCAGGCGCGGTTTTACGCCGGCGACTATGCTGCCGCAATCGACGCGGAATCCCACGCTTCGCAGTTGTTGTGGACCTCACCGTCATTCTTCGAGGTGGCCGAGTATCGCTTCTACGGCGCGCTTGCGCGTGCGGCGCAGTGCAACGCCACCGCGGGCGATGAGCGCGCTCGGCACCTCGAAGCTCTGGTCGCGCATCATCGGCAACTCGAGATCTGGGCGCATCACTGTCCCGAGAACTTCGGCGACCGCACGGCGCTGGTCCGCGCCGAGGTTGCCCGCCTGGAAGGGCGTGACCTCGACGCCGAGCATCTCTACGAGGAGGCCATCCGGCTGGCGCGTGAGAACGGCTTCTCCCAGAACGAAGGCATCGCCGGCGAGCTGGCCGCAGGGTTCTACGCGGCACGGGGTCTCGATACGATCGCCCAAGCGTATCTGCGCAACGCCCGGCACTGCTATCTGCGCTGGGGGGCGGACGGCAAGGTGCGACACATCGATGAGAGGCACCCGCGCCTCTCGACCATACACTCGGCGCCTGCATCGATGACGACGATCGGAACGTCGCTCGAGAGCCTCGACCTCGCGACCGTCATCAAAGTATCCCAGGCCGTTTCGGGCGAGATCGTCCCGGAAAAACTGATCGATACCCTGCTGCGAACTGCACTCGAGCACGCCGGCGCGCAACGTGGACTCCTGATCCTTCTGCACGGCGGCGCGCAACGGCTCGAGGCGGAAGCGACTACAAGCCCCGAGACCATCGAGGTCCACCTCCGCGGAGCGAGCGTTTCGGCTACGGACCTGCCCCAGTCGGTTCTGCACTACGTCCTGCGAACACAGGAGAGCGTGATCCTGGACGACGCCTCGGCGCAGAATCCATTTACCGCCGATGAGTACATTCGCCGCAACCGCCCCCGTTCCGCTCTCTGCCTGCCGCTGATCAAGCAGGCCAGACTGATCGGAGTGCTCTATCTGGAGAATAGTCTGACGCCCCGC
>Ga0335075_10007200_pt1 | contig 17123 bp, 10 predicted proteins | sample Lox_Sample_24_FD_206723 | JGI IMG/M metagenome (GOLD analysis project Ga0335075, IMG submission 206723) | Soil microbial communities from Loxahatchee National Wildlife Refuge, Florida, United States - Lox_Sample_2.4 | ecosystem: Environmental > Terrestrial > Soil > Wetlands | place: USA...
CTTCGACACCGCGTCCACGCTCGCCGAGGAAACCCGCGACCCGCGCCGCGCCGCGCCCAAGGCGGTGCTGTACTCGGTCATCGGCGCGTTTGTCATCGGCGGCGTGTTCCTGCTGGCCACACTGGTGGCGATCCCGAACATGGGTACCGCGGTCAAGGACGGGTACGGACCCGCGCAGATCATCGAGGCGAACTTCTCCACCGGCTTCGCGACGCTGTACCTGCTGGTGGTCTCGGCGGCCATCTTCGTCTGCTGCCTGTCGATCCTGGCCGCGACGATCAGGCTCTGCTTCGGGATGGCGCGCGACAACCAGCTGCCCGTCTCCGGGCCGCTGGCCAAGGTGTCGCCCAGCCTGCACACGCCGGTCTGGACCTGCATCGTGGTCGCGGCGCTGGCCGCCGTGCCGTTCATCAAGTACTCGGGCGCCGGGACGATCGCGATCGCGGCGACCGGCATGATCTACCTGAGCTACTTCCTCGGCAACCTCGTGATCATGCGGGCCCGCGCCCGCGGCTGGCCCAAGGCGAGCGCCCCGTTCCGGCTCGGCCGCTGGGGCATGCTGGTCAACGTCGTCGCATTGCTCTACGGCGGGGCGATGCTGGTCAACTTCGCGTGGCCGCGGGCGGCAAGCAACCCGAAGCCTGAGCAGACCGGGGGCCTGCTCAGCTTCGGGCTCGATTTCCTGAACAAGATCCCGATCCTGTGGACGGTGGTGGTCGTCATCGCGCTGATCGGGGCCATCTACTATCTCTGTGTCGGGCGGAGGAAGGCCTTCCCGCCGGTGACCGCGCCGTTCCCGGACGACCCGCTGGCGGCCGATGCGGCCGTCGTTCCGCAGCCCGACAGCTAACCGCCGTCAGATGGCTGGCAGCAGGGAGGATTCGGCATGGCGCCACAGCCCAGGACCGGGCGCCGCCGCATTCGTCCCGCGCTGCGGACCAGTGCACAGCGGCCGCCCGAGATCGTCCGCGGGCCGGGCGCCACCGTGCACACGCAGATCGAGGACTGGCTGGCCAGCGAGATAGCCGCCGGCGCACTGGTCCCCGGTGACAAGCTGCCCTCCGAGCAGGACCTGGCCACGTGGTTCGGCGTCAGCCGGATGACCCTGCGGCACGCGCTTGCCGAGCTGACCCGCCGCGGCCTGGTGACCAAGGCGGTAGGCAGGCACGGCGGGACGTTCGTCGCCGAGCCCAAGCTGGAGCAGGACCTGACGAGGCTGGCCGGGTTCTCCGAGCAGCTGCGCCGCCACGGCATGGTCGCCGGTGCCCGGGTGCTGGTCACGAGCGAGCACCCAGCCGGCCCTGCCGCGGCGGCGGCCCTCCAGATCGGCAGGGACGACGTGGTCTACGAGGTCCAGCGGGTCCGGCTCGCCGACGGCAAGCCGATCCTCCTCGAGCGCTCGCTTTTCCCTGCTGACCGGTTTCCCGGCATGCTCGACTTCCGGCTCGATGGCTCACTGTATGAGCTGCTCGAGGTCAGGTACGGCCTGCGGCCGCACCACGCCAGGGAAAGCCTGGAACCGGTGACCGCGCGAGTGCGCGAGGCCGAGGCGCTTGAGGTCGCCGAGGGCGCACCGCTCATGCTGGTCGAGCGCATCGCCTACGCCCGCTCCGGTGAGCCGCTTGAATACGCTCGTGACCTGTTCCGCGGCGACCGGACCAAGGTCGTGGTGTGGACCTCCCAGCTAGCGGACTGAATACTGATCCAGTGGCTAGCGGGAGTCAGCGTGGGTGGGGTGGCGGGAAATGATCTCTGCGGACGAGCCGGTCATGACCGTATACGGGGCCCCATGGTGCCCTCACTGCAAGCGGGTCAAGAAGTTCCTCGCCGCCCACCGGGTCCGCTACGCCGACATCGACATCGACGCCGATCCCCAGGCGATCGAGCGGCTCAAGGAGCTGCAGGACGGCGGGCAGATCATCCCCACCGTGGTCTACCCGGACGGAACGCACGAGGTGAACCCCGACGATGAGGCGCTCGCCCGCCGCATCGGCCTCACGCTTGAAGCCGACCGGTCTGCCTACGACCTGGTTATCGTGGGTGGCGGGCCGGCCGGGCTGGCAGCCGCCATCTACGCCGCCCGCGAGGGCATCGACGCGATCGTCGTGGAGGCCAGCGCCCTGGGCGGTCAGGCCGGGATCAGCGACAAGATCGACAACTACCCGGGGTTCCCTGACGGCATCTCCGGCGCCGAGCTGGCCGACCGGTTCGTGGCCCAGGCGCGCCGGTACGGGGTGGAACTCGTTTCCGCGGTATCGGTCACCGCCATCGAGCGCGATCACGATGACTTGGTTACCTCCCTGTCCTCGGGCCAGCAGCTCACCTCCCACGCCGTGATCGTGGCTACCGGCTCGACGTACAAGCGCCTTGGCGTGCCCGGCGAGGAGGACCTCATCGGCGCAGGCGTCCACTTTTGCGCGACCTGTGACGGGCCCTTCTACAAAGGGGCCGACGAGGTCGTGGTGATCGGCGGCGGCAACTCGGCCCTCGAGGAGGGCCTGCACCTGTCGGAGTTCGCCAAGAAGGTCCGGGTGCTGGCCCGCTCCGACCTGACCGCCTCGCCCGTGCTCCAGGAGCGGGTACGGTCCGACCCGCAATTCGACATCCGCGCCGGCGTGGACATCGTGGCGCTCGAGGGCGAGCGCGGCCGGTTCGCCGCCGTCGTGGCCCGCGACCGCGACAGCCAGGCAGTCTCTCGCTTCCCGGCCGCCGCGGCCTTCGTGTTCATCGGGCTAAAGCCCAATGACGCATTTCTCAGCCACGCGGTGGAACGTGATGCTGGCGGGTTCCTGGTCACGGGCCCGACCATGGAGACGTCCATGGCAGGCGTCTTCGCTGCCGGCGACGTGCGCTCGGGATCGACCAAGCAGCTCGGATCCGCCGTGGGCGACGGGATCGCCGCCCTGCTCATGACCCGCCGCTACCTCGAGGTCCATCATCACAAGGCAGCGCCGGCAACTCCTGCGTGGGAGTGACGCGCCGCCATGATCACGCAGGAGGGCTCATGCTGAGCCGTAAGGAACTCGCCGAGGCGCAGGAGCGAGCAGCAGAGATATTCGCCGAAGCGGGAATCGCGCTGACGGGCGCCGAGCGCTCCGCGATCGAGATAGCCGACTTCGGCCTGTCGAAGCTGGCGGAGACCGGTCTCGAGATCGTCGTCTACGTGAACACGCAACGGGTCGCCGCGAAGGAAATCGCGATGTTCCCGCGCCAGATCTGTCCTGAGCACCGGCACCCGCCGTACGACGGGACGCCGGGGAAGGAGGAAACCTTCCGCTGCCGTACGGGCACGGTGTACATGTACACGGAAGGAGAGCCCACGCCGCACCCGCACGCCCGGGTTCCCGCCGACGGAACGTTCACCGCGTGGCGCGAAATAGTGCTCAGGCCCGGGGACCAGTACACCGTTCCCCCCAATACGCTGCACTGGTTCCAGGCGGGGGACGAGGGAGCGATCGTCTCGGAGTTTTCCACCCAGAGCCGCGATGACCTGGACATCTTCAGCGACCCCAGGATCGAGCGGGCCACCCGGCTGACCGACGGATGACCCGTGCGCCGCCGACGGCCAGATTTCCATTCGCCGCGAGGGGAAGCCGCGCACGTTCTGGATAAATGGCATTTCCCGAAGATCGGGGATACCTGTGGCCCCTATAGGGGCTCTTTCTATCCCCGCTGTTCGAAAACAGTTCTAGTACCGCCACTCCCCGGGCTGGCCCGACCGGGATTCTTTGTGTAAGTGTTGCTGCCGCCGACTGGCGCTTGCGGCGAGTTGCTGCAGTGGCTGGTGTGCTGCGTGTCGGAGGCCGGACGGGGCATGCTACTTGACCGCCCCTAGGCCGGCTGGCATCATTTGTTCAGTGAGTGATCATTTGATCAATAGGGACTCGCTGTACCGGACGATGCTGCTCATCCGCCGGTTCGAAGAGCGTGTCTACCGGCTGTTCCTCGAGGGCGAGATCCCGGGAACACTCCACCAGTACCAGGGGCAGGAAGCGGTGGCGGTTGGCGTGTGCGATGTCCTGACGCGCGATGACTGGATCACGTCCACGCATCGTCCGCACGGACACGCGCTGGCCAAGGGCGTGACTGCCCGCGCGGCCATGGCCGAGCTGTACGGCAAGGGCACCGGCTGCTGCGGAGGCAAAGGCGGCTCGATGCACCTGGGGGATCCGGGCGTGGGCATGCTCCCGGCGATCGCGATCGTCGGCGCGGGCAACACGGTGGTGACGGGCCTGGGACTGGCCATGAAGCTGCGCCGCAGCCGTCAGGTCGCGGTCTGCTTCTTCGGCGAGGGGGCGACGAACGAGGGCGCGTTTCACGAGGGGATCAACTTCGCCGCGGTCGAGCGGCTGCCAGTGGTGCTGGTCTGCGAGAACAACTTGTACGGCGCATCCACGTCGTACAGCCGGGTCGCGCTCGTCCCGGACGTCGCCGAGCGCGCGAAGGCATACGGCGTGCCCGCGCGGATCGTCGACGGCATGGACGTGCTGGCCGTTCGCGCGGCGGCACACGATGCCGTGGCGGCGGCCCGGGCGGGGGCCGGGCCGTCGTTGCTGGAATGCAAGACCTACCGGTTCACCGGGCACAGCCGCAGTGACGCGCGCGGGTACCGGACCCGCGAGGAGGAAGCCCGGTGGGCGGAGCGTGATCCGCTGCTCGTCCTCGGCGCGAGTCTCGGCGAGGCCACGCTGGGAGATCTTGAGGCCGAGGTGAAGGCCCAGCTCGACGACGCGGTCGAGTTCGCGCGCACTTCACCGTTCCCCGAGCCTGCCGACGCGACGGCGGACGTCTATGCCTGAGGCGGTGGCAGCGGTCCGGCGGCTGACGATCGGCGAGGCGCTGCGAGAAGCGATCGCGGAGGAGATGCGCCGCGACCCTGACGTGTTCCTGCTAGGCGAGGACATCGGCGTCGAGGGCGGTTTCGGCGGCGCGTTCGGCGTGTACCTGGGCCTGGTCGAGGAATTCGGGCACGAGCGCATCATCGACACGCCGATCAGCGAGAAGGCGATCGCCGGCGCGGCGGTGGGCGCCGCCGTGCTCGGGATGCGCCCGGTGGCCGACATGCAATACGCGGACTTCCTGTTCGAGTGCATGGATGAGCTGGTCAACCAGGCGGCGAAGCTCCGCTACATGTCCGGCGGGAAAATCCGGGTGCCGATGGTGATGCGGGCGCCGGTCGGCGCGACCACCCGGGGAGCGCAGCATGGCCAGTGCCCGGAGAGCTATTTCGTCCACGTGCCGGGCCTGAAGGTGGTGGCGCCGTCGGATGCCTACCATGCCAAGGGCATCCTGAAGAGCGCGATCCGCGACGAGAACCCGGTGCTGGTGTTCGAGCACAAGCTGCTGTACGGCAGCAAGGGGCGGGAGGCGGCGGGGGGTCTCGACCTGACCGCCGAGGTGCCCGCGGACGAGTACCTGGTGCCCATCGGGAAGGCGGTGATCAAGCGGCCTGGCACCGATGTCACGCTCGTGGCGACCCATGTGTCGCTGTACCGGTCCCTGGCGGCGGCTGACCTGCTGGCCCGTGACGGCATCGAATGCGAGGTCATCGATCCGCTCACCCTGGTGCCGCTCGACGGCGACACCATCTTCGGATCGGTACGCAGGACTGGCCGCCTGGTCGTCGTGCACGAAGACACCCTGACCGGCGGCTGGGGGGCGGAGATCGCGGCCCGCGCTGCCGACGAATGCCTGGCCTACCTCGAGGGACCTATCAAGCGGGTGGCTTCGAAGAACGCCCCGGCACCCGCCGCGCCGGTCCTTGAACAGGCGGTGCTGCCGCAGGTGGCCGATATCGTCGCGGCCGTCAGGGAGGCGGTGGGGTAGATGGCGACCCCGATCCGCATGCCGGCGCTGACGCAGACCAGTGACGAGCTGCGGCTGACGGCCTGGCTGAAGACGGAAGGCGAGCAGGTTACCGAGGGGGAGCCGCTGTTCGAGGCGGAGACCGACAAGACAGAGCTGGAAGTCGAGGCCACCACCTCAGGAACGCTGCTGCGCTGCCTTGCCGGGCCGGGGGAGACGGTGAGCATCGGGACGGTGGTCGCCTGGATCGGCCAGCCGGGGGAGGACATCCCGCAAGCCAGCCCAGAGGCGCCGGGAGCCGCGGCCGCGGTCCAGCCGGGCTCGCCGGCGGCCAGCGTCTCGCCGCCGCATCCCGCCGCGCGGCGGCCCGCCACGCCGGCCGCTCGCACGCTTGCCCGCGAGCGCGGTATCGACCTGGCGCAGCTCACGGGATCCGGTCCCGGCGGGCGGATCGAACGACGGGACGTGCTCGCCGCGATGGACGGCGCCGGCCCGCCGCAGCCGGACGACGGGGCAACCGACGCGGTACCCCCGCACCGCCGGGCGATCGCGGCGCGGTTGTCGCGCGCCGCTGCCGTGCCCCAGTTCACCGTGTCCAGGACCGTCGACGCGCGGCCGGCCCTGGCCCGCGCGACAGAACTGGACGGGGTAACGCTCACTCACGTGCTGCTGCGGGCGGCAGCCGCGGCGCTGCGGGCGATGCCGGACGTGAACCGCGTCTGGCTCGACGACGGACCGCGTTACCGGCGGCTGGCGCACTGCCACGTGGGCCTGGCGATCGCCGCCGGCGACAACCTGATCGTGGCGACGATCCCGGAACCCGACCGGCTCGGCCTCGAAGAGCTCGCGCTCATGACGCGGCGCGTCACCGGCGAAGGGCGCCGTGGCCGGCTAGCCGCGGCCTTCACCGGCCCGGCGGCGATGACGCTGAGCAACCTGGGCATGTTCGGCGTCGACCGGTTCGAGGCGATCGTAGACCCGGACCAGACGGCGATCCTCGCCGTCGGCCGCGTCGTCGAGCGGCCCGCCGTCACCCCCGACGGCATCGCCGCCGTGCCGCAACTGGATCTCGCGCTGACCGTCGACCACCGGACGGTGGACGGCGCGGCCGCGGCCCGGTTCCTGGCCGCGGTCTGCGCCGAACTGGAACGCTGACGCCGCCGGCTCAGCCGGGCCGGTCGGCCAGCTGCAGCACCCGCCGCGCCACGCCGACCGAGGTGACCAGGGTGTGGACGAGGCCCGAGTTCAGCGCGCCGAGCACGGCGGCGGACTTCGCCTCCTCCGACACCACGGCGATCACGGCCGGGATGTTGCGGAGATCCTCGCGGGTCAGGCCCACCACGCGGTTCTCGATCCACTCGGCGACCGGCTCGCCCCGGACGTTGAAGAAGCCGCCGAGGATGTCCCCGACGGCGCCGTCCTTGCGCATCCGCGCCATATCCTTCGCCGTGATGCAGCCGAGGCTGACGACCAGGGAATCGTCTACCGCGTCACCCACGCCGACGATGGCGAGGTCGGCGCCCCGGGCGTGCGCGATGGTCCGGCGGATGTCAGCGTGCGTCAGGAACGCATCCCGCACATCCTCGCTCTCCGCGTAGGCCGGCGCGTAGATCCCCTCGGCCTTGCCGCCCAGGGCATCGGCGAACCGGGTGGCGATGTCCGTGGAGTTGAGGCCGTCGCCGACCTGGGAGGAGCCGCCGATCCCGCTGACCACGGTGCAGTGGCGCCGGCGCAGGCCCACAGCCTGCTGGCTGACCGCCTTGACGTTGCGCCCCATCCCGATCGCCAGCGTGCCGCCGTCGGGCAGCAGCGGGTCGAGGAGGCCGGCCGTCGCCCGGCCGGCCTGGGCGCGGATGGCCGACTCGTCCTGCTGGTCCGCCACCAGGATGGCGCCGGACAGGCCGAAACGGGACGTGAGCTCGGTCTCCACCGGCATCGCGAGCGACGGGGGCAGGTTCACGGTGATCTCGACGATGCCCGTCTCCTTCGCCTGCCGCAGCAGGCGCCAGACTTTCGGCCTGGACAGGCCCAGTTGCTTCGCGATCTTGTCCTGGGTCATGTCTTCGAGGTAGTACATCGAGGCGACCCGCGCGATCATTTCCACGGACGCCGGCTGCCGGCCTGCCGACCGTGGCGCGGTCGGAGCTGGCGAAGCATCGGTCATGGGGCGCCGGTCCCTTCCTGGTTGACGCCGGGCACGTCACAGGCGAAACTGATCATATTCTCGCACGTTGGGCATTCGATCAGATCGAGGAGTGGCCGTGAGCGGTGGCGAAGCGCCTCCGGCCACCGCTGCGCCCGAAGCCCCAGCGGTCGTCTGCGCGGGGATGATCATCGCCGATCTTTTCGTGTCACCACTTCGGAGCCTACCCCGGCCCGGAGAACTTGTCGTTTCCGACGGCTTTCTGCTGGACGCCGGCGGCTGCGCGGTCAACACCGCGGTGATCCTGTCTCGCCTCGGTGTCCGCACCGGGCTCGTCGGCAAGGTGGGCGATGACGACTACGGGGGCTGGCTGCAGCGCAGCCTGGCCCGCAGGCGGATCCTGGTTGACGGTGTCTCGACCACGCGGCGGTCCGCTACGTCGCAGACCGTCATCCTGCCCGTCGACGGGGAGGACCGGCGGTACATCCATGTTCCCGGGGCCAATGCCGAACTGGCCGCCGCGGACATAGCGCCCGCGTTGCCTGGTGTGCGCGTGCTGGCGATCGGCGGCTATCTCGCGCTGCCCGGACTGGACCCGGGAGAGGCCGCGGGCCTCCTCGCCGGGGCTCGCACGCGCGGGACCGCGACACTCCTCGACGTCGTCGTGCCCCGCGGCGCGGACAACCCTTCCAAGGCGCTGCGGCCGGTGCTGCCCTACGTCGACTGTTTCCTGCCGAACCAGGACGAGGCACGGCAGGTTACCGGCCATGACAACCCTGCTGACCAGGCCAGGGCCCTGCTGGACTGGGGTTGCGCGTCGGTCATCATCACCTGCGGCGCCGACGGCGCCGTGTACGCCGACCCCGCGCGCGCGATTCAGGTACGGCCGCACCCGGTCGAGGTGGTTGATGGTTCCGGCGCCGGGGACGCCTTCACCGCCGGGATCATCCTCGGGCTGGTCGAAGGCTGGCCCGCTGAGCAGCGGCTGCGATTCGCGGCCGCGCTCGGCGGCTCGGTGTGCCGCGGGCTCGGCTGCACGGGCACGGTCTTCACCAGGGACGAAGCGCTCGCCGCGGCGGACGGCGTGCGGCTGGCTGCCGTGTCCTGACCACCCGTCGTTAGCGAGGGAGTTCCCGATGCCGCTGGTCCCCGCCCCGGATCTGCTCGCCGCCGCACGGGCGGGCGGCTACGCCCTGGGCTACTTCGAGAGCTGGGACAGCTACTCTCTCGAGGCCGTGCTGGCGGCGGCCGAGGCCGAGAACGCCCCCGTCATCGTCGGTTTCGGCGCGACGATGCTGGCTGACGAGTGGCTTGACGCGGGCGGCGTCGAGTTCCTGGGCGCGAGCGGTCGCGCCCTCATCGAAGGCTGCCGGATACCGGTATCTTTCCTGCTCAACGAGACCCACACGCTTGACCAGGCGGCCCGGGGCGTGGCCGCCGGATTCAACTTCGTGATGATCGACAGCCACCGGTGGCCAGTGCCGGAGGCCCGTGACGCGGTGGCCAAGCTGGTGGCCGCCGCCCACCCGGCCGGCGTGGCCGTCGAGGCGGAATTCGGCAGCCTGCCGGACTATCTCGACGGCGCAGTCGATGACAGCCACGCCTCCATGACCGACCCCGGCGCGGCGGCTGAATTCGCGGCGGCCACGGGCGTGGACTGCCTGGCGGTCGCCGTCGGCAACGTGCACCTGCTGACGGCCTACCAGGCGGAGATCGACCTTGACCGGCTGCAGGCCATCCAGGCCGCCGTCGACGTGCCGCTGGCCATCCACGGCGGGACCGGGTTCCCGCCGGACTCGGTCGCCGCGGCGATCAGCTTCGGCGTGGCGAAGTTCAACGTGGGCACCCGGCTGAAGCGCGGTTTCCTGGACGCGGTCCTTGAGCGGACGCGTTCCTGGTCCGGCAGTGAGTCCGTGCACGACCTGGTCGGCTCACACAAGCAAGCCGACTTCCTGGCCGCAGGCCAGTCGGCGATCACCGAGACCGTCCGCTCCTTGTTGCGACTCTACGGCTCGTCGGGCCGGGCGTCGGGTCTATGAGACGCCGAAGTGGTACTGAAGGACCAGGAATACCTGCTGCGTCAGCTCCCGGGTCATGACCGTGCCGTCCGCGGGCAGGGTGAGCGGTGCCTGCCCGGTGGCGTGCAGCCCCGCCTTCAGGGTCGCCAGGTCGGCGGCCGTCGCCGGGGACACCGAGGCGAGCGTTCCTGAGCTACCGGCGTAGAGGGTCAGGCTGTCGATCGTCAGGGTCCCGGCGCTCTGCACGTAGTAGGGGAAGAATTGCTTGTCCAGCGTGACCTCGAAGTCCCCGGTGCCGTTCACGAAGGCCGACCATTGCGTCGGGAAGTCGTACCGCAGGCAGAACAGCAGCGCCTGACTGGCCTGCCCCGCCGAATCGAGCATCGTCGTGAGACCCTTGGCGGCCGCCGCCGCCAGCTGATCGCCGCCATCCCTGGCGGTGTAGCGAATGTGCAGGATGACATCGGAGATGGTGGTGTAGTCGAACGAGCGCAGCTGGGCGGGCAGCGACAGGTTCCACGTGCTGATCGCGCCGGCGCCTTCGAAGGGCAGGAACCGCTCGTCCCGGAGGTTCGTCTCGAACATCCCGCTGTCATTGCTGCCGCCGCTGGTCACGATGGTGTCGGTGCTGCCGAAGTAGTCCACGAAGCGGTCGTCGGCCTGCGAGGTGTCCCGGGCGTAGGCCCCGTTGGCCAGCTGCGACGACACGCGCACCGTGCTGCTCTGCAGGGCCAGCGTGCAGTTGAGGCTCGTATACGGCCCCACGACCGACGGCACCGACAAGCCGACGGTCTTGATCCGCCGCATGTAGAGGCCGGGGCGGTCCCGGTCGTATAGCCATTCGGGCACGGTGACCGTGCACGAGCCGGTGATCCTGAGCGCCAGCAGGGCAAGCGGGTCGAGCTGCCGCAGCGAGACGTGCCGGGTCAGCTCGAGTTCCCGCTTGTTGCTGTTGTGGTAGGCCATCTCCATCCGCTTGACGTCCAGGTGCAGTGCCTCCCCGGACAGCAGGCCCTGATGGCCGGAATCCCAGTAGTTGAACTGGATGAACTGGGTCGCGTCCAGCTCCGGCCGCATGAGCTCTTGCTTCATGGTCTGCTCGGCCTGGCGGGCCGTGTCGCAGGCGAACCGGTAGTACTGGTAGTAGAGGGCGGACACATCGCTCTGCATCCAGGTGTAGAAGACCTCGCTGGTGAACTTGCTCTGCAGGAAGGCCTGGATGTCCTTGGCCTGCTTCACCTGGGTCTTGACCGTCGTGTAGTCGTGGTAGGCGACCTGTTCGGCGATCAGCGAGGCGATGATCTGCCGTCCGATCTGGGCGAGCTCACGCGCGGCCAGGTTGGCCTGCAGCGTCCACTCATCGGCGCGCCGCTGGTACCCGGCGGTGCGGGCGGCCATCCCGGCACTGTCCTGGGCCGCGACCGCGATGAGTTCCGTGAAATCGGCGAAGAGCTTGACCTGGCCGGCCAGGGTGTCTCCCGAAGTCACCGTGGAGTCCGCGCCGACGCCCATCGGGGATCCCATCACTCCCGCGCTCGGAATAGGCATCAGGGCCGCGGCCACCGCGTTGAGGTCGCCGGCGATGGCGTGGCTCAGCATGGCCGCGGGGAGGTACGTGTTGAGTTCGGCGTCTTCGTTCATGTTCAGGTACAGCTGTCCCTGCCCGGTCGCGCCGGACTGGGCGGAGGGCGAGGTGCCCTGCGCGAGCCGCAGCGGGTTGTAGGCGAGGTCCGCGATGTTCACCTGGTACTCGCCCACGAGCGCGTCGTAGATGCCGTCGAAGTTCTTCTCGGTCAGCTCGGTGCGGTCCAGGCTAAGGTCGGGCGGCACGTCGGCCGGATCCGGGGCCAGGCCGAGGAGCCGCAGGTAATAGGTGTAGCGCTCCAGCGTGACCGCCCGGGTCGTGAGCAGCCCGTTGGTGGTCTCCGCGGCGTGCTGCCACTGCAGGAAGCGCACGTTCTTGATCATCTTCTGCAGCTTGACCTCGTGTTTCTGCCGTCGCAGGGCCAGGTCCTCGGCGTCGCCCTTCTCCAGCGCGGCGAGCAGCTCGCTGCCCAGCGAGCGCACCTCGGTGGCGATCTCCAGCGCCTTCTGGATCAGCACGAGTGAGCGCACCGGCCCGGCCGGCTGGTTCAGGCCGCTGACGATGCTGCCGACGTCGATCCCGGCCGCGGACGCCGCCACGAGCATGCCGGGATTCAGCGGGGGGTCGAATAGCGGCAGCTGCTGGACCATGCCCGCGATGTTCTCGCTGTTGCGGATCTTGAACAGCCGGTCGGCGACCGTGTCCCAGTAGGCCAGCAGGTTCGGGTTCTGCGGGACGCAGAAGTACAGCGACCGCCCGATGCCGAACAACGCTCGGCTCGCCTCATCCGAGCCGCCCCCGGCGCCCGGCCCGGCCACCAGGTTGAACGGGAACTGCGCCTCGAGGGTGACCAGCGCATCGGACATCCGGTCCAGCCCGGCCTGCTTGAGCTGCAGGAAGTTCCGCGGGCTCGCGGCGGTCGGCGGCGACATGACCTGCGGCCGGGGGCCGAGGATGTTGGCGGCCAGCACGTAGCACAGGGTGGCCTCGTTCAGGGTCTCGATGGTGTCGGCCAGGAACAGGCTGTCGCCCCAGGCGATCAGGTTGTCCAGGTACTTCATCACCACGTACCACTGGTAGGCGCTGGGCCGGGTGCGGGCGACCAGATGCGGGTCGAACGGGTCGGCCAGGATGCCGTTGTAGCCGGTGATGACGTCCGTCTTGGCCTGGATCTGGGCCGCGTCTAGCTGGGAGTCGGGCGTGCTCAGCAGCGTGACCAGGGTGTTGATGTCCGAGATGCCGTCGGCGCCGCGGAACACGAACGACTTCCAGAACCGCTCGGGCGGCGGCACGCTCGTGTCGGTGCTGGTCGGGTCGAAGACCAGGTGGAACCATTGCTGCGCCTCGGCAAAGCGCTGGTTGCTGCTGAGGTGCACCGCGATCATGACCGGGATGTGATACAGCAGCTCCCAGTTGTAGTTCGCGTAGGGGCCGCCGATCGAGACGTCGATGGTCCGGTCCTCCAGCGTGACCGTCGAGGCCAGGGTGTTCAGCACCGTGTAGTCGGCCGAGGTGTACGCCTTGTGCAGCTCTTCGAGGAAACCCGGATCCAGCATCCCGGCTACCGACGTCTCGTTGAGCTTCTTGATGAGACGGCCCGCGAACGGATGGAAGAAGTTCTCGAACTCGTAGGTGAATTTCCCCCAGTACGGCAGGTGGAAAATGGCGCCGTCGCTGTCCTGGCTGGTCCCCAGCGTGTTGATCAGCCCGATATCGCCGGCGTTGTGAAAGGCGCCCAGGCCCTCGACCTGCTGCATCACTGTCCTCCTTGTCCGTTGCCGGCTGCTGAGGGAGACGGGACGCTCCCGATGGGCGAGATCAGCTGGCCCTGGTAGGTGACCGTCACCGGCAGGGCAAGCGCGGCCTTGATGTTCGTGCCGGCCGCGATGAAGCGCTGCACGGCGGCCGGGTCGCCGTCCGCGGCGGTCACGGCCAGGACCTCCGGCGGCGTGGCCGCCACCACCGGCTGGCGCAGCACTATGGGGGAGATCGCCACCCCGGAGGCGGCGGTCAGGCCCGGACCGGCCTGCAGGATCCCGAAGCCGTTGAAATGCCAGATCGGTATCAGGTTTGCCGTGGTCGTGACGTAGAACAGGTGCCGCCGGTCCTCATAGAGGAAGGGCGCGTCCCACGGGTCGGGGAGCCAGGATTGCGGCTGGACGGCCCGCGGCTGCCAGGTGTACTGGAGCAGGCTGTTCGCATAGGTGGCCGCGCTTCCCTGGCTGGGCAGGTAATTTATCCCGAACGTACCGGTGTTATACCCGCCGCTATATGGCTGCGCCGAGGGGAAGGAACGGTCGGGGCTCGGCGTGGCGAGCGCGGCGGACAGCGGGACGATCGGCAGCCACGTGATGGGAAAGCCGTTGCGGTATCCGACCACTACCGGGGCGCCGGTGAAGCGGATGTCCTCGAAACGGACCGGCAGGCTATACGTGTTATGCAGCACGAATCCGCCGCCGGAGGACTGCCCGTTGACCTGGATGTCGAGAATGAGGGATTCCGCGGGCAGGGCGAACTGCGAGTGGTAGCGCTGCTGTATGAGCTGCGGGCTCATCAGCTCGGCTGGGGTGATCCTGATGGAGTCCCGGAAGTTCTCGAACGAGCCGGGCCCGGTGACGTCGAAGGTCCCGAGTCCGGTCGGGTTGCTGGCGTCCGAGGTCTTGGTGGCCTGCCACTTTCCGTTGCAGAATTCAGCCCAGCAGAGCACGACCTGGGCGATGACCGCCCCGCTGCTCGTGGCGCTGCTGCTGAGGGCGGCCATCTGGCCCACGTCCAGGTCTATGAGCTTGGCGCTGCTGTTACCGCCGGCCGCGCCGATGATCTGATTCTGGTTCGGCTGGACCTGCTTGACCGCCTTGAGCCAGAACAGGAACAGCCTCCCGTTCCAGACGACCGGGGTGATCGGCATGTCCTCGCACTCGATCGGCACCTGGCCCCACGGCGTCCAGGAGCCGGCGGTGAGCTCACGGAAGTAGTACTTGCGCTTGGCGCCCGCCGTCCTGGCGACGACGTAGGAGGTCTCATCGGTGTCCGCGGTCCCCGGCTGGTAGTAGAGCCCGCACGCCTCCAGCTTGGCGATCTCCTCCAGGCTGGTGAGGTAGTCCAGGTAGGCGCTGGCCGCCGCGTCGTCGGTGATGTCACCCTGCAGCAGGCTGCCCATCACTTGCTGGAAGATCGGCGACTGGTTGTCGCGCAGCTCCGGGTAGAGCCAGTTCTCCGGCCAGAGGAACACCTCGCGGTTCGCCTGCCAGACCCGGTAGCGCTTCATCCACTGCCATTGCGCGGCGCTGATGTCGGCCGGGCAGGCCAGCGGTTCGAGGTTGCGGATGACCCGCTCGATGAACAGCTGGACCGCCGACAGCGCGAGCCGGATCCTGGACGTCTCCACGGCCGGCTGGGTCTGCGGGTCGATCAGGAAGTACTCGTACAGGCTGTCCGCGGTGTCGAAGGCCGGGCCGGACGGCGCGGCCAGAAGGATCGCTCCGGCACCGACGGCGGCCAGGATCCCCGTGCTGATCGTCAGGGTGGTCCCGGTGACCGCGGTCACCATGGTGCCCGGAGCGACGCTGGCGCCCTGGACCAGCATGCCCGCGGCCACGCCAGCCGTGGCGACGCAGCTGAGACTGGTGGCGCCGGCCGCCGTGGCGGTGTTGGTCGTGAGGCTAACCGACGCCTGAGAATAGCTGTCGCCGAGTTTCTCCAGGATGTAGGCGACCAGCGCGTCGCGCTGCTGGATCCGGGCGGCGTCGTTGATCGGGCGGATCACGGTCAGCCAGTCCGATTCGGCGTAGCGGGCGCGCAGCGCCGACTGCAGGGCGCTGACCGTCGTCGCCGATGGCGCGTTGGTGATCGCCGAGATGAGCGCGGCGGCATTCAGCCTGGAGGACTGGACGAGTGCGTACGCGTCGAACACGCGACTGAAGTTCTCCACCGAGGTCAGGCTGGCCAGGTCGCTGCTGCCGAAGAACTGGGTGAGCAGCGCGTTCACCGAGGCCGGCGCCCATCCGGTCAGGCTCGCCACGGCGGTCTGCCCGCCGGGCACCGGCGCGGCCGGGTTGCCGAGCACCGCGAGGAGCCGTTCGTCGGCGGGGGACAGGGCCTGCTTGACGCGAGAGAAGTCCAGCAGGGTGTTCAGCACGCCGGTCAGGCTCGCGGCCGTGGCCGGGGCGGGATCGCCCTGCGCGGCGAGGACGTTGAGCCAGCCCTGGCCGGAGATCGTGGTCGCGGTGTCCAGGTCCCTGACCTCACTCGCGGTCAGGGACAGCACGCCGGCCAGGCTGGCGGCCTTGAGGAACCGGGTGTAGGTGTGGTCGAGGCGCGCGATCAGGGTGCCGGAGTAGAGGTATCCACCGGGGATGATCTCCCAGCCCAGGCCAGTGCTTTGCCAGCTCACCGACAGCGTGGTCTTGATCGAGGTGGCGGTCAGCGTGAACTGGGCCAGGGCGCCCGCCACCAGCGAGATCGGGTCCTGGTTCTGCCAGCCGCCGCCGGCCTGCTGCTGCAGCGCTACGGGTGTCCCGGCGATCCGCAGCGTGATGGCCGCGCCCGGGTCCGCGGTGATCAGGAGATCGTAGCAGCCGTCTTGCGGCACGGTGAGGTAGCCGCTCCAGGTTCCGGCGATGAGACCGTTGGCCTGGCTGCCGGGGGGCAGCGGATTGCCGCCCGACGCTGAGTAGGACAGCACGGGCACCGAGTCGGTGACCTGATCCGGCGGGGCCGCCAGGTCGTTGGCGAGATAGAACTCCGCCGACAGGCCTTGCGCCTCGACGGCGGTGAGGTCGGTGACCGCGGCGATACCGGTGCTGGCGTCCGCCCCCAGGATCACCGGGTTCTGCTGCGGCAGCAGCGCGGTGGCGAAGCTCGGGTCGGTTCCCGCGGCCGACGTGACGGCGGCCAGGGCCTGCTCCTGCTTGCGTGCGGCCTTGAGCACGGGCAGCACGCTGTTCAGCAGGGTCTGCCACTTGACCTGCACCGGGTCGGTGGACGCGAGGTACGCGGTGTACAGCGGGAACAGTTCCGGGTAGCTGGCGAAGAACGGGGCGATGGCCTGCTGGCATGCGTTCTCCAGGCTCTGGAGCGCGTCCGGCAGGCGCGGGTCGTTGGTGATCGGGAACGGGCTGTGGTGCGCCTGGGTCGTGGTCGCGGTGAAGCTGGTCGGGGTGACGCTGGTAACGACGACGGTCTCTTGCGCCGCTCCGGTGTCGATGACCAGCGCGGCTTCAGGGTAGATGTTGGTCATCGACGCGGGCGTGAAGGAGACGGCGCTGCCCGCGGGGACATTGTCCGCGGTGTCGGTGGTGCCGACGATGATGGCGCCCTCGATCGTGTTCTGTCCCGCCGAGTCCAGGACACCGGAGTAGGTGAGCTGCTTGCTCAGGTCTTTGTAGCTGAGCTGGCCACCCGAGGCGGTGATGACCGGCGCGGGCAGGGCCGACTGGCCGGGCGGTGCCGAGTACGGCACGGACGTGCTGAACGTGCCGTTGAGCAGGCCGAAGAAGAACGCGCTCGCGGTGGTGCCGTACACCAGCGACATCAGGTTCTGGGCGATGCTCCCGTCGGGATCGTCCTGCAC
>Ga0335075_10007201_pt1 | contig 17120 bp, 11 predicted proteins | sample Lox_Sample_24_FD_206723 | JGI IMG/M metagenome (GOLD analysis project Ga0335075, IMG submission 206723) | Soil microbial communities from Loxahatchee National Wildlife Refuge, Florida, United States - Lox_Sample_2.4 | ecosystem: Environmental > Terrestrial > Soil > Wetlands | place: USA...
CAGCGATCGCCCCGGCGCTTACGATACGCACGACAGCTACTATCGCTGCCGAGGGAACTACGTGGTCAACTTCGGAACGCATACGGTGGATCCGGATAACTACGCCAGCTTCGGCGCGGCTCCGTTCAGTGATCCGGACAACACCGGCGGCGTCGTACAGACCACCGCAATCCAGCGAATAACGGACGGCACCTCGAATACCTTGCTCATGTCCGAAATCATCATGGCCATGAACGATAGCGATCAAAATTCCCACGGCGATTTCCAAAACGACGATGCCACCCAGGTCGGTTGGGCCTTCATGACGATTTACTCGCCCAATAGCTCTCAGCCCGACGCCATTTTCTGTAGCTCGGGCTTCGATCCGAAGGCTCCCTGCACCGGCACTTCCAATGCGGAATTCGAGTCGGCGCGCAGCAAGCACCCCACCGGCGTCAACGCCCTCTTCTGCGACGGCTCCGTCCACTTCATCACCAACGGCATCAACGTAGCTACTTGGCAAGCTCTCGGCTCCGCGCAGGGCGGCGAGCCGGTGGACGCTTCTCAGTTTTGATCCGCGCTCGTGCTTCTCGGAGCCTGCGGCGTCAGCTATGGCAGCTCGGTCCTAGCTGACGCTGCGGGCTCCGATTGTTTTTGTCAGCCGGCCCTTCGCGCTTGTGTCACACAGACGGTTTCGATATTGATAGTTAGGTTCCGTGGAAGACCGATACCCTACTGGCGCAAGAGGGCAGCGATGAAGTTTCACGAAATGACGTTTCCCCAGCTGCGCGAGGTGGCACGCGAGCGCACGGTCGTGGTCGCACCGATCGCCGCCTGCGAGCAGCACAGCCGGCATCTGCCAACCATCACCGACACCGTCCTCGTCACCGGGGTGGCCGACGGGGTCGAGCGCCGCCTGTCGGAGCAGGTATTACAGCTGCCGACGCAATGGTTCGGCGCATCGTCGCACCATCTCCGTTTCGGCGCCACCCTCTCGGCCGAAGTGGATACGCACATCGCCATGCTATGCGACCTGGTGACGCCGCTCCTGGAAGACGGCTATCAGCGCATCCTCCTTCTCAACGGCCACGGCGGCAACATTGACACCATGCACGTGGCCCTGCGCCGCTTGCAGCCGCGGTTCCGAAAGCACATTCTCTCGGCCGCTTCGTACTGGGACCTGGCCGCCAAGGAGCTGGCCGCCCTCGCTGAGGGACCGCGCAAGGCGATGGGACACGCCTGCGAGTTTGAGACATCGATGATGCTGGCCCTGCGTCCGGAGCTGGTGCAGCGCGATGCCATCCGCGACGATCCGCCGCGCGACGATGCGGTCCTGCGCGGCCTGTTCCTGGCCGAGGATATGTGGCAACGGACCGATCACGGTTGCGTCGGCTATCCGGAGCGCGCCAGCGCCGACAAGGGCCGGACTTTCCTCGCCGTCGCCATTGATCGCACCGTGGAAGTGGTGCAGGGGTTGCTGAAAAGGCCTTTGTCCGATTGAAAGGTGTCAATCCGAGCCTGAAGCGTAAGCGAAGAGCTGCTCTTCGCTTACGCTTCAGGCTCGGACGGTCGTGGCTCCCTGAAATGGCATGAGAGAACGGATGGAGAAACAGCGGCAACAAGCTCGATTTCGCATCGCCATTGATCGCGAGCGACTGCGCCGCGATCTGCTTGCCGCGCTCACCGTGGCGGCGGTCGCCGTGCCGCAGGACATGGCCTATGCGCAGATTGCCGGCTTACCGCCGCAATATGGCCTGTACACCGGCTTCGTCGTCACCGCTCTGGCCGCGCTGTTCGGCTCGTCGGCCCATCTCATCAGTGGTCCCACCAACGCCGTTTCGCTCGTCGTCTTCAGCGCCCTGGCGGCGCTCAATTTCGGCTCGGACCGGGCGAATCCCGGGCTGGAGATGATGCAGGCCGTGTGGCTGCTGGCCTTCCTGGTCGGTGCGATTCAGCTTTTGATCGCCCTGTTAAAGCTCGGCGACCTGACGCGTTACGTGTCCGAATCGGTGCTGCTGGGCTTCATGGCCGGGGCGGGTGTGCTCATTGCACTGGGCCAGGTTCCCAATCTCCTGGGCATCAAGCCGCTGGGCGACGGGCATCTCACGGTGCTGCAACGCTTGTGGCTAACCTTGCGGGAAGGAGGAGGAATCGATCGCCCGTCGGCCCTGCTCGGCCTGGGAACGCTGGTGCTCTTGATGCCGTTGCGTATGCTCAAACAGCGGCTGAAAACGCCGTTCCCCGACTTGTTGCTGGCGCTGATTCTGGCAACCGCGGCCGCACCGCTCCTCGATTGGCAGCCCAGGGGAGGAGCGCTCGATGTCGAGCGCGGATTGCCGGCGCCGGTGCTTCCGCCGCTGAACCGGCTCGACTGGGTTCGACCGCTCGGCGGCAGCGCGGTGGCCATTTCCGTTCTGGGATTGCTCGAAGCCGTGGCCGTCGCCAAGTCGATCGCCGCCCGCACGCGCCAGCGGCTCGACTTCAACCGCGAGTGTCTGGCGCAGGGACTTGCCAACCTGGGCGGCTCGTTTTTCCAGTGCATGCCCGGCTCCGGCTCACTGACGCGCTCGAACATCAATTACCAGGCGGGGGCCGTCAGCCGCTGGTCAGGCGTAATGTCCTCCCTCGTCGTCGCCGCCTCGCTGTTACTGCTCGCTCCGCTGGCACGCTACGTCCCCAAGCCCGCCCTGGCCGCTCTGCTGATCGTGACCGGCTATCGCCTGGTCGATCGTTCGCGCCTGCTCTACTGCCTGCGCGCCACCCGCTACGATGCCATTATCGCGCTGAGCACCGCCCTGGCGGCCATGTTCATCAGTGTCGAATTGTCCATCCTCATCGGTGTGTGCGTATCCTTTTTGCTCTTCGTCCCGCGTGCCGCGCGCTTGCAGGTCACGGAGATGGTCGTCGGTCCCGAGCGCGTGGTGCGCGAGCGCCAGCCGAAGGATCCGGACTGCGGCCGCCTTGCCATCTTCTCCCTGGAAGGCGAGCTGTTCTTCGGCGCCGGCCCGCTGCTGGAGGAATGTCTCGACATGCTGCGCCAGCGCGTCAAGCAAGGGTCGCGCGTCCTCATCTTGCGGTTGAAGCGCACGCGCAATCCGGACATGGTGTGTCTGGAATTGTTACAGCAATTCCTGGAGGAAATGCAGGACCGCAAGGTGCCGGTACTGCTGTGCGGCATCCGTCCGGATTTCGAGCAAGCGCTGCACAATCTGCGTTTTCACCACTGGCTGCCGCAAGATTCGGTCTTTCGCGAAGACGTGACGATGGGCTCCTCGACGCTCAAGGCGGTACGCCGCGCTTACGAGCTGCTCGGCGACGATCTTTGCGCCACTTGCCCGCGGCGCGAAGAGCGCGATAAAGACAATTGGAGCTACATGATTTGAATCGGAGCCCGAAGTGTTAGCGAGGGTGGAGCAAGATCCCTCGGTGACGCTTCGGGCTCTGACGTAGATCCTGAAACCAACAGGAATCCCACCATGAGAGCAAGACGGCACTTTCTGAAACAGGCATCTGCCCTCGGAGCGGGTCTACTCTCCTCTTCGTTGTCGGCGGACGCGGAGACCGTGGAAAAAAACTCGATCCCGATCATCCTCGACACCGACATCGGCACAGATGTGGATGACGCCTTCGCTCTGGCGCTGGTGCTCGCCAGCCCCGAGCTGGACCTGCGCGGCGTCACCACGGTCGGCAGTGAGCCGCGGACACGCGCCTTGATGGTGTGTCGATTTCTCACGGCGCTTGGAAGGCGTGAGGTTCCGGTGGCGGCGGGAGCGGCGCCGCAGCCTGCCGAGGAGATCGAGAAACAGGGAGGCTATGCCAACCATCCCGCCGTCATCTTCAACCGCACTGCCAAGCCCGTGAAGGAGACGGCGGTTTCCTTTTTGTACCAACAGCTCAAAAAGCGGCCGGGCGAGCTGACGCTGTTGACGATTGGCCCGCTGACGAACATTGCGCGATTGCTCCACGAGCATCCCGATTGCAAGCCGTGGATCAAGCGCATCGTGATGATGGCCGGCTCGGTGCGCGCCGGTTACAACGGCAAATCGCCGCCGCAGGTCGAGTGGAACATCAAGTGCGACATCAAGGCGGCGCAGACGGTGTTCACCTCCGGCATCCCGCTGGTCGTCGCCCCGCTCGACGCCACGGCAATGCTGAAATTGGAGGAACCGCTGCGCCGCCGACTGTTCCAGGCCGAGACACTGCTGACCTATCAGATCCAGGCACTGTATCAGATGTGGAACGCGGCGACGCCTACCCTGTTCGATCCCGTGGCGGTGATGCTGTGCTTCGACGAGCGTTTCTGCACGATGGAGGATATGCGGATCGAAGTCGATGACAAGGGGATGACACGTGAGGTCAAGGACGCGGCCAAAGCGCGAGTGGCCACGGCGATTCGCGGCGACGATTTCCTCAAGTGGTACGTGGATCGCGTCGCCTCGGCGGAGAAGCAAGCGAGGCCGAAACCGCCGCGGAACGTGTCGCGGACCGTCGAGCGCGGGGGCCTGCCGACGCGCGTCCACGCCTTCGAGGATTTCGAGACCGACATTGAAAAACGCTGGTGGATGAGCGGCAAGCTGGAGACGGCCAACGTGCCGCCCGGGAGCCGCCGTGCCTGCCGCGGCGTGCTGACGCAGGATTTCGACGACCTGATGGGCGACATGAAGATGATGTACACGGCGGTGATCTTCAATCCGGTTCCCGGCCCGCCGATGGCCGGCAAGACGCGCCTCAGCTTTCGATATCGGCTCCAGGGCACCGACACGCTGCGCGTGCAGATTTACAGTCTGACGAAGAATTATCATCGCTACCTGGCGCTGACGGGCTTGCCGCAGGGCCGCTGGCAGTCGGCGACGGTGGACATGACGCAGTGCCGCCGTCCGGACGGCAGTGGTGGCCCGCTGTCCGCGGATGAACGCATCGACGACATTCAGTTTTACATCGACCCCGCCGCCGAGCTGCTGATCGACGACATCGTGTTGTACGAGGCCGCTCCGGAGGGCGAGAAACGGCCGTTTCCCAGGCGTGTGCTGTTCACGGGATGGTTCGACACCGGCAAGCAGGGCAAGGAATGGCCCGGCGATTTCGAGATCGTGCCGCACAAACCGCCGAAGGCAGCGAAGTCTGTCCTCAACGCCGAACGTGGGGCGCCGTGGATTCGCCTTTATCTGCGCGGCGAGCGCACGCTGGGAGCGAAAACACATTTGCGTTTCCGCTATCATGCCACCGGAGCCGACGCGATGCAGGTGGCGCTGGTCAACCGCAAGAAGAAGGAGCGGCACCTTCTCGATCTGAACGAGATGCGGAAAGACGAGTGGACCGAGAGGACGCTGGATTTCACGAAGCAAACACGAGCCGGAGAGCGCGTGGACGAAATTCAGCTCTTGCTGCCGAAAGGGGCGGAGCTGCTTGTGGACGATGTGCTGCTGTTTGAACCGGGTGGGGAGTGATCGGATGACCGCTTGTCTTGAGCCGGTGTAAAATATCGAGGTCGAGAGTGGTCACCGCTACCGGGTCAGTGATATCGGCGTGCTGGTGCAGAACATGAGCGTCCCGGCAACACCTCCGTCGGGCAACACGAACCCAGCACCCGCGACGCCGTACTTCACCGGCCCGGAGCTAGTGGACATCGTGAATGCGGCCTCGATGAATGCGACAGGTTTGACGGCGGGCGGCCCTGCGGGTGGTAAGATGGTCCGAATAGTCGCTGGCAAAGGTCTTAGTCAAGCCGAGGCTGCTGCCACGCTCGAAGAAGGAAGGGATTACATTATTTGGTACTTCGGGCGGGGTAGTTATACTCTTACCCGGCTGCAAAACACTGGAGCTTGGGTAATCTTTCAAGGGATTTCAATGACGGTCAATGTCCCCGTTTTAGCCATTCGGATGGATGGAACGTTCTTTCGTGGTAGTACCGTGCATCTGCTACCCGCGGGGAACACCACCACATTTAATGACACCTACAACAGTAGCCCCAATGCAGGGCCAAACAAAGTATGGGTATATCAGGGAAACAATTGGGTGATAGTTCCTTGATCCTCCCGAAGAAAGACGCGATCCAATGAGCAATGGCTTTGAGCGCCATCTTGAAGCGCAGAGGCACGCGGAGGCGATAACCAGTCTCCCGGCACGGGCAGCACTACGCTATCTTCATAGGTTGATCCTCGAAACCGTTGGGCTGCAGTTGTATTTCTTGCCTGAACGCTACCAGTCCATCCATACGGTTGATTCACTGTTCCTCTATCAAGCTGTCGAGCGCCTCTTTGCGGAGTGGACGGATGAGATTAGGTGTCTTCCCGAAGCTCCTGGGAACAGAGAGCGGCTATTGCGACTCCAGGAAGCAGAGGATTTAATTCCCACTCTCCCGACAGAACGCGCCAGGGTTGGATTGGCTAATTTCATTTCCATTTTACTTGCTACACCTGTCCCTGCGCGAACATTCGTCGATGCTCTGTTTTGCTCCCGCCTCGTCGCTGTTCTGCTGTCCTATCCAGGATTACTGGATCGCATTCTCAGTGGTGAAGCGGAAGCCGTGTATGTTTGGGATGATTGAGATACATTTGATGAAGCGGCCGGATGGGAGTGAAAATGGCGATGCGATGGCGAACGGCGGGACTGCTGATCGTGCTGGCACTGGCCGTGTCTCGTCCGGGGCGGGCGGCGAAGCTGCCGGAGGGATTCACGGAGACCGCCATCGTCACCGGCATCAACGGGGCGACCGCGATGGATTTCGCGCCGGACGGCCGGCTGTTCCTCTGTGAGCAGACCGGAGCGCTGCGCGTCGTCAAGGATGATGTGCTGCTGCCGTTGCCGTTCGTCACCGTCAAGGTGGACAGCAGCTGGGAACGCGGACTGCTCGGCTTGGCGTTCGATCCGGATTTCCACAATAATCACTATGTCTATGTGAATTACATTTCCCCCGATCCGTATCCGCATCATCGCATCAGTCGCTTCACGGCGGACGGCGACCGGGCCGTGCCCGGCAGCGAGGCCATTCTCTTCGAGGGCGACAATCAGGAGAAGCTTGGCGGCGGCGTCAAGAACGGCCATCAGGGCGGCGCCATCCACTTCGGTAAGGACGGCAAGCTATACGTCGCGATTGGCGATCAGACGGCCGGAATGCCGGCGCAGGATCTCAACACGCTGCAAGGCAAGATCCTGCGTCTCAATCGCGACGGAAGCATTCCCGAAGACAATCCCTTTTATCGCAAAACCACCGGGAAATATCGGGCCATCTGGGCACTGGGGCTGCGCAATCCGTTCACGTTCGCTTTCCAGCCAGGCACCGGCCGTATGTTCATCAACGATGTGGGCGGTGCCAACGAGGAGATCAACGTCGGCGAGGCGGGAGCGAATTACGGCTGGCCGACCGTCGAGCATGGGCCGACGAAGGACCGGCGCTTTCGCGGCCCGATTCACTGGTACAAGGAAAGCTCCATCGCCGGCGGGGTATTTTACAATCCGGCACGCCGGCAGTTTCCGGCGAAGTACGTCGGCAAGTATTTCTTCGCCGATTTCAAACAAGGCTGGATTCGCACGCTCGATCCGGACAAGCCGAAAGAGGTGCATGACTTCCTCACCGGCCTGGGCAATCTGAGCGTCGTGGACATCAAGATCGCGTCGGACGGCAGTCTCTATTACCTGCGCCGTCTCGCCTGGGTGCGCGACAAGGATTACAAGGCGAATACCAGCGTGCTGTACAAGGTCCGCTACATCGGAGCGGAAGCGCCGGCGAGCATCGCGGCGGAGCCGGTCGAGCAGCGCGTCACCGTTGGATCGTCTTCGCACCGGAGGGCGAGTGGTCGTTTCCCGCCGGCACGGTGTTCGTCAAACATTTCGATTTGCCGATCGACGAGCGCCATCCGAGCCGCAAGCGCCGCCTGGAAACGCGCTTGCTGGTCGTAGACGGCACCGGCCACGGCTACGGCGTCAGCTACAAATGGCGGCCGGACAACCGCGAAGCTGACTTGCTGCGCGATAGCCGCCGCGAGGACATCTCCATTCAGACCGCGAGCGGCCAAAGCCAGCAGACCTGGTATTATCCCAGCCCCGCCGATTGTCTGACCTGCCATACCGCCGCCGCGAAATTCGTCCTCGGCGTGAAAACACAGCAGTTGAATGGGCCGTATACTTATCCCGCTACAGGCGTCGCCGACAATCAGCTGCGCACCTGGAATTACCTGGGATTGTTCGATCGGCACCTGGACGAACGGCAGATCGGCGGTTTTCGCAAGCTGGTCTCGCTCGATGACGCCAAGGCATCGCTCACCGATCGCGTTCGCTCCTATCTCGATGCCAATTGTGCCAATTGCCATCGACCAGGCAACATCCTCCGGGCGACATTCGACGCGCGCTTCGACACGCCGTTGCTGCGTCAGGGATTGCTCGATGCGCCGACCGTTAGCGATAGTCTGAATCTGTCCAACCCACGCGTGATCGCTTGCGGCGATCCGGGGCGTTCGATGATGGCTCAGCGGATGAAACGCGCGGACAAGTATCGCATGCCGCCGCTGGCCAGCGCCATCCCCGATCGGGCGGCGCTCAACGTGCTGAAACGATGGATCAAGCAGCTGGGAAAAAAGCCCGATTAGCGTCGCGTCGTAGAAGCGTCGCGAGCCAAAAACAGGTTTTGTATGTCCCCTTATGACACGAGGGTGCATCCCCGTAGCTGGGCGGGCCTAACCCGATTCGTAGGGTGGGTCGAGCGCAGCGAGACCCACCCTACGACGGAGCGCGCAGCTGCCGGGATGCATTCAGCCCTCGGTCGCTGAAAAAGTCGTTGCCGCCGATTCTTTTGGAAGGTAATCTCATCTCTGGAAGCCAAGGTGGAACGGAAAGGACCGGAAGACATTCGCCATGGAAAGGTCGGCTCACAAAGACCAAAATGAGAAAGTACCAAACTATGCCGCCGATCCCCGAATTCCAAACCTACCCCGATTATCCTTTCCCTTTGCTGCCGGATGGAGTCTATTCTACCGATGAGACAGCGTTCCGCGTCCGTTTCGTGGACCGCTTTGCCGGCAGTCAGACAAGAGGAGGGATTTGCCAAGGTTTCTTCATGCTCCGAACGCACGCAGGGGGCCATAGCATCGTAGCCATACAATGGGTGGACGGATCTTTCGTTGAAGGAAAGCAGAATCCCGGCGATGTGGATGTCGTCTCTTTCTGTGACTACGATTTCCTGAATGGGCTCGATACCCAAGGCCAAGAGTTCGTAGTACAATATCTTGGTGGCGGAGAGATGACAAAGGCGAGGTACCAAACACATAGTTTTCTCGTCGCGTCGTGTTCGGTCGATCATCATTACTATGCCGCATTTGAAGCGGCACGGGCGTACTGGCGGAAATGGTTCGGCCGAACGCGGGATGTTCCCAATCCACCCGGCCCGAACCTGCCAGGGCGAACCAAAGGATTCATCCAGATGACACTGGGCGATCCGAACAGGGCGCCAGATATTAACACATGATAATGCATGGAGAACCTCATGACAGACTCCATAGCCCACGACGGTGTCCCGATTGCCTATCGGACGAGTGCGGAGATCCGTGAACAACTGGCAGACCTCGCCAAACTGAAGGCGCAGGCTGAGCAATTGGGTACTGCGGATTTCGCCAGTCGAATCGGCATGCAGTCCATCCTTGAGCACGAACAGGCGTTACTGAAGGAGCTATGCGCCGCGCAACAGCTTGAATTGGATTGCGCGAATGAACAATTATTATCTAATAGAATTAAGGCATGTGAAGATCGGATGAACGCTTGTGAAGGAGCAATTGAAGCTTCTCGCGCTTCTGAAGCTTCTCGCGTTTCCCATTGGGAAAAAGAACATATATCTGGCCTGATGAAGGCTTGTGAAGAAGCAATAAAACGATCCCGTTACGTCTTTATTCTGATCAACATTGCGGGAGCGATCATTCTGGCAGCGCAGTTTAATGGACTGTTCTCATGGCTTCATAATGTTACGAGAAGACCAGATCCGGCAGTTGGAGCGAGGGCGACTACTACAATTGGAATGGGCGCTACACCTGGCATTGGCGGGATTACAGCAATAATGGCAGCAGACGCGCCTATTAGCGAGAACACCAAAAAGAGATATGCAGTTGAGATATTGCAGAAAGATTTGTATATAACTAATGTTCCGCTGATCGGGATAAAATTCTCATCCTTTGATTTGAATGTCATTGGGTCAGTGGCTCTTCTCGTACTTGCAATATGGTTCTACATAGCTGCTCAGAGAGAGAATCATGTGATTAAGGCAATTGAGGCATTAACAGAAAACGTAACGAATTCGCATAAACTCGCCTATTTTCTTGATGGGATTCAACATTACTTTGTGTTGTTACCGTTTACCCCTCACAAATGGTTCGTCGAATGGGCGATTATTGGCACTATGTTTATGCCTTTGTGGGTTCCTTTTATAATATTCACCAGTGACATTATGAGCTTAATTGATGGCAATCCTTCTCTTTGGCACACGCTCATGAAAAAGGAACAAAGGGAAGTCGTGATTCGGATTGGGATTGGCTTCATTTTGGCATGTTTTTCCGGTTATTTGATTTATCGAGCATGGCGATTAGAAAGAAAAGATAATCAGCAGCTTCTCGGTAACATTAAGAGGCGGTTGGAAGCACAGAACGTACAGGGCATCGTGATATGACGAGGGCACGGGGGAGAAGGCAAAGCGGTCTGGATTCGCTTCGAGCATGTTCTGGCTCCCGGCGTGGAGAACGCTGCCATTGAGGCATGGTGTCAGCTGGATGGGAAGGCCGAGCATCTTCAATCGAAAGTGCGGAGGTCATCTCTACAAGAGGATAATCGACAACACAACACGGTTGCGGCTTGCTCGCGGGCCGAGATCGGTTACACTAATACAAAGTCATGCCCCCAAGCCGTGATCGGTACTCAGCACTTGCTGACGACTACCCGCCCGCGCCTGACGGAACGACACCAGGATCCTCCGCATGGTCACAACAGCGTCCGGACGAAAGATCAAGAGCCTCCACCCCACCTATCGCCGCCGTGGAAGCGCGCGCGGCGCGGTCACGTCCGGAGTGTGTGTCGCTGTTCTGATGGTCATTCTGGCCGGCGCGGCAGCGGCGGCCGAGAAGCCGGTAGCCGCCGATCATGCCGCCAACATGGCTGCCAGCCAGCAGCTGTTCACACACACGGTTCGGCCGTGGCTGGAGAAAAACTGCCTGGCGTGCCACGGAGGAGCGAAGGTCAAGTCGGACTTCAACTTGGCCACTCGCGAGCTGCTGCTCAAGGGCGGCGATAAGGGCGTCGCCGTCCTGCCGGGACGCGGAGCGAACAGCTCACTGGTGAAATTCATCCGCCATGACGCGAAGCCGCACATGCCGCCGAAGAAGCCAGCAGCCTCGGCGGACATCGTCGCGGCGGTGACGCGCTGGATCGATCTCGGCGCCGCCTACGACAAGCCGCTGGGAGCTGTCGCGGCGGCGAAGAAGCCGTTGACGGTGACGGAAAAAGACAAGGAATACTGGGCGTATCGACCGCTTCATCGCGTGGCGCTGCCGGCCGTCAAGGATGCGGCACGGGTACGCACGCCGTTGGATCGCTTCCTACTCGCCAGGATGGAGGCGCGCGGCGTGAAGCCGGCGGCGGAGGCGGGACGGCGCACGCTGGTGCGGCGGCTGTACTTCGACCTGATCGGCCTGCCGCCGGCGCCCGAAGAAGTCGAGGCCGTGGTCGCCGCGCCGGACTTTGACAAGGCGTGGGAGGCGCTCGTCGATCGGCTGCTGGCCAGCCCGCACTTCGGCGAACGCTGGGCGCGGCACTGGCTCGATCCGGCGCGTTTTGCCGAAAGCCACGGCTTCGAGCACGACTATCCGCGGCCGTTCGCCTACCACTACCGCGACTTCGTCATCCGCGCCTTCAACCGCGATATGCCCTACGATCAATTCGTGCGTTGGCAGATCGCCGGCGACGAGCTGGCCCCCAAAGATCCGGCGGCGCTGGCAGCCACTGGCTTCCTCGGCGCGGGCGTCTTTCCAACGCAGATCACCACCAGTGAGGCCGAGCGCATTCGCTACGATGCCCTCGACGACATGCTCGCGACGACTGGCTACACCATGCTGGCCCTCACCGTTGCCTGCGCCCGCTGCCACGATCACAAGTACGATCCCATTCCGACCCGCGATTACTATCGTATGCTGTCCGCGTTCACGACCACGGTGCGCAGCGAGATCGAGTGGGACTTCGGCACCGAGGCGGAGAGAAAGGCCGCACGCGATTTCGAGACGCGATTGCAGCCGCTCGTCGCCGAGCGCAAACGCATCGAGGAAAAGGAGCTGCCGAATCGCTTCGCGGCGTGGATCGCGGAGCAGCGGGCGCGGCATGTTCCTGTCCCGAAGGTCGAGGCGAAGCTGCGTCCCTTGCTCCAGGGATTGTGGCACCGCAGCCGGACGTTCGACAAGCTCGACGCCAAGACACGGACGCAGCTGCTGACCTGGTTTGCGCCGCGCGACGACGAATGGAAGAAACGGGATGCCGCGGTGCGCGAGCTGGAGAAACAGCGGCCGAAGCTCACTCGCGTGAAAATGCAGATTTGTACCGAGGGACTGAAACCGATGCGGAAGCACACGGCGGATGCTTCCATTCCTGATTTCTATCCGCAGACCTATTATCTCAAACGCGGCGATGTGAATCAGAAAGACGGTGCGGCCGAATCGGGCTTTTTGCAAGTCCTGATGCGTTGCCCGGACGGCGCAGCGCACTGGGCGACGCCGAAACCGAAGGAAGCGCGGACCTCGTTCCGCCGCGCCGCACTGGCGAAGTGGCTCACGGATACTCGCTATGGCGCCGGAGCGCTGGCGGCGCGCGTGATCGTCAATCGTCTCTGGCATCACCATTTTGGCCGGGGCATCGTGGCCACGATCAACGACTTCGGCTTGCAGGGCGAGATGCCCACGCATCCCGAATTGCTCGAATGGCTGGCGAACGATCTCGTCGAGCACGGCTGGAGCCTCAAGCGTCTGCACCGCACGATCGTTCTCAGCCAGGCGTATCGGCTATCCGGGGCGACGCATGCGGCCGGGATGAAAACGGACCCGGACAATCACCTGTGGTGGCGGCGGCCGCGGCGGCGCCTGGAAGCGGAGATCATTCGCGACAATCTGCTTGCCGTCGGCGGCCGGCTCGATCCAGCGATGTTCGGCCCCGGCACGCTCGACGAGGACATGCGTCGCCGCAGCATCTACTTCACCGTGCAGCGCAGCAAGCTGATTCCCTTTTTGCAGGTGTTCGACTGGCCGGACAGTCTGACCAGCGCTGGAGCGCGGCCGACCACCGTGGTTGCGCCGCAGGCGCTGTTGTTCTTGAACAATCCGCAAGTCCGCGCCTGCGCCGCCGGGTTTGCCGAGCGGCTGCTGCCGACCGCTCAGAACAGTCTGTCCGAGGCCGTCGCTCGCGCGTACCGGCTCGCTTTCGCTCGGCCGCCAAGTCCGCGCGAGCGAGAGGAAGGCACAGCATTTCTGAGTGAACGACGAGCGGCGTCGTGCGAGAGCCTCAAGCGTGCTTTGAGCGAATATGCTCTCGTCCTCCTGAGTCTCAACGAGTTCATCTATGTTGATTGATCGAGCTACGACGCGAGATGGGGCCGCGAAGCAGAGCTTCGCAAGCGGGCGTTCCCAAGCAGAGCTTGGGAACGAGAGTTCTTGTCCCCCTGGTTCCCAAGCTCTGCTTGGGAACCCCGGTCGCGAAGCTCCGCTTCGCGGCTGTGCTGTCTCCACGCCCTCGCTGCTGACGCGGCGACAGCTCCTGAGTCGTTGCGGCGGCGGCCTCGGTCTCGTGGCTCTGAGCAATCTCCTCCAGCGTGAAAGCTCAGTCGCTGCGACGCCGGAGATGCCGCTCAATCCGCTTGCCCCGCGTTCGCCGCACTTCCGCGCGCGCGCTCGCGCCGGGATCTGGATTTTAATAAACGGCGGACCCAGCCAGGTGGACACCTGGGATTACAAGCCGGCGCTGGCCCGGCTCGACGGCAAGCAGCTGCCCGGCTTCGATCGACACACCGGCTTTTTCATCAACGATGTCGGCCCGCTGATGAAGTCGCCATTCACGTTCCGGCAATACGGCCAGTGCGGCAAATGGGTCTCCAGCATCTTCCCTTGCCTGTCGAAGCATGTGGATCAGATGGCGTTTCTGCATTCGCTGCACAGCGAATCGAACAACCACAGCCCGGCCCTGTTCATGATGAACACCGGCCTGCCGCGCATGGGTTTTCCATCGGTCGGCTCGTGGGTCGCTTACGGACTCGGCTCGGAGAACGAGAACCTACCCGGCTTCGTCGTCATGTCCGACCCTAAGGGGCGCGGCTTGCCCAAGGGACACTCGCTTAACTGGACCTGCGGCTTCCTGCCGGGCGCTTACCAGGGAACCTGGCTGAAGCCGGGCGCGGACCCCATCGACAATCTGAAACGGATCGCGGGAGAGTCCGTGACGGACCAGGAAGCGCGGCTGGACCTGATGGCCCGTCTCAACCGGCTCCACGTCGAGCAATCGCACGCCGACCCGGAATTGGAAGCCCGCATCAAGAGCTTTGAGCTGGCCTATCGCATGCAGTCGGCGGCTCCCGATGCCCTCGACCTCAGCCGCGAGCCGAAGCACATTCTCGATCTCTACGGCGTGGGCCGAGTCGAATGCGATCACGTCGCCCGGCAATGCCTGATCGCGCGGCGTATGGTGGAGCGCGGCGTTCGCTTCGTGCAGATTTACTCCGGCGGCATGGAGAACGAGCGCAGCTGGGACGGCCACCGCGACATCAAGGGCAATCACACGCAGTTCGCCGGCGAGACGGACCGTCCCGTCGCCGGATTACTGTCCGACCTGCGCCAGCGCGGACTGCTGGACAGCACGCTTGTTATCTGGGCCGGCGAGTTTGGCCGGCTGCCGGTGTCGCAGAAGGGCAAACAGCCGGGCCGCGATCACAACCCGCACGCCAACACAGTCTGGCTGGCCGGCGGCGGCGTCAAGGGCGGCGTGTCCCACGGCGAATCGGATGAGGTCGGCTACAAGGCCGCCGTCAATCGCCTGGACGTACACGACCTGCACGCCACCATCCTGCACCTGCTCGGACTCGATCACGAGCAGCTGACGTATTTCCACAACGGCCGCCGCTATCGCCTGACCGATGTTTCCGGCCGAGTCATCCGCGACATTCTTGCTTAAAGCGGACAAAACAGAGCCGCGACCGTAAGGGAGCGGTGTTTGCAACCGCTCCCTTACGGTCGCGGCTCCGGGGGGCTAGACGAATTCCTGTCGGCTCTGAGCCGCGACCGTAAGGGAGCGGTCGGACAAACGCTCCCAGCTCGCCTCCCCCATACATGCATCCCAGGAACGGATCGAATTGTGAACATCGAAGAAGTTTATCGTCGTTATCAGGAATTGCAGGCGTGGGCAGGCTGGAGCGACGCGGACGCGCATCGCGTCGCGACCACCGCTGATCTGCTCGCCCCTCATCTCGTCTTGTTGGTGGATGATTTCTACGACGAGATCAAGCGCCACCCCAACGCCCTCAAGGTCATCACTGGGGGAGAGGCACAGATCAATCGCCTCAAGGGCACACTGGTTCAGTGGCTGCGCGAGCTGCTGGCCGGCCGCTACGATCTGCAGTACGTCGCGCGCCGCTGGCAGGTCGGCTGGCGACACGTTGAGATTGGACTCGAACAGGTCTACACCAACGTCGCCCTGTCGCGACTGCGGCTGGGTCTGATATGCGCCCTGCACGGCAATTGGGGCGGCGACCTCGACCCTTTGCACGACACCGTCCGCTCGCTCAACAAGCTGCTCGACCTGGACCTGGCCATCATTGAGGACGCTTACCAGTCCGAATATTCCCTGCGCCTGCAACGCAGCGAACGGCTGGCGGCCATCGGTCAGGTGGCCGGCGGCGTCGCGCACGAGCTGCGCAATCCTCTCAACGTCGTTAAGACCTCGGTGTATTATCTGCTCAATGCCCGCAATCCTTCGGAGGCAAAGAAAGCCGAGCATTTGCACCGCATCGAGAAACACGTCATGGTGGCGGACAGCACCATCACGGCGCTGTCGAACTTCGCCAGGCTGCCGGTGCCCAATCGGACGCCGTTCACTGTGGAGGCGTGCGTGCGCGAGGCGCTCGACACCAATCCATTACCCGACAAGATCCAGCTTTGCATCGATTGTCCGTCCGCGCTGCCGCCGGCGCTGGCCGACATGGACCAGGTTCGCATCGTCTTCGCCAACCTTATCCGCAACGCCCGCGAGGCCATGCCGGAAGGAGGCCGGCTCGACGTGGCGGGGCGAGCGGTGGATGGCGGGGTGGAGGTGGATGTGACCGACACCGGCGTCGGCATTCCGGCGGAGCTGCTCAGCCGGGTGATGGAGCCGCTGTATTCGACCAAGGCACGCGGCCTGGGTCTCGGCCTGGCCATCGCGCGAGCCATCCTGGAGAAGAACGGGGGCAGTCTCCGGGCGGCCAGCGAGCCGGGGCGAGGCAGCACCTTCACCGTGTTTCTGCAGGTGGACGGAAAGGAGGAACCGATCTCATGAGTGTTCCCGCTTCCATTCTCGTCGTCGATGACGAGGCCGATACCTGCCGCAATCTCTCGGACATTCTCACCGACCTGGGTTATCAGGTCGATATCGCTCTGGAGGGCTTTGCGGCCCTCGATCTGGTGCGCAAGAAACACTACGATATCGCTCTCTTGGATCTGAAAATGCCGGGCATGGACGGCCTGACGTTGTACCGCGAGCTGCGCAAGCTGCGTTCCTCGACGGTGGCGATCGTGGTGACAGCCTACGCCAGCAAGGCCACGGCCGAGGAGGCGCTGGCCGCTGGGGCCTGGCAGGTGCTGGCCAAGCCGGTGGACCTCAATCGTCTGCTGCCGCTGATGGACGAGGCGCTGGGACAGCCGCTGCTTCTGGTCGTCGATGACGATCCGGACCTGTGCTCCAATCTGTGGGAGCTGCTGCGCGATCGCGGCTACCGGGTGGCCATCGCCCATGATGAAGAGGAAGCGGCCAGTAACCTCCAGGAGAGTGATTTCCGCGTGGTGTTGATCGACATGAAGCTGCCGCGCGGCGATGGCAGCGGCGTGTTCCAGCGCGTCCGCCAGAGCAATCCTCAGGCGCGCACGGTCGTCATCACCGGCCATCGC
>Ga0335075_10007202_pt1 | contig 17118 bp, 15 predicted proteins | sample Lox_Sample_24_FD_206723 | JGI IMG/M metagenome (GOLD analysis project Ga0335075, IMG submission 206723) | Soil microbial communities from Loxahatchee National Wildlife Refuge, Florida, United States - Lox_Sample_2.4 | ecosystem: Environmental > Terrestrial > Soil > Wetlands | place: USA...
GGAGCAGCCGGCCAATCGCGCCTGTTGGGAGACGGCACCGAAAGAGGAGGAGAGGGCAGCGGCGGCATTGCGAATCCAGTCCGTCAGGGGTAGGATGCTCATCGAGGGGGGCTCCTGCCAGGGTGGTATGGGATAAACTCCACTCAGGAAAGGCGCTCCCCTTTCACTTGTCAACCCAGTTCAGGGCCGGAGTCGGCCTGTTTGGGACGGTGCCCGATCCGGCTTCTTGGAAATTCGGCGGGCGGTTGTGCTCGTGGCTTCATCTCCTCAATGTCTGGAAGCAGCAACGATTCCTACTATACCCCTTGAAGCACGGCGTCGTCGTCACGCGGGTGGCGAGCATGAGGCGTCCTGCGATGAGCTTCCGGTGTGAAAGGGCCATAACCCAATGTCTGCCGACGTGCCGACCCGCGATGAGCTGGCCGAGCGTTACCTCGCTCAGCTTCCCTACGCGCCCTATCCCGTGCAGGAAGACGCTCTGCTGGCCTGGTTCACCGCCGAGCAGGGCGTGCTCGTCTGCGCGCCGACCGGCACCGGCAAGACTCTCATCGCCCAGGCCGCACTCTTTGAGGCGCTGCACAGCGGCAGCGTCGCCTACTACACCACGCCGCTCATCGCCCTGACCGAGCAGAAATTCCAGGAAATGCAGGCCTCCGCCGTGCGCTGGGGATTCCAGGCCGACGATGTCGGACTCGTCACCGGCAATCGCCGCGTCAATCCCAATGCCCGCATCCTCGTCGTCGTCGCCGAGATTTTGCTCAATCGACTGCTGCACGCCCATCGCGAGCCGGACCTGCCCGACGATTTGCCGCTCGGGGCCGAAGCGTTCGACTTCACGCATGTCTCGGCCGTGGTCATGGACGAGTTCCACAACTTCGCCGATCCGCAGCGCGGCATCGTCTGGGAGCTGGCCCTGGCACTGTTGCCGGCGCATATTCGTCTCCTTTTGCTGTCCGCAACGGTCGGGAACGCCCGTGAGTTTCTCACCTGGCTGGAGCGCTGTCATCATCGCAAGCTGGAGCTGGTCGAGGGCAAGGAGCGCAAGGTGCCGTTGACGTTCCGCTGGGTGCCGGATGAGTTTCTCGGCGATCATCTGGTCCACATGGCCAGGGGCGAGGGCGAAAACCGCACGACGCCGTCGCTGGTTTTCTGCTTCAATCGCGATGAGTGCTGGAGCGTGGCCGAGATGCTCAAGGGGCTGGACCTGTTCGCGCCCGGCACGCGCGGCCGACTCAACGACGAGGTGGACAAGCTCGATTGGACCAAGGGCGTCGGTCCCAAGCTCAAACAGATGCTGCGCCGCAGCGTCGGCGTCCATCACGCCGGATTGTTGCCGAAATATCGCCGCGTCGTCGAGGAGCTGTTCGAGAAGAAGCTGTTGTCCGTGGCCGTCTGCACCGAGACGCTGGCGGCCGGGATCAATCTGCCGGCGCGCTCGGTGGTGCTGACCTCGCTGGTCAAGGGACCGCACGGCAAGGAGCGCTTGATCGACGCCAGCACGGCGCATCAGATTTTTGGCCGCGCCGGCCGGCCGCAGTTCGACGATCGCGGCTTCGTCTTCGCTATCGCCCACGAGGACGACGTGCGCATCCTGCGCTGGAAGGAAAAGTACGACGCCATTCCGGAGGACACGCGCGATCCGGGACTTTTGAAGGCGAAAAAAGCTCTCAAAAAGAAGAAGCCGTCACGCCGCGAGAACGCCGTGTACTGGAACGAGCCGCAGTTTCAGCAGCTGCAAGCGGCGCCGCCGGGCAAGCTGTACAGCAAGGGGCCGATGCCGTGGCGGCTGCTCGCGTACTTGCTGAAGCTGTCGCCGGAAGTATCGCGGGTGCGCACGGTGCTCCGCAAGCGGCTCATGGATGAATCGCGCATCAAGTCGAGCGAGAAGGCGCTGGATCGCATGTTGTTGACGCTGGCCGATCGCGGCTTCGTCGCGCTCGATCCACCGTTGCCGAAACCGGAGGCTGACGCCTCCGGCTCGCCAACCACTGCCGCCTCGCCTCTGGAGATGCCGCCGGATTATCAGATCGTCCGCGCCGTGCTGCTGCCGCCGCTCGATACGCTGCTCGTCTTCCGCAGCGTGCATCCGCTATACGGCGCGTTCCTCATCGAGCAGCTCGGCATCGCCGATCGCAATGAGCGCATCCAGGCATTGGAGAGCGTGCTGGAGATGCCGCGTCCTCTGCTGCGCTATGTGCGTGTGCCGCGGCCAGATCAGCTGTCGCCGGGACCGCTGGCCGTCGATCGCCTCGATCCGGAATTGATCCGCCGCGGACTTATCCTCGCCCCAGTGCCGAAAAGCGAGGACGACGAGGAAGAAGAGGAGGACGAGTACGAAGAGCGGCCGCCGACGTTGGCCGAGAAGTTGCAGCTGTTGTTCGAGGCCACGCATCCCGGTGTGAGCGATGTTTCGACGCAATCCGTGTGGGCGGCGGGCGAGCTGCTGCGCTTCAACGGCAATTTCAATTTGTACGTGCAGACGCGCGACCTGGTCAAGCAGGAGGGCATTGTCTTTCGCCATCTGCTGCGTTTGATTTTGCTGTGTGGCGAGTTCGCCCAGGTGTGTCCGCCGGAGACGACGCCGGCCGAGTGGCAGGCCGACCTGCGCGACCTGAGCGAACGGCTGACCGCGAGCTGTCGCGAGGTTGATCCGGCCAGCACCGATGAGGCCATTCAGTTCGCTCACGCCGCCGATGTAGTCGAGGGTGAGGCCGCGCCGTAACCTCTCGTATATCCCTGGAAAGGGGACAACTCTCAAGGAGAATGCATGTCATCGGAAAAGGAAGCGCTCGCGCCCGGCGCGGCCGGCCCCTGGCCGATCCTCGATATGCGCGAGCGGCGCGTGCTGGGCGTGCTCGTCGAAAAAGCCAAGACCACGCCGGATACCTATCCGCTCAGCATCAACGCGCTGACGACAGGCTGCAATCAAAAATCCAATCGCGAACCCATCCTCAATCTGACCGACCTGGAAGTCGAGGATACACTGGCCCGCTGCCAGAAGAAAGGCCTGGCCATCAAGATCACCGGCGGCCGGGTCGTGCGCTGGAAGCACAATCTCTACGACGCCTGGCACGTCGATAAGGTCGATCTGGCCGTGCTGGGCGAATTGCTGCTGCGCGGGCCACAGACCGAGGGCGAGCTGCGCAGCCGAGCCGGCCGCATGGAGCCGATCGACGATCTCGACGCCCTGCGCAACGCGCTGCGTCCACTGGTGGAGCGCAAGCTGGTTGTGTATCTGACTCCAGAGGAGCGGCGCGGGGCCATGCTGACGCACGGATTTCACGAACCGAAGGAGCTGGAGCGTCTGCGTTCGCGCATCGCCACCGAACCCGTCGAATCGCCGCCTCTTGTCGTGCCGTCCCCTGCTTCCGCCGCCAAGGATGAACGGCTGTCCGAATTGGAGTCCGGCCTGAACGAAGCACGTCAGGAAATCGCGGCGCTGAGGCAAACGATGGCAGGGTTGCAAGAAGAGCTGCGGTTGCTCAAACAATCGCTGGGCGTGTGATTTTCCTTACCGCGCCGCAGAGATTGCAAGGACGCAGCATCTCTTGCCGGCGCTGCGGGATGGCAACGACGACGTCTTCGTCTAAAATGATTGTCATGGAACGTCTCAACAAATATCTGGCGCACGCCGGCGTCGGCTCGCGTCAATGCCGCGAGGAGAGGCCCGTATGATCGAATTGACCGACGAGGAGCGAAAACGTCTCGACGAAGGCCAAGCCGTGCGGATCCAGGAGAATGGTCGAGAGTACGTGTTGCTGCGGCCCGAAGTGTACGATCGCCTCATCGAAGAAGGCTATGATGACAGCCCCTGGGGCGCCGAGGAGATGGATCGCTTGCGGGAGGAATCGGTGGCACAGCTCGACCGTTATGGGAAAGACGCATGAAAGTGAGTCGGGGCGATGTGGTCCTGACGCGGTTTCCGCATGCTGGCGGCGTGCGCGGCAAAAAGCGTCCGGCGCTCGTCGTGCAAGCAGATGCGTACAACGCCAAGCTCGGACACGTTATCATCGCGGAAATTACGACGAATTTGACCCAGCCAACGACCCCGCCTTCGTTCTCATCGATGTCGCCACGCCGGAGGGAAAGGCGAGCGGGTTGGATCAAAGCTCGCTGGTGAGTGGTCTTTTCCTGGCGACGATATTCACGGACCGCATCGAACGAGTGATTGGGAAACTGTCGAGCGGCCTCATGCAGAAGGTCAATACCTGTTTGAAGACCGCACTGGAGCTTCCCTGAAACCCTTCCCGATGACGCCTTACCCTTTCTCCGTTCTTCCTTGGCGAGATGGGGGGAGAGAAAACGAAGAGATGCCCGGAGCGGGGAAGCTTTCGATACAATGAGTGATATGGAACGTCTCAACAAATATCTGGCCCACGCCGGCGTCGGCTCGCGTCGCCACTGTGAAGAGCTGATCGTTCGCGGCCGCGTCAGCGTGAATGGCCGCACCGTCCGCGAGCTAGGCACGAAGGTCGAAGAAGGCGATGCCGTGGCCGTGGATGGGCAGCCGCTGCATGGCGAGAAGCTCGTTTACTGGCTGGTCAACAAGCCGCGCGGCTATCTCTGCACCAACTTCGATCCGGGCGGTCGGCCGCGCGCCGTCGATCTGGTGCCGCACGTCAGCCAGCGCGTTTACACCGTTGGTAGGCTTGACGAGGACAGCGAGGGCTTGCTGCTGCTGACCAACGACGGCGAATTGGCCAATCGCCTCACGCATCCGCGCTTCGGCGTCGAAAAGACCTATCAGGTGCAGGTGGCCGGCCATCCGACGCGCGAGGACATCGAGCAGCTGCTCAAGGGCGTCTGGCTCAGCGAAGGCCACGTCCGCGCTCGCCGGGTGCGGCGACTGAAAGCGCAGGGTGAAAGCACCTGGCTGGAGATCGTGCTCAACGAGGGCAAGAACCGCGAGATTCGCCGTATGCTGGCGCGGCTGGGCCACAAAGTCATGGTGCTGCGCCGCATCGCCATCGGTCCCATCCATCTCGACAAGCTGCGCCGCGGCAAGGCTCGCCGCCTCAAGGTCGAGGAGCTGGAACGCCTCCGCGCCGCTACGCGGAAACCCGAAAAGCGAAAGCCGAAATCCGAAACCCCCAGGCCGACGACATGACGCCGCTCGTCCACGCCGCTGTCGAGGTGCGCGAAAACGTCCTTCTCGCTCGTCAGACTTATCGCATCCGTCTGCACTGTCCAGAGCTGGCCGGCGCCATCCGTCCCGGCCAGTTCCTCATGATCCGCCTGCCCGGCCACAGCGATCCGCTGCTCGGCCGGCCCTTCGCTCTCTACGACACCGTTCTCGATGAGGCGGGGCAGCCGGCCGCCATCGATGTGGTTTATCTGATCGTCGGCAAGCTGACGGGCCTGCTGGCGACCCTGCGGCCTGGTGAGCGCGTCGAGGTGTGGGGGCCTCTCGGCAATGGCTTCCCCGATTTTCACGATCTCGATCATATTGCTCTCGTTGCCGGTGGTATCGGGCAAACACCGTTCCTCGCTCACGTCCGCGATCTGCTGGGCACGCGCGGCTACGGAGGCCGTCCGCCGTGCCGCATGGCCCAACGGATCTCCCTGTATTACGGCGTCCGCACTGCCGATCTTGCCGCGGGCGTCGAGGATTTCCGCGCCGCCGGCGCGGCGGTCCACCTGGCCAGCGACGACGGCACGCTCGGCTTCCTCGGCTTCGTGACGCAATTGCTGGCGACGCATGAGCCGCCGCAACATCTCGTCGGCTGTGGTCCCGAGCCGATGTTGCGGGCGCTGGCGCTGCTTGCCGCGCGCTGGGGCGTGCCCTGTCATCTGTCGTTGGAAACGCCGATGGCGTGCGGCATCGGCATTTGTTTCAGCTGCGTGACGCGCGTCCGCACCGCCGATGGCTGGGATTATCGGCGCGTGTGTGTGGACGGCCCGATCTTCGATGCGGCGTGCCTGGCGTGGGATGCATGATCTGGAAGCTCAGTATCCTGGCGATCCGCCGAAGGCGGCGATACAATGCGCCTTGGCGTCCAAGCAAGGCGACACGGTCGAATGTTCCTCTCGGTCAGCAATTAGCGGCGGATTCTGTTCATCCGCTGAAACAATCCCGATTTGCTCTTTCGAGGACGGCCCGATGGATGTCAAAGAGCTGATGAGCTGGGCGGAAGAGGCTGCAACGCATCAGAAAATCGTCGGCGACTACGAGGGAGCCTATTCTCTCGGCGTGACCGACAACCCGCTCGCGTTCCTGCTCCGCGTTGAGCCGGACGAGATCAGCCGATTCCCGACCACGGTGAACCTTCATGGGGTTGACGTGCCGGTCGTCGTCCACGGCAACTTTGTCCCCCCCGAGCCGTTGGGCAGACGGCGCTGACGGCGTTGCCGTCCGCCGGCCATCGCCCGGTTAACCGAATCGGCTTGTTGCCTCCTGCCTTGCCAGCCATGATTCCCGATAAAAGGCGACCACGATGGGAGTGACGTTTCAAGCTTGCGAGGATGCCCTGGAGAAAGCGGTTACGGAATTGTTTGACGCGGATCCGCAGATTCAGGCCGTCGGAATCGCACGGCACCAGGACGCTTTCGGGTTCAAAGCCGTCAAAAATGAGGCGAAAATCGTGCCGTCATCCGCGGCAGCTCAAGCCAAAAAGAGGCCGCCGAAAGCGGTCCATAAAGTGCCGATTACCATCGAGACGGTCGCGGCCGACATCGAGCTGCAGCTCCGCGTTTCGCACCCGCAGGTGGCGAGCTTCGTTCCGGAAAGAGGGCTGGTCCGCCCGCTGGTGTGCGGCCTTCAGATTCAGAATGTGGACGACGACGACCGGCAACGCAAGGCCGGGGCGCTGCAACCGGGGTTCATCATCATCGGCACGCTCGGCTGTTTCGTCACGCTGGCCGACGGTTCCAGCGCGATCCTGTCCAACAATCACGTCCTGGCCGGAGAAAATCGCGGGCGGAAAGGGAAGGACCGCATCCTTCAGCCTGGCAACCTGACGTTCACCGCGGCGCAACACGTCGCTACCCTGACCGACTTCGTGGCCCTCAAACCCAGCCCGGCCAACGCACGCCCGGCCCGCGGCAATGTGGTTTTCAACGCTGTAGACGCGGCCGTCGCCAAGTTGGAGCAGGGCGTTGTCTTTTCCCAAAGCTACCTGCCCACGCGCCGACAGCCGGTTCCTCATGGCCTCGCTACGGCAAAGGTCGGAGACAAGGTGTTCAAGATCGGCCGAACGACGGGATTGACGCCGGGAACCATTACCGCCGTCGGCGTCGTGGTCGGGCCAATCGGCTACGACCCCGGCAACTGCTGGTTCAGCCAACAGTTTGAAATCGTCGGTGACAACGGCACGATGTTCTCGGACCACGGCGACTCGGGGTCGGCCATCGTGAGTACGACAGGGGAGGTACTCGGCCTGCTCTATGCCGGCAACGGCACGCACACCTATGCTTGTCCGATCCAGGCGGTACTGGCGGCGCTGAGCTGCACCTTGGCGTGATCGCATTCGCACCACCGAGTGCTGGGATTATCGGCGCGTGTGCGTGGATGGTCCGATTTTCGATGCGGCGTCCCTCGCGTGGGATGTCTGAATTGTCCAGCTCGTCCGGCGACATCGCATCTTTTTTCCTTGTTCTCTCCCCATTCCGCCCTTAGAATCCTCGCATTGCCATCGCGCAAGTGCGATCCATGGATTGTCTTCATCCCAACCATTCAGAGGGAGGGTCCCGACGGATGAGCAACACACGGGAACACAACACCAACGAAGCGGACCTGTCGCGGCGCGACTTCCTCCGCACCAGCGGCGCGGCCGCCGCAACGGCCGCTGTCCTCGCCGAAGCGCCGGCGGCGCTCGCCGAGGAAGCCGCCGACAAGAGCGCCGTCAAGGCTATCGGGCCGCAGCCGATCAAGCTCACGCTCGATGTCAACGGCGCCGACATGACCACCACGGTTGAGCCGCGCGTCACCCTGCTCGACGCCCTGCGCAATTACCTCGATGTCACCGGCTGCAAACGCGTCTGCGATCGCGGCACCTGCGGCGCCTGCACCGTGATGATCGACGGCAAGCCCGTCTACTCCTGCACCATGCTGGCGCTGGAGGCCGAGGGCAAGAAGATCAAGACGGCCGAGAGCCTCATCGACGGCGGCAAGCTCGACGCGGTGCCGAAGGCGTTCGCCAAGTACGACGCCCAGCAGTGCGGCTTCTGCACGCCCGGCTTCGTCGTCGCCATGCGCGCCGCCTTCGACAAAAATCCCCAGGCAACCCCCGCCGAGATCGAGGAAGCGCTGTCCGGCAACATCTGCCGCTGCGGCACCTACCAGCAGATGCGCGACGCCATCGCCGCGCTGTGCCAAAACCAGCGGAAGGGAGGCTAAATCATGGCAACGTCCTGGCCGAAAAAAAGACGACTGATCGGCAAAGATGTGCAACGCCTCGACGGTCCCGCCAAGGCGACCGGCAAGGCCAAGTACAGCTACGACATCAATCGCAAGGGCATGCTGCATGCCGTGCTGCTGCGCAGCCCGCACGCACACGCCAAGATCAAGGCCATCGACACCGGCGCCGCCCGCAAGATGCCCGGCGTCAAGGCCGTCTATCTTATCAAGGACTCCGGCGACGAGCTGTTCTGGGCCGGAGAGGAGATTCTCGGACTCGCCGCCGACACCGAGGAGCACGCCCTCGATGCCGTTCGCGCCGTCAAGATCGAGTACGAGGTGCTGCCGCACATCGTCAAGGAGGAAGACGCGCTCAAGGACGATCGCCAGACGGTTTCGGAATACCAGCGCAAGCGCAACAACGTGCTGAAGCCCAAGGAGGCGGCCTCGGACGACTTCGACAAGGGCATGGCCGCCGCCGAGGTGACGGTCGAGGGCAGCTACGGCGTGCCGACCATCTGCCACCAGTGCCTGGAATCGCACGGCCTGGTCGCGGCGTGGCACGAGGACGGCGGCTTGACCATCTGGGCCTCGACGCAGGCCGTCTCGAAAACGGCCGACGAGCTGGCCAAGCATTTCGCCGGCAAGTACAAGCTGGACTTGCCGGCGAACAAGGTCAAGTGCATTACGCACTACATGGGCGGCGGGTTCGGCAGCAAGTTCGGTCCTGACATTCAGGGAATTGTCGCCGCCGAGCTGGCGCGCGAGGCCAAGGCGCCGGTCAAGCTCATGCTCGATCGCGCCAGCGAGATCGTCGCCGGCGGCTGCCGTCCGTCGGCCTTCGGCAAGGTGAAGCTCGGCGCTACCAAGGATGGCAAGCTCACCGCTTACGAGGTCGATTGCTACGGCACGCCCGGCGTCGGCGTCAGCGATACGGTGACGTTCAACGCGCTGCCTTACGTTTATCTGTATACCCAGGACGGCAAATCGTTTCCGGAGTTCAAGCGCAAGCACACGCGCATCCGCACCAACACGCAGCTTCAGCGAGCCATGCGGGCGCCCAATCACCCGCAGAACTGCACCCTCACCGAGTTCATTCTCGACGACCTGGCCGCCAAGCTCGGTATGGATCCGATGCAGCTGCGCTTGAAAAACCTGCCGCAAAACGACGCCGAAAAGGTCAAGTCGGCCCCCCACTCGATCGACGCTCTCAAGAACACGATCTACCTGCGCGAGATCGAGATCGCGGCGGCGATGTCGAAATGGAAGGAGAAATGGCACCCGCCGGGCAAGACGCCGGGCGTCGTCAAGCACGGCATCGGCATGGCGCTGCACACCTGGGGCGGGCAGGCCGCGCCGCAGCGCAATGAATGCACCATCACTATCACGGCCGATGGCTCGGTGACGGCCCGCACTTCGACGCAGGATCTCGGCACCGGCGAGCGCACGGTGACGGCCATCGTGACGGCCGAGATTCTGGGACTGGAGCCGGGGCAAATCACGCTGCAATTCGGCGAGAGCGACTTCGGCGCTTCCAGCGGCTCGGGCGGCAGCACGACCTGTCCGTCGCAGGCGCCCGCCACGCTGCGGGCGGCCACGGCGGCGCGAGACGACCTGTTCGCCAAGATCGCGCCGAAGCTCGGCGTCAAGGCGGAGAACCTGGTCATCGAGCTTGGCAAGGTGCGCGACAAGGCCGGCGGCAAGACGTGGGATTGGAAGAAAGCCTGCGCGGCGCTGGGCGGCGAAGAGGCCAAGGCGACCGGCTTCTGGACCTACGGCGAATCGCAATTACCGGAGAACAAGGACGTGTCCAGCTCCGGCGTCGGCGGCGTGCAGATTGCCGAGGTGCTGGTCGATACCGAGACCGGCGTCGTTCGCTGCACGCAGGTTGTCGCCGTGCAGGACTGCGGCATGGTCCTCGATCATCTGACCTGCACGTCGCAGGTGGCCGGCGGCGTTATTATGGGTCTCAATTATGCGCTGTTTGAGGAGCGCATCATGGACCGTGTGACGGGCCGGCAGGTCAATGCGGACATGGAGTTTTACAAGCTCGGCGGCATCGAGGACATGCCGAAGATCCTCGTGCATCTGCACGACATGCCGGAGCGCGGCGTCGTCGGCGTCGGCGAGCCGCCGACGATCTCGACGCACGCCGCCATCGGCAATGCCATCTTCAACGCCATCGGCGTGCGCGTACCGCACACGCCGTTCACTCCCGACCGCGTCCTGGCCGCGCTGACGGCGAAAGGAGGGAAAGGTTAAATGAAAAACTTCGCATATTATCGGCCGAAAAGTGCCGAAGAAGCAGTTGCCTTGCTCGATGACAAATGGGGCACCAGCGAGCTGCTGGCCGGCGGTACCGATCTTCTGGATTTGCAGAAGGAATACATTGCCCAGCCTGATAAGGTAATCAGCTTGCGTGATGTTACCGATTTCAGGAAGGGACCGATGCTCTCCCGTGACGGCACGATCACGCTTGGAGCAGGCATCAGGCTGGAAACGCTCGCGAACAAGATCAAGCACCAGGCCAACTGGGTACACGCCGAGTTCCCGGCCCTAGCTGAGGCGGCTAGCGAGATCGGCGGCCCGCAGATCCGCAACATGGGCACACTCGGCGGCAACCTGTGCCAGCGCAACCGCTGCTGGTATTTCCGCGACGAGGACACGCATTGCCTGCTCAAGGGCGGCGACAAGTGCTTCGCCATCGACGGCGAAAATCGTTATCACGCCCTTTTCACCCAGGGGCACAAGTGCGTCATCGTCAATCCCTCGACGCTGGCGCCGGTGCTGATCGCTCTGGGAGCAAGCGCGGAAGTGCTGGGACCGAAGGGCAAGCGCACGATCAAGCTAGCCGATTTCTTCCACGCTCCCAGCTCGGCGACCGAGCGAGAGCACGTCCTCGCTGCGAACGAAATGGTGCTGTCGGTGACGATTCCTTACCACAAGCTGAAGAACGCCAGCTACGAAGTGCGGCACAAACAATCGTATGATTGGCCGTTGGTGCAAGCCGCCGTCGCTTTCAAGTACGAGGACAAAAAGGCCACGGATGTTCGCATCGTGCTGGGCCACGTCGCGCCGACGCCGCACATGGCCGCGGCGGCGGCCAAGGCGCTGGAAGGCAAGGAAGTGACCGAAGAGACGGCCAGAGCCGCCGGCGCCGCCGCCGCGAAGGGTGCCCTGCCGCTCAGCCAGACCGAGTACAAGGTCAAGCTGGTGGCCGTCGCCGTCAAGCGTGCTCTGCTGACGGCGGCGGGACACAAGAAATACTGGGAGGTGTGATCCATACCCTCCGACCCGCGCACGCAGCGTAGCGGAATAAGCGGCCGCCGCTTACTCCGCTACGCTGCGTGCGCGGCTCCGACATGCTTTGAACTACAGAGAACGCTCTTCGTTTTGGGGCGCGAAGAAGTGAGGTGATCTGCGAGGCAAGTCCGCAGATGATTCCTGTCGTTATCTTCTGGACGAAATACACGGCGACCCTGAATGGCCGGGTGCTGAAGCTCGTGCCGTGCGAGAGCTGCTCGACCGAGTACGTCTACTTCCTTGACCGGGAGGGCACGGGGGTTGGGACCAGCGTCTACGGCTTGAACGCCGAGGGGGCTCAGGACAATGCCGCCTCGGCGGCCGAGGAGTCCCTCCGGGAATACTTGGAGAACGACTTCGACCCGGTCCCCTGTCCGGTCTGCGGGCACTACCAGCGGCACATGTTCCCGAAGCTGTACGCTCCGCCGGTGTGGCTCCCCGTCGTTCGGCTGGCAGCCGTCGTGGGGGGGAGCGTGGCCGCTGTCGCCGCACTGTACGAGACCCTAACCTACCTACAGCGGTTGGGCGGTGACACCCTCCGACGGATGACCGCGGCGTGGGCGGTGGTCGCGGCTTTCGTCCTCCTCGTCGTCGGCCTCGGGGCGGTCGAGCAGTCGCGGTCCCGCCGCTTCGACCCGAATGCGGGCGACCGGCAGGCGCGGATGGCGGAAGGGCGGCGGCGCGCCTTCACGCGGGCGGAGTTCGAGGCGGCGCAGCTGCGCGAAAGGGAAAATAGGGGACGCATCTGATATTTCTCTGTTTCGCTTTTGCCGTTCCATGCTGGCGAGGTTCGCGCGCGAAACGGAGTTTCGCGGAGCGCGTTCCCAAACAGAGTTTGGGAACGAGAAATCAGGTCACGGAAAAAACGGGACGGACCAAGGGCTTCGTTCTCACTTCCGTAACATCTTGTATAATTCCGATCCCATCTTCATGATGTAAAGCACATCGTTTTTCGGATCGTATTCCATCCACGTCAGCGCCGAGACGCCTTTCAGCTCCCTGGGCGGCGCGATCGGCTTCGACCAATTCTTGCCCGCGTCGGTGCTCTCGACGATGCCGGCGCCGGTCAGCACGAAAAGATGTTTGGCATCCTTTCCGAAGATCGGACCAAATCGGCCATCCTTCAAATCGCTGATGTTGCTCCAGTGCTCACCCTTGTCGGCGGTACTCAGCAGTGCCCCTTCGACCAACCAGTAGAGCCGGCCGTCGTGCCATCGCGGCAGAGCGTGAGTGGTGTAGTCGCCGCAGGGCTGGAAGGTCTTGCCGCCGTCCGTGGTGCGCAGCAGGCCAGCTTTGGGTTGTTCCTTCGTCTTCATGCGGGCGACAACCGCTGTGTCGTGGTCGAAGATCCAGGCAGGGCCGTAACCCTTGCCAATCTCGGCGAAGGTATCGCCGCCGTCGTGCGAGACGATCAGCAGGCCGCCCGATTCGTGCTTGAGAGCGAGCAGAAAGCGCAGGCGCGGATCGCTCCAGTCGGCGGCGCACCAGTCCACGTGAGCCGACTTCTTGTCGGCGAACTTCCAGCCGCCCTCAATCGAGCCGCGGGCGACGGGCGCTCCATAAACCGTGGCGATGAGCATGCGCTTGCCGTCGCCGACCGGATCGATCATCAGGCAGCCGGGCCACTCGGTTCGCCCCTTGAAGGTCTCGCCGAGACTCTGCCACTCGACGCCCTCGTTCGTCGAGCGATAAATGCCGCGGTCGCTGACATCGACGTAAAGATGGCCGGTGCGATGATCGACCACCACGCCGGACAGGCCGCCGTAACCGGGCTTCGCCGTCCGCAGCAATTCCGTGGTGATCGGCCGCCATTCTGCCGCCCGCGCCGTCGAGGCAAACAGAATTCCGACGATCGCCGCCACTCGCATGCTTCGCATGGCCGTTCCCCTTTCACGCATCTTATTTGTCGCCAATACAGTAGAGATATTTTCGTCCCTTGAGGAAGATATAGCCGTTCGCCACGGCCGGCGACGCCTGGCTGCGGTCCTCCAGATCGTTCACCGCCAGCACATCCAGCTTCGCTCCTGCCTTCACCACGTAACTCTTGCCGGCACTGGCGAAATAGATGCGTCCTTCCGGCGTCGTGAAGGGACTCGAAGCCGTGGACACGCCCCGCAGGCGCTCCGCAAAAACTTGCTTGCCGTCGGCGATTTTCCAGCAGCGCAGCGTCTCCGGATTGGTCAGGCGATAGAGATAGCCGCCGGCAATCACCGGCGAGGAAAATCCCTCGGACACGTGCTTGAGCTGCCACTTACGATGCGTCGCTGTCACATCGCCGCTGCCCGTGGGATCGACGGCCACAGCCGGACCGCCGCGGCCGCTGTCGAGATAAACCACACCGTCGCCCAGCACCGGCGAAACGGTGTCGCCGCGCGTCGCGCACCACCACAATACTTCGCCGTTATTCGGATCGATGCCTTGCAGGGCGTTGGAGGCGGCCGTCAGCAATTGCGTCTGTCCGTTCACCTCGGCCAGCACCGGCGTACTGTGGCTCCAATTCACGTTGGGTCGTTTCTTCTCCCATTTCAATTCGCCGGTCTTGCCGTCGAAGGCGAGCAAGCGAGAGGATCGATCAGACTGATCGCATTGCACAAGGACGGTGTCCTTGTACAACACTGGACTGGTTCCGATGGCGACATCGAACTTGTACGGTGTGATTTCCTTGCGCCATAGTTGTTTGCCCTGGAAATCGAGCGCGGCCAGCACGGACGAGCCGAAGAGGACGTAGACGCGTTCGCGGTCGCTGGCCGGTGTCGGTGCGGTGTAGCCGCCGCGCAGGTCGCTGGCGCGCGACCACGGACCATGTTCGACTTCCGAATCCCAAAGTTGTTCGCCATCACGAACGCGGTAGCAAACGACGTGATGTTCGGGAAATTGTTTTTGATCGACGCCGTCCGGCCAGTAGCTCGCCGTGATGAAAACATGACCGCGGCTGACGACGGGGCTGGACTGGTTCTGGTCCTGTTTCGCCTTGTCGCGCACGCCCGGTAGGATCGACTGCCAGCGGATATTGCGGTGCTCCTTGCCGCCCCACTGGATCGGCAGCCCCTTTTGCTTGCTGATGCCCTGGCCGGTCGGCCCGCGCCAGCCGGGCCAATCCTCGGCCTGAGTCAGACTGCCGGCGAGGAACAAGCCGGTCCCCAGTATACCCAGCAACACGGCGGATGTTCTCATGCTACCCTCAAGGTGTGTATCTCGGAACAGGTGGGGGGCGATCCACCGAACAGGCTATCGGATTTTCGACGGGGAGACCAGCGGGAGACGGCGATCACACACGCCAAAGGTCCGGCAAGCCGCGGCGCAGAAAATGTCCCAGGGCTTGCAGGAGGAGGCGGCTCTTGGCGGCGCGGAGCGGCTGGCCGCGCAGACGCCGCCACAGGTAACGGAAGGCATGCCCCAGCCAGCGCGGCGGCGCGTCTAGCGTCAGCGCGAGCTTGTAGAAAAACAGACCGATCCGCGAGCTGCCGCGCTTGCGCAGGAAGCGCGTCAGACCGATGACCGTCTGCGAGTAAGAGAAGCCGATGTGCCGGCGGCTGCTGATGCGGCCAAAATGTACGATGCCCAGGCCCGGATGATAGACGACCCGGTAACGCTGGCCGACACGGGCACACAAATCGATGTCCTCGCCGCCGAAGGTGTAGTCCTCGTCCCAGGCGCCGCAGGCGCGGAAGACAGCGCGCGGCATGAACAGGGCGGCGCCCATGAGGATCTCGACCGGCCGCGGTGCAGGCCCGTCGCCGCCCTCGCGGCCGCGATAACGACGATAGCCACGGCGAAACAGGCCGGTCCAGCGCAGCCAGGTGATGCGGTGCAGCAGCGCTCCCAGCGTCGGACAGGCGCGGCGGGACAGCTGCGGCCGGCCATGCTCATCACGCAGCTGCGGGCCGACGATGCCTACGTCGGGATGGCTCACAGCATACTCCAGCAGACCGCGCAGCGTTCCCGGCGGCACGACGGTATCGTTGTTGAGAAAAAAGAGATACCGGCCGCGCGCCTGCTCGGCCGCCTGATTGTTGGCCCGCGAGAAGCCGGCATTCACGGCATTGCGGATCAGCACGAACTCCGGAAACAGCTCGGCCACCATGTCCGCCGCGCCGTCGCTGGAGCCGTTGTCTACTACCAGCACTTCCAGCGACACCTCGGCCGCCGCCTCACGCAACGATTGCAGACAGCCTTGCAGATGCTCGCGGCAGTTCCAGTTGACGATGCACACCGAAATATCGCATCCGCTGTCCACTGTCCGCTGTCCGCTCTCCGCTGCCCGCTGCCCACCAACGACAGGCACGGTTTCGATCGGCACTAAGGACATTTCCTCACCTTCTTTCTCAGGGCGAACAGCGGACAGCAGATAGCGGTTAGCGGTTAGGCGGCTCGATTGAGGCATTTGTTGTCCAGGCATTCGCGCTCGAGATAAGGGGCGAAATGGCCGCGCCCGAACAGGAATCGTCCCAGCTGCAAGCGGAGGTAGCGCGACCAGGAGATCGGCATGCGGGCATGATGGCCGAGGCGCGTCTGATAGAGGCGGAACTCATCGGCGCTGATGGGCCGGCGCGCTTCGCGGAAGGCCAGGCTCCAGACGTTGGCCGGCCGGGTGCGCGGGCCGTGAAATCCGATGATCTTGCTCGGGTACGGCGCCAGCAGCAGCTCCAGGGCCTCCGGCGTGAAGCGCCAGTAATCCTTGGGATAAGCATGCCGATGAAAGTAAAACGGACAGGCAACGAGCAGCGCGCCGTCGGGCCGAAGTACGCGGTGCATCTCCTCGAAGGCTTGCCAGAAGCGCGGCACGTGCTCCAGCGTGCTGAGGACCAGCAGGGTGCCGATCGAGCCGTCGGCACAGGGCAGCGCCTCGACGCTGGCCAGCAGATCGACGCCGCGTCCGGGCCGCACGTCCACGCCCAGGTACGATCGGCCGGGGAACAAGGTGCGCAGGTCGGCAACGCCTTCCTGGCCGACCACCTGATAGGAGCCGACCTCCAGGATGGGTCCGGGCAGAGTGAAGGACTCGGACACCGCTCGCACCAGACCGCGCATGATGGCGTTCACCGGCTCATCCTCCCTCTATCTCCAGGTGGAAATCCTGTTCGCCCGTCTTGCCCGGCTGGACCTCGCGGAGCAAGCCGGACTGTTCGGGATCGCGATACTTGCGCGGCAGATCGACGGCGGGCGGCGCGACGGCGTGTCCGGGCGCGACGGCGGGAGAAGGCGGAGCGATGGTGACGCGGTGCCAGCCGGGGACGACGCCGAGCTTGTCGCCGGTGTGGAGGGAGTAACGGCCGTCGGCGTCGATTTCGCCGCAGGCCAGCGGACCGCGGCCGCCGCGCTCCAGGTCGGGTGTGAAGACGATGGTGCCGCCGGGCAGGGGCCGGCCGCCGTAGAAAACCCGGCCATGAACCGGCGTCAGCGCGTCGTCCTGACCGCAGCCGAGCACGGCCAGCGCCGCCAGGACGACGCCGCCAGGTAGCAGCTTGCGTGGAGCGTTC
>Ga0335075_10007203_pt1 | contig 17114 bp, 16 predicted proteins | sample Lox_Sample_24_FD_206723 | JGI IMG/M metagenome (GOLD analysis project Ga0335075, IMG submission 206723) | Soil microbial communities from Loxahatchee National Wildlife Refuge, Florida, United States - Lox_Sample_2.4 | ecosystem: Environmental > Terrestrial > Soil > Wetlands | place: USA...
TACGTCGCTGACGAACTCAACGGCCGACCAAGAAAGCGGTTCGGCTGGGATAACCCCACCAGCCGCCTCAACGCACTACTCTCAGCCGCAACAGAAACCACTGTTGCAACCAAACCTTGAAACCGCCCGAGTGACCGACACGCTAGCGTCGATCTCGACTGCCGAAACACCGTCCGCTGCGACAAGTGCGCGAGCACAGTGTCGACGAATTAACGATTCCCGCCGCTAGTCCGTGTAGACCCTGGGGTCCAGGGTCCCGATGTAGGGCAGGTCGCGGTAGCGCTCGTCGTAGTCGAGGCCGTAGCCCACGACGAACTCGTTGGGGATGTCGAAACCCACGTAGGCGATGTCCACATTGGCGCGCTGCGCGTCGGGCTTGCGCAGCAACGTGCACACCCGCAGCGAATGCGGATGCCGGGTGGCCAGGTTGCGCAACAGCCAGGACAGCGTCAGCCCGGAGTCGACCACGTCCTCGACGATCAGCACATCGCGGTCGTTGATATCGCGATCGAGGTCTTTGAGAATGCGCACCACCCCCGACGACGACGTCGACGATCCGTAGGAGCTGACCGCCATGAACTCGAACTGCGTCGGCAGCGCGATCGCGCGCGCCAGGTCGGTGACGAACATGACCGCGCCCTTGAGCACGGTGATCAACAGCAGGTCTTTGTCCTCGCCGACGGCCAACTCGCGATAGTCCGCGCTGATCTGCGCTCCGAGCTCGGCGATCCGGTTCTGGATCTGCTCTTCGCCCAGCAACACCGATTTGATGTCCCCCGGGTACAGCTCCGGCGATTCCGCTGCCACGACCACAGCGTGCCATGTCATCGGGCCGACGACCAACGGTGGTCGGGCTTATGTTCGATTGCCCGGCTTGCCCCCTCGCCGCTGAGCGGCTGGGGGGACCCCCACCTCACCGCGGCCGGCGCTCTGCATGGTCGCCGAGCGGATCGGCTCGCGGTGCAACGTCAAAAGCGCGCCGTTGCGGCCGGCGACCAACCGCTGATTACGCAATGCGGACCCGACCGCCACTCCGCCCTGGCCACGCCAGGCGGTGATCAGCCGGTCCACGCCGCGGATCTGCTTGTCGGTCAGCCCGATTGCCCCGCCGTCAAGCAGCCAACTGCGGATGACACCGCGACGAACGGGGTCGGGCAGCGGCGCCAAGGCGCAGGTGTCGAGTCCCTCGGCGGTCGCGGAGGTGGTCATCGCCTGCGCGATCAGGGCATCGAGCAGCTCGGTGTCTTCGCGCAGCGCGGTGGCGGTGCGGGCCAAGGCCTCGGCGACACCCCCGCCGAGCACCTCCTCCATCAGCGGCAGCACCTCATCGCGCAGCCGGGTCCGGGTGAAACGGCGGTCGGCGTTATGCGGGTCCTGCCAGGCGCTCAGCCCGAGCTCCGTGCACGCGGCGTGCGTCACGCTGCGCCGTACACCCAACAACGGCCGACACCACGGCGGATCGTAGGGGCGCATCCCGGCGATCGACCGGGCGCCCGAGCCGCGGCCCAGCCCGAGCAGCACAGTCTCGGCCTGATCGTCGAGGGTGTGGGCCAACAGCACCGGGCGATCGCGACGAGCATCCTGCAGGGCGCGGTAGCGCGCGACCCGCGCGGCGCTCTCCGGACCGCCGTCTCCGCCAACATGCACGCAAAGCACTTGCGTGTCAACGCATCCCAATTCGTCGGCTTGACGCTGTGCAGCCGAGGCGATCGCTGCCGAGTCGGCTTGCAAACCGTGGTCCACGATCAGCGCGGTGGTCGGCAGCAGGGCCGCGGCGACGCCGGTGAGCGCCAACGAGTCCGGGCCCCCGGAGAGCGCCACGCACCAGCGATCGGCGGTGGCGAGGTATTCCTTGGCGAACGCCGCTACAGCCGCGCGGAGCTCGGCTACAGCACCCGGTCGATCCATCGTTGCGGGTACTCGATCTCAATCGGCCGGGGCAGGGTGTCCGGACCGGTCCAGACGGTGTTGAACCGTTCCATCCCGACCCGGTTCACCACGTGGTCGACGAACGCCTTACCCCGGGTGTACTGGCTCAGTTTGGCGTCGATGCCCAGTAGTGCGCGCAGCAGCCGTTGCAGTGGTGGCTGCTTGCGGTGACGACGTTCGTCGAAGCGGGACCGGATGGTCGTCACGGACGGAACCACAACGGGCCCAACGGCATCCATCACGTGATCGGCATGGCCCTCCAATAATGTGCCGAGCACCAACATCTGATCCAGGGCTTCGCGCTGAGGTTCGGACTGCACGGCGCGCAGCAAGCCGAGAATGCCCTGCGAATGAGGGTCGTCGGGCGCTGAGTCGCGGCGGCCGCGGGCAAGGTCGGCCAATCTGCCCACCACCTGCGCGACGTCCTCGCCGCTCTCCTGAGTCAACACACCCAGCGCCTGCGACATGTAGCCCGACAGCCACGGATTGGCGGTGAACTGCACCCGGTGGGTGACCTCGTGCAGGCACACCCACAACCGGAAATCGGACGGCTCCACCCGCAATTGTCGTTCTACCGCAATGACATTCGGATACACCAGCAGCAAGGCACCGCCATCGTTGAATGGGTCGTACTGGCCGAGGATCCCCGACGAGACGAACGCCAGCAGCGCACCGGTCTGCGCGCCGGTGACCCGTCCGGAGATCACGCCCCGCGGCTTGTCGGTTCCGCCGGTCATCGCCCGCATCGACTCGGCGGCCGCCCTGATCCACCCCAACCGGTCTACGATGCGGGCCTCGGGAACGACCCCGTCGGTCCGCAGACCGGTGACGTCGCGCACCGGTGGCTCAGCAGCTTTGGCGGCGGTAGCCAGGGCGTCGACGACCTGGCGGCGGGTGTAGTCGGTGGACGGCGGGCCGGGACGGGCCAGCCGTTGGCCGACCGTCGCCGCGAATCCCCAGTCGACAGTGCGCCCGACGGTCAGGTCCGTCGACGCCGTCACGCTGCGCATCCACACGACCATAGGCTGGTGGCGACCGCGTCGATCGCCGTGCGCCCGGTCATGCCGGCGTCATTAGAGATCAGCGCGAAGGTGAGCACCCGTCCACTGCGATCGGTCACCACCCCAGCTAACGCGTTGATGGCCGTCAGCGAGCCGGTTTTGGCCCGCAACCACCCGGCGGGCCCGGCGGCGTGGAAGGTGGCGTCGAGGAAACGGTCGGACAGCGTGCCGCTGCCGCCCGCGATCGGCAGCAGGTCCAGCAGCGGCCGCAGTTTGGGCTCGTCTGGTCCTGCTGCCGCTTGCACCACGGCGTCGAGGGTCTTGGCGCTGAGCCGGTCGTCGACGGACAACCCGCTGGAGTCCTGCAATGTCGCGCCGCTGGTGTCGATGTGCGCGGTGCTCAATCGGTTGGTCACCGCGTCGACTGCACCGGCGAAGCTCAGCGGGCGTTGCATCGAAGCCGCCACTTCACGGGCGATGCATTCGGCCATCACATTGTCCGAGACGCTCATCATCTCGTTCAGCCGATCGATCAGCGGCGCCGAGCGGACCGCGGCCAACTGCCGTGCACCGGAGGGCGCAGGATGGGCGGCGATGGTCACCTGCCGCGGGTCGACACCGAGCGCGGTCGCCAGCGCGTGTCCGGCGTCCAGCGCCGGGGTCAGCGACCGGCGCGACTGGTCGGTCGCCGGCTGGATACGTCCGGCGTCGAGCATGACCGATTCGATCGGCGCGATATCGCCGCCGTCGATGTCGGCCGGGTCCCAGCCGGGCGCGAAGGTCGGACCGCTGAACAGCGAGGTGTCCACCTGCACCGCCGTCGGCGCCGCACCGCTGCGGCGGACCTGATCGGCGAGATCGCTGATGCGCGCCGCGCCGTGATACCAGGTGTCCTGCCCGGGCGGAGCCCCGGACAGCGTCGGGTCGCCACCCCCGACCAGCACGATGACTCCAGAGGCCCCCGGCTGGTCCGCGGCGACCACTCGAGTGGTGACCCGTGCCTCGCGGTCCAGCGCCAACACCGCGGCGGCCGAGGTGAGCGTTTTGTTTGTCGACGCCGGCTGCATCAGCACATCGTCAAGCTGCTGCCAGAGTTCTTCGCCGGTCATCGCGTCGGTGACCCGGCCGCCCAGCTTGCCCAGGTTGGGGTCGGCCACCACCGTCGCCAGCGCCGCGGCCAGCCCGGACTGGGTCGGCACCGGCGCGGTGGCGGCCACCGGGACGATGCTCGGCTTGGCGGTGACAGGGGGCGGCGGGGGCGCGACCTGTGGACCGCTCGCGCCGCGACCGCTGGCGGTGAACAACGCCGTCGCCGCGACGACCGCGGCGACGACCACCAGCACGCCGACTGCCACCATCAGGTGCGTGGACGGCCGCCACCTAGTGGGACGCATGGCTCTCCTGACTCCTATGCACCTATTGTGCCCAACGACGCGCCCACTCCCTGGACTAGGGTTGACGCGCAGCGACCATCCCAGCCGAAGGAGCCGAGACGGTGCAATTCGACGTCATTATCGAGATCCCCAAGGGTCAACGAAACAAATACGAGGTCGACCACGAGACGGGACGGGTTTTTCTGGACCGCTATCTCTACACGTCGATGGTCTATCCGACCGACTACGGCTTCATCGAAGACACCCTGGGCGAGGACGGCGACCCGCTGGACGCCCTGGTGCTGCTTCCCCAGTCGGTGTTCCCGGGCGTCGTCGTCAAGGCGCGGCCGGTCGCCATGTTCCGGATGACCGACGAAGCCGGCGGCGACGACAAGGTGCTTTGCGTTCCGGCCAAGGACAATCGTTGGGACCACATCCAAGACATCGGGGACGTCCCGCAGTACGAGCTGGACCAGATCAAGCACTTCTTCTCGCAGTACAAGGCGCTCGAGCCGGGCAAGTACGTGAAGGCCGCCGACTGGGTCGGCCGTAAAGAAGCCGAAGAAGAGGTACAGCGGTCCATAGAGCGGTTCAAGACCGACGGACACTGAACTTCGCGCACAGCGAAATTCGCGACGCCGATCTACCGAGCTTTGGGGTCGAGCCGATAGCGCCGCAAGTGGCATCCTGACAAGGTGGGACAGCTGTTTCATTTCGCCGCGAATTTCTGGTGGCTGGTTTTCCCGCTGGGTGGTGCAATCGGCGGTACGGTGCGCGCGGTCGCCGCGGCCAACGAGCGCCGAGCAGATCGACGGCTGGAACGGTACCGGCTGAAGCAGCAGGCCAAGATCGCGATCGCGGAAGCATCCGGCCGTAAACGCAACGACGAGGATAGCTACCGGCGCGAGGTCGCCAAGCTGCTTGCCACACATGACCGGACCGACGCCCGCTGGCTGGACTACGAGGTCGACATCGCTAAATTGCTCGACTTCCCCTTGATGACCGACATGCGCAATCCCCTGACCGTCGCCTTCCACAACGCGAAGCGGCAGGCCGATCTGCTGCGGCCGGACCGGCCCGAGGATCTGTTCAGCGATCGGGCCGCGCAACTGGAATACCGCGACGCCGTGCACGCGTACGTCAGCGCGTTCGAAATCGCTGAGGCCGAAGCGATTCGCCGGCGTCGCAGCGACTTCTCCAAGGACGATCAACAACGGCTCGCCCGAGCCCAGCACCTGATGCAGCTCGCCGAAGACGAGGCCGCTTCCCCCCAGGAACGCCAGGCCGCCTATGCGCGGGCAAGCAGAGAACTCGACGGGCTGATCGTGTTGCCGGCCCCGGCCCGGGCCGGCATCGAGCGACGCATCGCCGCCGCGATCGAGGCTTAATCGTTGTTGCCGGCACGGGTGGCGTAGAGGCTGGCGGCTGCGGTGACGGCGAGGGTCACCACGATGGCCGCCAGCGTGAGCAAGGTCGGGACTTCAGGGACGTCGACGGGTCTGCCGCCGTTGATGAACGGCAGATCGTTTTCCCGCAAGGCCTGCAGCATCAGCTTGATTCCGATCAACGACAAGACGACGCCAAGGCCTCTGGAAAGATAAACCAGCCGCTGCAACAGATTTGCGAGCAAGAAGTACAACTGCCGCAATCCCATCAACGCGAATACGTTGGCGGCCAACACCAAATACGCCTCGCGGGTGAGCCCGAATATCGCGGGAATGGAATCCAACGCGAAAATCAGGTCGGCGACGCCCAGTGCGAGAACGACCAGGAACATCGGGGTCAACGACCAGCGCGACCCCTCTTTGACATAGAGCCGGAGCCCGTGCCAGCTGTCGGTGGCATTCAAGTGGCGGCGTGCGAACCCGACGGCCGCATTCTCCACGTTCGCGTCGTGCCCGGCACCGCGCGCCAGTCTGATCGCGGTGTAAATCAGAAACGCACCGAAAAGGTAGAAGACCCAAGAGAACCGCTGGATCGCCGCCACGCCGAGCGCGATGAAGATGCCGCGGGAAATCAGCGCGATCAGAATACCGACGAATAATGCTTGCCGCTGATAGACCTCCGGCACGTTGAAGCTCGTCATGATGATGACGAAGACGAACAAGTTGTCGATCGACAGGCTGTACTCAGTGAGCCATCCCGCAAAGAATTCCAGGGCGAAACGCTGGCCATGGAAATACCACGTCCAGATCCCGAAGCACACCGCCAGCCCGACATAGGCCGACAACGCGATCGCGCAGTTGCGCATGGTCGGCTCGCCGGATCGGCGGGCCATGACCGTGACGTCCACTAGCAGCACTACCGTCGTCGCACCCAGAGTGACGACCCATTCGAGCGCGGACACGAACAACAGAGGCCTCCGGTCGCTGAAACGCCAGAGGTCTCTTCCACCGTCGCGACCAGAGTCGCTAAGGCCTGCGGCACCGGTCGTCCGGTGAGTGGGCGACGTGATGACGACACCGCGGTGCGAGGAATACTCCCCTCTGCGGCACAGTTTGTCAGGTCGGCGTCGTCGTAGCTTGCTCAGCGCAGGAACGCCTGTGAGTATTTTCTAACCGTGACCGAAGTGGGCGGCCCGACCGCTGCCTCCGCCAGCCCGATTGCGCGGGGCAGCGTGGCCCGGGTTGGCACGGCAACGGTGCTGACCGCCCTGTGCGGCTACGCGGTGGTCTACCTGGCCGCCCGTGATCTGGCTCCGGCCGGCTTTTCCGTCTTCGCGGTGTTCTGGGGAGCGTTCGGCCTGGTCACCGGGTCCGCGAACGGCCTGCTGCAGGAGACCACGCGGGAAGTGCGCGCCGCGGGCTACGCAGAAATCTTGCCGGGGCAGCGCACCCATCCACTACGGGTCGCCGGGATGGTCGGGATCGGCGCGGCGCTGGTGATCGCCGGTAGCTCACCGTTGTGGGGTGGTCGGGTGTTCGCCGAAGCTCACTGGCTTTCGGTGGGCCTGCTCAGCGTCGGGCTGGCCGGGTTCTGCCTGCACGCCACGTTGTTGGGCATGCTGGCCGGGACCAATCATTGGACTCAGTACGGGGCGCTGATGGTCACCGACGCCGTCATCCGGGTGGCAGTTGCGGTGGCCACCTTCGTGATCGGCTGGGGCTTGGTCGGGTTCCTGTGGGCCACCGTCGCCGGCGCGGTGGCCTGGCTGATCATGATCGTGACCTCGCCGACGACCCGGTCCGCGGCCCGGCTGCTGACCCCAGGCGGCACCGCGACCTTCCTGCGCGGGGCGGCACACTCGATCACTGCGGCCGGTGCCAGCGCGATCCTGGTGATGGGTTTCCCGGTGCTGCTGAAGGCGACCTCCAACCAACTCGGCGCCGAAGGCGGTGTCGTGATCCTGGCCGTCACCCTGACCCGCGCGCCGCTGCTGGTGCCGCTGACCGCGATGCAGGGCAATCTGATCGCGCACTTCGTCGACGAGCGCACCGAGCGGCTGCGCGCGCTGATCGCACCGGCCGCGCTGGTCGGCGGGATCGGCGCGCTCGGTGTGCTGGCCGCAGGCCTGGTCGGTCCCTGGCTGCTGCGGGTCGGCTTCGGGCCCGACTACCACGCGTCCGGCGCGCTACTGGCCTGGCTGACGGCTGGCGCGGTGGCGATCGCGATGCTCACCCTGACCGGCGCGGCGACCGTGGCGGCCGCCATGCATCGCACCTACGCACTGGGCTGGGTCGGCGCGACGGTGGCGTCGACGTTGTTGCTGTTGTTGCCGCTGCCGCTGGAGACCCGCGCGATAGTCGCGTTGTTGTGCGGTCCGCTGGTCGGTATCGCCGTGCATCTGGCCGCGCTGTCGCGCGCCGGCGGCTGATCAGCCGAGTTCGGCGGACAGGCGTGTAGCTTGTGGGCTTGACATGCACGAAATGCTCAGTGAAACGCGCAACGTCTGGATCGTCGTCCCAGCTTTCAACGAAGCCGGCGTGATCGGCGACGTCATCGCCGACCTACGCTCGGTCTTCACCAACGTCGTGTGTGTGGACGATGGCAGCGACGACGACACCGGCGACGTCGCGCTGAAGGCCGGGGCGCATCTGGTGCGCCACCCGGTGAATCTGGGTCAGGGCGCGGCAATCCAGACTGGTGTCGAGTACGCCCGGCGCCAGCCCGGTGCGCAGGTCTTCGCCACCTTCGACGCCGACGGTCAGCACCGCGTCAAGGACCTCGTCACGATGATCGACCGGCTCAGCGCCGGCGACGTCGACGTTGTCATCGGAACTCGCTTCGGCCCGGGCGTCAGCAGGCCGCCGCTGCTGAAACGTGTTGTGCTGCAGACCGCCGCGCGGCTGAGCCCCCGCGGCCGCAGGCTGAGTTTGACCGACACCAACAACGGCCTGCGGGTGTTCACCAAGACGGTGGCCGACGGGCTGGACATCACCATGAGCGGGATGAGCCATGCCACCGAGTTCATCATGCTGATCGCCGAAAACCATTGGCGTGTCGCCGAAGAACCCGTCGAGGTGCTCTACACCGACTACTCGAAATCCAAGGGCCAGCCACTACTCAACGGCGTCAACATCATCTTCGAAGGGTTCCTACGAGGAAGGACACCGCGATGAACTGGATCCAGGGTCTGCTGATCGCCTCGATCATCGCGTTACTGGTCTACCTGCTGCGCTCTCGTCGCAGCGCCCAGTCGAAGGCGTGGGTCAAAGTCGGCTACCTGGTTTTCGTACTCGGCGGCGTGTATGCCGTGCTACGGCCCAACGACACCACCGTGGTGGCGCACTGGCTCGGCGTGGACCGCGGCACCGACCTGATGCTCTACGCGCTGATCATCGCGTTCAGCTTCACCACGCTGAGCACTTACCTGCGGTTCAAGGACCTCGAATTGCGTTACGCGCGACTGGCCCGGGCGATCGCACTGGAAGGGGCGCAAGCCCCGGACTGATTTTGGGTCCGAACCGATGCCCAACGATCGTTACGATTCGTGGATGAGCGAGACGATCGATCGGCGAGCAGAGTTGTCGCAGCCTTATGCGCAGCAGCCCAGTTATCCGCCACCGCCGGCGGAGCCGACCTTCCAAGTGCGCACGATCAAATTCACCGGTGCGGTGGCCTTCTGGATGAGTCAGCGCTCCACCACGACCGGCAGTTACGCGCAGTGTGACGCCGCCATCGACGCCGCTGAACGGCATTGCATGCTGGCCGGCTGGTGGTGCATCGTGTCGGTGCTGGGGAACCCGATCTGCTTGTACCAGAACGCCAGAGCCCGCAAGACACTGCGCCTGCAAGCGCAGCAGACCCACGACTACGCCCGATGGTGGGCCACGTCTTACGGCGGCGGCCCGCAGAACATGCCGGTGTGGACGCCGCCTCCGTCACAATTCCCGCTTCGCAAATGGTGGGTGTGGGCACCATTGGCGATCGTCGGCCTTTTGATCGCGCTGATCGTCTTGTTGAACATAACTGACGCTACTGGCCACTGACGTCACAGCGACAACGATCAGTGGGCCTCGGCGCCAACGCTGTTGACGCCTACACCCTGATCGGCGCTAGCGAACGTGGGTGCGCCGGAAATACTCGACGGTCCGTTGCACGCCCTCGTCGAGTGCCACCTGTGGATGCCAGCCCAAAACCTGCTCGGCCAAACCGATGCCGAGGCAGGACCGTCTCAAATCGCCCAGCCGTGCCGGATGGAATTCCGGATCGTCGGGCGCGCCGACGGCTGCCGCGACGACTGAATGTAGTTGGCGGTCCGAGGTTTCCACACCGGTACCGATATTGAACCGCTGCCCGCCGCCGACCGGCCCGGACGCTTTGATGAACGCATCCACCACGTCGTCGACGTACACGTAGTCGCGGGTGTTGGAACCGTCGCCGAATACCTTGGTCGGCTGACCGGACAACAGAGCCTGGGCGAAAATCGCCACCACACCGGCCTCGCCGTGCGGATCCTGGCGCGGGCCATAGACATTGGCCGGCGCGATGTGCGAACAGTCCAGCCCGTACAGATGGCGGAACGCGTTCAGGTAGATCTCCCCCGCCACCTTGCCCGCCGCGTACGGCGACGCCGGGTCGGTCGGAACCGTCTCGCTGGTCGGGTAGCTCGGCGGGGTGCCATAGATCGACCCGCCCGACGAGGTGTTCACAACCTTGCGCACACCGGCGCTTCGGGCCGCGTCAGCCAGCCGCACGGTGCCGATCACATTGACCGACGCGTCGAATTGCGGGTCGGCAACCGAGTGCCGCACATCGATCTGCGCGGCCAGGTGATAGATCACTTCCGGGCGATGCTCGTCGAAAATCGCCTGCAGATCCGCCGAGACGATGTCGGCCTCGACGAAGACGAACTCGGGGGTGTCGGCCAGGTGTTCGATGTTGGTGGCCCGTCCGGACGCGAAGTTGTCCAGGCCCACGACGCTGTGCCCGTCGCTCAGTAACCGGTCGACTAGCGTCGACCCGATGAACCCGGCTGCCCCGGTGACCAGTGCGCGCACCGGCCCACCATACCGGCGGGCTGCCGCGGCCCCGAAGGTAGCGGTCGCCGCCGCCGCATTGATAGTGGTGCAGCTGGTGATTCGCGGGGTGCTGGCGTTTCGCGGCTACTTTTACTGGGACGACCTGATCCTGGTAGGCAGGGCCGGCACGCACGGGCTGCTGTCGCCGTCATTCCTGTTCGACGATCACGATGGCCACGTCATGCCGGCCGCCTTTCTGGTCGCGGGCGCGATCACCCGGCTGGCGCCGCTGAATTGGGCCGGGCCGGCGATCAGCCTGGTGGTGTTGCAATTGCTGGCCTCACTTGCGCTGCTGCGGGCGCTGCACGTGATCCTGGGCTGGCGGCCGGTGTTACTCGTCCCGTTGACCTTTGCGCTGTTCACCCCGCTGGGCGTTCCGGGGTTCGCGTGGTGGGCGGCGGCGCTCAACGCGGTGCCGATGCTGACGGCGCTGGCCTGGGTGTGCGCCGATGCTCTTCTGCTGGTCCGAACCGGCAATCAGCGCTACGCGGTGACCGGCGTACTGGTCTACCTCGCTGGGCTGTTGTTCTTCGAGAAGGCGGCGGTGATTCCGTTCGTGGCGTTCGCGATCGCCGCGCTGCTGTCACATGTGCACGGTGATCGCGCGGCGCTGGCGACCGTGTGGCGGGCCGGGGTTCGGTTCTGGATGGTCGCGCTCGCGCTGACCGCGGCGTGGATCGCGGTCTATGTGATCGTGGTCAACCAGCAGCGGTGGAGTGCGGATCTGCCGATGACGTGGGATCTGCTGCGCCGCTCGATGACCCACGGGATCGTTCCCGGTTTGGCCGGCGGGCCGTGGGCTTGGGCGCGCTGGGCGCCGGCGTCGCCGTGGGCTACCCCGCCAGTGGCGGTCAGGGTGCTGGGCTGGCTGGTACTCGCGGCGGCGCTGGGGGTCTCACTGGTCCGCAAGCAACGCATCATGCCGGTATGGCTGACCGCGGCCGGCTATGTCGTCGCCTGCCAAGTGCCGATTTACCTGATGCGCTCATCGCGGTTCACCGCACTGGAACTGGCCCAAACGTTGCGCTATTTCCCCGATCTCGTCGTGGTGCTGGCGCTGTTGGCCGCGGTCGGGTTCTGTGCACCCAACCGCCCCGCGGCGCACTGGCTCGATGCGTCGGCGCGCCGCGCTCTGGCGACGACAGCGGTGGCGACCGCGTTCGTGGCGAGCAGTTGCTATTCGACGGCGACGTTTCTGACCTCGTGGCGGGACAACCCCGCTGAGCCTTACCTGCAGAATGCCCGTCGCGGTTTGGCCGCCGCGCATGCGGCCTCGAATGCGCCGCTGCTGGATCAGGAGGTCGATCCGCTGGTGTTAGGGCGAGTGGCCTGGCCGGAGAACCTGGCCAGCCACATCTTCGCGCTGCTACGCGACCGCCCGGAATTCGGTTCGGCGACAACACAATTGCGGGTGCTGGATAGCTTCGGCCGACTGGCCGACGCGCAGGTGACCTGGGTCCGCGCCATCCGGCCGGGGCCAGTGCCGCAGTGCGGCTACTTCGTCCAGCCGGACCGACCGGTGCGGCTTGGCCTCGACGGCCCGCTGCTGCCGACGGATTGGACGGCCGAGATCAACTACCTGGCCAACACCGACGGCTCGCTGTCGCTTTCGCTGTCCGAGGGGCCGCAGACAAAGGTGCCGGTGCACCCCGGGCTCAACCGGGTCTTCGTGCGACTGCCCGGGGCGGGTGATGCCATCACGGTGCGAGCCGACACGGCCGCGCTCGCGGTCTGCGTCGCGGCCGGACCGGTTGGCTACGTGCTGCCGCGATAACCGCAACCCAGCGTTTCCCCCGCAAGCGGGAGGTGCCCCCAGCTCGACGCAGAACATGGAGCCACCTAGGAGAATCGAACTCCTGACCTGCTCATTACGAGTGAGCCGCTCTACCGACTGAGCTAAGGTGGCGTGCCCTGACGGGCGGCACGAGTCTACGGCAGGGGCGCTTACGCACCCAACTTCAGTCGCGCAGCGCCTGGCCGACCGTCGCGACCATGGCGTCGACGGCGAACTTGGGTTTGACGTTGACCGCCAGCGCTTCGCGACACTCCAGCACAGCTTCGATGCAGCGCAGCAACCGCTCAGGTGAAACGTGCGCGGCCATCGCCGTGATGGGCTCTACCATGTCGGGATGGTTGCGCCGCACCGCTGACGCGTCCGCGGCCACCAGCAGTGCGTCGCGGAAATAGGTCGCCAGGTCGATCAGCGCGCGGTCCAGGGCATCGCGCGACGCCCGCGTCTGCCGTGACTTCTGCCGTCGCTCAAGATCTTTCATCGCGCCGGTGGCACCGCGCAACGCGCCGGCAGTGCCTTTGCCGGTGCCGCCCGCGCCCAACGCGGTGCGCAACTCCTCGGTTTCGGCCTCGTCGCGCCCGGCGGTCAGCACCGCAGCTTCCGCCTCGGCGGCGGCCACCAGCGCCTCGGCGGCGCCGTAAGCCTTCGATCGGGTGGCCGCGTCGCGGGCCAGCCCTAACGCCTGTAGCCGTCGCTCTCGAGCCTCCGGATCGGTGGCCAGCCGCCGCGCCCGGCCCACATGGCCGCCACTGACCGACGCGGCCCAGTTCGCGGTCTCGGCGGTGAGATCGTCGCCGTCGATCAACACTTGGGCGATGGCCTCCGGCGAGGGCGTCACCAGCGGGATATGCCGGCAGCGGGACCGCAGCGTGAGCGCGATGTCCTCAGGATCCACCGACGGCGCGCACAGCAGAAACACGGTGGACGGCGGCGGCTCCTCGACGACTTTCAGCAAGGCGTTCGCCGCGCCTTCGGTCAGCCGGTCGGCGTCCTCGATCAGCACGATCTGCCAGCGCCCCGTACTCGGCCGGCGGGACGCGATCTGCACGATCGCCCGCATCTCGCCGACACCGATGGACAGCCCCTCCGGGATGACCCGGCGAACGTCGGCGTGCGTGCCGGCCATCGTCGTCGTGCAGGCGCGGCATTCTCCGCAGCCGGGCACGCCCGGAGATGTGCACTGCAACGCGGCGGCGAAGCACAGCGCCGCGACCGAGCGCCCCGAGCCGGGCGGGCCGGTGATGAGCCAGGCATGCGTCATCGCGGAGGTGTGAGTCGAATCACCGCGGGCTGCCTCCGCGGCGGCCACCAGGTCGGCTTCGACCGACTCCTGGCCAACCAGCCGTGCGAATACCCGCGACATCACCGGCAACAGTACTGCTGCCCGCTGACGACTTCGCAACACAAGTGGCTGTACACGGAACGTTTTGGCTACTTTTTCGTCCCCGACGACCGATACGGTGGGTTCGTGAGCACGGCGGGAGCACTCCCTGGGCGGATCAGCGGATTCGTCCAGTGGTTGGTGCGCACACCGTGGCCGGTGTTCTCGCTGAGCCAGCTGCAGGCCGACATCATCGGCGCACTGCTCGTGCTGGGGTTCCTGCGCTACGGGCTGCCACCCGAAGACCGCATCGAACTGCAAGAACTGCCGACCGTCAACCTGGTGATCTTCGCCGGATCGATCGTCTTTCTGTTCCTCGTCGGATTTTCGATCAGCGTGCGGCTACTGGTGCCGGTGTTCCGGTGGCAGCGCCGCGACGCTCTCCTCGCCGACACCGACCCCGCCGCCACCGAGCTTGCGCGCAGCCGCGCGCTGCGGACGCCGTTCTACCGCACGGTGATCAACCTGGCGTCCTGGGGCATCGGCGGCGTGGTCTTCATCATCGCCAGCTGGCCGGTGGCCAGCCATGCAGCTCCGGTGGTCGCCGTCGCCGTCGCCCTGGGCGCCGCCGCCACCGCCATCATCGGCTATCTGCAGTCCGAGCGGGTGCTGCGCCCGGTGGCCGTCGCCGCCCTGCGTGGCGGCCTGCCGGAGAACATCCGGGCGTCGGGTGTCATCGGACGCCAAATGCTGGCCTGGGCGCTGTCCACCGGGGTGCCGCTGCTGACGATCGTGCTGACGGTGGTGGCCGACAAGGCCGAGTACCTGCACGGGCCGCCCGAGAAGCTGTTGAACCCGATCCTGCTGCTGGCATTGCTGGCGCTGGGCATCGGGCTGGCCAGCACGCTGCTGGTGGCCATGTCGATCGCCGATCCGCTGCGTCAACTGCGCTGGGCACTCGGCGAGGTACAGCGCGGTAATTACAACGCGCACATGCAGATTTACGACGCCAGCGAGCTGGGCCTGCTGCAAGCCGGGTTCAACGACATGGTCCGCGACCTGTCCGAACGGCAGCGGCTGCGCGACCTGTTCGGCCGCTACGTCGGCGAGGACGTTGCCCGGCGTGCGCTCGAGCGCGGCACCGAGTTAGGCGGCCAGGAACGCGATGTCGCGGTACTGTTCGTCGATCTCGTCGGCTCGACCCAGCTCGCCGCGACACGACCACCCGCGGAGGTGGTCAACCTGCTCAACGAGTTCTTCCGGGTGGTGGTTGACACCGTCGGCCGGCACGGCGGTTTCGTCAACAAGTTCCAGGGTGATGCCGCGCTGGCGATTTTCGGCGCACCGATCGAGCACCCGGATGCCTCCGGTGGCGCACTGGCAGCGGCCCGCGAGCTGCACGACGAGCTCCTCCCGGTGATCGGTTCGGCGGAGTTCGGCATCGGGGTGTCCGCGGGGCGCGCCATCGCCGGCCACATCGGCGCGCAGGCCCGCTTCGAGTACACGGTGATCGGTGACCCGGTCAACGAGGCAGCACGGCTCACCGAACTGGCCAAGCTCGAAGACGGACACGTGCTGGCCTCAGCCGTCGCGGTCAGCGGCGCGCTTGACGCCGAAGCCTTGTGCTGGGACGTCGCCGAGGTTGTCGCGCTGCGCGGACGCACTGGCCCGACTCAGCTGGCGCGGCCGCTCAACCTTGCCGTGCCGGAGGAGTTGTCCAGCGAGGTTAGTGGCTAGCGCGGCGGCGATGGGGCGGTGGTCGGCGTTGCCGTGAGGTCGCCCGGCGTCGGGAGCAGCGAGGGATCAACGCGAAGGTTCAACAGGTCGGTGAGACCTGGCACGTTAGACGGCTGGCCCTGGCCGTCGTTCAGGGCTGCGGCGTCGGACTCGGTGATGTTCTGCACCACGACCGGGCTGTCAAAGCCGTACATGACCTGCAACAAGTCGGCCACGGTCGGGCTGTTGACATCCGGGTTGTCATGCGAGTTGCCGGAGAGTTCGACCGCGGGCACCTCGATGTCACGAAGCGGTGGCGCCGCCGGCGCGGCGATGATCACGCTGACGCCACCGAGCGCAACACCAGCGGTGATGCAGAATCGGATAGCGGACCGCATTGACACTCCTCAGGCTGCCTGCCGTGACGGTTTCACGACGGACGTTGGACAACACTGTACCTGAGAAGTCGCTGAGAATCACCCCTCTTAAAGCAAAAAGTTCGAAAAAGAATTCTAAGGGCTCCGAGCTGCGACAACCGGCGCATCCCTCCGCGCGGATGGGCGGATACGGGCGCGATCACGCCCGCTTGGCCGCCTTCTTCGCCGGCTTCTTGCGCGCGGTCTTCTTGGCTGTCCGCTTCGCCGGGCCGCGGGCCCGCCGGTCGGCCAGCAGTTCCGCGGCGCGCTCGTCGGTGATCGACAAGACGTCGTCGCCTTTGCGCAGGCTGGCGTTGGTCTCGCCGTCGGTGACATATGGGCCGAATCGACCGTCCTTGATCACCATCGGCTTGCCTGACGCCGGGTCATTGCCCAGTTCGCGCAGCGGGGGCGCCGCAACACCCTGCCGGCCACGACGTTTCGGCTCCGCGTAGATCTTCAGCGCTTCCTCGAGAGTGATCTCGAAGATCTGGTCTTCGGTGGCCAGTGAGCGAGAATCGCTGCCGCGCTTCAAATATGGGCCATAGCGCCCGTTCTGCGCGGTGATCTCCTCGCCGGAGTCGGGGTCGACACCGACGACGCGCGGCAGCGACAGGAGTTTCAGCGCGTCGTCCAGCGTGACGGTCTGCAAATCCATACTGCGCAACAGCGAACCCGTACGTGGCTTGGGGCCGGTGGGCTTCTTACCCTTCTTGGCCCCTTGACCAGCGGTGCCGTCGGGATCGTCGGGCGGCTCCGGCAGGATCTCGGTGACGTAGGGCCCGTAGCGACCGTCCTTGGCGACGATCTCGTGACCCGTCTCCGGATCCACACCCAGCGTCCGACCCTCCTGGGGTGTGGCGAAAAGCTCCTCGGCCACTTGCAATGTCAGCTCGTCGGGAGTGAGCGTGTCGTTGAGGTTGGCCCGCTGTGGTTTGAGCTCGCCGTCGTCGCCGAGCACCATCCGTTCCAAATAGGGCCCGTTCTTGCCCACCCGCACATAGATGGTGCGCCCTTCGGCATCATCAAAGAGCTTGATGGAGTTGACTTCTCGCGCGTCGATCCCCTCGAGATTAATCCCCACCAGCTTTTTCAGTCCGCCGGA
>Ga0335075_10007204_pt1 | contig 17114 bp, 16 predicted proteins | sample Lox_Sample_24_FD_206723 | JGI IMG/M metagenome (GOLD analysis project Ga0335075, IMG submission 206723) | Soil microbial communities from Loxahatchee National Wildlife Refuge, Florida, United States - Lox_Sample_2.4 | ecosystem: Environmental > Terrestrial > Soil > Wetlands | place: USA...
TTGTCCCCGCCAGGTTTCCCCGCCAGGTAAGCCAGGTGACCCAGGAACATCTCCTCCGAGTTCCTCCCTGCTGAGTAGGGGATACGACGAAGCGCCTCACGGCGCACACCGTGCGTGCCACTCATCGCGGCACACGGCTCAAGCAAGCCCCGTGGGGCGGTTCGGGTTGGCTGTGCTGGGCCTCCTGTGTCGGCAGGAGGCGTGAACGAGGCGGGTTTCCCGTTCCGGCTTGCCGGGCTGGCCATCAGCCACGAGGTAGTCGTGGGTGATGGCCTGCCGGATGACCGCGAGCCACCATTGCTCCCATTGGGCGGGAGATTGGGGTGGCTGGTCCGGTGACAGCAGCGGCCCGGCACACAGTGGGCAGCGCCCGGCCTGCCTGGTGAGCAGGTGCAGGGTGTGCCGGTCGAGCGGGGGCTTGACTGTCTGCCGCCGGGCGGCCCAGTAAGTGGCCAGGGCCGGGTCATCGGGTGATGCCGCGCCTTTGACCTTGACATGCCGGGTGATGGGAGTCCAGGAGAACTTCAGCAGGTAGCCGCCGTCGTGGCCGAATACCCAGCGGTCGTTCCTGGTCTTGTTGAACCGGCCGAAGTACCGGGTCGCGACCCAGCGTTTCGGCTTGTTCGGGTGGCGCCAGCTGACCCATTTCCAGATGAGCTTCCAGGTGTAGTCATCCAGGGCCTTGAACGTCTTGCATGACACCACCGTCCGGTAGTAGGCCGCCCAGCCCCGGATGATGGGGTTGAGCGTCTTGATGACCGCCGCCTGATCTGCGCCACGCAGCGCGCGCATTTCGGTGGCGAGCCGTTTCCGGAGCCTCGTGACCGCCGGCTTGGCGGGCTTGATCAGCAGCTTGCCGTTGGGGTAGCTGCGGATGCTGAACCCGAGGAAATCGAAGCCTTCGCTGACGTGGACGATGCGTGTCTTGTCCTCGTTGAAGGCCAGGCCCCTGGGCGCCAGCCACGCGGCCAGCCGCGCCTTGACCGTTTCGGCTTGCTGCCTGGTATGACAGCACACCGCCAGGTCGTCGGCGTAGCGGACCAGTACCGGGCTGCCCGCCGCCACGTTTCCGGCCAGGGCGCCGGAGTTGTGATAGCGGGCACCGGCGGCCTCTTCCAGCCCGTGCAGCGCGATGTTCAGCAGGCACGGCGAGATCACGCCGCCCTGGGGCGTTCCCTCGCCGGTGGGGGCGAACCCCTTGCCCTGCTCGAACACCCCGGCCCGCAGCCAGCCCTCGATCATTCCCCGGGCGGGGAACGTGCCGATGCTGGCCAGCAGGCGGCCGTGGTCGATCCTGTCGAACGCGCTGGCCAGGTCAGCGTCGAGAACCCACCGGCGTTTCGCGGTCTTGCCGCGTAACGTCAGGAACAGGGACTCGATCGCATCATGGCAGCCGCGGCCCGGCCGGAACCCGTACGAGCGGGACTCGAACCGGGCCTCCCACTCGGGTTCCAGTGCGTTGCGGACCCGTGCCTGGTGGCAGCGGTCCATCAGCACCGGTATCCCCAGCGGTCGCAGCTTGGTCTTGTCACGGGCCTTCGGGATATACACCCGCTTGACCGCCCGGGGTGACCAGGTGCCCGCCGACGCATGCACGCGCGCCGCGACTTCGGCCCTGGCCTGGGAGGACAGCGCCACCTCCCCATCAATCCCCGGTGTCTTGCGGCCAGCATTATGCTGCGTCACCTGCCGCACGCTGACCAGCGTGTTCGACATGCTCCGCAGCATCAGCTTCTGCAGATTCCTGGCCTTGGGCCAGTCACCTTCCCGCGCCGCCTTGAAGATCCTGCCCCGCAGCCGCCTTACCCGCTCCTCACACCCCTGCCAGTCGATGGTCTCCCACTCCTGGCCGTCCAGTGTCACCAGCGGGCCATCAGGTCCGTTCACCGTCATGGCGTCCAACTTGCCCCTCTGTGAAGGCACCCGCGCAGCATCATCGTCAAAGGCTCACCTGCCCACGTCAGCACCCTTTCGGGTCCAGGCACACGGCCCGGTGTCCGGCCAGTTATACAAGGCCCGCTGGCGGAGGAGCCAGCCACCACAGCCCCGCTTTCCCGCTGCCTTTCGGCCACCGGCATTCGCTTGTTGGGCATCCTGTTCCCGCCAGGGACTTCGGCCCCCCTCACGGTCGGCCTGCCACTCCCGGAGCGCCCCAGAAAGTGGACCCTGACGAGGTTCCCGCGTTCCGCACGCCTGAGACACGGCCGGACCCGGGTGTCCTCTGTGCCCCGGGGGCAGCGGTGCCCACGCGGCCGCGGGCCGTCCACGGCCGCCGCCCGCCGCTTCACAGCGGCCAGCCCCTATTCACCCCGGTAAACCAGCCCACCCCGGGATGTGGCGGTGACGAGACATCAAACGAGGATTCACTCACGTTCACCCAGCCCGGCCTTCCCCTCACCCGGCGCCACCAGGCGGAACGGCGGCCCCTTCGGCTTTCCCCTGGGCTTCACACCCGGCCGGGCAGGACCCGAACCACGCATGCCAGGGCAGGGACAGGCATCAGGCACAACCTGGACTACGAACCCGGCATCAGCCGAACCTCCTCACGCAGTCACTCACAGCGTGCGACCTCGCGTCGCAACGGCCACCCGCCCCGCATGGACGGCCTTCGGGCGACTCACTTCCCCGGGTGGGGGGTAGACCACAGGGGGCACCCCTCCCCACAGCCGCCAGGGTTCCCGCCGGGTAGCCCCGGTGCATTGCTGCACCGGGGCCCCCTCAGGACCGGGCATGCGCGTTCCCGCGCACCGCGGCCCAAGCAAGCCACCCGGGCGGCTCAGGCGCTGAGCTGTGTTACGGTGCCACCAGATCGCCGCCGCGTGAGCTGCTGCCGCTGGCAGGTGGCGTGTACCAGATGAGTCCGGGTATCGTTCCCGGCGGTTTGCTGGCCATGGAGCACCAGGTAGTCCGCCGTGATCGCCTTCCTGGTTACATGCAGGAACCAGTGTTCCCAGCCGTCGGGCGACTGGGGCGGCTGGTCTGGGGTGAGCAGGTGTTCTCCGCACAGGGTGCACCGTCCGTCCTGCCTGGATAGCAGGCGCACGACGGATGCGTCCAGCGGGGGCTTTACCTTATGGCGGCGGCGTTCCCAGTACACGGCCAGGGACGGGTCGTCGGGGGACGCGCCGCCCTTGACCAGGGTGTGCCGCACGATCGGGGTCCAGGACAGCTTCGGCAGCCAGGCGCCCGTGTCCGGGTCGCCGAACACCCACCGGTCGGTCCTGAACTTGCTGAACCTGCGGTAATACCGCCCGGTGATCCAGCGTCGCGGCTTGTTCGGGTGGGTCCAGCGCGCCCACTTGTAGGTGAGCTTCCACAGGTATGTGTCCAGGCCCTTGAACACCCTGGACGACACCGCCGCCTGGTAGTAGGCGCACCATCCCCGCGTGATGGGGACGACTTTCGCCAGTACTGTTGCGGCGTTGACCCCGCGAAGTGCGCGGAATTCCCCGGCAAGCCGTTTCCGGAACCTCTTGATGGCCATGGCGCCCGGTTTGATGAGCAGCTTGCCGTTTGCATAGCGGCGGAGGTTGAATCCGAGGAAATCGAACCCTTCAGAAAGGGGCACGATCCGGGTTTTGGCTTCGTTGAACGCCAGCCCTCTCGGCTCCAGCCACTCGGCTAGCCGCGCCTTGACCTGTTCGGCCTGCTGCCTGGAGTGGCAGCATACGACCAGGTCATCAGCATATCTCGTGAGCGCCGGACAGCCGCCCTTCAGCTCCCCGGCATGTCTGCCGGTTCGGTAACGGACGCCTGCGGCCTCCTCCAGCCCATGCAATGCGATATTCAATAGCAAGGGCGAAATCACCCCGCCCTGGGGAGTTCCCTCCCCGGTCGGAGCGAACCCTTTCCCAGCCTCGAAAATACCCGCCCTTAGCCACCCGGCGACCATTTCCCTCGCGGGGAACCCGCCGAGCGCTTCCAGCAGGCGCTCGTGACTGATCTTGTCGAACGCAGCCGCCAGGTCAGCGTCAAGTATCCACACCCGCGCGGCTTTCCCGCACAAGGTATTGAACAGCGACTCGATCGCGTCGTGGCAGCCGCGGCCCGGCCGGAACCCATAAGACCGGGGCTCAAACCGGGCCTCCCACTCAGGCTCCAGCGCATTCTTCACCCGTGCCTGATGGCACCGGTCGGTCAGCACAGGAATTCCGAGCGGCCGCATTTTGGTCTTGTCACTGGCCTTCGGGATATACACCCGCCGCACGGGCAAAGGCTGGCGCGAGCCGATGCTGGCGTGCACACGCACCGCCATCTCCGCCCGCGCCTGGCTGGTCAGCGCGACCAGCCCGTCGACCCCCGCCGTCCGGCGGCCCGTGTTGCGCTGCGTCACCTGCCGCACGCTGACCAGCGTGTTCGCCCAGCTCCGCAGCATCAGCTTCTGCAAGTTCCTGGCCGAAGGCCAGTCACCCTCCCGCACCGCCTTGAAGATCCTGCCTCGCAGCCGCCGTACCTCCTCCTCACAGCGCACCCAGTCCACGTTCTCCCAGGCGCCGCCGCCGAATACCGGATGAAGGCCCGCAGGTCCGTTCACCGAAGTGTCTAACATGCCCATTGGCTCCGGCATCTGCTTCCGCGTCGCTCCAAAGGCTCACCTGCCCACGTCAGCGCTCTTTCGAGCCCAGGTAGCAACGACCCGGCATCCGGGCCAGTTATACGAAGGCCACCGGGAGGAGAATCCCGGTGCTGCTGCCCCGCTTTCCTGCTGCCTTTCGGCCGCCCGGCATCCGCTTGATGGGCACCCTGTCCCGCCACGGGAATTCAGCCCCCCTTACGGTCGGCTTACCGCACCGCCTGCGCATACCCGCGCCTGGGATGCGGACCCATAGCAGGGTTTCCACGTTCCGCACGCATGAGACCCAGACCGGGCCGGGCGCCCTCTGTACCCCGGGGACAACGGTGCTCAACGGCCATCGCTAGGTCCGTGGCCGCCGCCTGCCGCCTCTCAACGGCCGGTCCCTGCCACCCCGGCCACACGACCCAGCCCGGGATGCGGGAGTGACGAGGCATCAGCGAGGGTTTCCTGGTAGTCGCCCCTCCGGTCCTTCCCCTCACCTGTGACCGCCATGGCTGGAACGGCGGCCCTTGAGCTTTCCCGTGAGCTTCGCACCCGGCCAGCCAAGAGCCGGCCACGCACGTCACGGCGGGGACAGGTCGAACACAAACCCGTAGCTACGTCCCTGGCATCAACCAGCCCTCCTCGACAAGCTCACTCACTGCGTGCGACTTCGTGTCGCAACCTCAAGGTCTCCCCCCACACCCCCCTTCCCTTGACCCCCTCCTGGCCCACCCGAGGCTGCCGCCGCCCGTGCCACCCAGAGCGCGGAACACCACGTCCGCACCGACCAACCACGGGCCCCCGCCAGGCCAACACCCGCAGCGCTGGCGACCCCTGACCGACGCACAAGACCCCGTCCACCACAACCAGCGCTCGGAGATCCGTAGATACCCGAAAGGTTATCTACGCCTGTTCAGGCGCAAAACCGACAGACGGCAGGACCCGTGACAGTGTCATTACGCCTGGTCTTCCGGCCATATCTGGACGCTGCGGCGGGCTGCGCTGAGGATCGCTTCCGCGTCAATGCCGACTCGCGTTTCGCTGATCCCCAGGGTCGGCCACTGACAGATGAACTCCAGCGGTCCGCTGGGCGGCAGCGGCCAGGCCCACCACCGCAACTGGTTATAGTGCGAGCTTCCGCCGCCGCCAGTTAGCCGCAGGAACGGCTCGGCTGGTTCGGAGCTAGCGGACGGTCTCCCGCTGATGACCATGCGGCCATCGGAGAGCTGCAGGCTGATCTCGAATGATCGGTGAGCCGCGAACGGCTCTCCTGGCACGCCGGGCTCAGGATCCTGGTCCCAGCCAGGCGTGCCTGGCCGGATGAGGCGGGTCACGGAGAATTCGAATCCGTTGGTGTAGGCGGATATGCCGGTAATCGCGATCGCGGCTCGCTCGGACCGGTCAAATAGCAGAGTATTGATCGGCACGATGCCGGGAAACTGCGTCTGCGGCCGGTCCCAAGGACTAGGCACGCTGGTCTGCAACCGTGGCCTGCGCGCCCACGGGCCCGGTGCTTTGCGGAAGATACGCATGGCGTCAGCCTTGACCTGGTGTCGCCTGGGGTGCAACTGGCGGAGCACTCTCACCCTCCGAGATGTCGCGCCAATGCCAGTCACCGAGCCCCGCAACATCACGGCGCGCGCCCGATACCCTGCACAATCCCCGCACACCGCCCGCACTGCACGACGACCCCGCGTGCGTTCACTGTGTATCCGCGCTGCGCGCGGGTGCCCTGCTGGCCTGCCCGGACGCGCAAGGGGCGCTGCACAAACCGTTCCTGACCTCACCCCCCCATTAGGCTCAGCCCGGGAATGATCAGCCCTGAGGGCGAAGACCGGTCCCGAAGCAGGGTAACCGCGTTCGCCAAGGGCAGAAAGCCCGAGGAGGCACTGTCTCCTGCGATCAGGGAACTGTGCGCCGTGATCATAGATTACGGTTTCAGCTCTGGCCGGCTCAGCTCTGGCTCGGCTGAAGAAGCACCCTCGTCCCGGGACCTTGAGCGTGATCTTCGGATTGCCTTCAATGCGTTTCAGCAGTCAAGGTTCACCGCTGCGGCCAGCCGGATCGCAATGCTGATCGCCTATCAGGCCGCAGCTTCGGTGCTGGCCAAGGTTGGCCAGCCAGACATCGGATGGATCGCTGCGGAGCGAGGACTCCACATTGCTGAACGGTTCGCCAGCCCACCGGTCCGGGCATCGCTAATACGCCAGGTCGCCTTTGCATTACATTCCACTGGCCGGTTCGAGCCTGCAATGGATCTAGCGGAATCGGGCGCAGAATACCTGCACGATGAGATTTCCAGTGACGGCGCCGCGCTGTCAGTCTACGGTACATTGCTCTTGGTTGGCTCGATGGCTGCTGCGCGCTTCGGCGATGGTTCCAGGGCTGCAGGCTACCTCCAGGAGGCGGACAGCGCCGCACAGCACCTGGGCCGGGATTCAAACCACCTCTGGACTGCTTTCGGCCCAACCAATGTAGCTATTCACCGTGTCAACACCGCAATGGAGCTGGGAAATATCCAAACAGCACTTAATTCCGAGTCCTCGCTGAAGACCGATACTGTTCCGGTTGAGCGGCGGGTACGCTATCTCCTCGATGTCGCGCGGGCATACAGCCTCGCCGGCAACCGCGACGACGCTCTTGGCACAACGCTGACCGCCGAAAGAATAGCCCCTGAACAGGTCCGCCAGCACTACTTAAGCAAGCAGATCGTCACAACTCTGATACGGAGCACGCCAGGAAAACCAGCTATCGAGCTAGCCAGGCTCGCAGCGCGAGTGAAAGTTCGTGAGTTAATTTGACCGAAGACCCAGCAGCACGATTCGCGACGCCACGGATCGCGTCCGGGGCTCTTTTCGTTGACCAGGACCGGCTCCTGCTTGTCCGTAAAACCTATGGCGATACGTGGGATATCCCAGGCGGATATGCTGATCGTGGCGAATCGCCAGCGTCCGCCTGTGAGCGCGAACTGCGTGAAGAACTAGGACTTCACCGGATTGCCAAACGCCTGCTGGTTAATGACTGGGCGCCAAACGCTGCCGAAGGCGATAAGATACTCTACATATTTGATTGCGGACAGCTTGGCGAAGATGAGCACAACATGCGTCTTGACGGCATCGAAGTTGATAAGACCGAATGGGTTGCAGTTAACCAAATCGCCCGCTTCGTGATCCCTCGCCTCGCGCGCCGCTTGACCAGCGCCTACCGCGCCTATACCTCTGACGCAACCTTCTATCTCGAACACGGCCAAGCCCGCAGCACACTTAAATTAGCCCTCCCGCCACCGGGACGGTGACCGTGAACCCGCCGTGGTGACCGAGGTTGCCTTCCTCCCGGCCCGACGGCCAGTGTCCTGTCGTCCCCGCGCCCGTCAAGGCAGCTCGCAAGCGAGCGTCGCGTTGCGATGGCGCAAGCGCCACCCTTGACTGCCACGGCTCCTCCCAGGAAACCGGCGCCTATCAGGAAGGAAGGCCGCAGCGCGGCCGTTTACCGCCCCGGAAAAGCACGCCGAGCCGCACCGGCAAAACAAACGCCAGCCGGAATTGTTTGCGCCTAACTGGCGCATCGCCGCAGGCCACAACCCCCACAAGAACGGGAAAGCGTCATGAGCCAGTCACCAGCAAATGGCTGGGATAAAAGCTAAGAACACGCCGGTAATTTCCTGCGCCTACACAAGCCCCTATTCCGCACCTCAGCTACCGAGATCATGAAAGCAGGGGCTGGCCGTCTGTGCAGGCCAAGATCAGGACCGGGTTCCGATGACGACGGTGCCGCTGAGCTCGTCGGAGCTGGCCACCTGGGGGAGCAGCCCGCACCCTGCGAAGATCTCGGCGGCCTGCGCGGCCTGGCGCTCGCTGGTCTCGATCAGCAGGCGGCCGCCTGGCGCCAGCCACTGCGGTGCCGCGGTGGCTACCCGCCGCAGCACGTCGAGCCCGTCCGGCCCCCCGTCCAGCGCCACGAGCGGCTCGTGCAGACGCGCCTCGGCGGGGAGCAGCCCGATCTCCCCGGTCGGTATGTACGGGACGTTGGCGGTCAGCAGGCCGACCCGGCCGCGCAGCGCGGCGGGCAGCGGCTCGTAGAGGTCGCCGTGGTATACCTGGCCGCCGACCGCGGCCACGTTCCGGCAGGCGCAGGTCACCGCGTCCGGGTCGACGTCGGCGGCGTGCAACTCCACCGGGTCAAGGGCAGCGGCCAGCGCCACGCCGACCGCGCCCGAGCCACAGCACAAGTCCACGATGACAACCGGCCGGGCCTGGCCGGCGGGCCCGTGGCTGGCTTCGGCGTGAGTGGCCTCGTCGGCCTGCCGGGCCGGCGCATCGGCCTGGCTGACGAGCGCGGCGGCCTGGTGGACCAGGAACTCGGTGCGGCGGCGGGGCACGAACACGCCGGGGTCCACGGCTATCCGCAGCCCACAGAACTCGGCCCAGCCGAGAACGTGCTCCAGCGGCAGCCCGGCGGCCCGCCGGTCCAACATGGCCGCCAGGTCGGCGGGCGTCTGCGCCGCCGAGATGAGTAGCTGCGCCTCATCCTCGGCGAAGACACAGCCGGCCGCCCGGAGCCTGGTGACGATGGCGGACCGATCACTGAATGACGGGGGAGCTGACATGGGACCGCCAACATTACCCGGGCCGCGGCCATCGCCTCGAGCTTGCGCAGCGGGCAATTGCACGGCGGCGGTCGTTCAGGTTTTTAATGATCGTTTCGCGGAGGGAGTGGCATGACCGCTGGCGGAAGCGGGTAGCCAGCCCGCCGCCGCCCACAAAGCGGATACATCAGTTTCCTGAACGGGACGGTCCCTGGCTGGCGGGCTCGCGTTCGGCCGGTGTGGCCCCGGGGTCGTAGTCGTACAGCCAGCCGGTGGCGCGCTCGTAGAACCGGCCGAACATGACCGGCATGATCAGGTTGCGGAGCGCGGCCGAGACGGGCCCGGCGGTCTTGGCGTCCCGGTTGGCGGCCGCGATCCTGGCCATCTGGCCGGCCCGGTCGCGGCGGGCGGTGTCGAAGCGGGCCAGCGCGCCGGCCACCGGGCCCGGGCGGCGAAGCTGGCGGGCGAGTTCCACCGCGTCCTCTATGGCCATCGAGGCACCCTGGCCGGCCCCGGCCGGGTGGGCGGCGTCGCCGATCAGCACGATGTCGTCGTCATGCCAGCGGCGGACCGGGCCGAGCACGTGGTGCAGCGTGGCCGCGTGCACGGTGCGCGCGGCCCGCAGGATTGCGACGGCCTGGCGCTCGCGGCGGAACAGCGCGGCCAGCTCGTCCGGGCCAATGCTGGCCAGATTCTCCGGCGGCATCTTGGCTGACACCTGGGCCGACCACCAGATCGTGCCGTCGGGCGCGGGCAGGTAGATGAACGCCCCGGGCCGGCCGAAGATCATGTTCCAGGCACCGGGCTCGGCCCCGTCCAGCCCGTCCGACACGCCGGAAACGCTGTACAGGCCGGCATAGGCCGGCTCGGGCGCCGCCGGGTCGACCGCCCGCCGGGCAGCCGACCAGATCCCGTCGGCCCCGACGACCAGGTCGGCCCCGACCGCCCGTCCGGCGTCGGTGGCCGGGCCGGGGGTGGCCGGGCCGGGTGCGCCGGGCGCGGCGGCACCGGGCTTGCGGGGGCCGGGCCAGGTCAGCCGGTGCCCGGTGATGATCGTGGCGCCCGCGCGGGTGGCCGCGTCCCGCAGCACGGTGACCAGATCGGCGCGCATCAGCGTCACGCTGTGCAGCGGGTCGCCGGGCCGCCGCCCGCGGGCGACGTCGCCGAGCAGCTTGCCGTTGCCCGCCCACATCCGCTGCCGGGCCACGGCGAACCCGGCCGCCTGCACCTGCGGCAGGCAGCCGAGGGACTCCAGGCCCCGCAGCCCGTTGACGGCCAGGCTCAGGAACGAGCCGACCGGCCCGGCCGGATCTTCATGCGCCTCGTACACCGTGACCTCGGCGCCCGCCCGGGCCAGGGCGATCGCGCTCGCCGCCCCGGCCACACCGCCGCCGACTATCGCGACCCGCATCCGAACCTCCCGTTCAGGCTGATGTTCCGTTTGTGAATCTAAGTTCACCGAATTTAGATTCGGCGAATCTTCGTTCAGTATGATGGAGACCCCAGCCGACGTCAAACGGGAAAGGACCTCACGTGGGCGTACGCAGGGAAAGGGCCGCCGACACCGCGGCCGCGCTGAAGGACGCGGCCCGCGGCCAGTTCCTCGAGCGCGGCTACCTGAACACGAAGATCACCGACATCACCGCGGCGGCCGGGCGTGCGACCGGCTCGTTCTATGACCATTTCTCCAGCAAGGAGGACCTGCTCCAGGCCCTGCTGGCCGACATGCGCCAGCAGGCGAGCGCCGACATCCGGCAGCAGGACCACCCGCGAGATCACGACCTGACCAACCGCGGTCAGCTCCGGGCGCACCTGGCGGTGGCGTGGCAGGCGATACGGGCCAACCTGCCGGTGATGGTCGCCCTGTATGAGTCGGACGTCGCCGGGGGGCTGGCCTCCGGCCAGGCCTGGACGAGGCTGGTCGAGGACACCGGCATGCTCCGCGAGCACCTGGAGTACCTGCGCCGGCGCGGTCACGGCCTGCCGGGCGACCCCACGCTGGTGGCCGCGGCCATGGGCGGGATGCTCGGCATGCTCGCCTACGCGGTGCTGCCCTCCGGCGCCTCCGGCTACTCCGACGACGAGATCGTCGACACCCTGACCGACCTCTTGCTGACCGGCCTGCGCGGCCCCGTGGCCGGGGCGCGGGGTGGCAGGATCTGAGCGTGGCCCTCGACGAATTGGACAAGCGGATTCTCGCCGCGCTGGTCGACGACGCCCGGGCCACGTACGCCGAAGTCGGCGCGCAGGTCGGGCTGTCCGCGCCCGCGGTCAAGCGGCGAGTCGACCGGCTGCGCGCCTCCGGCGCCATCACCGGGTTCTCGGCCCGGATCGACCCGTCCGCACTCGGCTGGACCACCGAGGCGTATGTCGAGCTGTTCTGCCGGGGCCGCACGTCGCCCCCGCAGATTGCCGCGGCGGTCGGCAAGCATCCGGAGGTCGTCGACGCCTGCACGATCACTGGCGAGGCGGACGCGCTGCTGCACATCCGGGCATCCGACATGCGGCATTTCGAGCGGGTGGTGGAGCGGATCAGCGCCGAGCCCCTGGTCGTGCGCACCCGCAGCGTCATCGTGCTGTCACGTCTCGTACACCGCCCGGACACCCTGCCGCCCGGTGCGGCATAACGAGCCGGGTTCGGCAGCTCCGTGACCGGCGTCCGCTACGGCCCGGTTTCGCGCAGATCTGGGCTGACCGGCCCATTCTCTTGCTCGTGATCGGCTAGGGTCATGCCCATGTCAGAGCATGACACCGGCTTTCCCGCCAGCTACGAGGATTCCGCGACCCCCGACAGCTCGGGCAGCACCGCCGAGTTCCGTGCGTTCGCCAGCCGCCCCGGTGGCGAGGTCGACGCGCCATGGAGCATGCGGGCGCCGGGACGTAAGGTTGCCCTGTTGGCCGGCATAATCATCGTGGTGGCGGTGGTACTCATTATCATCGCCGTTGCGGTATTAAACGCCTAGGACTCCTCGGGCTGAAGTGGGCCGGGCGGAAGCCCGGCACTCGCGCATGCTTTCATGACGGTCATGACCGTCCGCAGGCCGGAAGACCGGGAAGAGCGCCACCGGCTCACCGCCTTCGAGGGACTGGCCGCCCTCTCGCTTGACGCGCTGTCCTCCGTCGCGTACGGGCCCCAGGCCATTGTGATCGTCCTGGCCGCGGCGGGCGCCGCGGGCCTGGGATACACGCTCCCGGTCACGCTCGCGATCGTGGTGCTCCTGGCCGTGCTGGTCATCTCGTACCGTCAGGTGATCGAGGCGTTCCCGAGCGGCGGCGGCGCGTACGCGGTCTCCAGCCGGCATCTGGGCCGACAGGCCAGCCTGATCGCTGCCGCCTCGCTGATCGTCGATTACATCCTGAACGCGGCCGTCGGGGTGTCCGCCGGGGTGGCGGCGCTGTGGTCGGCGTTCCCCTCGCTCTACGGGGCCCGGGTCTGGATCTGCCTGGGGGTGCTGGCCCTGATCACGGCGGTCAACATGTGGGGTGTGGCCGAGTCCGCCCGGGTGTTCATCGTGCCGACAGTCTTGTTCATCGTCGCGATGGCGATCGTCATCGTCGGCGGGCTGGTGCGCAGCCATCCAGTTGTCGCGCTCAACGGCCACATCGGGGCGGCCACCGAGTCCATCGGCATCCTGCTGCTGCTGAAATCATTCGCTTCGGGCTGCTCGGCGCTGACCGGCGTGGAGGCGATCGCCAACGCGGTGCCCGAGTTCAAGCAGCCCCGGGCCCGGCGGGCGCAGCACACCGAGATGTGGCTGGGGGTCCTGCTCGGCCTCATGCTGATCGGCATCTCGGTCCTGATCCGCAAGTTCCATTTCGCTCCGTCGGCCACCGTGACCACGCTGGCCCAGCTGGCGGCGGCCGGGGTCGGCCGCAACGTCGTCTTCTACGCGATCCAGCTGATCACGACGGTGCTGCTGGCCCTGGCCGCGAACACCTCCTTCGGCGGCCTGCCGGTCCTGGCTTCCCTGCTGGCCAGGGACAACAACCTGCCGCACCTGTTCCGGCTGCGCGCGGACCGGCAGGTGCACCGCTACGGCATCGGCGTGCTCGCGGTCGTGGCCGCGATCCTGCTGGTCGTGGCCAGGGGCGACACGCAGGCGCTGATCCCGGTGTTCGCGATCGGCGTCTTCGTCGGGTTCACGCTGTCCCAGGCGGGCATGGTCCGGCACTGGCATGAGCAGCACGAGGACAACTGGGTCGGCCGAGCCATGATCAACGGCCTGGGTGCCGTGCTCACCACCGCCGCCCTGGCCATCGAGCTGGTCAGCAAGTTCAGCGAGGGCGCATGGCTGGTCGTCATCGTGATCCCGCTGCTGGTGCTGATGTTCAACCGGATCCACGCCACCTACGACCGGATCGGGCAGCTGCTTGAGCTGGGCCAGCAGCCCCCGGCACCACGACGGCTCAACTCGATGGTCGTGGTCCCGGTGGGCGGGATGTCCCGGCTCACAGCGGAGGCGGTCTCGACGGCGCTGTCGATCGGCGATGAGGTCACCGCGGTCACGGTCTGCTATGCCGACCCCGAGGACGAGCAGGCCGACGTGAGCTTCCGCGATCAGTGGGAAGCCTGGCATCCGAACGTGCCGCTGGTCACGCTGCGCACACCGCACCGCTCACTGGCACCGCCGGTCGTCAGGTACCTGCGGCGGATCGAGGCCGAGGATCGCCATGACCGGCTGCTGGTGCTCATCCCGGAGGTGCGGCCGGCCCACCGATGGCAGTGGGTCCTGCACAACCAGCGCGGCGGCGTGCTGGAGCGGGCGATCCAGCGGGGCACGGTCAACGTGGTGATCTGCAGGCTGCGCTATCAGCTGGCGACGGTGACGGGGGACACGGTGCCGTCGCCGGGGCCGTCGGATGGCTGAACTGCCGGACGTCGTCTGCCTGGTGGAGTCGTGGTCACACCCGGACGCGACCCAGCCCGACCTGGTCGCGGCGCGGCTCGGGTTCGGGCACAGCCTCTTCGTGGGTGACTGGCCGCAAGAGGACTGGGTTTCCTGGATTGGCCTGGTTACGCGCTGGCCGGTGACCTCCCATGAGCGCCTCGCTCTGCGCGGCGCGGACGGATCCGGGACCGGAAGCGCACTGTTCGCGGTGGTGGCTGGGGATCGTGGCCCCATCCAGCTCTTCGTGGTGATGCTGGACTACCCGCTCGATGCCAGCGCGGTACGGCAGGCCCAGGTGCGCGAGCTAGCCGGGCACATCAAGGAACGGACGCGGCGCCGGGACCCCGTCGTCGTGTGCGGCGACTTCAACGCCGGCCCGGACTCCGACGAGCTCCGCATGCTCACCGGACGGACCGCCCCGGCCGCGCCCGGCCTGGTCTTCTATGACGCCTGGGAGATCTCGGGCGACGGGACGCCCGGCTGCACGTGGTCCAATCAGAACCCGCTCGCCGCGGTGGCGCTGTATCCCGACCGCCGGTTCGATTACGTGCTGTCGGCCTGGCCCCGGCGCGGCGGCGTGGGCCACCCGGTCCGGTGCCAGCGGCTCGGCGTCCTCCCGGCCGATCAGCCGCAGCTGTCTGACCACTATGGGGTCCTCGCCGAGCTGCGCTATTAGCGCATGTGCCGCAGATCCCCGCACCTCAGATCCGCCGGCGGCCGAGCCGCCAGACGGAGAAATAGGCCAGGGCGAGCGCGAGGGCCAGGAAGATCCCGGTCTCGACCCACTGGAGGGACCAGTAGCGGCTGGTGGGCACGTAGCTGATGGCCTCCCGGTAGCCCCGGCTTTGCATGCACTGGGCCGGGGTGATCGCCGAGGTTCCGCCTTTTTCGCCGGAGGGGTTGGCGTTGTCGCAGGCGGCGGGGATTGTGGTGACTGTCTCGCCTGCGGCGTTGAGGGCTTGGCTGGAGAGGATCCAGGCGCTGGGGTGGCCGGGGACCACGTCGGCGGTGAGACTGCCGTAGACCAGGTCCGAGGCGTAGATCGAGGTGGTGGTGTGGCTGGGCGAGACGAGGTGGGGGCGGACCAGCAGCGGCATGGCGAGCTGGACGGCGGCGAAGATGGCCAGGGTGATGGCCATCGCCGGCAGGGCGCGGCGGATAAGGGCACCGGCAGCGGTTCCGAGGGCGAAGGCGAAGGCCGCGTAGCCGAGCGGGGTGATGCCGTGGCTGGCGAAGATCACCGAGCTGAACTGTCCCTGGCTGAACAGCTGGGGTCCGCTATTGCTGACCCCGATGGCCTTGCTGATGGGATCGGCCCACCAGGAGTAGATGAGGCTGAGCGCCTCGGTGACGGCCATCGCGGCCAGGCCGGTCAGCGCGAGCTTGACCGCCAGCCACTGGGCGCGGGTGACGCCCTGGGTCCAGGCCAGGTTGAACGTCCGGGTCTCGAGCTCGCGGGCGATCAGCGGGGCGCCCCAGAAAATGCCGATGATGGCGGGCGCGACGAGGATGACCCCGATGCCGAGCAGGTACACGACCGTGTCGAGGCCGGCCAGCTGGCCGAAGAACGCGTTGGCGGCCGGCTGGCAGGCCAACCCGTGGCAGCTGGTGATCTTGCTGGTGCTGTACAGGCTGGCCAGGTGCGGCCCGGTGGCGGCCAGCAGGATCGCGAACGCGGCCAGCGCCGCGGCCGCGGTGATGGCCTGGGCGCGGAACTGACGCCAGGTCAGCCAGATCATTTCTGTACCTCCAGGTGGTGGTTGTCCCGGCGGCGGCGTCCGGCCCCCTGGCTCATGTAGGCCAGCACCAGGTCCTCCAGCCCGACCTGCGAGACCGTCCAGGCCGGGTCCAGCACCGGACCGCTGGTCCGAGCCAGCAGCGTGGTCTGCACGTCGGTGTGGCTGGCCGAGATGACCTCCAGGCCGTCCGGCAGCGTGGCCGGGTCCCGGCGCGGCCCGGACAGCCGGTGGTGGGTGGCCAGCAGTTCCTCCACCGGCCCGGCCACGCGCACCCGTGAGCCGACGAGCACGATCAGGTAGTCGCAGACCCGTTCCAGGTCGGCGATCAGGTGCGAGGACAGCACCACGGACAGCTCCTGCTCGGCGGCGGCCTCCATCAGGTCCTGCAGGAATTCCCGCCGGGCCAGCGGGTCCAGGCTGGCCACCGGCTCGTCCAGGATCAGCAGTTCCGGCCGTTTGGCGATGGCCAGGGTCAGCGCGAGCTGGGCCCGCTGCCCGCCGGACAGGGTGCCGGCCTTCTGGCGCGGGTCCAGGTCCAGCCGCTCCACCCGGCCGCGCGCCAGCCCCGCGTCCCAGCCCCGGTTGAGGTGTGCGCCCAGCTCCAGGTGATCGGCGACCGACAGCCCGGCGTAGGCCGGCGAGTCCTGGGCGAGGAACCCGACCCGGGACAGCTCCGCCCGGCCGGCCGCCGGAATGCCGCCGAGCACCTCGATCGTGCCCGCGTCCGGCGCCAGCAGGCCGACGGCCAGGTTCAGCAGGGTGGTCTTCCCCGCGCCGTTGGGGCCGACCAATCCCACGACGTGCCCGGCAGGAATCGACAGCGTGCAGTCGGACAGTGCCCACTGCCGCCGGTACCGCTTGCCGAGCCGGTCGGCCTCTATAACCGCACTCAAGCTATGTCCTCCTCGCTGGCGGATCGAAAGGTGCTGGCGAACAGTGCCTCGATCGACTCGTCATCCAGGCCGGCCCGCCGTGCCTTGGACAGCCAGCGCTGCAGGTCGCGGCGCAGCGGCTGGTGCGCCGCCTGCGGCACGACGTCCAGCGTCCCGGTCACGAACGTGCCGATCCCCGGGCGGGCCGCCACCAGGCCTTCGTACTCCAGCTCCCGGTAGGCCTTGAGCACCGTGTTCGGGTTGATCGCCAGCCCGGCGACCACATCCTTGACCTTCGGCAGCTGGTCGCCCTCGTGCAGCAAGCCCAGCCGCAGCGCCTGCCGCACCTGGTGGATCAGCTGCATGTACGGCGCGACCCCGGAGCGGGCATCCAAGTGGAACTCGATCAAGACAGCCTCACCTTAACTAGGTTCATAGCACTATAGCTTTTTATCTAGTTGTTGTCATGCG